>Ga0307373_10002307_pt1 | contig 34512 bp, 34 predicted proteins | sample OX2MG_FD_202534 | JGI IMG/M metagenome (GOLD analysis project Ga0307373, IMG submission 202534) | Soil microbial communities from Risofladan, Vaasa, Finland - OX-2 | ecosystem: Environmental > Terrestrial > Soil > Coastal area > Acid sulfate soil | place: Finland: Risofladan, Vaasa | collected...
CGCTCTGGTGGCGCTGGCAGGCGGATCCAATCTCTCGGCATCCCTATGAAATCACTGAAACCGCTTGAATTGCCTATTGTTCCTCATCCGTTCTTTTAAACCAGTGCTTGTTCAGAGGTTCCCTAGGATTTCTTCTCCAGCGCTGCGCGATCCCAATTGCCAAGGTTTGCGCCAGCCTCATACGTGCTTTCCAGAAATTCCAGCAGCGCGGCCCTTGGATCGTTGGCGGCGCGTACATCGTCGTACATCAGCAGGAATTCTCCCAGTGGAGAGCTATAAAACGCTTTCTCGGGACGCGCCACGCTCTCGCGAAATCCGGGAGGCTCCGGAGCAGCGTACGCATAGAAGGCAGGACCCGCGATGTCGCCGCCGCCCGGCCACCAGCCCGCGCTGATTGCTTCGTGCGAGTACGCTTCTCTGGTAATAGAGTCCGCTCCGGCACGCTCGGGGGCGCGCCGGCCCGAGAAGCGGGTGGCGGCCAGGTCGAAGCTTCCCCAGAAAAAATGGACGGGACTGGCTTTCCCGAGAAAGCGAGCGCGGAATTCCTTGAAGATGGTGTCCGCGGTGACGAGGATTCGCCAGAAGCGAGTGGCGCAGGCTGGCTCGTAGCGCGAGTGGACGGTATCCTGATCGAACCGGATGGGGTTGGGAACCTCGACCGGCATGGCCCAGATCTTGATGTCAATTCCGAGAGAGCGCAACACGTCCATGAACTCGCGATAAAAGTCGGCCACCGTGCGCGGATGGAGATGGATCGTTTTCGTTTCGTTCCAGCTCGTGACGATGTCGAGCTCGTGGGCGATAAAATCGAATTGCACCTCGAAAATACCGTTGTGGAAGGGGATGGGTGAAGTGGTCAAGCCGCGCGCGCTCACGTAGAGAGGAACTTCCCACCAGTGATTGACGCGAGGGCTCAGCTCAAGGCGGACTTTGCCGACGACCTGGGTCCACATATGCAAAGTGTCGAATGTATCTTTGCATTCCGCCAGCGGCAGGGCGGGCCATGCGTCGTCCTTCGATTGCATTTGTTGGTAGGTCATTGTTATCTCGCATTCCGGACGGTGCCTCCGCTTCGCCCGGCTGTAAAGCGGGGATCGAGGCCAAGGGAGAAATCGTTAAGGCAACACCTCGATTTCGGCATTATCGACGTAGCACCACTTCCAGTCTTCCCCAGGCTCGAAGGATTGAATGATGGGATGTTGGGTGGCGTGAAAATGTTTGGTCGCGTGCTTGTTTTTCGAACTATCGCAGCAACCCACATGCCCGCACGTCAGGCACAGCCGAAGATGCACCCAGGTGTCTCCCATTTTCAGGCATTCTTCACAGCCGGTTGACCTTGGCTTGACGTTGCGGATTTGTTTCACGTGCTCGCAGGTTTGACCCATCGTCCCGCCTCCTTTTATGCTAAGGGGCCCGTTTGGGCTTCTGTACCGGAACGCAGACTTGGATAAAAATCGTGCCAGATGAGACCACGCGGCGCGTCCGCCGGCTTCGGCGCAGCGAATTGCCGGTCGATACCGTGGAGCTCGCTCGGTACCTGATCGGGAAAACGCTGGTTCGCGACCTTTCCGTAGGCCGTGTGAGCGGCCGGATCGTCGAAACCGAAGCATACCCCATCGGAGACGCAGCTGGCCATGCGTTTCGCGGCCAAACACTCCGCAACAAATCGGTGTTCCTTGCGCACGGCCATGCGTACGTGCACTTCACCTATGGCTCGTGCTGGCTTGTGAATGTAACCAGCGAGGAATTCGGGGTCGGCGGTGCGGTGCTGATACGGGCGATCGAGCCGGTTGAGGGGGTTCCAATTATGTCGCACAATCGCGGGGTGTCGCGCCTGCGGGATATCGCCCGAGGCCCCGGGCGGCTGACTGCCGCGATGGAAATAGATAAACAACTGGACAGCGTCGATCTTTGCTCATACGAGAGCCCGCTTTGGCTTGGCGCCGCAGTGCGGCCGGCGGGACCGATCGGCGTGACAACACGCATCGGACTCTCGAAGGAAGCGCACCGCAAGCTGAGGTTCTACGAACGCGGCAGCCCGTTCGTCAGCGGGCCGCGACGCCTCCTCGTTTGATTCTGACCGCCATAAATAATGGAATTGGTGTATTGGCTTTGATGTTATAAGGGGTATATTTTGGGGCATAGGCTAGGCGAGATAACCTAGCAAGATAGGCGCAAGGCGGCGCCCGGGTATTTAACAGGCGCAGACAGCTTGCCGGGAAGTCACCCAGAAATGCCGGCCGAATTCACAAGTCGGTTAAGATTTCCAGGATTTTCCACCCAACTAAACGTGGAGTCAGGCGAAGTGCCGAATTCTGCCGGTTTGCCCGCGCAGTTCTCCGCCGGGCATCTGGAAGCGCCTGACCCGGAACGGCTGGAATAAAATGCCTAGCTTCGGACTGAAAGAACGCATTCAACGGATTTTTTCTCCCGCGGGGATCACCATTGGCGGAGACCGCCCGTGGGATATTGTGGTGGGGAACTCTCGCTTTTACCCTCGTGTGTTGCGCTTGGGTTCGCTCGGCTTGGGAGAAGCTTACATGGACGGATGGTGGGACTGTGGGGCGCTCGACGAGTTTTTCTACCGGATCCTGCGCGCCGGACTGGACCGGAAAGGCATCTGTGATTGGCACCTCGCGCTGAGCAGCTTGTGGGCGGCGGTGCTGAACCGGCAGACGCCGTCGCGGTCGAAGCGGGTGGCCGAGCAGCACTACGATCTGGACAACGATCTCTATCAAAAAATGCTGGACCGGCGGATGGTCTACACCTGCGCTCGTTGGGAGCACGTCTCCAATCTAAACGAGGCGCAGGAGGCGAAGCTGGATTTCGTTTGCCGGAAGCTGGACCTAAAACCGGGAATGCACCTTCTGGACATCGGCTGCGGATGGGGCAGCCTGGCAAAATATGCGGCGGAAAAATATGGGGTTCGCGCGGTGGGGATCACGCTTTCCCGAGAGCAGATGCAGCTCGGCCAACAAATGTGCGCCGATCTTCCGGTCGAAATACGCTTGCAGGATTACCGGGACGTGCGGGAGAAATTCGACCGCGTCGCGTCGCTGGGGATGTTCGAGCACGTGGGCTACAAGAATTATCGCAGCTACTTTGAAATGGCCCACCGCGCGCTCGCGCCGGGCGGGTTATTTTTTCTTTCGACGATCGGCACCAACCATTCCGTTCGAGTTTGCGATCCCTGGATTGCGAAATACATATTTCCGAATTCGCACCTGCCTTCTCCCACGCAGCTCAGCGCCGCCGTCGAAGGCCTCTTCATCGTGGAGGAGTGGCAGAATTGGCGGGCCGATTACGACCGCACCGTGATGGCCTGGTTCCAGAATTTCCAGAAAAGCTGGAATCAATTGAAGTCGCGATATGACGAGCGCTTTTACCGCATGTGGAAGTATTACCTCATGGCTTCCGCGGGATCTTTCCGTTCGCAGCAAAACCAAGACTGGCAGATTGTGCTCGCCCGGCAGTAACCACGCCTTGATTGTTGGTGGATTGCAGAACCGGTAGAGCACGCTTAAGCACAAGACCGCCCCGCGAAGAGAAAAGTCCGGAGTGCGATTGTACATAGGGTGCGGTTCTCGTATGATGTGCGGCTGCTGTTGGAAAGAGTTGGAAAGAAAAAGGAGCCGGATGAGCGAAATCCTCACGATCGTGGCGCATGCGCGAGCCAAGCCGGGGCAGGAATCGCGCGCGCTGGAACTCCTGCAAGGCTTGATCGCACCGACACGTAAAGAAGCAGGCTGCATCGATTACGATTTGCACCAATCCATCGACGATCCCTCGCTTTTCGTCTTTTATGAGAATTGGGCGACCGTGAAGGACTTCGAGGCGCATGGCCGGTCGGCGCACATCCAAAAATTCCGCCAGGTTTTGGGAGAGCATCTGGCGGAAGGACCGACCATCTCGAAGTGGAAGATCGTGCCGTAGACGATACCCACGGCGCGTCATTGTTCGCTATAGTACACACCGACATATGGCTGTTGCAGATCTGCCGCGATTCAAGAAAACTGGAATCGCAGGTTTGGCGCCGAGGTGCATTTCTCGAATGAGCCAGGAGTCGGACAAAATTAAACGGGATCGAAGCTCGGGGCAGGAGCGGCGCGGCAGCCCTCGCTATCCGTTCACGGCCACATGCGAGGCCGTGGAAACGCGATCGGGCGTGCGCGTGGCCGGGCGCATGTCGGATATCGGCCGAGGCGGATGCTATATCGATACGATTGGACCGCTGCCGGTTGGATCCGACGTTACGCTCCGCGTCAACCGGGATAACGAATCGTTCAAAACCACGGCCAAAGTGGTTTTTTCACAAATGGGAATGGGAATGGGGCTGGCTTTCACGAATGGCGCTCCGGAACAGTTGTGGATCCTGGAGAAATGGCTGGGCGACCTGAGCGGCGAAATGCCGTCTCTGCCGAGTTCGCCGGAACACGAAGAGCCGGAAAGCGCGACAAGAATCCCCGCGCAGGATCCTGTGTTCGTGGTGAATGAGCTGATCCTGCTGCTGATTCGCAAGGGGGTGGTGTCCGAGGAAGAAGGAAAAGCTTTGCTGCAAAAGCTGCTGGCGTAAATCCGCGCGGCGATTCTCACTGAAACTGCTTTTGGAAATCCGCGAATTGGCGTTTTAAATCCTCAAGCTCGGTTCGCAAGTCCGCCATTTCCTTCTCCAGATGGGTCGTCCGTTCTGCATCGACGAGGTCCACCGAGGCGGTTCGTTCGGCGGGCAACCGAAGATGCGGCTGCGGCTCGACATCGCCTGACAGCAGATGACAATAGCGCGGTTCCTTGGCGCCGGGCTGCCGGGGGAGCAATTTCACGACGGGCGGCTCTCGCTGGATGAGGCGCTGCAAGGTGGATTGCACCTCGCTCAAATCGTCAAATCGGTGCATGCGTTCGGCGCGAGAGCGCAGCTCGCCGGGCGTCTGGAGGCCGCGCAAGAGCAATTCGCAAAGAACGGCGGTTTCGAGGCGGTTAAAGTTGAAGGATTCCTGCAAATGATGCTCGTATTTCGTAACACGGCTGTCGGAGCCGCTGGCGGCGCTCGCAAGATCGTTGTCCTCCAGCCCGCGCAAGGCGTCGCGCACCACATCCTCGTCCAGATTCATCACCGGGTCGCGATTCGATTTCTGATTGCAGGCGTTGATGAGGGCATTCAGTGAGAGCGGGTAGTAGTCGGGAGTGGTGATGTCTTTCTCGATGAGCGCGCCGAGCACTCTGGCTTCCACGGCCGTGAGGACCACGTTCATGGCGCGAATCATAGCGCAAGGCTGATGGATTCCGAAATTGCCACCGCGGCTCCTCGATTCGGTAAGATGTGTCGCGGCAGCGTGAAGCATGAAGCATGAAGCATGAAGCAATGCGGACGGATCTCAAAGACGTGGCGATCGAGCGAGCAACCGGCGGGGACGTCGAGGCCATTGTGAAGCTGGCGCAAGAAAACGGTCCCGATCGCGGGGGAGAGCTATCGGTGCGCCTCACGAGCGAAGCGGTTGCGGCACGGATGCAAAAGCTGCCCAACATCGTTGCTCGCCGGGGATGCCATCTGATCGGATTTCTTCTCACGTCGGAACGGACGGCAACTGCCTCGCCCATCGTTAGCGCGATGCTGAAAACGTACCCGGGATCGGAGCGAGCTTACGTTTACGGGCCGGTGTGCGTGGCCGCGGGCGAGCGCGGGCGCGGAATTGCCGCGGCGATGTTTGCCGAACTGCGGCGGCTTCTCCCGCACCGCGAGGGAATTCTGTTCATCAAGACGAATAACCATCCATCGTTACGGGCACATCGGAAGATGGGCATGCGTCCGGTGGGCGAGTTCACGCACGATGGGGTAGATCTGGCGATTTTCAGCTACACAGGATAAGACTGCCCCCGACCCCGGTTTGTCATCTCGCGGCGAGATCTCGAAGCAGCGACGCAATCTCCCGGGGGCATTGCACCGGAGTCAGGTGGCGAGCGCCGGGAATCACATGGAGCGTCGCGCCAGGGATCAGTTCCTGCATGGTCCGCGACATGGCTACCGGCGTGGCGTAATCCTCTTCGCCTACGATCACGGAGACGGGCATGGGAAGGGAACCGATTGCGCCGCGCAGGTCCTCGCTGCCCAGCATCGCGCAGGAAGATTGATAGCAAGCCAGCTCGTTGGCCAGGAAAACGCGGGATACGGCCTCCACGCGGTCGGCGTGAGATTGGGAGAACCCGTCTCCAAACCAGCGGCTGAGCTGAAAAGGCAGCATCGTGGCGAATCCATCTTCGGCTGCTTTGGCGGCGCGCTTGCTCCAGTCGGCCGGCGCGGTGGGACCATACCACGCGGTGGTGTCGATGAGCGCCAGGGCTTGCGCCCGGCCTGGATAGGCGGCCGCGAAAGCCTGCGCCACGCAGCCGCCCACGGAGCAGCCGCCGATCATGGCGGAAGGCCACTTGCAGTGGTCGAGAAGCGCGGCGAGGTCACTCGCGAAAAGCTGCGCGGAATATGCGCCGGGCCGGCGCTCGGACTGGCCGTGGCCACGGCAGTCGTAGACCAGGATTTCGAAATCCGCGCTCAGTTCGGCTACAACGCCGTCCCAGATTCCCGCGTCGAGGCCGAGGGAGTGGATCAAAACCAGCCGCGGGTTGCCCGGCTGCGGATGCAAGTGATAGAAAAGGAGGCAGCCGTCTTGTGCCTGGGCTCTGCCGGCGATCGTTTGGGACATTCGAAACACTCCTTTGTCGGATGGATGAGCAAAAGCGAGCTGAATTCTTCTCGAAGATTGTACCCGACGACATTCAAAGACACGCCGGTTTTGCATGGATTTTTAATTGTCCGGGTTCGTTCGTGGTCCGATCGTCGATTGTGATAATCGATTGTGATAATCTGCCGTGCGCCCAAGTAATTGCGATAAGCGCTGGACATCATTCCGCTGGCGAGAGGTTTCGTGAAAACCGGCTTCGATATCCTCTTCACGCTGCTGCCCTTCGCGGTTCTATTCGTCGCTTTCCTGATTTTCAAGCTGAGCGCTTTTAAGGCAAGCCTATGCGCGTGGCTGCTGGAACTTGTGCTGGCTCTTTCGTACTACCACATGTCGCTGCTGAAAAGTATCGAGGCGTCGCTGTGGGGCAACCTCACAATGTGGGCGGCGTTCCTGGTTCTCTATACCGGGCAAATTTTCGGGCAATCCTATCGCAACACCGGCTTGCTACAGATTCTGCTTGAATCGATCCAATCGATTCTCCCGAGCTGGGACCAGGAGGGACAGGCCGTTGCGCTGGTGACGATTGTCGGGGGATTCATCGGTGCGTTCAACGGATTCGCAACGTATCCGGTGACCATTCCGGGACTCGTTGACTTGGGATTCGAAGGCATCAGCGCGGTGACGAGCTACCTGGTCTATTTCTCCTGGACGCTGCCTTTTAACAGCCTGTTCATAGCGCCGAGCATTTCCAATGCGGCAAGTCACGTGCCGGTGATCGATATCGTCCGGGTTTCCGGGCTTCTCAGCATTCCGCTGGTGTTTCTGTCTCTGCTGGGCTTTCTAAAATTGCTGGGATTCCGCTTCTTCGAATGGAAGACACAGATACTGTTCTGGTCCATGAGCCTGGGAAACGTGATTGCCATCGTGCTGTTTACGCAGATTTGGCCGGAGTATTACATCGTGATGCTGTTCGCGGGGGCGACGATCGCGCTCGGAGGACTGTATTTGTACGGATACATTGCCAAGCGGCAACCCGTCCCGAGCATGGTGGGGGCGGCGCGGCAGGTGTCCGTGAAGCCCTCGCAATCGAGATTCAAGGCGTTCGCACCGCTGATTCTTGGCGCGGTGTTCGTGGTGCTGACTCGCGTGCCGGGCATCGCGAAGGTGCTTGAGCGCTTGCGCTTTGGAATGGCCTTGTGGGGATACAGCGGCATCCGGATCAACATTGTCACGTCGGCGGGTTTTTTCATTTTTGTCACGGCGCTGGTTTGCTATCTGTTCCGGGTGAAAGACGCGAATCCCGCGAAAGATCTCGTCACGGCCACGCGGCGAAGCCGCGCGCCGCTTTCCACGCTGGTCGTTGGGAGCGCGACCGTCTACCTGATGGTGGATACCGGACAGATCGCCCTTCTCGGTAGAGTGCTTTCGGGCGCGGGGAAATTCGTCTACACCTCGCTTTATCCGAGCGTGGCATTTTTGGGAGGCATGGCGTTCGGGCAGGGTTTACCGGCGGACTTTCTGTTTTCCCGGATGCAGCTGGGAATTGCGCCGACGCTGGGCATTCCTCTGATGGTATTGGTCGGAATCGTGACGGTGATTACGATGGGGCCGAACAATGCGCTGAAGCCGACGCAAATTGCATACACCGCATCGCTTGCGAACGTGAAGGGCCGCGACGGCGAAATTTTCCGCACCTGTCTGCCGTGGCAAATTCTTCAGCTCGTTGTGACTGCAATCCTGGCGGTGATCCTTGTGTTCGTCTGGAAATAGCCGGCGTACTTCAGAAGGAATGCGGTTCCTGGACGCATGTGAGCGGCAAAGGATAGATTCGCCAGGAGAACGCAACTCAGGAGTCTTGCAATGAAGGGAAACGCCGCTCCACTGCCGATCGACGGGCCGAGTCTCGATTTCCAGACGCACCTGGCCAAGCTCGAAGCCAGCGGCCTGCTGGTTCGCATCGACAGACCAATCAACAAGGATACGGAACTGCATCCGCTGGTGCGCTGGCAGTTTTTGGGAGGACTCCCCGAAGAACAGCGTCGGGCATTCCTGTTTACCAACGTGGTTGATTTACACGGGCGGCGCTACGACGTTCCCGTCGCCGTGGGAGCGCTGGCCGCATCGCCGCAAATCTATGCAATCGGCATGGGTCGGCCGGTCGAGGAAATTGGCGCGGCCTGGCTGCGCGCGATTGCCAACCCAATCGCCCCGGTGCTTGTGGACCGGCCGCCTTGCCAGGAAATTGTGATGAAGGGCGACGATCTGCATCTGCCCGGCGGCGGGCTCGCCAGCTTGCCGGTGCCGATCTCCACGCCGGGCTTTGATTCGGCGCCTTATCTAACGGCTACGCTGTGCATCACGAAAGACCCTGAAACCGGCGTCCGCAATATGGGCACGTATCGGGCCGCGCTCAAAAGCACCGACCGGCTGGGCGTGCGCATGTCGTCGCGAATCGGCGGCGCGGGTGGCTACCTGCACTGGACAAAGTACCGCGAGCGGCGCGAGCCGATGCCGTGCGCCATCGTGATCGGCTGCGCGCCGGTGGTTGCATATACGGGCCCTCAAAAACTTGCCATCAATATGGACGAGATGGCTGTGGCGGGCGGCGCTGCGGGAGCGCCGATTCGCACGGCCAGAGCCGTCAGCGTGGATCTGGAAGTGCCCGCGGATGCTGAGATCGTCATCGAAGGGCTGATCGACTCTGAACTGCTCGAGCCCGAAGGGCCCTTTGGCGAGAGCAACGGCTATGTGGCGCTCGAAGATTACAACATGTCCATGCAGGTGACGGCGATCACGCGCAAGAAGTCTGCGGTCTTCGCGTCGATCATCAGCCAGGTGACGCCGAGCGAATCGAGCATCATCAAGAAAGTGGCGTATGAGCCGATGTTCCTGGCGCATCTGCGCGATCACCTGTCGGTCAAGGGCATTCGCCGCGTGGTGATGCATGAGCCGCTCAGCAACGTGCGGCCCGTGATTTTTCTCCAGTTTGCCAGCGGCACGCCGCGCACGGAGGTCTGGCGGGGATTGCAGGGCGCCGCGGCGAAGCAGGCCGACTGCGGGAAAATCGTGATTGCGGTGAGCGAGGACATCGATCCGGTGAACACCGATGCGGTGATGTGGTCGCTGGCCTACCGCTCAAATCCCATCGAGGATGTGCATCTGCAGCCATTTCGTTCCACCGGCCATTCGCCGAAGTCGGGGCCGCAGGCGCTCGACTCGACCATGCTGATCGACGCCACGCTGAAGTATCCCATGTCGCCGCTGGCCCTCCCGGCGCGCGAATTCATGGAACGCGCGCGAGCGATCTGGCAGGAGCTGGGGCTTCCGGCGCTCAGGGTGCGTCCGCCGTGGCACGGCTATTCGCTCGGCGATTGGACGGAAACGTGGGAACAATTTGCCCGCGACGCTGTCTCTGGCGAATGGGAAAAGAATGGCGTCAACACCTTGGCGCGGCGGCGCGGCGGTCTCACTCCTGAAACCCCCGTGCGAAGCATTGAGGGGCCAGCGAAATCGAAGGGTTAGAGAATGCCGATTCCCGCCCAATACGCAAAGCGATCCGCATGGCCACTGAAGCATCCTTGAACGAAACGGCCGTCAGCAGAATTTTCGATGTGGGCGTGAACGATCGCCTGCCGCTCGGTCAACTCCTGATTCTTGGCCTGCAAAATGTTTTCGGAATGACCGGGATGTTCGTATTTCCCGGTTTGCTGGGCCGTTCTTTTAATCTGCCGGCGGAGCAGATCGCCTATCTTTATGGCATGACGTTTGCGGTATGCGGCTTCATCACGATTCTGCAATCTGTGCTGCTGCTGCGACTTCCCATCGTGCAGGGACCCTACGCGGGGAACTTCGCGGCGTTGGTCGCCGTGGGTCATTTGCAGAGCGGCGGGCTAGGCGCGGCCTATGGATCGTTCTTTGCGGCATCGCTCGTCTGGTGCCTGCTTTCGGTGCCGATCCGGGGGTTGAGCTTCGTGGGCTTGTTTGCTCGATTTCTGCGGGCGCCGATTATTTCCGGAATCATTGTGATGCTGACGATCATCCAGATTTCGAATGTCGCGCTGCCCAACTGGATCGGTAATCCCGCAACGCCCGGCTTCCCGATGGTGAACCTTTTCGCAGGTACTGTGGCCGTGCGGTGCTGATCGGCGTGTCGCTCTGGGGCGGATCGCGCCTGCGGCGTGGCGCGATTTTGATAGGGCTGGCCGCCGGGACGGCGATGTATGCGCTGTTTCGTCCGATTTCCTTTGCCGAAGTTGCACGGGCGCCGCTGCTGGTGGCCCCGCAATGGTTTCCCTTCGGCTTCGGCGTGCAGGCCGAACTCGTGCTCGTGTTTCTACTGGTGCTGATTCCGGCGGGCATGGGCTCGATGGCCATGTATCAAATGGTGGCGGACTGGGGCGAACAGAAGCTTCCGGCGGAGCGCATGTCGCAGGGTATTTTCGCGGTGGCCCTCGGATCGGTGCTGGCCGGAATCGTGGGCGGATTCAGCACGATCGTGTATCCGGATAATATCGGCATGCTCCGCGCAACGCGCGTCGGTTCGCGCTACGCGACGCTGGCCGCCGGCATTCTCTTGATTGCGTTGGGCAGCTTCATCAAATTCGACATGCTGCTGGTGCTGGTGCCGCAGCCGGTGGTGTCCGCGGCGGCAACGCTGCTTTTCGGCATTGTCTTCATGCACGGCGTGCAAATGCTTGCGAAGGTCGAATGGGACGACCGAAAGTTCATCGTAGCGGGCTTGGCGGTACTGGTGGGCTTGGGCGGAATGTTCGTCTCGCCGCAGGCGTTGGCTTCGATGCCCCTGATGGTGAGGCTCTTTGTGGAGCAGCCGGTAATCTCCGGCGGGCTGATACTGGTGATCCTGCATTCGCTGCTGTGCCCGGCGCCGCCAGCCGGTAATGCGCTTCCGTAAAAACTGGGGTCGTTCGGCCCCTCGAAAGCGCGCAATGGATTGGCGTCCGAAGATCGGATGGGAAAGCGGAGTCGAAAATCCATTTCTCGGCTGATATAATCGCGTGTTCGTATGCGGTTCGCCATCGCGTAAGCGGCTCTCCATCATGTCGTGCAGGCGTGGTCGCAAGCAGAGGATGGGAAATTGAGGCAAATCTCGCAATGCTGGTGAAGCTGGAGGAGCGTCTGCATCTGGACGCTTCGGCACACGATATTTGGAAGCTGCTGCGCGACACCCCGCGTCTCACGGGCCTCTTGCCGGGAGTTGAAAGCGTCGCCGTTTTGGACGAGCCTGGAGCGGAAGCGTACGTTGCGACGGTGAACGACAAGATCGGCCCCTTCAAGGTCACCATGAAGCTGCAGGTGCGAGTCACCGAAGCCTTGGAACCGACCATCCTGAAAGCGTCCCTGAAAGGCGCGGATTCGCTGAGCCAAAACCGCATGACCGGATTCCTGCAAGTGGCTCTCAGTCCCGAAGACTTGGGCACGGAGATGCATTTCGAAGCGTCGGTGGAAATCCTGGGCAAGCTGGCTACGCTAGGCGCGGTTCCCATGCGGCGCAGAACCACGCAGCTCTTCGGAGAGTTCGCGCGAAACATTCAAGGTCAGTTCGGACAGCTCCCCCAAGGGCAATTTGCGAAGGAATCCTCGTGAAGATCGCCTTCGTTCTGAACGGGGAACCCACTCAACTGGAAATTGAGCCGCGCGAGACGCTGGCGGAAGTGTTGCGAGCGCGCTGCCGCCTGACGGGAGTGAAACTCTCCTGCGAAGCGCAGGTGTGCGGCGCCTGCACGGTCCTGGTGGACGGGCTCCCGGTGAGCGCCTGCACCTACCTCGCTTACGAAGCGCGCGACCGGCGCGTGCTGACGATCGAAGGGCTCGCGGACGAGTCCGGCCGATTGCACCCTTTGCAGCAGGCGTTCATGGACAACTTCGCGTTTCAGTGCGGATTCTGCACGCCGGGGATGATCCTGGCCGCGAAAGCCCTGCTCGACGAGCGCCCACAGCCCACGCAGGAAGAGATTATTGCCTATATGGACGGGAATTTGTGCCGCTGTACAGGATATCTGGCAATTGTAAAGTCGATCCAGCAGGTGGCGGCTTCCGGGAAGAAAAATGGCCCAGCAAAGTGAATTCGCGGTAGTCAACCATTCGGTGCCGCGCGCGGACGGTCTGGCGAAGGTGACGGGAAGCGCCATTTATGCAAGCGACATGGTGCTCGAGCACATGGCCTGGGCCAAAGTGCTGCGCAGCCCGTACGCACACGCGCGAATCGTGTCGATGGATGCGTCCGCGGCTCGCAACCAGCCGGGCGTCGTGGATGTTCTCACCGGCGACGATTTGCATAGCCTCAACCCTTATTATGGCCATGCGGTAAAGGACCATCCTTTGCTTGCGATCGGCAAGGTTCGCTTCGTGGGCGAACCTGTCGCGGCGGTGATCGCCGAAGACGACTTGAGCGCGCAGGAAGCGCTAGAGCACATCGCCGTTGAATACGAGGAGCTTTCTCCCATTCTGGACGTGGATACAGCTCTCGCGCCGGGAACTCTGAGGATTCACGACAAGGATTACACGCAGGGAAATTTCCGCGGGTTTGACGACCAATCGATCAATCTCGCGGGAAACATCTGCCAGAAAGTACACGTCGAGTGGGGCGATGTGGAGAAGGCTTTCGCCACGGCCGCGCATATTGTTGAGGGGGAGTTTTACTTCCCCATGGTCTACGCCTACGCGATGGAACCCTACGTGGCCATTGCCGAGTACGATCCGAAAGGCCGGCTGACGGTGTATTCCTCCGCGCAGCATCCGTTCATGGTCCGGCAGGATCTTGCGGACGTCTTCAAATTGCCATTGAACAGCGTGCGGGTGATTGTGCCGTACGTGGGCGGAGGTTACGGCAGCAAGTCCTATACGAAGATTGAGCCGCTGGTGGCGGCGTGCTCGTGGAAATCAGGCCGCGCCGTGAAGCTTCAATTGAGCGTGGAGGAAGCTTTCCTGACCACGCGCGGCGATGATGCCCGGGTGCGTATCCGCACCGCAGCCGACGCCAACGGCCAGATCGTGGCGCGGCAAGCCACAATTCATCTGAACACGGGCGCCTACGCCGAAAACAGCCCCATGGTTTCGCGAAAGGCGTCCAACCGCATCGTGGGGCCCTACCGCATTCCCAACGTGAAGATCGACTGCCTGGCGGTGTATACGAACACCGTGCCGGCCAGTTCCTATCGCGGCCTGGGAGCGGCACAGGTAACGTTTCCCGGAGAATCGCAGATCGACGAGCTGGCGGAGAAGCTCGGCTGCGACCCCGTGAAGTTCCGGCTGCAGAACCTGGCGCACCGAGGGGAATCGATCAATCCCGTCGCGCGCGCCATCGACGCCGACGTGCCAGGCGACGTGCGCGAGGCGGCCCAAACCTTGCACATGGACAGTCCCTTGCAACCCGGCCACGGCCGCTCGGTGTGCTGTTCGGCCAGCGATGCCGGTGCGCATCCGGTGACGCTGGCCATGGTGCAGGTGTATGGAGACGGATCGGTGTCCGTGCTGAGCGGAAGCACGGAAATCGGGCAGGGAAGCCATACCGTCCTGGCGCAAATTGCCGCGGAAGAAATGGGCGTTCCGTTCGAGAACGTGCGTCTGATCGGCTCAGACACGGCGATCACGCTGTTCGAGCGCTCCACCGGCGCCAGCCGCACCACCACGCTCATGGGCCGCGCCGTGATGGAAGCCTGCCGCGAGGCCATCGTCCAATGCAAGACCATGGCCGCCGAGCTTCTGAACGTTCCACAGGAAAATCTGATCGCGGACCGCGGCGGCGTGCGTCACGGAACTGTCCGTATGACCTGGTCCGAGGTGATCGAGAAATATTTTCAGATGCAGGGCTGCAGCATCATAGGCCGAGCGTATCTGCGGCGGGCCGGAGACCTGCAAGAGGTTCCGGTTTTCTGGGAGATCGGCGTGGTGGGGCTCGAGATGGCGCTCGACGAAGAAACCGGGAAAATTTCTCTGGATACCCTCGTCACGGTGGGCGATGTGGGGCTGGCGATTCATCCGGCGATGACCGAGAGCCAGGACATCGGCGCAGCCACCATGGGCGCGGGAGTGGCGTTGTTCGAAGAACTCATCTACGACGGGCAGCAATTGATGAACGGGACGATGCTCGAATACCGCGTGCCGCGATTCTCCGATATGGCTCGCAATATCCATCTGAAGTTGGCGCAGAACCGGGATGGCGTGGGGCCGTACGGCGCCAAAGGAGGCGGCGAAGGTTCGGTGAATCCGATGGGCCCTTGCCTGGCGAATGCGCTCTATCAAGCCACCGGGGTGCGGATCAGAAGGCTGCCGCTCACGCCCGAGCGCGTCTGGCAGGCCTTGCAAAAGAAGAAACAGGGAAGCCCCAAAGCATCGCCGGTGGCGGGCAAGCGATGACGACTCTGAGCCGTTTCGAAATCCACCAGCCTGCAACTGTGAGCGAAGCATCGCGGATGCTGTCGCATCACGGCGACGAAGCGAGCATCTACGCCGGCGGCACCGAATTGCTGCTGGCGATGCGACACGGCGCTTTGCGCTACCGGCACCTGGTGGACCTGAAGGTGATTCCCGGTCTCGACTCCATTCAGTTGCAAGGAAACACGCTGGAAATCGGCGCGGCCTCCACCCATCGCACCATCGAGCGCTCCGCGCTGGTGCGCGGAAAACAGCCGGTGCTGGCGGAACTGGAATCGCATGTCGCCAACGTCCGCGTGCGCGCCACCGGAACTCTGGGTGGGAATCTCTGCTTCGCCGAGCCGCATTCGGACCCGGCTACGTTCCTGCTGGTTCTGGGGGCTGAGGTGGAGCTGGAAGGGCCGGACGGCGGAAGGAAATTGACCATCGACAAACTGATTTCCGGCGCATATGCGACCAGCCTGCTACCCGCGGAAATCCTCACGAAAATTCTGGTTCCCTGCGGCAAGAAAAGCGACCGCGCCGCTTATCTGAAATTTCAGGTGCATGAGCGTCCCACGCTAGGCCTGGGGCTTTGGTTCGATACTCCCGACGATGGCCGCAGCTTCACGCAGGGGCGAGTCGCGGTAGGCTGCGTGTGTCCTTTCCCGAGCCGCGCCACGGCAGCCGAGGAATTGCTGTCCGGTCCGCGTGACGATGTGGAAAAGCGCTTGCCGCGGGTCGCGGACGCGATTGCCGACGCGGCGGATCTAACAGACGACCATGAAGGCAGCGCGGATTATAAGCGCCATCTCATTCACGTCTTCCTGGGCAGGGCTTTCCGAAAAGCATTGGAGCAGCCAGCCGACTGAATCCGGCAAGCCTCCGAAGCGGCACTGCCGCGCGCTCCATTTCAGGCTCGTCGATCAGTGCGCTTCGGCTGGTGTTGCCGTCGCCGGTCCATCTCCTACGATTTCCAGTACGGTATCCACATCCTTGGCGCCGTCGTAGTGGACCTGTTTGGCGTAGTGCGTGACAAACGTCCCTGCCGGCATCGGCACGGTGCTGTTGGGATCGAACTTCGTACCCGTGCCCACCCACCAGGTTCCCGAAATTACCGTGATGTACCGATTGTTCGGATGCCAGTGCGGATGGCTCATGTGGTGCGCCGTCCATTCAACCAGTACGACATAGAGGCCTGGCTTGGAGGGATCGCCAACCAAAACCGCTGTTTTCGCGCCGTTGCCACTGGTGGTCCAATGAATTTGATTCGGCAGCTTGTAAGCCAGGGCCTTCGGGTTCAAGTCAGTGGCGTTGGCCGTCCCTAGGGATACGAGCACCGCGACCGCCGCCGCAAGCCAGAAACGGCGCGGTATCCAGGATGTGAGCGAAGCAAGCATCATCTCCTCCTCCTTTGAGTTATCAGGCGGCTTTGTACGCTACCACGAGCAGTTCGTCACCGTCGACCGACCGGGGCATTGCCGGCTGTGTGTTGAGCGCCATGGCCAACTCTTCGTTAAAAGGGCTCGACGCGAACAGCGGGGGCTCCAGGCCGGAACGCGGGATGGCGTACTCAAAGAACGCAATCGTGGGAGCGATGGGGTGATCTTCCCCAATCCATTTCAGCCAGATCCCCGTGCGTGCAGTGGCGCCTGTGAAGTTGGGCAGCACATGGAAAGCCAACCCTCCCGGAACCAGGAGATGAGCCATCAATCGTAAAGCGTCGCTGATGTTGGGGAGGTGCTCCACGACATGGTTAGAAAATAGAATGTCGAAACTTCCAGGAGGCAACGCCTGGAGTTCGCCGATCGAACCGAAGACTTTCATTTTCAGTTGTTGCCGCGCATACTCGGCGCGCGGTTTGGAAATTTCGAAGCCGGCCGCGTCGTACCCGTAGCTCCGCAGTTGATAGATCCCGTACCCCCAGGAACACCCAAAATCCAGCACGCGTCCGGCGGGTCGCAACGTCTTAAGCAGACGGATTTTGGGATTGAGATCTAGATGCGATCCGGCAAAACACCGGTTCGTCAGTGCCTGCAGTTCCTGGGGGGCCGGTAAGACGACCTGCGGGGCATCGACAAAATACTCGTGCTGATAATGCGTGTCGTGTTCCTGCGGAGTGTCCACCGGCCATCGAAAAATCAAGTGGCAGGTTTCGCACTCGAGAATATCCATGATGAGCTTTTTGTGGCGCATAAGGCGGAGTGCGGACGACGGCCCGCAATAGGGGCAGACTTTGGGCTGGTGGTGCAAACGGTGGCGTAACAGCCGTCTTACAAAACGGGATTTTGCCCTGGCATACTCCAGTGGATTGGCCATCTGCGGATTTTCTCCCTGGAATCGCGATCGATTGCATGGACTGCGGCCGGCGCGGAGACGCTCGATTCAGCTAAAGTTGTACCATGGTTCTTTAGAGTTGGGCGGCCAGGTCCGAAGTGACGAGCATGCCACGGAATGCCGAACGCCCCAATCCGGAGAGCCGGTTTTTTCGCGAACGCCGGCCATGACAGCTCATTTGTACCCGATGATCGCGGCAACGCCGCTGCCTTCCCCAATCTCCTGCATTTCGGCGCGCGAGAACCCGGCTTCGGTGAGCCATTTCGTGTATTCGGCGAAGGTATAGGTTCCGCCATTCTCCGTGTGCAGGAACATGTTCAGCGCGAAGATGAGCGGGAAGGGAGGGCCGGTGCGCTCGTCGTTGGGAATCATGTCGATAATCGCCAGCCGGCCGCCGGGCTTGAGTGCGGCGCGCAATCGGCCAAAGAGGTTGCGCGCGGAGGCTTCATTCTCGCCGTGGACAATGTGGCCGAGCAGTGCCAGGTCGTACTGACCAGCGGGATATTCCAACTGGCGCATGTCGCCCGGAAGGTAGTCGTATTGGCGGATCACGCCATGCTTCTCAAGATATTTCTTTGTTTGTCCCAGCACTTCGGGCAAGTCTTGCGCGGTAATCCGTGCGTCCGGATCGGCTTCGGCCACCGCAATTCCCCAGACACCGGAGCCGCATCCGACGTCTAGAACGCGCATGCCGCGATGCGCGCTTCCCGCGCCAATCGCCTGAGCAAGCCGTTGCGCTTGCAAACTATTTTGAACGTGCAGCGTGCGCGTAAGAACGGAGAAAAACTTTTCTGCCTCGGCCAGCTCGAACACAGCATGTGCCGGTTTGCCCGAGCGCACCGCCTCAGTCAGGTGGCCCCAGCCCTCCCACAGTCCATCCGTTTCCCAAAAGGCGCCCATATAGTCCGGGCTTTCACCCACGAGAAATTTGGCGGCAAGCGGGCTCAGCGAATAGGCGTCCTTACGTTTGCCGAGCAGTTTGAAGCCGACTAGCGCGTCGAGCAGCATACGGGTGCCTCGCTCCGAGGCCTGCGCGGCCCGCGCCACCTCTTCCGCGGTGCGGGCGCCATCCGCAAGGTGCGAGAACACCCCGAGTTGCACGGCGGTCAAGAGAATCCGCGCGGGCGCGAACGAGAAGGCCATCTGTGCCAGCGGCAGGGGATCGAGCGGCATTTCCTGAGCGGGTTTGGAAGTGGAACTCATCGTGCCTCCTTGAAGTGAAGCGCCCTCATTTTAATGAGAGGGCACGTCAAATTACCAGCCCAATTGCAGCAAGCATGGGAGAATGCGGACCTGCCACTAAAATCTTGCGGTTGCCAGGATCCGAGGCGCGAACGCCAGCTAATGCGCGGAAGGTGTGCCGAGGGGCAGAATCGAACTGCCTACGCCGGCCTTTTCAGGGCCGCGCTCTACCGGTGAGCTACCTCGGCACCGGGACAAGCAAAGATTGTAAGGAAAAAACGCGAGGACAGCAAAGAGAAAAGCCCGGTCGCGAAAATCCCGCGTTACTTCATCGACTCATCGAACTCGTGCATCCACTCTTTCTTCTTGAGCACTTCCCGTGGCTTTGAGCCATCGGGCGGCCCCACAATTCCGTCCTTCTCCATCAGGTCGATCAACCGAGCCGCGCGGCCGTAGCCGACGCGCAGGCGTCGTTGCAATGTGGAAGTGGAGGCGCGTCCCATCTCGCACACCACGCGCACGGCGTCCTGATAGAGGTCATCGTCCACTTCCTCGCCGCCGTCGCCCGAGTCTCCAACCGAGCCGCCCATGACGTTCTCATCCTTGGGAGGTTTGAGAAGTTCCTCGTTGTAAACCGCTCTGGCCTGATCGCGCCAGAATTCGCAAACGGCCTGCACCTCGCCTTCGCCCACATACGGGCCATGGATGCGGTGCAATCGCGAAGAGCCCGCTGGAAGATACAGCATGTCGCCCTTGCCCAGCAGCGATTCCGAGCCGTTGGTATCGAGAATCGTGCGCGAATCCACCTTGCTGGCCACGCGGAAGGAAATACGCGCGGGGAAGTTGGCTTTGATCAAGCCGGTGATGACGTCCACCGAGGGCCGCTGGGTCGCCAGGATCAGGTGAATGCCCACGGCGCGCGCCATTTGCGCGAGGCGCGTGATCGATTCCTCGACTCCGTTCGTGTCGACCATCATCAGGTCCGCCAACTCGTCAATCACAATTACCAGATAAGGAAGCGGGCGGTGCTCTTCTTGGTCCGCACCATCGAAGAGCGAAAGCGGCTGTCCCTTTTCGAAGGTCCGGTTGTACTGTTCGATGTTGCGCACGCCGCGCTGGGCGAGCATTTTCAATCGCCGCTCCATTTCGCGGGTGGCGTTGCGCAGGACGTTGGCCGCCACTTTGGCATCGGTCACCACCGGCGTAAACAAGTGCGGGATGTCCACATAGAGGCCCAGCTCGAGGCGCTTCGGGTCAACCAGCACCAGCTTCATTTCGTCGGGTGTGGATTTGTAGAGCATGCCCATGAGCAGGGAGTTGATGAATACGCTCTTGCCGGTTCCCGTCGAGCCGGCAATCAGAAGGTGAGGCATTTGCGTTAAATCCGCCGCGCGGATACGCCCGATCAAATCCTTGCCGAGCGGCAGGGCGAGTTTTGAGGGCGAGTGCGAAAATTCGGGCGACTCGATCACGTCGCGCAAGGCAATCGTCTCCCGCCGTGCGTTGGGCACTTCGATTCCGACGGTCGATTTCCCCGGGATGCGCTCGATCAGGATCGATTCGGCGCGCAGGGCCAGGCAGAGATCGTCCCCGAGCCCGGTAATCCTGCTGTATTTGATTCCGGCTTCCGGCTTAAATTCAAAAGTGGTGACTACCGGCCCAGGGTTGATCTGCGTAATATGCCCGCCGACGCCGAATTCCGCGCATTTTTGTTCGATGGCGCGGGCGCACTCTTTCAGCTCGGTTTCATCCATTTTCTCGCCGCGCTCGGAAGTATTGAGCAATCCAGGCGAGGGCAGCCGAAAATTCGTCTTCCCGCGCGGTGCTTTGGGTGGAGGCGCGGCCTTCTTCGAAGGCTGCATTTCGGAGTCGTGGAACTGGATCACGGCAGGGCCGTGCTCCGGCAGATTCGGCTCGGCGTCCAGAACGGATTGGCCTTCCTCCTCTTCCGCAAGTTCCTTGGTCGAAATGCGCTGCTGCTTGATGGGAGGGCGCCCCGCGATCTTGATCTCCTCGACGCGCTTACGCAATCGCGCCGATTCGCGCTCCTCGCGCCAGTCCTTGATTCGCGCGATCGATTTTCCCAGGTAGCCGTCGGCGGCCAGGGGCTTCTTGGCCCACGCCGCGGCTGAGCGGAATGAGAAGCGTGTCGTCAGGAAGAGCGCGATGACGAACGTCGCGAGGGCAACCAAATGCGCCCCTGTGGAATTAAATGCCGCCCGCATTCCGTCGGCCAGCACCGTGCCCAGCAAGCCTCCCGCGGGCAAGGCGCCGCGCACCTCGGGAACGTGAATGGATTTCTGCAGCAGGGCAAGCTCCGCGGAAAGCGACACGAGCAACAAAACCGAGCCAACCACCTTGGCAGCCGGCGCCTCAAGTGTCTGGCTCCGGAACCAGCGCATACCCAGCAAAAAGATGCCGACCGGAATCAGAAAGGCCGAAAAACCGCTGAATTGAAAAAACAGGTCGGCAAGATGCGCCCCCACGGGCCCGATCCAGTTCTGAGCTTGTCCGGCTCCGGCGGAGGGCGCCGAGACGTTGAATGACGGGTCGCTTGGCGAATAGGACAGCAGGCTTAAGGCCAGAAGAATGGCCACGCTCAGTCCCACGAAGCCGATCAGTTCATTGAACCGCTTGCTTTCGGTCGGTGAAAGGATGCGCACAACTTCTCCCTTGGCACTGCGCACAGCCGCCCGGACAGCTCAAAGAGTGTACTCCATGTGCTTCGAACTGGGCACAGATTCGGCGTGCTAAGAAAGTTAAACAGGGGAAGGCTCCCGCGGGAAGCCCGTGCGCATGGCGGCCATCAAAAACGGTTTCTTGGAAACTGTTCAAGGCCACAACGACACACCAGCTCACGAACGTGGGGTGCGCGGGCGCTGTTGCGCGGAGCCCACAGGGAGAAACGCGAGTACGCCAACGACTATACCAAACGAACCGGGAGAGTAAATACAGATTCTTCCGCCAATTGCTGGCGCATACCGGAAGAGTAACAGCAACGATTCCCGGCTAATGCCCGCCGAGTCTTATCACCCAGAAGAGCACCGCGGTTCCCACGACGATGCGATAGATCGCAAAGGGAGTGAATCCGCGGCGGCGCACCCACGCCATGAACCAGGCCACCGAACCATAGGCCACGATGAAAGAGACGACAAACCCGATGACCAGCACGATCCATCCGTGCGCGTCGATTTCGGATACGCCGATGGGATTATCTCCCTTACCCCGCAGCGATTTCAGCAGATCGTATCCCGTTGCCGCCACCATGGTGGGGATGGAAAGAAAAAACGAGAATTCGAGCGCGGAGGCGCGCGACATTCCCGCAACCTGGCCGGCCGCGATGGTCGACATGGAACGCGAGGTGCCCGGAAAAACCGCCGATAAAATCTGGCATGCGCCAATCCACACCGATTGCAGCAGGCTCATGTCTTCCATGTGCCAGGTGTGAATGTGGCTTCCAGGCGCGCTTGGGCCGGCCTTTTCCCAGGGCGCTTTCATGGCATCGACGATCCACATGACGATGCCGCCGATCAGCAACGAGGCGCCCATGATGAAAAGGCTTTCCAAATGTTTTCCAATGATCTTGGTGAGCAGGAATGCGGGTATTGCCGTAACCACGAACGCGATGATCGTCAGGCTTAGCGGGTGCGTGAGGACGGTGCGGTCGCCGCGTTCGCCGCGCGGAAACGTGGATATAAATTTCGCGATGCGGTGGCGAAAATAGATGGGCAGACAAAGAATCGCGCCCAGTTGAATGACGATCGTGTACATCTTCCAGTAGCCGCTCGACAAGCTGACGTTCAGCAGCGCCTCGGAAATGCGCAAATGCGCGGTGGAGCTGACGGGCAAGAACTCCGTGAGCCCTTCGACAATGCCCAGAAGCAGGGACAGCAGGTAATCGTGCAAGATGTCTCCTAGGGAAAACTTATTTTATGCACCCGCACATGGATGGCAGGAATCAGCTGGATTCTTTCTCCCTGGGAGGCTCCGCCGGAGCGGTGAGCTCTTTCGACATGGTATACGCGTCGCGGCCGCCGGGATAATAGCCTTTGCGCACACATCGTTTACGATATCCATGCTTGCTCCAAAACGCAATCGCGGGCCCGTTGTCTGTTGCCGTTTCCAGCCCTACGACCCGCACGTCATGGGCGGCGAGCCTGCGTTCGATTTCGTCGAGCAGTGCAGTGGCGGCTCCTTGCCGGCGATAGGCTGCGAGCACGTCCATCGTGATGATGTATCCATAGCCTCCCTGCCGTGCCGATAGGCAAAAGCCCGCAAGTTTGCCTTCGGCCTCCCCAATCACGCATTCCGCCCCTGGAAGCTGCAGATAACGCCGCAACTCGCCGCGCGAATACGCGATCTGCGGCGCATAACACTGCCGGTCGACTTGGTAGAGCGCCTCGAAGTCGCTGGGCCGGTACGCTCGCAGGCTGAATAGCACGGTTGAACTCAGGCGGGGTGAACCGGATACTACACTTCCAGGATGACAGGCAAAATCAGCGGTCGTTTGGCGGTATGTTTATTGAGGAATCGCTTCAGATCGATGCGAATTTTTTCTTTGATCACGCTCCAGTCCATCTTTTCCTCCGGGCTGGACTGCTCCACCGTCCGCAGGATCACGTCGCGCGCCTGGCGGAGGATTTCCTGCCCGTCTTCGCTCAGGAAGCCGCGCGTCACGATCTCCGGCGAGATTTCGATCCGGCCGGTGTGCTTGTCGATGGCGATGATCGGGACCACCACGCCGTCTTCGCTCAGGTGACGCCGGTCGCGGATCACCACCTCTTCCAGCTCTTCGAGCGACCCTGAATCGACGCACACGCGGCCCGCCGGCACCTGCTCGCGCTGGGAGGCGCTGCCATCGGCCTTGAATTCCACCGGGTGGCCGCTTTCCAGCAGAAAAATCTGCCCCGAGACGGCTCCCACGCTTTCCGCCAGGGCCGCGTGCCGGAACAGGTGCCGGTATTCCCCGTGCAGCGGAATAAAATACTTGGGCTTCACAAGCTGCAGCAGGATTTTCATTTCTTCCTGGCTGGCATGGCCCGACACGTGAATGGGCGCCGAACGGCCGCCTTCGTAATACACCAGGACGCGCCGCCGGAAAAAATGGTCGATCATGCGGAAAATCGCTTTTTCATTGCCGGGAATGATGCGCGCCGACAGAATCACCGTATCGTTCTCGGCGATGCTGAACAGGCGGTGATTGTCGACGGAAATTCGCGAGAGCGCGGACATCGGCTCGGCCTGCGTCCCGCTCACAAGCACCACGAGGCGCTTGGAATCGTAGCCCTTGATGTCCTGCGGGCGCACCATGCTGCCGTCGGGAATGTGCAGCTTTCCCAGGCCGTGGGCAATCTCGATGTTGTCGACCATGCTGCGCCCGATGAAGCCCACTTTTCTCCCCACGGTCCGCGCGACGTCGATGACCTGCTGAACGCGATGGATGGAGCTCGAAAAGCACGAGACCACCACTTTTTCCGGCGCGGCGCGGAAGAGTTCATCGAGCCGCACGACCACCGCCCGCTCGGAGGGCGTGAATCCGGGACGCTCGACGTTGGTGCTGTCGCTGAAAAGCGCCAGCACGCCTTCCTGCCCGTAACGCGCGAAGGCATGCAGGTCGAAGGGCTTTTCGTCCACGGGCGTGGGGTCGATTTTGTAATCCCCCGTGTGGATGATGATCCCCAAGGGCGTCCGGATGGCCAGCGCCACGCAATCGATCGTGCTATGCGTCACGTGCAGGTACTCGATCTGGAACGGGCCGATCGTAGTGATATTGCCGGCTGCGACTTCGTGCAGCTTGGCCGTTTCGAGCAGCCCGTGCTCCTCGAGCTTTTTGCGAACAAGTGCAAGGGTGAACTGTGTGCCGTACACCGGCACGTTCAGGTCGCCCAGAATGTAGGGGAGGGCGCCGATATGGTCCTCGTGTGCGTGGGTCAGGACAATCGCGCGGACCATGTGCTTGTTCTGTTTCAGGTAGGTGATGTCGGGGATTACGATATCCACGCCGAGCAATTCCTGCTCGGGAAACATCAGCCCGGCGTCGATCACGAGAATGTCGTCCCCACTCCGCAGCGCGAGCATGTTCATGCCGAACTCGCCCAGCCCGCCCAGAGGGATGGCCCACAATGAAGATGTGCTCAAGTTTGTTTTCCGATTTTCTGATCCAACCTGCCTGCGGATCCCACGAAGATTTACCGCGACATCGGAGGTTGGCTCACATGCATTGTCGAATTGCCAGTCGGCCATCGTATCACACCCTGCGTTGCAGGGCGGCACGGTGAGTTTGCTGGGCAGCCCGCGGCACGCTGCCTCCATCGGCCATGAAAAAAGGGCCTTGCCTCACTTTTCCATTACAGGAATTCGCCGCCTTCCCTAAGGGAAATACTGTATTGCGACGCCGTACCGAAATGAGCTTTGCTTGTTAGTTTGAGGAAGAGAAGTATCAGGAGATGAACAACGATCGAGGAACGGGATTGGAAAGCGACGCTCGGATTGATGGCACAAAGCTTATCGGCCACGCCGCTGGCGGCTGCGACAGAGGGCGTGGCCAACGACGTTGCTCTAGGCCGGAAGCAGGCCTGGAGAATTTTGATTGCGGACGACCACGAGGCCGTTAGGCGAGGCCTGCGATCTGCAATTATAGGAATGGGGTGGCAAGTGTGCGGGGAAGCCCGCGACGGGAAAGAAGCCATCGAACAAGCCAGAGCGTTGAACCCGGATTTGGTGATTCTGGACGTGAGCATGCCCGTGATGAGCGGTCTGGAGGCGGCTCCGCAAATTCTACAATCTGCTCCACGGACGAAGGTGGTGGCCTTCACGATGCACGAGTCTCAACAGATGAAAGACGAAATGGCGAAGATCGGTGTGCACGGCTTCGCGATAAAATCCGCTCCGCTTGCTCAGCTTCTGGAAACCATCCGGTCCGTTCTCGCAAAATGACCCGCCTGGCGTTTGGTTCAATCGGCACGAAAGCTGGACAAATACTGGGAGGCCCAATGATGAAATCACTGCGTATTCTGCTCGCGGACGACCATGACTTAATGCGGCGCGGTCTCAAGGCAATGATCGAGACACATCCTGGCTGGGAAGTTTGTGGGGAAGCGCACACCGGGAAGGAGGCGGTTGCTAAGGCCGAACAGCTCAAGCCGCACGTCGCGGTCCTGGATATCAGCATGCCCGAAATGGATGGACTGGAAGCGGCGAGGCAAATTCGAAAGAATTTCCCTGAAACCGAGGTTCTGGTGTTGTCGATGCACTATTCCGATCAGATTATCCGTGAGGTTGTTGAGGCCGGGATTCTCGGATATGTCACGAAAAGCGAATCGGACCGCGATCTCGTCCTGGCGGTCGAGGCGCTCGCGAACCACAAGCCGTTTTTTACGTCGCATGCCACCGAACTGATGCTCACCAATTTGAGCGCCGCGGGCGGCTCATTCCGCCGAGGCTCTTCGGATGTGAAAGAACGCCTCACACCACGCGAGCGGGAGATCATCCGCTTGATTTCAGAAGGGAACAGCAGCAAGCAAGTCGCTTCGGCGCTGGGCATCAGCGTGAAGACAGCGGACACACATCGGGCCAACATCATGCGCAAAGTGCAGGTGCATACGGTGAGCGACCTGGTGCGCTACGCGCTGCGCAACAAGATCATCGAGGCTTAGCCATTTGCGACGAGCGAATACCGCTGTGAGCTTGGAAGTTCTTCCACTTCGGATTCATCGAATTGAAGATGAAGTTATGCCTAAAAGTTAAGAAGAGGATTTGCGCAGACGTCCTTCACGGAAGCGCTGAGAAATAAACGGCCGGCTGGCGCGGCAGTGCAGTCTCCGTGGCGGGGGCGCCGAAGGGATTTTCCGCCTCCGTCGGATTCTTACATTCGGTTAATCTCGCCTGCCGCCCGCGAATAATCGCGCAATGGCCACGAGCAGGATCGCGCCGACCGTGGCCGCCGCCAGGCTTCCGAAAAATCCAAGCGCCACGATTCCCAGCTTGGTAAAAATCCATCCGCCGAGAACCGCTCCGATGAGTCCCAGGATCACATCCACGATGCAGCCGAATCCTCGGCCGCGCGTCAGATGGCCTGCGATCCATCCTGCGAGCAGGCCGATAATGATCCAGGCTATGAATCCGTGCGAGTAGACCTCGAAGTAAACGTCTCGCTGCCACATCACTGCCGAAGTTGCAAAGCCTGTCATAACCGCCTCCCGCATTTTTATTCCTCGTCTGAGAATCTTTCCGGCATTTCCTTGCGCACCTTGGAGCAGTCGCTCTCCATTTGTATTCGTCGAAAAAAGTCGAAATTGTTCTTCGTTTGCGACCTGATTTGTAATATCAATAAGACGCGCAAGAGCATCCGCGCTCTCCACGAAATTCGGGCCGAGCTACATTACCTGCGAGGACGCTGAATGGCAAAGAAAAAGGGTGTGACAGGACGAACCCTGCACGACCCAATCGAAGACCGTCTCACTCCGATTTATCCGCTTGACCTCTCGCGCATTCATACCATCGACGATCTCGTCCGCGCCATGGGACGGACCGCCTTCACCGCGAGGCAGGTTGGCGACGCCGCCGACGTGCTCGAAGCCATGGCTCGCGATAAGGCATGTCACGTGGTCCTGACTCTTTCCGGAGCATTGACTGTTGGCAAGATGGGCCTTTTGTTCTGCGATCTGGTCGAGTCCGGCATCGTAAAAGCCATCGTCTCCACGGGCGCTCTGATGGCGCACGGGCTGGTGGAGGCCACCGGACGCTCGCATTTTCGGTACGACGCGAAGATGGACGACCGCCAGCTTTTCGTGGCGGGTTACAACCGGGTCTACGACTCGCTCGAGCCGGAAGTGAATCTCGATGCGGTTGAGGAAGTGATGCAGCATATTCTCGACCAGTGGGACGCGAATGAAGTCGTGTGCAGCTGGAAAGTCAATCGCCGGATCGGCGAATACCTGGTGCGTCACGCCAAGGGCCGCGGCATTCTGAAAAGCTGCGCCGAGAAAAACGTGCCGGTCTACGTGCCCGCCTTCACCGATTCGGAACTGGGCATCGATTTCGCGCTGCACAAGCGGTTGCGCGCGGACGCAGGCAGGCCGCTCCTGCGTTTCGATCCTTACCACGACTTCGAGCACTATGCCGAAACCATGCTGGCCACCAAGGAAATGGGCATTTTTACCGTGGGCGGAGGCGTGCCGCGCAATTGGGCGCAGCAATTCGGCGTGTATGCGGAGCTTCTCGCGCGGCGCGGCTACGAAAAACTCCCGCTGAAGCGCTATAAGTATGGAGTTCGCATTTGTCCGGAGCCGGTCAACTGGGGCGGCCTGTCGGGGAGCACCTACACCGAAGCCGTTTCCTGGGGCAAATTTATTCCGCCGGAGGAAGGGGGGCGCTTTGCGGAAGTCCTCGACGACGCGACGGTTGCGCTTCCGCTGATCGTCGGAGCCGTTTTGCAGCGCATCGGCTATCTGAAACCACGGACCAAGCCGCGCTCCTCGAAAAAGCGATAATCTCCCGCGTATCGATCAGGGCCATGCCGGGTAGTGAAAGTGAAGATGACTGCACGGGCCTCGCGGCGGGAACGGCGCAATCGTTTTCAAGCGGACCTTGGGATCGGGGAAGTTTCCGGAGGAAGTCTGTGATTAATCGTCGTCGGAGAGCAAGATGGCCGCAGCGAGCACCGTGGTCCAAAGCCCGCGCTTATCTCCCACGGCCGATTGGGTGATGTTCATGGTGCGGACGATTTTGTTGGAAATGCGGTAGACCTCTTTTTTTTCGTCCCAGGACAAATCCGGATCGAATTCGACGTTGAGCGTCGTCGCCAGCATCTCCGCCGCCAGTTCTTCAGTGTATTCGCCGGCAACTTCTTCGGGTTCTCCGAATGAGTGATGCTCGGAAAGGTACCCATACATCGACTTGTCGCCCGGAAGCGCCAAGCCGACGCCGGCGGCGATCAAGCGGTGTGGTTCGCGGGTCTGGTTCTCGCTGATCACGGTGAACGCTACCTGGCCGGGCTTCAGGTGCTTGAGCCCCTCGGTGCGCGAGATCAATTTGCAGTAGGGAGGAAAAATCGAAGAAACTCGAACGATATTGCACGCCGCAATTCCCGCGTTGCGCAGCGCCAGTTCGAAGCTTGAGAGGCGCTCGCGGTGTTTTCCCACTCCCTTGGTTAGAAATATTTTCTTCGCGACGAACGCCATGAGTTGTTCCGAGCTGCGGTGCCTCCACTTGTGTGAATCGGAAAAATTTTGCGATTCGAAAATTAACAAGCACGCGGAGTGATGTCAATCATTATTACGCCCGAAGCCTCGCCGTTCGATCCACAATCTGGCCGGCGGGTTCATTCTCTTGCTTGCTACCGCCAGATGGAATTTAAAATCATCGCCAGCCGCACGCTCGCTTTGGCCAGTTGCTCGCGGATCACGCTTGCAGCCGCATTCTGATAATCCCCGGCGACGCGCTCGTGCAGGGACAGCATTCTCGTCCCAATGTGGTTGTCGCCGGCGCAGCTATCGCCGGCCCGCGGCGTCTCGATGGGAATCTTTCGCGGAAGATCGCCATACGCCGTCCGCTCCGCGGCTTCGTGGCTTTCCCAGGCCCAATCGTCCAATCGGATGCCCTCTTGTTGCCAGGGCGCCATGCGGCCGCGGAATTCCCGGTCCAATTCCTCGGCGAATTGTGCGACGGTTTCTCCGTCGGTCATCCGTTCAAGAATGCCGAAGTCCCAGATGGAGTGCAGATTCGGCGCATAGGTTTCATTTTGCGCATTCGTGAGTTGCGGGCTCTGTCCGAAGAAGGACAGAGGCACGCAATTCCCGCCGCGGTCGTTGTTGGTGGTGGTGTGCAGCGGCTGGTGAAGATCTCCCACCAAATGGATGATGAAGCGCAAAGCGTCCGCTCGCTGCTTCGGACTGTCCGCTGTCCGCAGGAGTCCCATCTGGTCCCTGATGGCGCTGGTTACGCAGTCGTCCGAGCGGCAGTACTTCTCGATTTCACCCTGCGCGGCGCCGCGCGGGATATCGATGAAGTGCCAGTCGCCGGTCTTCGGACGCTGGCTGCGGTAATCGTCGGCCCAGGTGGACGAATCTGTAAACGCATCGAGCCCCGTGTTCTTGCAATACCGCGGGAGGGACGGATCGATGGGACTATCGCGCAGGATCTGGTCCGCGATGGCTCGCGCATGCGGCGTCAAATGCTTTTCGGCGATCAGTGCGATGGTCTCATGGCCTTTGCAGCCCCACGCCCAGGCGCGCATAGGGAAGAGAAGGACGATTGCGAGGAGCGCGCAACGAGCGCCGTTCACGAATAATCACTCCGACTTCGCGGCTTGAGCCGTTATTGTAGCTCGCACTTGCCAGCGGACAAGCGCATGCGTTGCTCCGCGAGGTATTTCGAGAATGGATTCCTTAAGAGCTTATTTCTTGGCGCTGAGCACCAGGCACGGGACAAGCACGTCGGAAATGAGTTTCAGAGTGCGGAGCTGAGGCGGTGTGAAATCCGGCCCCGCTTCGGCGGCCGTTTTCCCTTTGCGCGACACTTGGATAACGCCAATCGCCTTGTCGTTGATGACAACCGGCGAGCTCATGATTTTTTGGATGGGGTCGCCGCGTTCGTCCACGGCAATCGGCACGCCTTCGAATACCGTGGCGTGAGGTACCGCATGAAAGTGATTGACGATTTCCGGCCGCATCTCCCGCACCGTGCGCGATGCCAGGGCGCTGGCGCTGGAAAGCGGGATTTGCCCCACGGCCCGCAGGGTGTCCGGCGCGAGAAATCTCAGCGATCGTTCGTCCTTGGTCAACCCCAGCACGGCTACTTCGTGCGTCTTCACTCCGAAGCTCTTGCTGATCAGTTCCACCGCGCGAATCCACTCCACGGTTTCGTACTCGTCCTTCCGATGGGCAAGCTCATTCGCCCATTTTTTTAATTCGGCAATATGGTCGTTGGCCATGAATTTTCGCTCGTCCGAACTGCGAATTCCATCATATGACAATTTTCTCGGATGCACGCCTGAACCTGAGCCCTGTGCAGCGTATGCCTTACGGGCGGTTATTCTTTGGCCCGGCAACGCTGGGGGAGGGGGGCCGTGCGCCTCGGGTAGCCGTCCGGCCTTGCGATCGGGCGGGACGTCGCGTTTGGTCATTCAGATCCGAAGAAAGACGCCGAACGCTGCGAGGCGCCCCGGCTCGCCCGTAGTATGCTGCATGGCGGGGAGGGATTCTTCCGCTGCTCGGCCTTGGCGCGCAATCGGACATTTCATCTCAGGCGCGCGATCTCCAATTTCGCTCCCTTGTCGTTGACACGCACGTCGATACGACGCAGCGCCTGTTCTTCGATCGTTTCGATCTCGGTGCGCGCCACGCCGATGGCTCGATCGACATTCCGCGTATGCGCGATGGCGGCCTTGGCGCTGTCTTTTTCTCCGTCTGGACGCCTGGCAGTGTTACCGGGCCCGAGGCGGTCCAGCGCGCTCTCGCCCAGATCGGCGCCGTCCGCCGGCAGGTGGCTCTCCACCCCGGCGATCTTGAACTCGCCACGAGCGCCGAAGACATTCGACGCGCTCGCCTGGCAGGCCACATCGCGATTCTCCTGGGCGTTGAGGGCGGGCACCTGATCGACAACGATCTGGGCATTCTTCGCACCTATGCCGAGCTGGGCGTGCGGTATATGACGCTGACCCACAACTTGAATAACGCCTGGGCCGATTCCTCCACCGACAAACCGGAGCACAACGGCCTCACCGATTTCGGCAAGCAGGTCGTCCGCGAGATGGATCGCCTCGGGATCATGGTCGACGTCTCGCACGCCTCCGATAAGGCTTTTTACGACGCGCTGGCCGTTAGCCAGGCGCCGTTGATCGCTTCCCATTCCTGCTGCCGCGCGCTCTGCGATTCCCCTCGAGACATGAGCGACGATATGATCCAGGCGCTGGCCGCCAAGGGCGGCGTCATCCAGATCAACTATCACGTTGGATTCCTGAGCCAGAAATTCCGTGACGCAATGAAAGCCCACCCGGAGTTTGGAAAGCACATCGAGGCCGAAGCGAAAAAGCGCTGCGGTGAGAGTCAGGCCTGCCAGTTGCTAGAAGTGGATAAGCTCACGCGCGAGTTGGTTGCCGAAGGAAAGCTGCCGCGCGTCGAATGGACCGATATCATCGTCCACATTGACCACGCTGTTAAGCTGGTGGGCGCGGACCACGTTGGCCTCGGCTCGGATTTCGATGGCGCTGACATGCCCTATGGCATGGAAGACGCCTCGCATTTGCCGCGAATCACCGATGCACTGCTCAAAAAGGGTTATTCCGAGAGCAGCATCCGGAAAATTCTTGGTGGCAATACGCTCCGGCTCATGCAAGATGTGGAGGCTGCAGCGAAAAAATGGGAGGAAATAATAAGATGAGACAGTTTGCTTGGCTCTGTCTTTTCACGCTGGCCTGTTGGACCCCCGCGGCGCTTGCGGGACAAACACATTCCGCGGCTCCCAAGCCCGCGACATCCGTGCATCCGAGAACGAGGACAACGACACACATGACAATCGATCCCGCTTTGCTTCATCCCGCAACACTCAATGCAAAAGCCCCCAATTCTTATGAAGTAAAATTCGTCACCACCAAGGGCGACTTCACTGTGCAGGTTACCCGTTCCTGGGCGCCCATTGGCGCCGACCGTTTTTATAATCTCGTGCGGCACCATTTCTACAACGATGCCAGTTTCTTTCGCGTCGTGCCCGGTTTCGTGGTGCAGTTTGGCTTAAGCGCCGACCCTGCCGTCAACAGGGCTTGGAAAAACGCCGATATCAAGGACGATCGCGTCACCCAGAGCAATCATCCGGGTTTCCTGACTTTTGCAACCGCCGGTCCCAACACACGAACCACCCAGATCTTCATCAATCTCGGTAATAACACCGGATTGGATAACCAGGGCTTTGCTCCATTCGGCCAGGTCACTTCCGGCATGGACGTGGTTCAAAAGCTTTATGGTGGATATGGCGACAAACCCGACCAGGGCCTGATTACGAGCCAGGGGAAGGCATATATCGACAAGAGCTTTCCGAATCTCGACCGCATCGAGACGGCGACGATTGTAGAGGCCGCCGCGACTCCTCATACCGCCCCGGCCCATAAACCTGCATCGTAAGGAGGGGCGTTTTGCGGAAACCTTAACGCCCGCTTCTTGTTGATATCGTGCAGGCGGCGTTTCCCGGAGAGCCGGTGCTTTCGCCGGCTCCCGCACTTTGCCTGATGCTCCAAGGAAAACGAAGAACGCCCATGGAATGTCCTTAGCCGAATCTTGGGAGACTCGCTGTGTACCAGCCCGCATGAGCGAGATCAGAGTTGCTGTTTTAGAAGAGCAGCCCGCCCTTCGCGAGTCATCTCATCGAGTCGCGGTCAGCGCCGTGTTTCTGCTCGCGGTACTTTCCGTCGTTAAGCTTCTGATTCAGTTTGCCGGTATCGGCCACTACGGTTTCTTTCGTGACGAACTCTATTACATGGCCTGCGGCGAGCACCTCGCCTGGGGCTACGTCGACCAGCCTCCTCTCATTGCCGTCGTTGCATGGCTCAGTCGGCATCTTTTCGGCAACTCGCTCGCTTCGCTGCGCCTGTTTCCCGTTCTCGCCGGATCGGCGGTGGTTTGGATCACAGGCGCGCTTGCCGGAGAACTCGGTGGCGGCCTTCTCGCGCAATTTCTCGCCGCCGCCGCGATCCTTTTCGCACCTGCCTATTTAGCGTTCGATAGCTTCTTTTCCATGAATGCCTTCGAGCCTCTCTTCTGGCTCCTGTGCGCCTGGATCGTCGTGCGCATTGTCAACGGGTCATCGCCGCGGCTTTGGGTGGTCTTTGGCGTGGTGGCGGGCCTGGGCCTTGAGAACAAGCATTCCATGCTCGTGTTCGGCTTCGCCCTCGCCGCAGGGCTATTGCTTTCGGGCCAATCCCGCCTGTTCCGTTCGAAGTGGATCTGGCTCGGCGCACTCGTTGCTTTTGCGATCTTTCTACCCAATCTCCTGTGGGAGGCGCGCCACGGCTGGCCGCAAATCGAAGTGGTGCGCAACGCGCAGCTTTACAAGAACGTTCACGTATCGCCGCTGCGCTTCCTGGAAGAACAAATCATCTTCCTGCACCCGGTCGCATTGCCGATCTGGCTTGGCGGCCTGGCCTGGTATTTTTTCAGCGACAAAGGGAAGCAGTGGCATTTTCTCGGCTGGACCTACCTCATCGTGCTGGGAATCTTCATGCTCTTTAACGGCAAGACGTATTATCCGCTGCCGGTATATCCCGTGCTGATGGCTGCCGGTGGCGTTGCATGGGAGCGCTTCCTCAAGCCGGGCGGTCCCTGGCGCCGGTCGTTCGCCATCGCGCTGCCGGTGCTGCTGGTGGTCGGCGGTTTGCAAGCCGTGCCTTTTGGCGTGCCCGTGCTCCCCGTGAACGCTTTTCTGCGTTATTTGAAGATGATTCCCGCTTCCTTTCACGTGCGCACCGAGCGCGACGCCACCGTCCCGCTTCCTCAGCTCTATGCCGACATGTTCGGCTGGGACAACATGGCGGAAACCGTCGCTAGGGTGTATCACAATCTTCCGGCGTCCGAGCAGGCTGGCTGCGCGATTCTGGCGGGGAACTACGGAGAGGCCGGCGCGATCGACTATTACGGGCCGAAGCTGGGACTGCCCAAAGCCATCAGCGGGCACAACAGCTACTATTATTGGGGGCCTCGTAATTATTCGGGCTCGTGCGTGATTATTTTTGGCGAGCGCGCCACGCAATTCGCCGGTTACTTCGGCGAAGTGCAGCGCGTGGCCACGATCACGAATCCACACGCGATGGCCGTCGAGCAGAACGTTCCGGTGTATCTCTGCCACGAGCCGAGCGAGCCGCTCTCCGTCCTGTGGCCGCGCTTTAAGATGATTATTTGAACGATTCCAGGGAGGAGCGAGCCGTCAGCTCCGCGGCGCGCGCCGCGATGACGTCGCGTCC
>Ga0307373_10002308_pt1 | contig 34497 bp, 32 predicted proteins | sample OX2MG_FD_202534 | JGI IMG/M metagenome (GOLD analysis project Ga0307373, IMG submission 202534) | Soil microbial communities from Risofladan, Vaasa, Finland - OX-2 | ecosystem: Environmental > Terrestrial > Soil > Coastal area > Acid sulfate soil | place: Finland: Risofladan, Vaasa | collected...
GTACGCGTTCACGATCTCCCTGTGGCTGATGTGCGATATCCCGGCGGACCTGCACGCGTGGAGGAGGGAGTACGCCGATATCGCGTAGATGCTCGCGCCGCAGGCCTTCCTGCTTGGGAGGAGCTTCGCCGCCGTGATGTCGGCGCTCTCCGCGACGCTCTTCGGGAGCGAGAGCCTATCCGCGACCCTGTTCGTCAGTGTGGTGCAGACCAGCAGCGCCCCTCCCCGCCCAATGACATTCGGCTTGATCCTGCCCAAGCCGAAATCAGGGCCGTTCAGAGACGGAGTGCCGGTGCCGCCCGCGACGATGTAGGAGCCCAGCGGCGTCCTCTTGCTCACCGATGGCGCCGACATCCCATGCTCCGGCGTACCGGTCGCTCTTCCTGCGACGATCCCGCAGGCCGAGCAGACGCGCTCTCCTTCTTCCTCGCCGGCGCTTGTCAGATTCGCCCTGCACTCGGGACATTTCCCGAGAGCGCTGTAGTCCTCGTACGCCGCCAGCTTTGCCGCTCCACTAGTCAGATATCCTTGAACCCCTTGCATGATTTCTTCCTCCTGCCCTAGTCCTGGCGCGCTTCCGGTGGTTCTACGACCGGCGCTGGCGCTCCAGCTTCTCGCACTCGATTCCGCGGAAAATTCAGGAAGGAACGGCGAAGCGCAGAGGCCTCACTTGGTCCCCGTTCAGGAGCGCATGGGCGGATAATAATTTGCCCGATGCATTCTGTCTAGCCGGTCCTCCGGTCGCAGCTGCGTTCCGACCCCAGTGGTGGGTTCAGAACTCTTGGATTTGGCTGCGGCCCGGACCGGTCAAGGAACAGGGGTGAGGCGTCCGCCTCCATCGTTCTCCTAAAGGCCGATGTGGGAGAAGTTGTTTCGCATCCTTCTGGGTGGATGTGGCAACTGTGTGCCCAGAGGATGGCCGTTGGTCCCGGATCCTTACGTCCGGATGGGAAGACGGTCAACCAAAGACTGCGCTCATCTTCATTTCGAAAAGTCGGACGAGCCGTCATCGTGTATCCCGTTCTCTCTCCCGAGACGCTGGCGAATCCGTGGCCTACGCTAGGCCTGAGGTAACAGAGTCGTTCAGAATTCAGAGAGAGAAGGTAGAATACACCTGCGAAGGCTCGTTCTGTATTTAACGCGGGCCGGGAAGGTTGCCAATTCCGGGACAGATCCTGGCAGGATGGCAACCCTGAGGAGGTGATTTGGCAACCCTGGGCCTCATTTTGGCAACCTTGGCGCTTGACCTTGCCAAGAGGGTTGCCAGTCCTTCCCCGTTAAGAGCCGTGGAACCAACGAAGGACATGAACCCCATCGGCACAGTCTTCCTCTATCTTCCATTTCCCTACTGGGTCGCGTTCGTCCTGATCCTGTACGGACGTGATCTTTCGAGGCTGAGGCACCCGGTCAGGGACGACGGCAGCACGGGCAACTGGTGGGCCGTCCTGAACCAGCTAGGATTGTTAGACGACTATCACGCGACGCGAAAGGGCCGCAGCAACGGAGGCCTGGGCCTCTACCTTGCGGTCCCGTCGGCATCCTTTGGGCTCAGCGTAGCCTGCACACTCCACTATCTCCCATCCCCCTGGTACCTCCCAGTGCTCATACAGGCTGCCGCAGGAATCGTCATGACGGCCGTGACGGTGCGGCATGTCGGCGCGCCGCCTGGGAGGTACTACAAGGACTTCCTCGCCTATCCCCGGCTCGGGTCAAGGATATCGCATCTTGCAAAACTCACGCCTTTGTCGGTAATCGACTCGGCGCCGAAGTCCGTGCGGAAGGCCAGTCCCGGAGGCACCGGTCAACAAGGGGTAGCAGAGGCTTGAGCACCGCAGCAGTTGGCACGGACTCGAAGGAGGAGAAGGACAAGCCCCGGAGGATCCGATTTTTCAACGTCTCGCTCAGGAACGGGGTAATGCCCTCGACTCCATCCTACCCTGAGAAGCAGGCATTCGTCGGCCGCCTCATCCACACGCTCGAGTCGTCGAACCCAGAGTTCGCATGGGTCCAGTTCCTGTTCGTCCAGCGCAGCCTCGCCAGCGACCTGACCAGGCTGAAGAACTCCCTCCGGGCCGCGAAGAAGGAGATCGAGAAGCCGAAGGTCGGCATAATAACCGGGGAGGAGTCGGAACGGAGGGAACTTGGCGGCGACTTCTACGCCCGTGCGGAGGCGAGGATGAAGAAGATAGACGACGTCGTCACGAAGCCGACGATCGCCCTGGCCATACAGGGGATGTGGGTGTGCGACCAAAAGTCCAGAGGGTTAAAGGACCTTCCCTTCGACCACTGCTCCGACGAGCACGACAGCCTCGCGGTCTTCGAATACAGGGACCCTAGGATGCTGCTGGAGCTCGTGGACAGGAGGATGGTCGTCGATCTGTCGCGCTACCTCCAGGGCTTCACGAGGTCCAGGCTCGAGCCTCCGTCCTTCATCGTGACCCCGAACGAGCTGCAGTCGTTCGTCCACCTGCCGGCAGGGGAGGTCATCAAGTCGCTCCACTCGTTCGAGTCGGGGTCTTCGATGCGAAACTACGATCAGGGAACGACGGACAAGGAGAAACCGACAGGAGGCGGTGACTCTGGTCAGTCAAGGCCGGTGAGGCTGACTGCAATGCCCGAGATGGGGGATGTCTTGGAGGACAAATCCCTCCAGCCACTCCAACACGTCGCTTCATCAGGCGTGAGGACTTTCGAGTTGACTTATTGCCGCGGGAGGACCGATGTTTTGTTCTCGGCCGAGACAGTTGGCGATCTGGACCAATACGTCAGGTTGCTCAACTCTGTCTATGGAGACCTCAAGCTCGAAGAAGCTGGAACCCGTCCCGCCTTTCTGCACGAGTTGGCAGACATCATAGGCCGTAAGTGGCATTGAGACGATTTATATCCAGATGAACCAAATCAGACTTTGTTGTCTGCCCAAAGCAACGCTCGGGTTATCGCAACCGTTCTTGTCGGATTGATTGTTGTCCTCGCACTCGTCGGATACGGTTACGTCTCAACATCTTCAAGACTCTCTTCCATGTCCGAGCAGAACACAGGTCTAAGCCAGCAACTGTCAGGTTTGGGACAGCAGGTCTCCGTTCTCGAACAGAGGACGCTAACGGTGGTTACTGTGAGCAACACGATAACAGAAGTCCTAACGACGACCTCACTTACCACAACGACCGATCTTGTCACCAGCACAGTCTATCCGATCCCAGATAACGTCACTGTCTCTCTGATCCCCGCCGGAGAATTCACTAGCTATTCAATCACCGCGGGCTCATACAGCACCAGTGGCTCCTCCGGTAGCCTGCAACGATTCTCAGTCAGTCCGGTATTCCAAGGCGAGACTATCGTCGTTAGTATCATCTTGAGTTGCCCTGGTGCCACTGGACCAAGTGCAAGCGCACTTCTGTATGTCAACAGCACATTGGTCTCTCAAACTAACGTCGCGTGCGGCGGGAACACCAACGGTCAAATCTCATACGTGTTATAGCGCTCGAATCAAAACTCTAGTCTGGGTTTTGCCGATTCCACCAGTGGTGTCTTTTCGATGACCTGATATCTTGCTTCTCAGAAAGAGCCCGCTCATTCTCCATTCTCTTTCTGTAGGCGTCGTATGAGGCCGCGTCGAATCCTTCTCTCTTGGAGGGAGCAGAATCCAAGAGTTGTTGAATCTTCGACTCCGGTGTCCGAACCTTCTTGAGAAGCTCTGCGTCTTGAACGATATTGCTTTTGCTCAGACTAAGCACGATTCCTGACAACAGTTTCTCCTCCGCGATCAGAGGTTTGCCTTCCCATAGAGCTACTACAATATGAGAAGCAGAGGTCTCTGGCATTACATAGGGGTATGTCCCTAGCTGAGACTTCGAGGCTTCTCTGATTAGACTGGCAAGGTTTGACGGGTAGGCTTCCTCGCACTTGCTGACAATCCAATATCCTTCTTTGGATTTGCTGAAGAAGTCTTTGAGGCCACCGGAAACAAAGTCTCGTCCGAAGACTTCTGATTCGGTCTTCCTCTCCACAGAAACTCTGACGCTTTTGCCGTTGGCAGAAACGAAATCGGAGACTGCCATCAATGTGCAATTCCCTAGAGACCCTTTAAGTTAGTCGGCACTAATCGGTCTAAGAATTTCAGTGAGCCGGAAGGGATTCGCCCCCTGACCAAACGAAGACTGACTGCAAAACCGTTTTGTCGGTATTATAAGCGGCCCGCCACCCTCGTTGCATGACCGTCAAAGCAGTAACCCCGGACGACATGGTCTCCCACTCCCTCTTCATCGGGGCGACGGGAGCCGGGAAGACGAACGCGATGCTCTACTGGATGCACCGGCTGTTCATGGAGAGGAGGGACGTCGCGCTGGTCCTCGTCGACCCGCACGGCGACGCCGCCATAGACCTGGTCCGGGTCATCCCCGAGAGCGAGAGGGGAAGGATAACCATCCTCGACCCCGAGCACGTCTCCTTCGGGCTCAACCCCCTCGCGCTGCCCCCCTGCACGCAGGGGCAGAACCGGGTCGGGACGATCCAAACGCAGGTTGAGCAGCTCTCCGCGCTGCTCTCCGACGTCTTCAACACGGACGTCGCGAACGCCCCCAGGCTGATGTGGATATTCAAGGGGGCGCTCTACTACCTCTACTACATTCCGCACGACAGCCCCACGTTCAAGGACCTCTACCTCATCCTCTGCGACTTCATCTCGCTCCCGAGGTACAAGGTCGAGGTGATGCTCAAGGCCGTGATCCTGGACGACGAGATAGTCAGGCGCACGATCGAGGCGATCTCCAAGCTGGAGAAGGACGCCTTCCTCTCGGTCGTCAACAGGATATCGAACTTCGTCCTCCCATCCAGCTCGCTGACGTCCCGGACCTTCTGCACGAGGACGAGCAGGCTGGACTTTCAGGAGATGACCGCGCCGGGGAGCCTCACGATATTCAGGCTCACAAAGTCGCTCCCCTATGACTTTCGGAGGCTCATCTCGGCGGCGATCGTGATGAGGTTCTATTTCGAGGTGGAGAAGAGGGCGTCCAGGCTGGAGAAAGCGGGGGAGGCGCCCTCGGCGAGGACGCCGATCGTCCTAGCCATCGACGAGTTCCAGAACATCAGCGACCTGAAGCTGCTGGACACGATCCTCTCCGAGTCCAGGAAGTACGGTCTGCACCTCTGGATAGTCAACCAGAACGTGCAGCAGATACGCCCGGAGCTCTACAGCTCAATCTGCGGCAACGTCGGGCCCATATTCGCGTTCAGGGTTGGGCCTGCCGACGCCGCGAAGATGGCGGAGCTGATCTCTCCCCAGCTGAGGAAGGAACTCGCCGACGACCTGACCGTGAGACGCGACTACACCTGCGTGGTCAGGAAGAGGCCCCACGGAGACGCCTCCGTGAGGAGGATGCCGCTCCTGTTCGAGCCGTTCCCGAAGCTCCGCGAGCCGCTCTGCGGGATGAAGGACGTCATCGAGTACATGCGGAAGGAGATGGAGGACAAGTATGGCGGGGCGCAGGAGGCGATAGACGTCATCTACAAGAGCCCCTGGGACCAGATCAAGGAGTCGAGGCCGGGCACCGCCGCGAGCACAAGCTCCACGAGGGCGCCCTTCATGCCGATCCACTGGAAGATACTCACGACAGGGTACCTCAAGCTGCTGTCCGACGTCTACGCCCTCGAGTTCTCGCGCCTCAGGTCGGAGCTCTTCCAGAAGTACTCCTGGAAGACGTCCATCGTGCAGCAGTCCCTCAACGAGCTCGTCAACGCGGGGTACCTCACGCAGACGTTCGGGTCTCAGGACTACGTGAGGGAGGGCAAAGACAGCTTTGGGAACCCGATATGGATTCATCTCAACTCCTCTGCGAAGGACAAGATAGACCGGGCCAAGACCGTGACATACGCCCTGACGCCGAGGGCCCTCGAATGGTTCCAGATCAGGCCCGGGCCGTCCAAGGCGGGTGACCCGAAGCACGTGCGGATGATCGAGAAGCTCCTGAAGGAGGACTACTGGCCGTCGGGGTACTACTGCGCGGTCGACTGGGGGGAGACGAGCAGCGAGAGGCCGGACATCGCCGTGCTCGTGCCCGCCGTGACCACCTTCGAGGACAAGGAGGGACTGGAGCTCCCGCAGAGGATCCCCAACCCGTACGTCTGGGACTACACCTCGGCGATCGCGGTGGAGATAGAAATGTCCCCCCAGAAGAGCAAGAAGCAGCTGCTGAAGAACTACAACAAGAACAAGTGGTTCTACGCGAAGATCAGGTTCATCGTGACGTCAGAGACCCACAGCGAGCAGCTCCTGCGCATCCTCGGCGAGGACCCGCCAGCCGACCCCGACAAGTTCCTGGTCGACGTCATCCAGTTCGAGAGCCTGAACCAGATAGGGCCGGAGAAAGACGAGCCGGACCAGAGGATGGAAGAGGAGGACCTGCAGAAGTCGTCGGAGCAAGGATCGACTCTAGGAAAGGCTGAGCAAGCGGTGCTTTCGCACATCATCGCGCACGGCTTCACGAGCCGGGACGAGATAGCGCGGCGTTGCACAGACGCAGGAGCGGGCGAGATGAGCGAACGGTCCGTCTCCCGGTACCTCAGGGCGCTGACGGAGAGGGGATTCCTCCGCAAGGTCGGCAACGGTTACGAGCCGACAGAGCTCTCGAGGAAAGGTGCGCGCCAGGATACGCTGTGAGAGTTGCAGGCCCCCATGCCGCTACTTCCACTTCGTTAGAATTTCCTCTCTGCGGAACGTAGCCTTGGCCACGAAAAGGAGGAGTGTGTCGACCGCCAGAAGGATGCCGGTGATGATGAGGAGATTGCTGGTTGTGCCGAGCGATATCAAATGAAGCTCGCTCGCGACGTAGATACCCGCAAAGGGGAGCACCAAGAGCATTCCAATCTGTTGTGCAACACGTACGTCGCTCACCCTCGCCGAGACGATGACGTTCCATTCCACGCTCATGATTGCCGCGAACGGGACCATGACGAAGAGGACGATGGCCGCGTTCCAGTTGGGGAAGAAGTCGTATCCCAGTGTGCCGCGTGTCACCAGGTCCACGAGGACCATGAAGATCGCAGCTCCTCCTAAGATGGACGCTATCGGCGGCAGGAAAGCGGCTAATCCCTTTCCTAGCAGGATCTCGCTATCGGTCGTTGGGGTGGCAAGGAGCCGCTCGAGGCTCTTCTCGACCTTCTCGCCGACTATTGTGTAAGAGGCGATGGTGGTCGGCGTCAGGCCCGCAAGGATGAGGTAGAAGAAAGTAAGTGAGGGGAGAAGTACGACGAGTTCCGCCGCTGGCATTCCGGGCGCGCCGCTTCTGTGTCCAGCATACCCGATTACAGCAGGAAGAAGAAGAGAGACGATAAGAGGCACGACGATGAGCGAGTAGAGTATGTTCTTCTTCTTCATGAAGACCTTGAAGTCCTTCGAGGCGATGATCCACGACTTCGAGAGCCTCATTTTTCGTCGCGCCTCACTAGTTTGAGGTAGGCCTCCTCCAAGGTTGAACCAACGACTGTGACTGTTTGAACGTGGCCGCCGGCGCTGTATATCGCGTCCACGATGGCGACGTTCTCCTTTTCGGGATCGACGACGTCGACCGTCAGCTTGCTGCCCTCGACTACCATGTTTCTGACCGGCAGCTTCCTAAGAGCAGCGAGGATCGCATCGCTCGCCTGCACAAGCTGGATGACGGTCTTCCTCCCGCCAGCTGAACGCTCTAGCTCCTCTGGGGTACCCATCGCCATCAGCTTTGTGTTCAGGATCGCAATCTTGTCACAGACCCTCTGGGCTTCGTCGAGGTTGTGCGTGTTCAGAAGGATAGTCCTCTTCTCCTTCTTCAGGTCAAGGATGAAGTCCCTGACGGTCTTGGCCGACTCGGGGTCGAGGTTCGCGGTTGGCTCGTCCATGAAGAGCACCTGTGGGTCGTGCACGAGAGAGCAAGCTATCCCGAGCTTCTGCTTCATGCCTTTCGAGAACGTGCCGACCATGACGTCCTTCTTCTCCCAGAGCCCCAGCATCGTGAGGAAGCGCTGTATGCTCTCCTTCCTCTGCGGTTCTGTGCGGTCGTAGAGCTTCCCGTAGAAGTCCAAGTTGTCGTAGGCGCTGAGGTCATCGTAGAGCCCTACATTGTCAGGCACCAACCCGATGATCCTCCTTATCTTGAGCGCATCGGCATCCTTGCCCACTTCGTATCCGGCGATACTTGCCTCCCCGCTCGTCTTGGAAATCAGGCAGCAGAGCATCCTGACGGCGGTGGTCTTGCCCGCTCCATTAGGCCCGAGGAAGCCGAAGACCTCGCCCTCCTTGACGCGGAACGTCAAGCCGTCGACCGCCGTCAGGTCGCCGAACTTTTTGGTGAGGTTGACCGTCTCAATCAAGGGTTATGACTATCTGGGCGAGAAATGGATCTTCAGGAGAGCAATAGCCGCCGTAACTACTATTATGACAATGATGACTATGACTGCCCTTGTCTTCGTGTACCACATCTTAGCCGTTCCACGATTCGCGTTGCCAGATATATGCGGTTCGACTGGTACAAGATTTGTACCCGAAGACAGATTTAGCCTCGATCCGCGGGAAGGAGTGTCGGGAAGATGGCTGAGGATACAACCCTCTCTCCTGTAGAAATCAAGAGGGTGGCACAGAGAGCCCTCGTGCTCCAATCGTACATCCTAAGGAGGGCGTGGGGGGTGCTGTACGCCACCCTGTCGCTGGCGATTTTCGTGACTGTCTTCGTGTCACCGAGCGAGCCCATCATCGCGTTGCGAATCACGGTGAACATGGCTGCGAGCGGAACTGCCTTGATCGCAATCCTTTGGGCGTTCAAACGCGCGCGTGAGACGACGGAAGTCAGCAATGCGATGGCCCACAGGAGATGGTCGAGGCCACTCGGATACCGTTCTCTCGTGCCCACTTGGGCCGCGATCTACGCGGTCCTCATCATGACGGTCATTTTCTTCAGACAGCAGGCTGTCCTGGCGATCCTTGTCGTCTACCTCGTGCTCGCTGCCTACGTGTACTACGCTCTGAGGCTGTCCTTCCCCTTGCGACTGCCCCCCGAGGGCATCGCGGCGCTTTCGTCATTGGCCCTCGCCGCTGGGGGCTCCCTCGCCTTGCTCCCGTTCCTCTCGGGAGATCCTGCCCCCTACGTGATACTCTGGGGTTCGATGATAGCGGTCTGGCTCTTTGCTGCCGCGTATGCTCGTACTCGCCCGTTTCCAGTGCCGACGGAGGGCTGGGAGACTTGAGAGGCGAAGCGGGGAGGCGGGATGACCCTGACGTTGCCCGCGCGACGATCAAGTCCCTGAAGAAGCAGCTGGGCGACCCAAGCCTCAAATCATCTACCAGGGTACTCATACTCATCCTTCTGACCATGAACAAGAAGATGAGTTCTGTTGAGCTCCGTGCCCTGACAGGATTAGGGAAAGGCAGTCTGGAGAATCACCTCGAAAAACTCGCCACCGCCGGCTACGTAAGCACTCGGAATGTGAAATCCTTCGGAGTCACACATCAAACCGTCGAGGTAACCGAAAAGGGATTGGAGAGCTGTCGGACTCTGCTCCGTAGGATTCAGAGCTTGGATGTGTAGAAACCAAAGAGTGGATTCGGCTCCAATGCCTGAACTCACTCCTCCGGGAGTCCACTTTGAGAACTCGTTCAGGGGCGGGTCCATAGGGACTCGTTTCCGGCCACTCGGGGCTTTTCATGTCTGAAGGGGTTTTAATAGCCAAAAGCGATTGAAAGAATCGGCAATGCAAGAACGTGACCGCGAGAGTTTGGAGACCCTCTGGCCTTACGGCGGCTTCACAGTCAAGGCATTTGAGAGGAAACTGGGCGAGGGAAAGCTCACGCTGACAGGCCAGTCTCTGCTTTTCGAGGCGAAGAACGGCGAAACGCTTGGATTCGACCTTCCGACTCTGCGACTAATCCGGCTGAAGGAAGTTCATACGGTAGAGGTCGCATACTCAATCCAGGGCGAACTGCGAAACGGGTCGTTCAGGATAACATGTACCTTCGTTGACGGAACAGAACGGGAGGGATTGCCGTCGAGTGATGACCCCTACCGAATGAGCCTGCTTCGGTCAATCACAGGAGGAGTGGTCGCTCGATTTCTCGCTGATCACAGTAGCGCGAGGCTCGAGGGTCTGACAAGAATGTCCGACGAGAAGTTCGAGGCAAGAATCAAGGATTTGGAAAGAAACATTGTCCTTTTCCCATCGAAGCGCGAGATAGACGACGGCGTCTTCTGGGACGAGAACCTTCGGAAGCAGTCGCTTGAAGAGGCGGAACTGGAACCTTCGGTGTGGGAAGACCCAGAGAGGGCCCGACTGCTTTACACGGGCACTAACCCAAGCATGACTGTGGACAACGCCCTTGAGAAGCTAGACTTGCTGCAGGAGGATTGGGTGAATGGCCGACTCAGCCCGACTCAACGAGCGCGCGCGGCGGCATCCGATTACAAGATCGAGACACGTCATTCTGAGATGGGTTACACCGATAGTCAGGGAGGAAAGCCAGAGGCATGGAAGGCAAGCGCAGACAGACTATTGGAATTCGAGAAACGACTGGGTATCAATCTGGGGGAATTCGCCTAAGCCGGCTTGTCTCGAAGACTGGAGCGGACTCCTTGATTCGGAGTTGCATCGAAGTTAGCCTTCAAGTTCGCTAGCCCGCCTAGGCTTTCAGCTGTGAGGTTGCCCGATTCATCAGTCCTGGCAATCGTGCCTAGTTGCCGCTTGTAGTTTTCCGTGAATTCCGCCTGTGCACCGTGGTCCCTCAGCAGCGCGTGATACTGCTGGGCACTTATGACGTGGCTTTGTCTGGCCTGAGACAAGAACTGAGGAGGGCTCAACTGGGTCTGCCGGCTCTGCCAGAGGTCAAGGGCGCGGGACTGGGCGAACAGCGCCAGCGAATCGGGCGGAGGCATCGTCGCCGCCTTGAATAGTACGGTTCCCACAGACTGGTTTGCGTCCTGCAGGGCGGTGGTCGTTTCGTAACCCATAGCGGCATCCTCTCTGGCAGTGTTGATCCTGCCTATCCCTTGCGATACCGTCGAGTGGCTGATCAATGGCGCTACAGTCGCTATCGACCTGGCAGCACTACTGGCGCCCATCCCCGCCAGGACTCCCGTGGTCCCGACGACGGCCATGTTCTTCAGCGAATGAGGAACCGCGTACAGAAGCCTCTCCCCAAGCCCCATGCCCTGCATCGTGCTCGCCGCTTCCTGCCCTATCGTTTGCGGCACCTGGCCAACAGCGCCTGACATCCCTTTGCCGAGGCCACCCATCGCTCCCACACCTCCAAGGCCCGCACCCGCAGCACCCACAACTGGTGCAGCCCCCGCCCCCGCCATCGAGACGGCCACCCCCACCCCGACCATGGAGGCCTGCGACGCCGTCTGGAAGAGGGTGCCCGTGAGGGGCGCAAAGACCGTGGGGAGGAGAATCGCGGTGAAGAGCGCGGACGCGGCCACCCAGTTCGAGATCCCGTTTATCCCCGTCCCGGCGAAGATCGTCGCGCTCCAGATAGGGCCGCCCGGCGCGTCGGCGAGGACGCAAGCCGCCACCCCTATCGCCACCGAGCTGAGCAGGGACGCGAGGATCAGCCCGTAGAGCGTGTCCTCCACCATCGAGCTCAGCTTCTTCGCGAAGGGGACCTGCTTGAGGGCCAGGGAGATGGGGAAGCCGATGACCGTGACCGTGACGAGCCATATCCTCACCACGCCGAGGAAGATGCTCATCAGGTAGACGATGAGGGCGACTATCCAGCCCGCGAGGGTGGTTATCGGCGAGACCAGCATCCCCCAGACGCTCCCTCCCTGCGCCCACGCGAGGAGCTTGGCCCAGACCAGGCTGATCTGGATGCCGTAGTCGGTGTAGGGGAAGTTGGGCCCGGCGACTATCGTCATGTCGAGGTAGTTCGTGAGGAGGGCGATGTTGTTGTAGATGACGGGGAAGAGGAGGATGAAGAGGACGGCGAGGACAAAGTCCAGGACGACGTTCTGCCTCTCGTCCCCCGAGATCTCCTTGTTCGCCAGTGCGACGAGGAACCCCCCTCCAGCGATGATTATCGAGATGATGAAGATAAAGTCGTAGAAGCCCTGCAAGGGCAGGCCGCACGGCGCCGTCGTCGGGGCGCAGTAGATGGTCGTGCCGAGGGTCGTCTCGTTGAAGAGGGGCATCTCCATTATGAGCTGGAACATCTGGTTGCTACCGCCTGTCACGGACACTGTGACGGTGGAGTTCGCGAGGAGGCACGAGCTGTTGGAGCACCCCTGCTGGTTGGACGCAGCGACCCAGTAGGTGTACCCGTCGACGACCGGCTCGCAAAAGTTGGAGTTGACCTGAGGGTTGTTCACCCCTGATTGGCTCTGGCTCGGGAAGTTCATGGGGTTGGGGCTGAAGTCGGCCTGCGTGAGAATCAGCGTCTGGGTCTCAGGCTTGTCGGTCGCCTTGTCGTGCCCGTACATGGTAATCGATCCAGTGAGGTAGACGTTGCCGGAGTAGGTCCCCGAGACCGATACCCCGCCGCTAGCCTGATAGTTTCCGGTGGACGGGAAGAGCGGGAGTCCGCACCCGAAGGGGCTATTCGCGTTGACGTTCACATTCGGCGACAGGTTGAGAGAGCCGGACGAGCTCGCGAGGACGGCAGGGATTGCGAGAGATGCGAGAAGGATGATGAAGACCGCGAAGCGCGCACTCTTCCGGTAGTAGCTCGCAACCAGCCTAATAGTCTGCCGGACTGCCATCTGACGAAGACCGTTCCACTGAATAAAAGGGGAGGAGAGGAGTACGCACTCCTCACTGATGGTTGGTTAGTCCTCCCTCATCACGAGCAGGCTCCCGACCAGTCTGATCGCCTCGATCACCACAACGATTGAGACGATGAAGAGGAGCGCCGTGTTTAGCACGGTGAGAAGCACCGTCGGGAGGGTCGGGCCCGCGGGAAGCCAGAGGGAGCTTACCCCGTTCGCCGTGCAGGCCGTGGCAGCGCACGCTGCGATGCCATAGCCCACGACCGGGAGGGACGTCGCCCCTGTCGCGCTGGCGAGGATGTAGACGAAGAACTGGACGATCAGCGGTACCGAGAGTGCTACCAGGAGGATGATGATCCTCTCGCGGGTCTGCCCGAGGGTTGCTGCGCTTCGAGAGCTCATGCAACGACAGAAGGTCCCAGCTTAAAACGCGGGACTCTCAGAGACTCAAGGAGTGAGCCACAGCAGGAGGCGCCTACAATGCGCCACTAGTCCGGAACGAGGGATTTTAGATGGCGGACGCATATACTTTTTCAGAGCATTGAGCGGGGCTTGTTCTGAGTCAATAAATAGTTCCAGTAACATTAGGCACGAGCATGTCCGAACTAGAAATCAGGAGGGCCGTCAAGGGGAGATACGCCAAGCTCGCGATTTCTTCGGAGCCAGAATGCTGTAGCGATGGGTGCTGCAACGACTCGACTGCGGTGTCCCTGGGCGCGCCCATTCCAATCGAGGCCTCCTCCGTCAACGCTGGATGCGGCTCTCCTCTTCTTCTAGTAAGCCCGAAGGAAGGAGATGTTGTACTCGACCTCGGGAGCGGTGGCGGCATAGATGTCTTTAGAGCGTCTGGGATGGTCGGCAAGGAAGGTAGGGCGATAGGTGTCGATGCTACGCCTGAGATGATCTGGAGAGCGAGGGAGACGAAATCGAAGTATGGGAGCAAGTACGCGAATACGGAGTTCAGGCTTGGAGAGATCGAGCACCTACCGGTCGAGTCCAACACTGTGGACTACGTAATTTCAAACTGCGTAATCAACCTCTCGCCGGACAAGTCGGCCGTCTTTAGGGAATCTTTTCGCGTTCTGAAAGACGGCGGAATCCTCGCGGTCGCAGACGTAACTCTTCCAAAAGAAATTCCCAACAGCGCAAGAAAGGACATGGATTCTTGGTCGGCTTGCATCGCGGGGGCTCTGACGGATTCAAACTACAAGAAGTTGCTCAAGAGTGCGGGATTCAAAGATGCGCAGATCGAGCACGTCTCGGACTCGAACATCGGAAAGCATCCTTTCAGGTATCACAGCTCGCACATCAAGGGAAGGAAGCCAAGTTCAGATTTCTCGAAAACTCCTTGACACCAAAGCAGCGATAGCTTCTTGATTGGCTCTGTGAAAGTCGCATCCGTAGCCGGTGTTGAACTCAGCTACGTGGAGAAGGGGAGCGGCACGCCTGTTCTCCTCGTCCACGGGAGCCTCAACGATTACCGGTCTTGGCAATTTCAAATGGACGCCTTCGCGGCGCGATTCCACGCTGTGGCGTACAGCCGGCGAAATCATTTTCCCAACAAGTGGAGCGATTATCCGGCCGACTACACCGTCAAGGTGGAGCGGGACGACCTGGTAGGATTGATCCACGCCCTTGGCATCAAGGCTCCCGTCCATCTCGTTGGATCATCATATGGGGCATATATCGCCGCTCTTGTCGGAAGGGACTACCCAAAGGTGGTTCGGTCTGCCGTCCTCGGGGAACCGCCCATCTTGTCGCTGCTCGCGAAAGATTCAGCGGGCAGGCAAGTCTACTCCACGTTCGAAAGGAAGTTCGCCAAGATGGTGTTGACCCCTCTTCGGAATGGCGACTATGAAGAAGCCGCGAGAGGATTCATCGATTCCATCATGGGAGACCGGTCATTCGACCGACTTCCCCCTGAAACGCGAAACATGATGCTGCAGAACTCCCGCTCTCTTGCTGCGGAGCTGCCTACGCCGGAGAGGGATCCATTCACCACGGAGGATGCCAGGAGGATATCAGCGCCCACTCTCCTGGTTAAGGGGCAGCGGAGCCCTCCCATGTTTCAGACAATCACATCAAGGCTAGCACAGTGGATGCCCAATGTGGGCGTCTGCACCATCCGAAACTCTTCTCATACGCCGTACAGCACGAATCCCGCGCTCTACAACAAGATTGTCCTTGACTTTCTGCTCGCTCATTGAACTCGGTCGGCCTGCGGAACCAACTCCCTTACTCTCTTCTCTATCTCATCCCGTATGTGTCGCACATCTTCCAGTGGCTTGCCCTTGGGGTCAGCGAGATCCCAGTCCAAAAGTTTCTTCTGCATCTTTGCGAGCATCGGTCGAGGGCACACTTCTTCAACCGAGCATCCCATCGTCACGACAAGACTGGCTCGGTCTATCATCTCGTTGGTCAGCACCTTTGGCGAGTTTTGGGAGATATCGATTCCCTTCTCTCTCATCGCCTGCACCACGACTGGATTGACTTTCATAGCTGGAACGGTTCCTGCGCTCAAAGCGTTCAGGCCCTGCCTTCGCGCGAACGCCTCGGCCATCTGGCTCCTTCCTGCGTTCTCAACACACACAAACAAGATTGAGTTTGGTCTTGCCACTTTTCTCGCCATATGACTTTCTCAGCGCTCCGAATATTAATCCGGCGGAAGCGGCGCCGATAATCGGCCCTACATAGTAGATGAGCTGGCCGCTCAGGTCACCCGAGAGGAGGGAAGGTCCGAAGCTCCTGGCAGGATTGAACGAAGCTCCGGTCAGAGGCCCAATCAAGAGGATGAGGACGAAGAGAGTTCCACCGACCAAGGCGGCCTGCTTGACCGGGCTCTTTACAAAAGAGGCCGCCGTGAGGGCCGACAATGTAAGGAAAAAGGTGCCGACGATTTCGAGAGCGACTCCTTCGATTGGGGTTATTCCCGCCGCTAGTTCGGTGGAACCCAAATGGGCGCCTAATCCGCCTGCTCCATACCCGATTTTGAGGCAAAGTCCTGCCAGGAGCGCGCCGGCGACCTGGAAGGCCAAGTATGGGAGGAAGAGTTCGCGCTTGAGCAATCCGGCGACCGCGCTTCCAACAGAGATCGCGGGATTGATGTGAGCGCCGGAGAAGCGACCTAGCACCAGAATCACGGAAGCAACCGTGCAGCCGAAGACGGCGGCGACAAAGAGCAGCGTCTCAACTGACGTCAGACCCCAGAGAGAGGCTGCGACCACGGATCCAGGACCAAAGAACACAAGCAAGTAGGTGCCCAGCATCTCCGAGGCGCATTGCCTCTTGCAGCCCGCGCACGGGAATGATGAGGATTGTTGTTGCACGGCTCGTCGCACGGGCGATGCTCTGGCGAGAATGGTGATGGTATTTATTGACTAAGGGCTGTGTCTCATCCCGTCGCGGGTTAGTCAATAATAACCGAACCCCTTGTTCTACACTCGGCGTGTCCACGAGGCAAGAGCGTTCAAAGGACCGAGTCCTGTTCGTATGCATAGAGAATTCGAGCCGAAGTGTGATGGCGGAAGGGTTCGCCAAGGTGCTGGGTTTGGACGCCTCAAGCGCGGGCACCGTTCCGGCTACGCATGTGAATCCGCTTGTCATAGAAGCGATGAAGGAGGTCGGGATAGATGTCTCTCAGAGCAAACCAAAGGAGTTGACGGGGCGGATGATCGATGATGCCACTCGGGTGGTTCTCACCGACGCCTCTCTTGAGAAAGCGATTCCCCGCGACATCTGGAAGAAGATGCGAAAGAAGGTCGTTGAGTGGAATCTGCTTGACCCTCAAGGCAAATCAATCGAGGAGATAAGATACGTCAGGGACGAGATTGAGGGGATGGTAAAAGCTCTTTCGAAGAATCAGTCTGCGAGCATCCGTTAGGCCGGGCAGCTACTGCATTGGCCTTCGTACTTGCCATCCACTTTCCGGACGAGTCCGTTAACCGCTAGCCGTCGAACAATTCGTGAAAGAATCTCCTGATGGAAGTTCGTGGACTCTTTCAATTGGGTGAAGGAGACCGGTTCGTGCGAATTGCAAACAATCTCGCAAACAGAGGACTCCCTGATTGTAAGCTCAACGCATTCCTTCGGGTCGCAATTCCTTGAAGCGCAAATGCGATCCAAGCGAGGGACAAAGATAGCAGAGCTATTTATTGACTTGCGACACCCGAACTGTCGTTGTTTTAACCCGAAATCAATCTCAATTCCAAATGTCAGAGTCGATTTGGTGGCCTGACGAATCATGGTGGGAGAGGAAAGTCCTGCCATTGGGGTTCGTCACGCTCTCGTTCCGGCAGCTGGCGACCATGGTAGTCGCCTTTCTCGCGGCTTTCTTGGTCTCCCTTCCTTTCACGTTTCCCATAGCCGGCGTGGGCTTCGGAGGCAGGGCCGCCGTCTTCTGCGGGGTCTTCGGTGTCGGATACGTCGTCTCGAACAGGAGGGTGAGACTGCTCCCCGTCGAGCTTCAGGCGCTCTATTTCCTGCGCACTGAGGCGATGAAGAAGCTGGGAAGGAGCTTGCGCCGACTAGCCGGGGGTGAGAAGCTCAGGAATGACCCCCTGCCCGGGAGCGAACAGTCACCCATTACGCAAGAGATTACGGTGGACGACTTCAAGAACCCCGTTCCCCTCGTGATCTCTGACAAAGTCGATGGCGTCCAGGGCGAGACCCGGGCCTTGCTGCTCGTCGACGACAAGCCGAGAGGGCAGGACTTGGTCACCCCGGGAAAGCCAAGGTATCGCCTGGTCTACGTCCCCGTCGCAGAAGACCTGGGATCCCACCTTCTCGAGGTCAAGCTAGAAGGGTCAGGTCGATCGCTCGTCTCAATCAATCTTCTGCTCACGGGAAGAACCCCTGAGATTAGTGAGTCGATTACCAAGGTGAAGTGAGATTACGCCCGAGAAGAAGCGTTCCAGTGGTCAACGAAACCCAGTCGTCTACGAGCTGAGATCGATTAACCTGTCAAACCTTCCGGAGAAGGAGCAGGGGGCGGTGCTCGACAGGTTCGCGTCCTTCCTCGACTCTCTTACAGAGCCGATAACCTTCCACATCGTCCAGGACGAGAGGGAGGTCGGGGCCGTCGGCGCGCTGTACCAGATCCCGTACAAGCGGTTCTTCGTGGAGGCGCCCTCGCAGGTGGACTCTCTCATCATGAAGCTCGGCACGAGGATGACCCGCGTGCACGCGGTTCCCGCAATCAAGACGACCAGGGTCCACCCGAGGTACATCGTGGACTCCGAAGGCCGCTACGTCCAGACCTACTGCGTCACGCGGCTCGGAGGAGCGCTCGTCCCGGGCTTCCTGGCCGAGCTGTACCCGGTCGCCTACTCCATCATGGTCGACGTCGAGCCGATCGACATCTACGAGGCGAAGAGGATAGCGAGGTCGTACGCCAAGTCCGTGGGATCGAGGCTCGTCCTGAGGCAGACCGAGGGGAGGTCGCTCGACCCCGAGGAGCAGGCGGAGTTCCAGAGGGCCTCTGGCGCGGCGCAGCTCATAGGGATGGGCAGGGAGAGGCTCTTCAGGACAAGGATCAGGATCGTCCTGCGCAGGGCCAGCTACGAAGGGCTCGTAGAGGCCAGAAAGAAGCTGAAGCAGGTCGTGGGCGGGATGGTAGGCCAGATCGACTCTCCAGCATATTTGCAGCAGGCCCTTCTCACGGGGGTCGGCCCGAGGTACGCGACCGGCAGGTGGTTCTTCATCACGACGTCCGGCGCGCTTAGCCTCTTCCCCTTCTGCGGGCTCGACGTGGTCGACCCCTCCGGGGTGTTCCTGGGCCAGAACCTGTCAACAGGAAACTGCATCCTCTACGATGTCTTCGAGAAAGAGAACTACAATTTGTCAGTGATTGGCCAGTCGGGATTCGGCAAATCCACGTTCATCAAGACCTACCTGAGCAGAATGCTCAGCGAAAACAAGGACATGATGGTCTACCTCTTCGACGGTGTGACGAAACCGGAATATGCCGTCGGCCCAGACGGCAGGTACGAGACATCGTTCGCGAGCTTGACCGGATGCAGGGTACACCGGTTCGGCGAGAAGGGCGCGGGGCTGGACCCGTTCGCGGTCTTCCCCGAGAAGAGGATGGCGGCGAACTTCCTCGCGAGCGTGGCCAAGGTCGAGGGCGACCAGGACCTCCTCGACGACCTCTACCTGACCTCGCAGAGGGCCTCCAGCGTCGGGGAGCTGGTCGAGCTCGCCCCGGCCGACCTGAAGAAGCGCCTGCGGGCGAACCTCCCTCCCTATCGCTTCCTCTTCGAGGGCGAGATGGAGATATTCCCGCGGATGGTCTTCGTCCTCTACGACCTCCCGCCGGGGGAGATCAGGGACGCGGCCGCCTTCCTCGCGCTCTCTGCGGTCTGGCGGAAGATCAGGGACAAGGCCATCCCCGAGGAGACGAGGAAGGCGATAGTGATCGACGAGGGATGGTCGCTCGTGGAGATCAACCCGAGGACGGGCAGGCCCTACTTCCCCTTGGCCGTGGAGTACGTCCCCGAGATAGCTCGGACTGGAAGGCACTATAGGACGGCGTTCGTGATCGCTTCGCAGCTCGTCTCCGACCTGATGGGGCGCGGAGGCTCGACTGGCCCCGGGAGGGTTATCATCGAGAGCTGCTCCACGAAGATAGTGCTGAAGCAGGACCAGGCGGCGACTCAGGTCCTCAAGGAGGCTTTCAACCTCAGCGACGGCGAGGAGAAGTTCATCGTGAACGCGAAGATAGGACAGGGAATCCTGGTTACGCAAGAGGGGCACTTGCATTTCTATAACTTCCTCAGCGACGAGGAGAGGAGGCTCTTCACGACGAAGTCGAAGGAAGTTACCGCTTAAATTTTGGGCCAGCTTAGGACACCAGGCGAATCAGGTCCCGCACGACAGATAGCCCGGTCAGTTGGACGAGCTCGGTCGTGTTCTCTTCCATAGTTTTATTATTTGGGCGATGAAAAATACACTTCGAACGAATGTGAGCGCAATCCCGAGTCCAAAGGAGAGTCACCGAAAATCGATGGCCGCTGTCTTGATCATACTTGCGCTCGCCTTTGTCTTTGCAGCTCCGGTTGTAGGCACTAGCTCTCCAGGAGCTGTGGGCCTCTGTACCACGGAAGGCGTGTGCACTGCGCCCCAGATACACTTCACTCAATCCCTCGACTGCTATTTGCTGGGAGCCGGGCCTGGACAGTGGATCGGCGTCTATTATTTTGAGGGAGGGGTGGGCGTTGGCTGCGGCCCGGTCGTTGTCTAGGATCCTAATTCGTTTGTATTTTTTCCCAAGAGGTAGAAATGACCACGGGGAACCCGAAGAAATTTTCTTCGCTCTCAGATTTCAGCGTCGTCTTGAACCACATACTCCCTCGGACTTACCCTAGACTTGGCTGCCTGGATATGCAACTGGAGTCTTCGGGCGAATCTGCATTTTCATCGACCAGAGAAGAGATGACGCAGCGAGAAGGGTGAACACGAACAATCCATCGAATACCAGCGGAATCGACTCGAATATCAGGATGACCGAGCCAACGATCACGAGACGAGAATGAGCGCGGAGAAATCCGACGACTCCAAGGCCGATGGCAAGCAAGATTCCACCCTGCACGAGCGCCAGTTGTAATACAGCTTTGAGCATGGTCTCGGGTGTGCCTCCGACCATCGAGCAAGGCGAGTTAGATGAAATGGTTAGGCTCCGCATCCCCCACATGAAGCATGGGTTGAGGAAATCATTCGCCTGAAATATCAGTGATATCACGGCTATCAATCCGATTGGGGCAACCAGAAGCAGAGGAAGCTTCGGAATCAGCCTAGAGCCTTCTGCCCGGGTAATCTCTTTTGGCGCCGTTTCGTGAACGGCTTGGATGAGGCGCAACGCTTCCCTGCCGCCATCGGTCAGGGCGTAGTCGCCCTCGGAGTTCAGTTTGACCAGGTCCTTCAGCTTCCCGAGGTGGAACGTGAGCAGGCCGTTGCTCTCCAGCCCGGTCGCCCTCTTCAGCTCCGAGAACGCGAGAGGCTTCTCACGCAACTCCTGGAGGATTCTAATTCTGGTAGGATGGCCAAGGGCCTCGAAGATCTCCGCCTTTGAGGCGTTGAATGAGTCGTCCTGGTTGTCTGTCACTGCGCCGCACTTTCCTGGGTGTGTGTGGAGCCGGTCGTGATATAATGCCTCGGTCGTTGTCCGACTTTTCTATGTCCTAGTCGCTAAGTCAATGACCGTTGTCTTGGTTCCGATGGTGAAATTGGGTGAACCTCCGCGAAATCTTTCCCAAGAAATAGAGCCCGACCACGAGGAACCCGAAGAAGGTCATGAGGAAGTACTCCTCGTCGGGCGGCGGAGGTATGTGGGCAACGTTATCGTAGGTCTGGAAGACGCTGTTCACTCCCCAAAAGTTGGTGATTCCGAACTGGTACGTCCCGTTCACGCTCATCGGGAACGACAGCTCATAGAATCCGTAGTATCCGGGGGGAGAGGGCGGTTCCGTGTTCGGGGTCAACGAGTCGTTGACAATCAAGTTCCCGTTCGGGTCCTTCACCCAGAGGCTCGTCGCCCCTCCGGTCTGAGGCCCTATCATCGCTAGGGCCCGGAAGCTAGTTTGTTGTGTCTGCACGTTCACCAGGCTCCCGCCTCCTCCGTCGAGGTTCTCGTAGATCGTACTGTTGCCACCAAAGATGAATCCGTAGATCCGGCTCAGGTTCCCGGGCTCGTATGTTACCGGCGACACGAACGACGGAGCGGTGCCGTTCCCATAGTCCCACGCCACAAACGGGCTGGGCGACGTGAAGCTGTAGTTCAGGGGAAGCGCAATGAGCTGCCTTTCCTGGTCCAAGTAGTAGCCGTTCACGTCGCCAAAAGGCAGCTGCGGTATCAGGGTGCGGTTGATCTGGAACGACGAAAAGCCGACCGGCACTGAGTAGGAGTAGCTTCCCGCCTGCCCCTGCACCGAGATGTAGAGGGTAGGCATCTGCGTCTCGTTCAGCGTCGCCAGGTTGGTGTCGTTGAGGAGGAAGACCCACCTGCCTCCCGTAGAGCTCACAGGCTTGAGGTTCGCCACGGTGGAATAGGCGGGAAAGAGGTCGCTCTGAAAGTCGCGGGTCACCTCTGGGTACTGCCCGAACGTCTCGTTGAGGGACGCGAGCAGGTGAGGGTCGAGGGGGTCCGGCGTGACAAGGGTCATGTTGACCTGTGTCGAAGAATCGAGCCCCGAAGGGCCGTAGGTGAACACGGTGAGGTATCCGCTGTAGTAGACTGGCTGGTAGAGGTAGGACGTGTTGAAGAGCCCATAGTTGCCTCCAGCAAAGTCCTTGGAGACCGCCGTCTCAGTGACGTTGAAGTATTCGAGCCCCTGCCCAGCGTAGGCCTGAATCTTCCCGACGTCTGAGCTGAAGTAGAACTTCACGACCCTATGCGCGAACGTGAGGACAGGGTAGGTCGTGTTCGTGGTCCGCGTGCCTAGGCTGTCGGATGTCTGGTTCCAGAACGAGAGGTCCTGGCTGATGTCGCCCGAGGTGAGGTTTGCGTTCACGCCCCAGGCGACGGTCGTGAAGTTGAACGAGTTGATCAAGGCCCTCTCGCGGGTGTCGTTGACGGCGGTGACGGGCGCGGTGTTCGCGTCTCCCCCGTACGGATAGCCCGGGTTGTTCCCGTCGTACCGGACGAGCGTGACGAAGGGCCTTTCGTAGGCGCTCGCGTTCCTCGAGTTGTACTCCATGTACGTGAAGTAGGTGAAGTATGGGGCGTAGTTGACGACGACGAACGGTTGCTCCTGCGTCTTCGACCCCAGCAGCGTGCCCTGGTAGTTGAACGCCTCTGCTGTAATAGAAATCTTCGACGTCCCCGTGCGATTGGCCACCGTGAAGAGGAAGTATCCCGTCGAGCTAGAGTTCTGGTAGGCGGAGAGCTTGACGAACGTCGGGTCGAACTGGGGCTCGACGACGACCCTGATGTCTGGCCGCTGCTGCATGAACAGGAAGCTGTACGTGTAGTTGGCGAAGAACTCGTCGTCGTGAAAGAACGAACCGTCGGGGCTTCTGAGGACCTGCCCACCGGAGCTCGTAAGGTTGCTGAGCTCGGTCTGGAACGTTAGCACGAACGTGCGGGTTTCCACCCACTGGTCGGTCGAGAGCGATGAGTGGTGGGTGACTGTGGAATTGCCCACCACCTCAGTGATGGTGAAGTTGGCCCTGATTGTGACTGAGTAGGTCCCGGTGACGTTTCCGACATCCTGGAACAGCCCGCCCTCGAGCGCGACGAGGACGGCGCCGTCATAAGACCAGGAGAGCGAGTAGGAGGTTGTGTTCGGACCGGGCGAGACCGAGGGGGTCACGACGAACTCGTCGCCGAGATAGAGCGAGAGGTGGGGGTTCGAGCGCAAGTAGCTGATGGACGAGGAGATACAATTTCCGTAGCCGTCGCACGGGTCGCTTGGGGCAGGCGAAGCCGCAGAGTGGATAATCAGCGGTAGGGCGGCGAGGACGAGGAAGGCCAGGGCTACGGGCTCGAGTTTCAAAGCTGCTTCGAGGATGTTGGCTGGAACAGGCTAAAACGTCAGTCGGCGGTCTTGCGCCTTTTATCATTGCAGTACTAGGTTTGCGTTGCCTGCACGCGGAAAAGGCCACAAGCGCACCCACGGCATAGAGTTCCACCGCCTCATGGGACGGTGGATCTGCGGATGCGGCTGGAGGAGCGCCAGGATAACCTCGCGAAAACCTCGCCGGAATAAGAGGAGATTGAAGGAAGACAAAGGCGAATTAGCATATCTAGGCCTGCGGTACGAATGCCGCGACCAAAGATCTAAGCAAGGCACGAATGAACGCTTCTCCGCCTTCTCACTCTTGGGCCGGGACGCTTCGCTAGCTGCGCCGTCGATTCAGTAAGCTCCTGCAGTTCGAGCTCATCTTCACGCCTTGTGTCCGCCGGCTCGAAGTTATGGCTCAATGTGGGCCACAACTTTCCGGGCAACGTCGGGTGGGCCTCACGAGAACGTTCGTTCAGACGAGCAAACAGGGTGGTGCTCTACCGCGACTGCCGTAGATCAGACAGCTTGAGGCGCTGTCAAGTCAAGCGTTTGCGTCTCGATATGACTTCCTTACGGCCCAATTCCCATCCAGAAAGGGCAACCCTCAGCCGAACCTCCACCTCTTATGAAGACTAGCCTTATTCATCCGCTGCTATTAATAGGAAATACTTAAATGATATTAAAATCCCGTGAGCTGGTATGAGCAAGGAACACAAGGAAGTCGATGCAATCCATGACGAAGTGCATGCAGTACATACAGAGGTAGATTCGCTGCACAAAGAGCTGGACGAGATGCACAAGGAACTCGACAAGACCCATAAGGAACTCGACACCCTTCACAAGCTGGTGGATTCACTCCACACTGACGCTCTGCGAAAGAAGTGATTTTGCAACCCTAGGTCACGTCGAATCGCGCTGCCGCAGCAGGCGGGGGCCAAGCTCTCTTCGTAGACGAGTCAGATTGCCCACGGCCCCCGCCCTTTTTTAAGGGAGATAAACGGCCTTGTGATGAGCAGACAGAATAGACTGACTACTCAAATCCTAACTTGATACCGCGGCCTTTGATGCTCAACCCTTGAGCATTATCGCTTTCGGCTTAAGGCTCAACCCTTGAGCATTAGGTTGCCCGGGGCCCATTCGAGAGCTTCTTGGCCTCGACGAGCAGATCTCCTCGTGGGCGGCCAGCTTCTCGACGTAGTACACGCAGCCGCAGTAGCGGCACCTGGTCGTCGGGTCTCGAGACATGAAGACAACCTTGGTTGCAAGATAAAAGCGCAGCCGTTGTGGACATGCAGATGGGTTTGCCGGCGACCTAATGCTCGACCCTGGAGCATTATTTTGTTTGGACCAATGCTCGACTGTCGAGCATTAACGGGCGTCGGCATCCGTATTCGGCCCTGGCACTGAGGAGCGCGCAGCGGCTCTCCGAATTCGAGACAGTCGCAGCCACATGTCCCTCATCTGGCTGACATAGATCTCGAACTCGTGCTCGCCCCAGTCTTCCATGCCTCCGACGTAGAAGACGTCAAGAGCTGGGAACTGGTGTATCCCGCTGCGCGGAGTCTTCCTCCGGACTTCCTTCTTGAGCGTCTCCCGAAACTCGTCGGCAAGGATGTAGTTTCGCCTTCCGTGTATCTTGACCAGCAGGTTCGAGTCGAGGAGAGACTTGAGTACCTTGCTCACGAGGGCGGGCTTGTAGGGGAGCTTCCTGATGTCCCGGGTGTCAAAGAAGACCCCTTCGAGCAGGGCCAGGAGCGTGACGAGGGCAGCGATCTCCTCTCTCTTTGTCTTGGGCAAGCTCTCACAGCTCTACTTCCTCGCCGTGGCTCGCCCGCTCGTGCGGACAAGACCGATCACCGTCTCCCCAGCAAGCTTCTGCCAGTAGCCCTTCTGAAAGTCGAAGCGCAGGTCGACCGCCTCGACCACCCCTTTCGGTTCCTGGAATCTTGGCGAAAGGGACGTCTCGAGGGCGTACCTCCGTCCCTCGAGCGGCTCGATGAGGGCGTGGAACCCACTGCGGCACCCGGAACATTCCACCGAGCAGCCGATCACGACGTCGGGAACAGCGGTCATGCTCTCGCCCTGCGGGTCCGTGGCGAGACGAGTGACCTCGGCCTTCAGGCGGACCTCGATCATGTTCTCGACCCCGCACCTTGGGCACGGGACGATGATCACGTCCCTCTTGTGGACTTCCAGCGACACCCTGTTCGCAGCGTCAGATTCTTCCCTGGCCCCGCTCTCCTGCTCCGCCTGCAGTTGCAGCTGGACGGAGGTTTGCCTCTCCTCGGCGCGCCGGTTCTCTGCGCTTGTTGCATAGTCGGGGAACAACCTGCCGAACCACTTGAGCGTACGCACCGCATCCTCCCTCCCCTCCACCGCCTTCTCCATCCGCTCCGGCGGGATGGCGTATCCGGCTGTGCATGCGGCGGATTTGTAGAGCTCTTCCAGGTCGGCGATCTGGCACAGGCGCTCCAGGTGCTCAAGCCGGTAGCCGAAGTGAGCCGCGGTCTCCACCTCGAAGAGCTTCATTATCCGCTTCTCGTCGAGCTTCTCGGCCACTGCCATCTCCCGCCTCAGCTCATCATCCAGTTTCTCCGGGGGGATCGAGCCCCTGATCTTGTACAGCCCGAGGATCTTCTCCAGGACCGAGAGGCCGACCCTCTCTCCCTTCCCTTGCTCGTTCTCGCTCCTGACCCTGAGGAACAGGTTCAGGAGGGAGCTTTCAGAGTCGGCGTAGGCATTGAAGACGGCAAACCTCTCGTCTCCCGTTTCCTCGCAGAGGGATTTGAGCGCGTAGAGCCGCCTGACCCCGATGTAGACGTAGTAGCCTTCGCCATTCTCTCTGGGCACCACCCTTCCAGGTTCCAGCTGGCCGTTGGGAACGTCCTCGCCGACAGACTGCCTGATGAGCGCCGCGAGCGACCCCACGTCCAGCCTCAGCCTCGTGGCGAGCTTCGGATGCGGACTGACGAGGCTCAGCGGGATCTGCTTTACTTGCGCCACGCCACGCCTACCCCTGCCACCTGCCGAGCTCGGGAAGGACGACGAGCCACCTGACCCGCGTCGGCTTCAGGTGATACCTTTCGGCCACCTCCCTGCTCACCAGGTCGGGCACGACGTCCGAGCACGCCTCCAAGAGCGCCTCCTCGGCGAGCTTCTTCGGGGATCGACCGCGTCCGTCCTTCAGCTTCTCCGTAAGCCTCGTCAGGTATTCGGCGCTCACGGCCGGCAGGAGGTTCGCTCCCCTCAGCAGTTCCTCGGTGAGCGGCAGCTTGGAGATTGAGTACTTCCTTGCCAGGGCCACGGGGTCCTGCGCCCCGGTGACAAGCCCTCCCGAGAGCTTCGCCTCTCCTAGCAGCTTGAACAGCTCGAAGCTCCTTTCGCTGGCCCTCAGCTCGAACTCCGACGGGGCGAGAGGCCTGACCCTCTTGCTGTCGTAGCCGTTCCTGGTGAGGACCGCGTTCCTCAGCTCGACGAGTGCCCCGCTGTCGGAGACGAAGAGGGGTATCCTCAGCTTCCTGTAGAGTCCGTTGGCATAGCATACGGAGGGTCGGTCCCTGCCTTCCACGAGCACGTGGATCTTGTTCTCGGCGGAGGGATAGACCTCGAGAACAAGATCCTTCAGGCGGTCTATCTTCGGGTGTAAGTTCCCAATGACAGCGCTGACCTCCGCCAGGTTCCTTCCCCGCCTCAGAAACTCCTGCGCGACGGAGGCGATCGCGGCCTTTGTGGGCCCGATTTCCCGTATGATCTTCGCAGCCTGCCGCTCCGCATTCCGCTTCACAGTAGCCTTGACTTGCGGAGAGGTGTTGAACTGCTCCACCAGGCGCTCGATGTGCCTCCTGAGGGGGGCCATCCCCTCCTCCTGCTGCATCGAGAGGGCGTAGGAGCCGTGGGCGCGGGCGCCGACTTGCCTGCCCAGAACCCTCGAGAGCTCGCCCCTGCCCAGCGGGGCCGCTCCGACCGGGCTGGCCCCGTCCGAGAACCCCGTCCCGCAGCTCCGGCAGATCCCGTCCTCGAGGGGCGAGCCGCAGTCCTCGCAGAGGTCAAGCTCTCCCTCGTGAACGATGCCCATGCTGGAGAAGAGTTCGATTGCTTTTAACGGGGCATTGAACCGAAAGCTTCCTTCGCTCAAGGAGGGCCTAAGAGCCAAATGATGCCTTTATTCGTGCCTGCGACGATTTTCGCGATTCCTTATGCAAAATGGTCAATTGGGTCTTCGCTTGACCAAGTTGCACGCTCGAGACCTTCGCTAGTCGCGGAATTTGCTCAACTCAGCTGCGTTACGTTTGTGCCTTTGGCGGAGGTGTGAGGAAATCACATATTATGAAACTACTTTCTTTATGTTTTTATGCAAGGGCGTGTCGTTTCGCCCTGCAATGACCCTCGATCAGAAGGTTAGGTTCGGCATAATGGCAGTATCGGGTGCGGCAGTAGTCGCCAATTTGATGGGCGTCCATCTGTCGCCGCTGGAAATCATTGGAGGCTCGGGCTCAAGCTAGCCGACCTAAAGAGTCTGGTTCAGCACCTGCCCTGCCTCCAGATTCAAATCGCCTATTGTCGCCGGCAGCATCTCCGTTCGCTCCCGTTCTCTATCCTTTGCCGGGAAACGCGTAGTCCGATACGCCCCTCTCCAGAGCATCCAGGATCAAATCGCCCATGTAGAACCAGCCGCCCTTGGACTCGTCGAAGAGATGGGGATGAAGGGTCTGGATGGAAGAGGACTGCTGGTCGGCCATCATTATCCTCACCTTGTCCTGCAGCTGGGCCGTGATCCTCCCGAGGAAGTCGAAGTAGTCGACAAGCTCGTTGCCCGGAACCAGCATCTCCGCGTTGATGTCTCCGACGTTCGTCCCGATCTGCTCCCCCCACAGGAAGGGGATCGAGTGGAGCTGGACCCGGAAGTTCATCATCTCGACCGCGGTGAGGTCTCTGGCAACCACGTTTATTGCTGCACTGGAGTGTCGCCGCAGAATCAGTCCGGTCTTGGGGTCAAGGTTAGTCCCCAGCCATCTTAGGTACCAGCCCTTGTAGAGCCCGCGGGCTGTGAGGTGCTCCCGCATGTGGTAGGCGAACGTCTCCTGCTTCATCCTCATCTTCGCTGCCAGGCTGGCCATGCTCGCCTGAGGGTCCAATTGCTGGAGTTTGATGATCTCGACGTCGGTGCGGTCGAGCTCGACGGGTTCTGATGGTGGCTCCACCTCGATGGCAGGCCGCTTCTTTCCTGTCACCTCCCAGTCAAAGTCCCACGCGTTCCGCTCGATGTCGTACTTGTCTAGCCGCATTGGAGCGTGAAGCAGCTGGTCTGCGTGATACCTTTCGATCACTTTGCACAGCCCCATCTGCTCAAGCCTGTCGTAGAACCGCTCCAGTTGAGGGTGAAGCGAAGGGGGAGCCAGGTGCCCGATGAACCTGAAGTTGTCGGGGATGATCCTGTAGATGGACGAGGAGTAGATGTTCTCCCAGAGCCCGGCGAACGGCCCCCGCGCAGGGTCGAAGAGCTTGTCGACATCCCGGGGGAATTTCACCAAGAACTCGATGTAAGAGAGGCCCAGCTTCCCGCGGTCGATTTCTCTTTGCACCCTGATGCGCTTCTTGAGAATATGTTCCTTGTACAGGTAGCGGACAGTCTCCATCGGGATCCCGGTCGTTTCTGAGATCTGGGTGACGTCAGGTCCTATCCTCTGCATGTGCTCGAGGATTGCTAGCTCCCGCTGCCATCTCCTTGCATTGCCCGGCTTCTTGGCCGGCGCGATCTCTTCTCCCCCTTCTCCTGCCGTCATGTCGCTATGTCCCACCCCCCGATCGAACGTTCACGATGAGATTCTTGAACCTGGTAATGACGTCGGCCGAGTTCAATCGCCACTTCCCGGCCTCCCAATCGAACAGCTTGTACGCGATCGTGAATCTGAGCGCATTTGACTGGTCTACCATTAGCACCCTGAGCTGGGCGTCCGCCCTTCGCGAGAACGCGCCCAGGTAGTCGATGAATTCGGCATAGTAGTTCGGAGGCACGTAGACCTCTGCGTAGTAGCCGGGGTCCGAGGCCTCGCTCCACAGGAAGGGCGTACTGTTGAGGAGCGACATCAGCTCCGCCTTTTCACCTTCCGTCGCGTCCTTGAAGAAGATTGCAGACTCGATGTACCGATGCTTTTTCGTCATCGCCTTCTCGCGCTTGAAATCGTACCTCGACCCCTGCCATAGGATGCGGTACCCCTTGATCAGGCCCCTCTCCAAGACGTGATCGGCGTAGTGCCGGTGGAGCATCTTGTATCCGACGCCCACGTTCTTGGCGATCGTCACCAGCGTGCGCCTGGCGTCAGCGTCCAGCTCCTTCAGGATCAGCAGGTCGGTCCTGTCGTACGGCTCGACCTCGGACTTCTCGCTCGGGACGAGGTTGGGGCCCATCACCTCCAGCTTCGGCCAATCGTAGGACCAGGACCCGGTCTCAAAATCATAGTATTCCGGTCTCATCGGGGCGTTTCTCATCTCCTCGTACTGGTTGACCTCGAGCTCCGCGAAGAGGCCCATCTGTTGGAACGTCGAGTAGAGTTCTATGCACTCGCCGGCGAGGCTGGTCGGGACGGCCACCTGGATGATGTAGTTCCCATCGAAGACGAGCCGCTGGAACCCCTTGAGGTAGCAGAGGTCGCTCATCGCCATGAAGACCGCGGTAGCGTAGGGAACGAACTGAGGGGCGAGCTTCACGAGGAGCACGAGCCGCGTGAAGCCAAGCCTGGAGTAGTTCAGGTTCGCCTGGATCGCGAACTCCTTTTCGATGATGTACTTGTGGTATCTGTACCTCACAGTCTCGTTGAACTGGCCCACCTTCCGCGCCATCTCGTTGACGTTGGGTCCAAATTCCATCAGATGATTTGTCATCCTAACAAGGTCCTTGTGCAGGTTATTCCGTTCGGAAGGGAAGTCCTCCCCTTCGGTGGGCAAGGCTCAAGTCTGAGTAGGGGTTCGACCCTATTTAAATAAATTCCCAAGATTTGGCCATCGAATCTTGTGATAAACGTGAATCTGGAAAATGGAATGTGCTCCGTGTCTGCTTCGTTCCTAGCGTGGTCTGCGTTCCTGCTTCATCTGGGGTGGTGCGCTCATTCCCCGATACTTTTGTCTCTGTTCGAGGGACGGATATGGACAGGCTTGAGCGTCCCAAGGTCGGCGAGCTTTCCGTCCGACTCCCACCCCTTGCAGTAATACCAGTGCATCACGGGAAACTCGAACCTTCCGCACTCCGGCTTGCTCTCCCAGAATCGCAGGAATTTGCAGTTCAGGCATCGCTCCCCATTGGGACCGGCGTCCCGCCTGAATCCCGGCGGTTCCATTCAGAACGAGTCGAACCCAGTATATCTGCGCCCATCTGGGAGGGTTCGGATTCTGTAGATGTAGAGTTGCAAGGATAATGTCACACTTCGTTAGCAGGGACGTTGTCACCTCTAGCCTGGCAGGTCGTGCCTGCCAGGCATGGCGAGAGCGGGGATCCAAGACAGGCTCAGGGCAGTCCTTCTCTACATCGAGGGTGTCAGGGAGTCAAGAGAGATTGTGGCGGTATCTGGAATATCAGTGAGGACGCTCAGACGCTGGGTCCGAGCGTATCTTAATCGAGCCGGCCTACTTCGACCCCATGGACGCGTACACGAAGACGCTGGCGATTGAGGGGATTCGAAACATCATCTTCGGGCTCCAGATAACATCGGCCGTTGGGGACCTTCCGTCGAAGGAAGATCTGATACTCTTGGGGAAGCATCCCTTCTCCTACGGCGAAGCACTATGAGACCAAGCAAGAGCAGGACCAGCGCAACGCAGGCAAGGGCTGCCTCCTCAAGCCTTTCCAGGTGATTCTCGGGGCTGTCTTTTCCCAGTCATGTTACATGCGGAGCTCGACAGAACTGTTGAGTGCAGATATCATTCAAGTTAGTTTCCCTTTCGTCTCATCAATCTTTTGCGCAAGCTCACCGTGACCGCTCCCCCTCAAACTGATTATCGAGCCTCCGGCCGTGATGACGTTTGTGAGAATGATCACATACGTCACAAGATTGAGGAAAGAACTAGCGAGCGGAATCTGCAGGTCCAGAGCGACAATGGCGAGCGTTGCGGGGACGAGACCCTGGGCACACATCAGTATGATCCCGCGCTTCTCTTTGTTCAACTCAGAATGGAAGGTGGAAGCGGAGGTCGCAACGTACCTAACCGACAGCAAGATCGCGACGATTGCAGCCCCGATGAGGAAGTTGTCGACTATCTGGCCAGCGCTTATCGCGAAGGTGAGACCGAGGAAGACAAAGAAGAGGGTCTCCATCATGAAGGAGACCTCATCCTGGAACGTCCCGAGCTGTTTCCGGAGCGGGTCCATGTCCAAGGGCTTCTTCACTAGGGAGTTGAGAACGTAGTAGTTCCCCAGAATCAGTCCGAAGATCAGGACGGCGAGCTCCCCACTCCCGCCGAGTTCCTCCGTGATTGAATAGGTGAGGAATATGACGCCCACCGTCAGGACGTACGTGTACTTGCGCGCTTGGAACCTGTTCAGCGCGAGGACGCCGCCGACGCCGAAAAGCAGCCCCAGGACGATTCCCACCGAGAAGTTTGCGGCAATGTTGGAAAGGGACGAGACCAGGTCGCCCGTGCCGGTATTGTATATCCCGACAAACGCGAAGAACAGGACTATCGAGAAGATCGAGTTCATCGCTGACTCCAGGGTGAGGAATGCCACGGTCACGTCGGGGAGCTTCAGCGCTCTCGAGAGGGGGACCACCACCGCGGCAGTTGTCTCGCCGCCCACCATTGAGGCGAAGATGAACGACTGGATGATGTCCCACTTCAGGAAGAGGAACGCAAAGAGCCCTATCAGGAACGTGCTCGCGCCCACATAGATTATCACCTGGATGAACGCTCTGCCGCCTCCGCGCAGGGCTGACGAAAGCTTGGTGTCCATCCCGGCGTAGAAGAGGACCATGAGCAGGGTCAGTTCTGCGAAGATGGCAAGAGCAGGGATCAGAGAACCGACGGGGAAGACGTGCAGAACCGGACCAAGTACAATCCCTGTCAATATGAGGAAGATGAAGGCTGGGACTCCCGTCTTTCTGAAGAGAGACTCTCCTGCGTAGCCTATGACGATAATGGCGGCCACAACCGCGAATGCCAGTGTGGTGTCTGTCAATTGTGGCTCACGTCCGGACTATCTCGCCCTCGAATCGCTCGAGCGAGTCAAGTCAGCCCCTCGCGCTGTTGGATCGGCAAGCGCGATATATCAAATCAGTTAGATATATCAATCATTAGCTTTTTTGGCGCTGTCCCGCCTCGTTGTCGCCTGAATCGTGACCCGCTATAGCCGGAAAGAGCTTGCGGAACGCTCGCGAATAGATCTCGTTGACCCTCGGTTCGCCCGATCCGGGCTCGACGTTCTCATCGAGATATTCGCGCGCGATGCTCACCAGTATCATCGCGAGCTGCTCGCCCATCTCGTCCACGCGCGATGCCGTTACGTTGTCCATCTTCAAGGCCGCCGACTCGAAGGAGCTGAGGGCCCCGCGGACGCGCTCTATGTTTATCGGAAAGTAGTAGCGCGCGACGCCCCTAGGGAGGTGCTCGACGTCGGCAAGGTACAGGTACGAGGACGGGAGGTAGAACTTCTGGACTATCCCGTGCCCCTCGACGTCCTTCTTGGCGATGATTAGCAGCCTCGCCTTCCTCAGGATGGCGAGGTGGTAGTTGATGGTGGCGTCCGTCAGTCCGAGCCTCTTGGCGAGCTGAGTCTCGTTCATGGGCATTTCGCGAAGTATGTTCAGAATCGCCCTCCGCATCGGGTCCGAGAGGAGCTTCGCAACGTTTTCGTTGCTGACTATCGTTACCAACTTCAACTTGGGGGGGACTCGGGAGGCGTGCGCCCGTCTTGTGATATACTTTTCCTGGGGGCTGCGTCCAATTTCATATCTCACAACGATTAGATATATCATAAGAATTATATATATCAAATATCCCGAGGGCGGCTCATGCGCCTCAACCTCGGGAGGATCCTCCTCGTAGCGGCGCTCGCCCTTGCGGCTGCGTCGGCCCTCTTCTACCTCGGGCTCGTCTTTCCTTCGTACGGCTACGCCTTCAAATACGCATACGCTTCGTTGATCCTCATAGGAGGAGTCTTGCTGACGAGGGAAATCGCCTCGCTAGTCTCCCACGAGCTCTACGGCGGGGCCGACAAGAGGGCGCTCGTCGTCGGTAACGCAATCTATGTCGGGGGATACATCGCGTCTGCCGCAGCCGCCCTCTCCTACGCCTCATTCTCGCCGACCGCTCTGCTCGCGTCGGCAGCGTTCAGCGGGCTCGTTCTGGGCCTTGCGCTCCAGCCCACCCTCGGAAGCTTCTTCGCCGGGATACTGATCCTGATCTCAGGAGTGATACGACCCGGAAGCCAGGTGAGGATAATGACCTGGCACATCCCGTTTCAGTGGGCGTCCAACCCCGGATACAAGTACTTCTCACCCGACCAAATCTACGCGGGTTATATGGCCGAGGTCGCCGAGATTGGATTGTTCTTCACGACCATCGTGACCGAGGAGGGGCAGACGATGAAGATGCCCAACACTGTCATCGCAACCGACGCGGCGGTCGTGACCTACACGAACAGGGATTACTTCTTCAACGTCAGGTATGAGTTTCCCAACCGCTTCGACCCACGTCTGGTCCTCGCTCGAGTCAGGGACACGGTGGCCGGCTACCCGGTGGTGAACTGTTTCATCAACGAGCAGAGCGACAAGCAATACTTCATCGTCAAGGTAGTGCTGAACGCGAAGGAGAGGGACCACGCCCTCCTCAAATCGGAGATCCTCACCCAGCTCATACTCCTGAATCAGGAGCTGGAGTCGAAGAGCGTGGAGGCGGTCCATTGAAGGTTGGCGCCCTCTTCACGGACTATGACGGGACCATAGCGCCGATGAACGTCTCGCGGGAAGAATCGAGTGTCCCGAAGACGTTGCTCTCGAAGCTGGTCCTGCTCTCATCGAGGATACCAGTTGCAGTGATCACGGCCAAGGACATAACCTTCGTCAGGGCGCGTACAGCCTTCGCGAAGGGCTGGGCCTGCGCGATGGGGGCGGAGGTAATGCTCGCTGACGGAACTGGGTACACTGCGGAGCCCGCTCAAGTGCTTGAATCCCCATTCCAGATGGTGGAGAAACTTGTTCCGCACGGCGCGACAGTGGAAAAGAAGCGGGCGTCCGACGGCAGGGTCCTGGGCTTCTCGATTGACTGGTCCGACGGCCCTCCGGTGTCGCGGAGCA
>Ga0307373_10002309_pt1 | contig 34496 bp, 39 predicted proteins | sample OX2MG_FD_202534 | JGI IMG/M metagenome (GOLD analysis project Ga0307373, IMG submission 202534) | Soil microbial communities from Risofladan, Vaasa, Finland - OX-2 | ecosystem: Environmental > Terrestrial > Soil > Coastal area > Acid sulfate soil | place: Finland: Risofladan, Vaasa | collected...
AATTAGCGAGTCGTCTCCACCTGAGATTCCGTGCTTGCTCGCGACTTCACAAATCACCCGTGGAATAGTCGAGCCAAAGTCAAGCGCGGCGAGTTGAGCGCATTGGCCGGACGCCTTTCCTGCAACGATACTTGCGGGCATTGTTTCTCGTTTCTTGTGCATCGGCCCGTGCTGAAAGGCGTTTGTCGTAACCTCAGCTATTTGCATTTGCCAGAGTGCCACTTGTTCCGGACTTGCGGTCGTACCTTCTTGCACCGAGCGCGACCACTCATCCAATTCTGCAAGCATGCTTTCTTCATTTTGTATGCTGCGCAGCGGGTATAGCCCTCTGCTCGTCGTCGACGCATCGTCTGGTTGATCACCGCGATAGTGCGAAAAATGCTCCGCGAGTTCGGCAATGAGTTCCCCCCGCCCAAAAATCCGCGCTCTCCGCCCTCGACGCTTTGCAAGCTCGAAGGCGTACCAGAAGAGTAGGACCGCTCCCGGATCAATGTTGCGGCAGTTCGTCACGTTGTAAAGCAATGACCCGTGCTCTCGATCCAACACCGGACCCATGATGTGGTTCAATGCCTTCAGCAGTGTAGGCGGTGCCGCAGTTTCAAGCGGCTCGTCACACGGTTCCTCGTGCTCGAACTGCTCTTCTTCCATGCTCCCTTCTGGACTTAGGGGTCTTCATCAACAAACAGCAACCATACGTATCTTACCCAAATTGCCTTCGCATTGCAAAAAGTATGTTATTCTATCTCTCATTGATCGGCTTGCAAAGGCCTTTCGCTTTGCCTCAAGGTGGGCGCTTTCGCCGTAAAACCATGGCAGCACTAACATTGTGGCGATCTACTCATACGCAAACTCCACCCACCGCGCCTCGACCTGCACCAGGCCGTCGCGGCCAATGTCGATCGAGCGCGTCACCTGCATCGACTGCGGGCCGCCGAACAGGTTGCGGCCGCCGCCGTCGGTCCAACTGACGTTGATCCAGTCGCCGGGCTGCAACGCCAAGGCGTCTAAAAACGCCGTGAACCGCACCGAGCGGAAAATGCTCGACAGGTGATCGAGCCACCAGTCGCGCTCCATCGCCACGCTGGTGCGGTTCCAGTAGATGTCGCAGGGGTTGATCTCTTTGGCGATGCGGCCGAAGGCGGCGATGCTCGTCAAGTTGGCATTCTTGCTGTCGAGCAGCTTTTGCCCGGTCCGGTCGTCCCAACATTGCCGCCACTTCATCGTCACCTCGTTCACCACGTCGTCGACGGCACTTTCGCTGTGCGTCAGACTGCCTTGCAACAGGTTGTCGTTGGCCGCCGTGTCGAAGGTCGCCGCGATCGTGCCCGGCACGTCGGACAACACCACCAGATTTGCCTGCCCCTGGTCGAAGAACAATACGCTGTGGCAAAGGCTGGCGATGTGCTGCAACAGCAAAAGGCCGTCGGCCGCCTCCACCTGGGCGAAGCCGCACGAGTAGCCCGCCAATGCCGCCGAGGCGGTGACGAACGATGCCAGATTGATGCTGCCGGGGGCGACGTTCATCAGGTTGGGATGTTCCAGATATTGCAGAATCACCAAGGCCGGGTTGGCAATCAGGTTGCCGGTGGAGTCGCCGGCGTCTTCCACGCCTTCCAGCGTGACCCAGATGCGGTCGTCGTCGAGATTGGCGTTCAGGTCGCGCGGCACGCCGCCGGGAAAGGTGACGCTCGTCACGTTCTGCCCCAGCCCCGTACCGGGCGGGTTGTTCCAAGTGTTGTCGTTGAGATTGACGACGAGTCCGCCGCCGGTGAGCCGGGTGGTCATCGAGCCGGAGATGATGGTCTCGGTGTAGTTGCCCAGCACGATGAAATCCTTCCGCGTGTTGCCGGCCTGGTCGGTGATGGTTCCAAAGCCTTCGACCTTGGCCACGTTCTTGCTGGGCAGGGCATTGGCGATGTAAACCGCTTGCGTGTTCTGCTCTTTCAGCACGGTGCCGGTGGGCCAGCCGCGCATGGGCAGGCCGTTCTTGAGAAACTTGAACGTGTCGCCGATTTCCAGGTTCGGCAGCACGCTGCCGGTCGGATCGTTGATGGCGACCGTGTACCAGCTCGGCCAGGGCGCGTCGCCGCTGAAGTTGGCGAGCGTCACGGACACGGGGCCGAGCTTTTGCGAGATGATTTTGATTTCTTGCCCGGCGAACATGCTGTCGCTCGACGACGGGTTGGCGATCAGGCTGGCGATCGAGGCCGGCACGATGTGCTCGTTCTGAAAGATCAGCCGCGAGTTGCCGGCGCCGTCGACCGTGCCCAACAGCACCGCGCTGAACAGCACCGGGTCCCACAGTTTGGTGATGGTGGCCGTGCTCGAGTTGGTACCGGGCGTGGTCGATTGCAGGAAGGTGACGGTGACCGCGTCGAGGCCCAGCCAGGCCGGATAGCTGGTCCGCCCGGTGCCATCGACGCCCAGGTCGATGGGGTCGTCGGCGATGGTGACGGTGATCGGATCGGTGCCGTCGGTGTTCTGCGTGATGTGCGTCTCCCACGGCTGTTGGATGCAGACCGCCTCGACCCGCAGGGCGATTCCCCAGCAAAGCGGAATGTTGCGGTCCTGGTAATCGTTGGGCACGTTCGGAAAGACGCTGTTCGTCGCCGTGCAAGAAATGCTTTTGGCTAACAGTGGGCCGAGATCGCCGATGTGCAGCACGAGCTGATTGTCTTTGGCTGTCCAATCGAACGGCCGCAGACAGCCGGCGAGCATCAGCCCGGCGTCGCGGCCCCAATGGCACGAGGGGTCGTCGAACATCCGCCACACGCGGACCAGACTACGTTGCTGTTCTTGCGTGTTGAGAATGGCGGTGAGCGCGCCGTTGGCATCGTCGAGTGTGACCTGTGTTTGATCGGTCGCGCCGATGGCGCCTTCTTTGAGCGACAGCGACACGGCCGGCCACTGGAGCACGAGCACGTTGTTATCGACGCCCGAAGTCGGCAGGCGGTGGCCGTCGTTATTGATAAACGACGCCGCGGGGCGATCGAGGTAGTAGACCGTGCCGGTCGTTCCGCCCCAATCGACTTCGAGCACCTGATAGGGCCGGGCGGATTTGCTTTTGGCCTGGGTCAGGAAGTTGGCGGTGAAGGAGCGGGGCATGGAGAGGGGACTGCGAATTGCGAATTGCGAATTGCGAATTGGCAGAACGGCAAGCGTGGCGATCACCGTCAGCCTAGATCCGCTCTGGCTTGGAGGGTACTGTTGCGGCACAATCGAAGCGATGGCGTTCTAGCGAAGGCTATGCCGAGATGGAGTGCGACGGTGCTCGTTTATGTCGACGAATCAGGGGATCCTGGGTTCGATATCGAACGCGGCTCGACGCCGCTGTTCGTTGTGACCGCGGCGGTTTTCCGCACCGAGGATGCTGCGGACGCGTGCCGCGATCGGATCAAGGCCATTCGTGGCGAGTTAAAATTGCCTGCGACGGCGGAGTTCAAGTTTTCGAAGAGCAGCAATCGCGTCCGCGAATACTTCCTAAATGCGGTTGCCGCACATGATTTCTTTTACATGTCGGCGGTCTTTGACAAGCGGAAACTTGCCGTGCCGGACCTGCGAATCAAGAAGGCGTTTTACCAATACGTGATCGGCTTCGCGTTCGAGCTGTTGAAGCCGCATATCGAGGACGCATTTTTAGAAATCGATCGCGGTGGTGGCGAAGAGTTCGGACGGCACCTGACGCGGCACATTGCGGAAATCAGCAAGGAAGCATCGGGCAAAAGAACCGTAAAGCGCAGCAAGCTTTCGGATTCGTCGGGCAACGACTTGATCCAGTTGGCCGACATGATCTGCGGGGCCGTGATGCGTTCCTTCAAGGGCGACGACCGTTTCCGGTTGCTGGTCAAAAGACGCGAGTTTGAGGTGCGGGCTTGGCCCTAAGCGCAAGAAAAACCCGCTGCCTAGCTCCCTTTCGAGAGCACGCCTCCCTTCCGGAGACGTTTCGCACAGCGGGTTATTCCTCTAGCACGGTACAGTGTCTTTACCGCACAGACAATCATATCGGAGGTTTGCTCGTCGGTCAACGAATCTTTTTTGGCTGCCGTTCGCGTCGGGGCTGGTTGGGCTGCCCGTGCCGATCGTGAGGGACGGCCGAGCGAGAGACGGGAGCCTTGCAGGATACGGCAGGATTGGCTTGCAGCGTCACGACGTTCGCGGACCATTGGACATGATGCTTTTGTTCCGCGCGATGCCGCCCGCTTGCCGGGCGGAGGCTCACGTTAGTTTCTAGAGGGGGTCGGTCTCTTCCGCCACCCGCAGTTCCGCGGCTGCCAGCCCGCCTAGGCGGGCTGGCGGCCCCGGAACTGCGGGTGGCGTGGGCTCGCGGGACCGCAGATTAGAAACCAAAATGTTTGGCGCTTGGAGCATGTCGTATGGCTGGCCGCTGCTGTGGCGGCAACGAATTCTCTGGTTCACGTATGGTCCGTCGGGCGTGCTTGGCGATTGTTTCAGTCCCGTCCGCTTGACGTGCAATCTTGCCGTCTGGCTCGTGCTGTTGGCGGCACCGGCGGCCGCCTGCGAATGGCTGCTGCGCCGACATCGGCCGCGCTTTCGCTGGAGCCTGCGCATGATGCTGGCCGCCACGGCAGCGGCAGCGGCGCTCTGCGGTTGGTATGCCGCGGCGCGGAACACCGCCGACGACCAAGACGCTGTGATCGCCGCGAAAGGGAGCAAAGTCTGGCTGAAACGTTGGGGACCAAGCTGGCTCGACCTGGTCGGAGCCGAGCGTTATCGCCGGCGAATCGCGGGCGCAACGCTCGGCTTAACGGTGATTTCGCGCCACGCCGCCAAGTCGTCGGCCAAGGCCTGCAACTCGGGCCGAACCTGATAGAAGGGAACGCCGATGTTCAGGTCGCGCGAGCGGATCTCGCCGGCCCAGCGCCATACGTCGCCGAACATTTCGCGGTGCAGCTTGACCATCCAATTGACGTCGAAACGCGCTGTGCGGCGCGAGGGCCGTCCGGCAAGGTACTTCAATGTCGCCTTGAGAATGTTCTCGGCTTCCGCGGCGTTAAGTTGCGACCGTGTGGCGATGCCTTTGATCCGCAAGCCGGAGATGTCATCGATCGGCGTTGCGCCCGGCAGCGTGTTTTTACGCTTCGGGATCGACGGGAAACTCCACCGTGGGTCCCAGTTCCCGGGCACCGGGCAGATTCGGCACCTCCACCTTGTCCCACGGAATCCATGGGATCGGTTGCTGGGCGGCACGACAACGGAGCACCGTCTCCCGGAACCCCTCGATCACCTTGGCGACTGCCTCTTGCGAGGTAGCGCCCTGGGCGGCCACCTCGGGCAGCGCCAGGCAATACGCCGAATATCCGCCCTCCGCGAGCGGGTAAACGAGAATGTGGCACGAATAGGCTTCGCCAGGTTTGTAACAGCGCGGCTTCGATACCGTCACTGTGACGCCGTCCAGTTCTGGGTCGGTCATGGATTATCACCCTTCCGTTCGAGGACTCTCAGCCGATGAGAGCCGAGGATCTCGAGTTCGCCACCTTCTTCAACCAGCAGGTCCAGCACGTAACGGCCAACGTGAGGCGTCGGCAGCGGCTGAAACGGAACAACAACATCTATTATAGCCAGTGGATTGCCCCCGGTAACTCGAACCTCGAACTCCCCCAGCGTTCGGGCATCGAGAAGGGCCAAATGGCTCAGTGCCGCTTACCGGAAACCATGTCGGCCTTGTGCTCTCGTTCCACCCTTCGCGAATGCTGGCCGTAGACAAACACGCCGGAAAGCGAGACGATCGTGCCCGTGATAATCGCCGCCCCAGCAGTCGGTGCGCCTGAAAGAGCCACCCAGAGTCCAGCGCCTATGATGGCGAGAGATACAACGAATCCCAACCATAGACCGACCCATGACCGCCTTGAATCGCCTTTGACGACGGTGGATTCGAGGTCGATACGGTGCGCGCTCTGCTTCTCCGCCATCGCCATGATGCGTTCGGCGGCTCCGGGAACAATGTCGTTGTATTCCCTGAGTAATGCCGGAGGAGGCACCGGCCCGCTATAAGACGTTGTCGTTACTTGGCTCGTGATTTGGGCCAAAACGCCGGCCGGAATTGCGGAAGGGGCGTTCTGGACGATCTCCCTTTTTACCTGCGCCAGCGCTGTTCGCTTCGCCTGCTGCTTACGGCGCTTTGAGCTTCTTGACATGCTCAGGCAATCCAACCCTGTCGCGCGATCGCGCCAATTCCTCGACCCAGGCAGCCCGAACATCATTTCCGGCAGCCGTCCAGTCGGCCCAGAGGGCGAGATTATCGGCCTCCCTTTCGCTGGCCGAATAGTTATATTCGTTCAGGAACCCGCCAAAATCGACCAGTCGGGCGGCACCCTCGAAAAATGATGGGCGCGCAAAGAGGAATGTGCTTAAGTTACCCATGTGACGACGTTATGGCTAGCTGCAAAGTGGCTCCGAATGAATCCTACACGACGGAGCATACGGTGGAAATAGGGCAATCCTCCCCTCTCCCAAAGATAGTTCATTGCCAGGCGTTATGATAGCACCGCCCGGAAAAGTTCGTCAAACGACTAGAAATGCCCAGTCAGCCCCGGCTTGACCTCAGCGGTAGGGCGAAGCTTGCCGCTCTTGCCAGGCCGGCGGCTTTCCCAACTTGCCTTCTCACCGCGCATACCCCGCCGGCGTCAGCGGCCCGCGGGTCGATTGCGGCGGGCGGCGAAGAGCGGCGCGGCCGGTCATGTCGTAGCCGCGCGATCGGGCTTCGCTCTCGATGCGGTCGAACAACGAGCCGATCTCCTGCTGCGTCATCTGGCCGGCCACGTGGATGTCGCCAAAGTTGAAGTGCAATGCGCTGGCCAGCGAGTGCGCCGCGTTTGCCGTCGCATGCCGTTGGCCGGGCAAACCACCTGAACCGGAGCCGAGGTCGATTTGCCGGCGCTGGTTCATCCAATCGACCGCGCCGATGGCCGCGTCTTGCAGCGAATTCCAGCGGTCGAGAATCGCACCCGCGCCGGAGTTGCCCCACTCAGGATGCCAGTCGAGCTGCTGGCCGAGCACCTGACTGGCGCGGTCGAAGGCGGTGTCGAAATTGGCCAGTCGCCCCGCCGTGAGACCCAGTGGATTGACCGCGCCGCCGCCGGGGTCGATGCGAAACGCGCCGGCTGCCGGGAACATATTGGCCGGATTGCCGAACATCGCTTGCAGCCGGGCCAGCGGAATGACCGCTTCGGGGCCGGCCTCGCCGATGAGGGCCATTGTCGGATCGGTGACCACTCCGCCCGTGGCCATCGGCCGGGCCTTCGCCAGACCGGCCTGCATCTTGTCGAGATTGGCCAGCATCGACTGGAACATGCGGATGGTGTCTTGGAGCTGGCCGGGCTGCGACAGCAGATATTGCAAGTTGCCTTGCGGGGCGAGTTGGCCCGGCGCGCCGAAGCTGTGCATGATCGGATCGACGCTGTTGGCCAGGTTCCGCGCGTTGATAAACGACTGATTGAGCTGGGCCATGACATAACTTCGGGCAATGTCGATGGCCTGTTGCGGGTTGCCCGACGCCTGGGCCGCGTTGACCATCTGCTGAATCTGCTGCCCACCCTGCAAACTTTGCCCGACTGCGTTCGACAACTGCGACATAAACTGCTGCATTTGCTGGGCGACTTGCATTCCCGCGGCGGCCTGCTGCTGTTGTTCTCGCGGGGCGAGTTGGCCGCGGGCGTGAAAGAGTTGCTCCATCTGCGCCTGGCCCAGCTTGGCGAGATTGTTGGCGAACCCTTGCACGGCGTTGTTGGCCCGGCCGACGAAGGCCGCGAAATCGGCGACGTTGGCGTTGCCGCGGGCCAGCGCGCCGACCATATTGTCGGCGCCGTCTTGCAGGTTGCCGACTTGCACCTTGGCGGCGTCGCGTTGTTTGTTGGTGGCCTGAATGGCCTGCTGCACGCTCTTGGCGAGTTGGCCGACGGTCTGTTGAAGTTGCCCGAACGGTTGACCGTTGCCGCGCCCGCCCAGCAGGTTGGCGAAGAGTTGCGTGAAGCCCGTGGCATTGGCGGACGGGAGTTGCGGAATCGTGGCGTTGGGTTGATTCGGCAGCGAAGCCGGCGACACTCCGATTGTTTGCGCGACGCGGAAGGCGAATTGTTCGGCGGCGGCCGCCGCGGTTTGCAGGGCGCAGCAGAGGTTGGCCACGTCGAGCGATGAGGTCAGGTGATCGGCAGGAGGAGTTCGCATGGTGTTCGTAGCACCGAAGGTGCGTGATTCGATAGCCTAGGGTGCAACCCTAGGTTGGCGGTAGGATTAGAACTGGTAGCCCTGAAAGGGCGTTATTCCCCGCCGTAGCGCTCTCGCGCGAGATGACTATCCATCGGCGCGTCGGGGAATGGCGCCCCGCTGGGGCTTTCCGTTTTCGTGCATTCGCTAACCCAGGGTTCCGCTGCGCTGCACCCTGGGCTATCGAATCACGCCCCTTCGGGGCTGGAACTCCTGGTCTACTTGAGCACGTTCGACAAATTCAGCTTGATCTCGACTTCCCACGAGTCGCGGTACGCTTTCTTCAAGGGCAGCGTTGGTTCCAAGAACCGGGCGGTGAAGTTGTTACCGTTCTCATCGGTGTAGGTGAATGCCGTGGCGAAGTTGGCGGCGAAGAACGTATTGAGGGCGTCCTTCTGATCGTCGGTGAGCGACTTGCACTGCAGCGTCACTTCCCAATACTGCGGCCCGACCTGGTAGCTCACCAGGCTGCCGCCTTGCGTGCGATGCACGATGCCCGGCATGGTGGTCGGGGCATCGGTGTCGGGCGCCGTGGCCCGCAACGTCAGGGAGCCGTTGCCAGTGAAGGTGATGGTGGTCATGGTCCGTTGTCAGTGGTCCGTGGTCTGTGGTTTGTTGGCGAGCGGCCGCCGGGTCGTTTAGAATGCGCGGATGGCCGCGCGACGCACTTATTCACTGCAAATCTTGTTGGGCACGATTGCCGTGTTCGCCGTCGCGGCCGGGGCATTCGCGGCGCCGCCGTCGCTTGTCTCGGGCCTGCTGGTCTTGATCCTGGCCACCTGCACGCCGGGGTTGTTGCTTATTGTCTGGCGTTCGGGCGGCGGTTATCGTCGATCGTTCGTGATCGGGGCCGCCGCGCCGAGCATCGCGTGTGCGTATCGATGGTTGAAGCTGCTAGATCCCACGAGGTTCAGGGGCACTACATCGGTGGCCCAGATTGTCGAGCATGACGGCGTATGGCCGCGCTTCATCGTGCTCACCTATTTGGCGATCGCCCTCGGTGGCGGTCTGGCCGGTGTGGCCGTTCATTGGCTGATGGCGGGACGTTCGGGTGGGATTTCCGCAGAGCAAAACGGGGAAAGTCATGAATGAAACATCCAGCCGGCTTTAGCCGGCTTTTGGTGTCTGCCACCAGCTTTAGCTGGTGGTTTACGGGCCACCACTAGCTTTTTGTCAGCCGGCTTTAGCCGGCTTGTGTCTCAGGCTTCAGCCCTTGGCGGGGTCGAGTCTCCACTCAATGCAGAGGAAGCCCGGCTAAAGCCGGCTCATTGTCAAGCTGGCGCACCTCCAGTTAAGGCTGGGTAGCGAGCGGCGCCGGCTCACTCTCCTTCATCGAAGCCCGTCATTTCCAATCGTGGCTTTGCCGTGCCTTTGGCGTGGTGCTCTTTTTGGTTGGCGATGTAGTCCAGCACCCAAGGCAACTGCCTCTTGCCAAAGCTCACCACACCGTAGCCGCGCTGCCACTCCAAGCGTTTCGATCGCTCTTGCCGATTCAGGTCGTAGGCACTCCCGCCCTTCAACTCTTTGACCAGTTCGCTGATCGTGACAAACGGCTCGATGTTCATCGCCAGATGCACGTGGGTCTCCGTGCCGTTTACGCCGTGCAGGTACACGCCGCGGGTTTTTTTGCAGCGCTCGCGCAACAGCTCATGGACAATGGCTTCGATCCGTGGCGAGAGCAACGGCACGTCATCCTTGGTGTGCCAGTTCAGATGGAGATAAATCTCATGGAACACATGGCTCGACATGGCCGCCTCGCTAAAGCCTCAGGAAGGGTTTGTTCGGGACTTCATATCACCGGCTAAAGCTGATGGCAAGCGGGTAGCCATGAGCAATCTCTCTCCGGCAAGGGCTAAAGCCAGGTTCGAGAAGCCCGGCTAAAGCCGGCTGACAACGGGGGTCATTTTGGCCGCAAACCACCAGCTAAAGCTGGTGGCAAGCGCCGAAGAAGCCCGGCTGAAGCCGGCTCAGGCAATGGCGGTTCCAGCACCACTAGCTCAATCGGCGCGCAAGCGGTTCGCCGCTAGCGCGAACTTAACCTCAACATCCCCAACGCATCATGCATCTTGTTCAATCGCGACTCGTCGAAATAGAACGGAAAGTCACGGGCAATCTCACGCTCCACCTCGGCAATCGCCGCTTGCTCGGCCGCCGAAACCGTGGGCAAAACCGAGTCGCCCAACATGCGGCGAATCTCACGCTCGAACCGCTTCCGCAAACTGCTGCCGCCGGTCGATGCCTCCACCGGAACCAGCGCCACGTCGATGGCCCTGGCCAGCTCGCCGGCCTGCTGCTCCAAACAGGCGACGGCATAAACAAACACGCTCCGTGCCGGCAAACGCCCCAGCTCGCTCAGGCCCCAACCGGTGGCGGCGGCGATGCCGACTTCGATTCGCTGGCATAGTCCGCGACATCGAGAAGTGCGGAACTCGCGCCGCTCGCGGCCGGTCCGGGCGGCCGCATCCCGACCAGCTCGCCGAAAAAACCGGCGGCCTCCGCAAACACGCCGTCGGCCACCAACGCCGAGTAGGCCGCTCGCGCAACGCGCAACACCTCGCCCGGCGAAAGCGACGCGATTTCGTCGTCGGTCAAGTTGCTCGCGCCACGCACTAGCGCCGTCACCAGCGGCGGATGCTTCAGCAGCCATTGATACAACGTCGGCAAGTTGCCGGCCACGAACTCGTAGACCAGCCCGGCCAGATCGACCAATGACAGCGTGCCCGTCGCCCGTGCGGCGGTCTGCACCTCGGCGAGCTTCGTCCGCAGGCCGTCGTTGAGGCTCGGCAACAGCAGATCGGCCTTGGCGAACGCCTCGACCAGCGCCTTGAAGCCCGACCAATCGAGCGGACCGACCTGGATGATTTTGTCGCCAACGCGGATGGGTGGTTGAACGTCGGTTCGTGGCAATGGCATGGGATTGTTCCAGAGATAGACCGTAGACAGGGATGTAGGGTGGGACCAGCGAGCTTGCGAGCGCCGGCCCACCGTAAACGACGTCGCCATCGGTGGGCCGGCGCTCGCAAGCTCGCTGGTCCCACCCTACGGCTTTATTGCCCCACGTTCGACTCGTTGATGATCGCCAACAGCTCGCCGTCGCTGGCGCTGGGCGATACGATGCAGTCGGCCTCGACCTCCCAAAGCTGATCGCCTTGGTCCGAGAGTTCGACGTTGCCCGTGGGGTTGATGATCGCCTGCTGCAAGGTGATGTCCTGCACGGTGGCCGAGCCTTGCGAGAGCGGGTGCAAGAGAATCGTCTTGCCGCGCACGCTGGCCCGTTCAATTCCGCTGCGGCCGATGCCGCGGCTGAGCGTCGCGGCGTTTTCGTAGCCGGCCGGATACAAGCCTTGCAGGGCGATGTCCAAAATCTTCAGGCTGCGTTCGATCATCGTCCATTTGACGGTGCAGCGGCAGCCGGTGATTTCAATGTCGGCGGGCGTGGTGCCATACTCGGCCACCAGCACGTCGCGTTTGTTGACGGTGATGTTGAAGGTGAGGTTGCCGTGCGTGAAGCCGGCGGTCTTGGGCGTGCCGGCCGGATCGACCGTGATCTTGTGCGCGCCGGTGCGCACGAGGGTGATGTCGCCGCCTTGTCCGGGACTGGGCATGGGGGTCTCCTTGGTGGGTTAGGGTTGATTCGGGATGGTTAGCGTGGAATGGTGGTTCGGAGTGGTTAGTGGTTAGTGGTTAGTGGTTGGACGGCTTCGCCGGCAGAGATACTTGCCGCGAAGCGGCTCCTACGACTAATCACTAACCACTAATCACTAACCACTCTTGTTCTAATCAGCAATCATTCTTGTTCGCTGCCCGCACGACAAAGCTCTTCACGCGGCCTTCCAGCGGCACACTGCCCGAAAGCATCTCGCGGGGGACGGGCACGGTGCGCCAGGGGCCGCTGGTGTCGATGTCGTTGAATTGCCATTGGGCGGTGTCCATCGCGCCGCCGCGGGTGGCCGGTTCGAGCAGCGTGTCGATCTCGGTGGCGATGGGCCGCAGGTACTGGCTGCGACCCCAGACGCTGATTTGCACGGTCATCTTCACCAGCGCCATCGGCATGTCGTGCTGCCGCGGCAAGCCCGGTGCGATGTTGACGTCGCGCAGCGTGACGCAGGGGAACACGCGATCGCTGGGCGGTTCGGGGTAAAAGATCGAGTTGGCCGGGCTGGCCGTGCCGCCGCTGGGCGCGTAGCCGGCCAACAGGCCGCTGGTGCCCGTCAGCAGGGCGTCGGATTTCAGCAGCGTGGCGATGGCGGCGACGATGCCGCCGTAGTCGGAAGACATGAGGGTTCAGGGTTCGGGGTTCAGGGTTCAGGCAAGGGATGAAGGACGAGGGGTTGGTCCGGAGGGCCGTTTCTTAGCCCCGAAGGGGCGTGATTCGATAGCCCAGGGTGCAGCGCAGCGGAACCCTGGGTTGGAGGTGCGAACCAAATCGGTAGCCCTGAAAGGGCGTCATTCCCAGGGGCGCGGGTTGTTTGTTCATTCCGAGGGCCGCCGTCAGTCCAAAATCCAAAATCGGCAATCCAAAATTCGGTCACGCCCATCTCTTCAACTCAATCTCCTTCACACGCCCCACATGGCCCAGGTCGCGGACCGCGAGCACTTCGTAGAGCACGCCGTCGATCTGCACCTGCTGCCGCTCGCCGTCGGAGGCGCCGAGCACCAGCGGATCGAGCGAGACGCTGGCGGGCACGAGCGCCATGGCGTCGACTTCGAGCGTTTGCCCGTAGGCGTTCGTGTTCGAGCGCGCCGCGCGGTCGTAGAGCCGGCAGGCGATCGGCGTGGCGGATGAGTAGTTGAAGCTCGGCGACCATTCGCCGGTCGGTTGTTGCGTCATCGTCTTTTGGCCGATGAGCAGGGTGGAGGTGAGCATGGCGCCGAGGGGCATGGTGGGGATTTTGGATTTTGGATTTTGGATTTTGGATTGGGTGGTCGATTTGAGCCATGCAGCCGGAACGGGGGCTATTCCGTGCGGCAAGGATGATGCAAGGTGCTTCCCGCATTTTGCCTTCGACCTGGCTTGGCGTTACACTGGCCGCATGAACGCGAGACCGCAGTTCTCATTGCGATTCCTCTTCTTCGCGATCGCCGCGGCGGCAGTGATTGCCGCTGAAGCGGGCGCCTTTATGCCGCCGGTCGCGTTGGCGGTAGGGATTTCCGTTTCTTTGCTTTCCTGCGCGGCCATCGTGGCGGGGCTCGTCTATGCACGCGATTTCACGCGAGCGTTCTGTGTCGGCGCCTTGGCGACCTTGGTGGCTGCGCGGTTCGTCGCCGCTTCGCACGCGCCATCGGGATTGACACTAGCCACCGTGTTTTATTCGATGATTCCACCGTGGCTGGCCACAAAGTACATGAACAGTTATGGCATTGAGTACAGTGTCTTGTGGGTTTTCGCGATTGCCGGCGGGCTCGCGGCAGTATTTGTTCGTCGGCTGGCTGTCGGCGAGAGCGACAACCACCCGCCGCGTAGCGGCGAGAGGATTTAGCCGTGGGCGCGAGCCCACGGAGATCGAGCAATCGGCGGCAGCAAGCCGCGTAGCGGCGAAAGAGCGTTCGCGGACGACCTCTGCCGCCGCTACGCGGCTTTCCCGACCGACGACCCTACGGTCCGTGGGCTCGCGCCCACGGCTAAACTCTCCCGCCGCTACGCGGCGACGACGATAACGGATGACATCAAACCGCATTTCCCGTCTATTTCTATGGCCAACACGTACACGAATCTCCTCTATCACATCGTATTCAGCACCAAGGACCGCATTTCGCTCATCGAACCGTCGGTCCGCCCCGATTTGCACGGCTATCTGGGTGGCATCGTGCGCGAGCTAGGAGGCACGGCGCTGGAAATTGGCGGAGTCGCCGACCACGTGCATTTGCTGGTCAAGCTGCCGCCGAAAATAGCGATCTCGGATTTCATGCGAGAGCTAAAAGCGAATTCGTCGAAGTGGATGAATGAGCAGAGGATGAAGCTGCGCAAGTTCGGTTGGCAGGACGGTTATGCGGCGTTCAGCGTCAGCAAATCGCAGGTGCCGAGCGTGCGGAATACATCCAAAATCAAGAGCGTCATCATCAGCGGCTGGGCTTCCAGGAAGAGTTTCGGGGACTGCTGCGGCGGCACGAAATTGAATTTGATGAGCGATACATTTGGGGATGACTTCGACGGCTTGCGATTGCGATAGCGGAAGAAACCAGCCGCGTCGCGGCGAAAGAGTTTAGCCGTGGGCGCCAGCCCACGGAGTTTGGGCAATCGGCAGAGCAAAGCCGCGTAGCGGCGAAAGAGCGTTTGCGTGCGGACCTCTGTCGCCGCTACGCGGCTTCTCAAATCGTTTCGGTCCGTGTTCCGTGGGCTCGCGCCCACGGCTAAACTCTGTCGCCGCTACGCGGCGAGCCGATTGCCGGCCAAATGCCCACCCTACAACGCCCCCTCTCCATAATTCATATACGGCTGCAACATCGCGGCCACCACGTCGGGCACGGGCGTGTTCGTCAGCCGGTTGTAAACGTAACTCGCCGAGACGCCGCCGCCGTCGCTCTCGCTGGCGATGTCGGGCTTGTGGCCGATGGAAAGCGCCTTGGCCCGCAGGTAAAGATCGGCCGCCGTTTCCAGCACGGCCGTCTTGAACACTTGCCAGCGGCCGGAAAGTTCGGTGGCGGTGAGGCCGGCGATGTAGGTCACCATCACCGAGCCGACCGTGGCGGGGAACCAGAAGGCGCGGCGGACGAGATGCCCGGACCAGCTTATCGGCTGCCCGCCGTAGATCGACGGGTTTTCGACCTTCAAAAAGTAATCGCTCCCTTGTTGCAAGATGGTGTTGGTGCCGAACGAGTTGGCAACTTGCCCGAAGCAGCCGGTGGCGTCTTCGCGCACCTCGGTGATCGACCGCACGGGCAACTGCTGCAGTTGGATGATGTTCGGCGCGAAGTAGAATCCGGGGATGGCCCGCTCGTGGTTGCTGGCGACCACGTAGTGCGGGTCGTTGGTGTTGGTGGCGCCTTGCTCGCGCGGGTAATACTCGACCCACGTCTGCTGCTCGACTTCGCCCCAGCCCAGAAAATCTTTCACGTGCTGCTCGGCGAGCGCCTGCACCTGCGTGGCCAGCGCGGTCATGGAGGCCAGGCCGAGGTAGGTTTGGATGTCGTTGTTTGAGGTAATCATTGGTCAGTTGTCTGTGGTAGGGTGGGAGCGAGCGAGCTTGCGAGCGCCGGCCCACCGGAGGCAAGGCGTTAGGCGATGGGCGTTAGGCGTTAGGGCGCTAGGTATGACCTCACAACCGAGAGCCAACGCCTGTTTGTTGGTGGGCCGGCGCTCGCAAGCTCGCTGGTCCCACCCTACGCTGAACGGACAAATTCTGCGGATAGACTTTCTGCCTCGATGGTCACCGTGCAGAGCGGCTGCTCGAGGCAAACGATGTTCGCGCCGAGGCGCTCGGCGCGGAGGGCGAAATGATAGTCGCCGCCGGGCCAAACGTTGGTGGACCAGCCGCCGAGCGTCTGCCAGAGCCAGCGCTTGAATGCCCGCACGCCGATGCCGTCGATCTCGCGGCGCTCGAAGGCGCCGCGCTGGTAGCGGTGCTCGACTTCGGGCCATTTTTCGATGCCACACCGCTCCACCACCGCCTGCTGGTGATACCAGCCGAACACATAGTCGTAGCCGGCGGAGAGCGCGGCGCGGATCTCGGCCAGAGCGTAAGGCGCGAGGAGATCGTGGTCGTCGACCTCGACGATGTCGTGCGCGGCCGGCGCGAGCGCCGTGGCGGCGTTGCGCAGCCGGTTCACGCAGGCCACGGGCGGCGTGGGCCGAGCGTAGGCGCAGTGCAGCCAGACGAGTTGTTGGGCCGGAATCATTTGCCCGATCTCGTCTGCGACGCGCGGATTGGCCTGGTCGTTGTCAACCGCGACGATCCAACAATCGTCGGGCGAAAGTTGCCCGGCGATCGCGCGGGCCTGCTTCCGCAGCCAATGCCAGCGACGGCGAGTGGGAGTGATGAGTGCGAGGGACATGGGGAATTTTGGATTTTCGATTTTGGATTTTGGATTGCGGTCGGCAGTTGTGTCGGCCCGATGGGGTGACCGTTATGGCCGCAGGCCCCGTAGCACCGAAGGTGCGTCATTCGATAGCCCGGGGTGCAGCGCAGCGGAACCCTGGGTTAGCGGAATCCATTCATCGTCGGTGCTACGAGGTTCGCAATCTCCGCCGCGCGGTGGGCGTACGTGTGTTGCTCCATTACCAATCGCCGCGAACGCTCGCCGCGGCGGCGACGCTCGTCTACGTCGGACATCGCCGCGCGCACGACCGCAATCAATTCATCCGACCTCGAATAAACCCACGCGGCCAATGTCGCTGGGGGCGAGCTGGCGTCGTGGCAGCGGGCGATGTAACACGCGCCCATGCCGCACGCCAAATACGTGCGATCGCTCGTGTAGCCGGGCAAGTCGCTGCGCCAATCGACGCCCAACACCACGCCGCAACGACTCGCCAACTCCGGCAGCTTGAGCGGATGCACCCAAGGCTGCCACTGGACGCCCGATGGCACGGGATCGCTGCCGGCCATGCCGGTCCACAAGACGCGAAAGCCGGCGTCGGCCAAGGCGCGAGCGTCGGCGCGACGCTGCACGTAGCCCGTGCTGCCCAAGACGAGCACGTCCCACTCGGGCTGTCGGCGATGTTCGCAGGCCGGCATCTCGGCCGGGCAAGCCTGGTCGAGCCAACGAGCGTTGATGCCGAGTTGATGATATTCATCGACGAGCGATCGCTCTTTCACGAACACAATGTCCATGCCCCGCATCACGGCGGCGAAGGCGCGAAAGTAGTCCTGATCGGGCAGCCGTTTGCTGGCGTCCATCGCGATCAGGTCGCGCCACCATTGGGCCCAGACCGCCCTCCGCGGCCGACGTGTCAGCGCGGCCAGCGCCGCGCGGTTCATGCCCGACGCTTTGTGGTCGAACAGCACGAGGTCGCATTCTTCGTCGGCCGACCGAACGCCGGCCAGGTCGTACACAGGCACGACGGAGTGGCCGGCGGCGCGGAAACCGTCGGCCACCCAGCTCGGCTTGTGAACCAGCACGGCGTCGGGGTGGTCGCAGGCAACGGCGATGTGCATGAGGGGAGTCGAATCCAGCCGCGTAGCGGCGACAGAGTTTAGCCGTGGGCGCGAGCCCACGGGAACGATGTGCGCAACATCCCGAGAGCCGCGTAGCGGCGACAGAGCGTTGCGGGGATTCTCTGCCGCCGCTACGCGGCTCTCCGGCGCGAGGGTGCCGGGTTCCGTGGGCTCGCGCCCACGGCTAAGCTCTGCCGCCGCTACGCGGCAGACCGCCGCGGCGCCCAACGTCAGGCATACGATCAGGCGTTACCCTCCGGCGGCAATCCCGCGCGTTTGGCGTCGGCGTTGCGCTCTTCGGCCACGCGTTGAATGACGTCGTCGGGGATGCGGCCTTCGACCACCTTGGCGTTGCGGGCCTCGACCAGCCGGTGCATCCAGACCAGCCAACGCTGCAACGTCGCGAGCGGCTGATCGTGCGTCACTTGCTCCGGCTCGATCTCCAACCGCCGCTTGAAAAACTTCCGCAAGGCCGACTCGACTGTCGCCCGACGCTTCTCCTGCTGCAGCGGATCGAAGACGCGAATCTTGCGGGCCACGGTGTCGACCGCCACGCGGTAGCCCGGCAAGTCGGGCAAACCCGCCAGCTCGGCGTCGGCCAGGTTCATCGCCGGCAGGTTCGACCGCCGCCACTTGCCGCGCCGCGCTTCGCCCAGCGGCTCGATGAAAGGATTGATGTTCTTGTCGTCGCGTCCAAGTTCGATGGTGATTTCCATGAGTGAGGTTCCTTGAGAGTAAGAAGTTACAGTTGAGAAAAAAGGTGGCTGGGGCAGAGCCTGGCCGCGTTGATTCGGACCTTGCCGAACGATGTAGCGGCCAAGCGATGCCCCGGTTCGCGGGGGCGGGCACCGGGGCATCGCTTCGGGCGTGGACCGTTCGGCGCGCGGAGCCGAAGCCAGCAGCAACGCCGCTCGGCGCGCAGGCACGATCGTTTATCCCACGCCCGACGCTCTGCCCCAGCCACCAGTCCTTCCCCGCGGTGGGCCGGCGCTCGCAAGCTCGCTGGTCCCACCCTACGAATCGTTTAGTGCAGCGAGGCGTTCGTCATCTCGACCATCGCGTTGGGATCGACGAGCTGACCGCCCCAACGGCTGCGGGCGACGATGAGCAGCTCGTTGGCCAGCATCAGCGTCTTGCCCTCGTCGCTCACCTGAATCTCCATGCCTTTCCGCCGCCACATGCGATACTTCGACATGTTGACGAAGGCCAGGTCGCTGCCCGCCACGTCGTTCTCGATCTTGAAGGGATGGCTGGCCAGCATGTACTGCTCGTAGTCGTAGCCGAAGATGCGCCGCTGGTCGGTGCCGCTGACGCTGATGCCGCGGATGCGGAAGTACAGGCCGTCCGACGCCACCCAGACCACGTTCTCCTGCTTGTTGCGGTACTGCTTGGGCAGCGTCTTGACCATGCCTTCGATGTCGCTGACGGTCATCGGGCCGGCGGTCGAGTTCTTGCTGGTGGCCGTGAGCACGTTGGCCGTGTTGAACAGGCCCAGCGGCCCGGTGGTGCCGTCGCCGTTGGCGATCTCCTTGTCGAGCCACTGCAAGAGTGCCCGTTGATAGAGGCTGATGATGTCGGCCTGCAAATCGACCGGGCTGTCGGCCAGGAAGTCTCGGCCGATGGTGATGGCGCCGGTGGCGTTGTAGATGTTGGTGGTGAGCTGGCCGACGAGGCTGCTGGTGGTCGCGAGGGTGATGCCCGGCGTGTCGCCTTCGGCGGGACCGGCGGAGATCGTCATGTTGGCCAGCGTCGCGCCTTTCACCTGGTTGCTGGTGGCCAGCTCGCGCAGGTCGACCAGCGGGAACAGCTCGCCGTAGAGCAGCGGGAAGGTGACGAGGTCGACGTCGAAGAAGTACGGCACGGCGTATTGGCCGCCGGAGGTCGAGTCGGCCAGCAGGGTCTTTTGGTGCAGCGGCGAGAGGCGGCCCGGCTCGCGGTAATAGTGCGTGCCGTTGCCGTCGCGGACTTCGCCCACCCATTCGCCACGTTCGACCAGCTCTTGATAGAGGTCGCGGTCGTGATCGCTGTGCAAGTGGGCGGTGCCGAGCTGGCTGGCGAGCTTGTGCTTGAGCCAGGCGCCGGCCATCGCCTTTTCGAGCTGACTCGATTCGTAGGCCGGACGGTTCTCGAAGGTGACGTCGTGCCCGGCCAGGCGGCCGATGTGCAGGGCCGACTTTTTGTCGTTGGGCCAGATGAGGCGGCGTTTGGTCGAGTCGTATTGTTCGCTGGCCCGTTTGACGCGCGGAGCGGCGGCGGCGGCGGTGGAAAAAACTTGGGCGGGCTGAAGTTGGGTTTCGGTCTGCATGGTGGGGGTTCCTTGGATAAAGAGGTCTTGGGTCTTGGGACTTTGGTCTTGGTAGGTGGCTGGGGCAGAGCGTGGCGCGTTGACGGTCTCGATTGAGACGGACGTTGCCGCCACGCGATGCCCCGGTTGAACGGGCGCACCGGGGCATCGCTTGGCCGGTAGCGCGGTTTGGTCGTTGTCCGTCCCAACGCGGCCAAGCTCTGCCCCAGCCACCGCCGAAGCGGCGCAGCCGGTTGGGTTGCCGTCGTGGTAGCTCATGCCGCCGCCGTCGTCGTCTTGCAAGTTGGAGTCGAGCACGGCGTTGAGATGTTTGACGGCGCCGCTGGCCAGCGCGGAAACCTCGGCCGTGGCCTGTTCGTGCTGGGCGATCGCGCCGCCGTGCTGGATGGCTTCGGCGAGACGGTCGGCGTTTTCCTGCGAGACGACGCGGCCGGATTTTGGCTTGCTCCCGTCGCCGTCGAGTTGATCGAGCATGTCGTCGAGCGGCAGCGTGGCCTTTCGGGCAAGCTCGGCCACGGCGCCGCGACTGTCGTCGTGGTGTTCGATGGCTTTGAAATGGAAGCGGGCCGCGCGGACGCGTCGTTCGTTGACCGCATTCAACGCGCGGCCCGCTTTTTGATGCAACGTCGGGTTCATGGATTGGATCTCCGGGATTACAGGATCGTTAGTCGGTTGCGCGGGATCTGAAGGCGTTAGGCTTTGGGCGTTAGGCGTTGGGACTTCCGCGGTGGACGCCTGTCCTAACGCCCAACGCCTATCGCCCAACGCCTTTTCCTCGGTGGGCCGGCGCTCGCAAGCTCGCTGGTCCCACCCTACGCGTGCTTGAAGATCGGCGCCGCTGACAACCACCGGACGGTTCTCGAACCGGGTCCCGGCCCAGGCTTTCACCAGCGGATGGGCCAACTTGGCGCGGCTGAAGGCCTCGATCACGGCGTCGGGATTGCTGGGCACGCTGACCAGCGAAACTTCGAGAATCTTGAACTGCAGTATGTGATAGCCGCTGTAGGGAACGGACTCCGTGCCGTTCCGCCCGGCATCATCGCCGTCGAGCGGCTCCCACTTCGTCGGCAGGAAGCCGTGACTGATGCGCAGTGCGCCGTGCTCGGCGAGCAACGCCGCGTCTTGGCCCAGCGCGGTATCGGCGATCGAGAACGTGCCGGTCAACCGCTGCGCCGTGCGCTCGCCGACATCCAGCAACCGCCCGATCGGCAAGTCGGGCAAGTGTTGCCACAACAGCGGCGCCCGCGGATCGAGTTCGGCGCCGGCGGTTTCCAGCACGTCGCCGTCGAGGTCTTGCCGCGTGGTGGTGATGACGGCCGGAAAGGTGGCGAGGGTATGCGGAGGAAGTTCGTAGGGTGGGACCAGCGAGCTTGCGAGCGCCGGCCCACCATCTTTAGGCGTCAGGCTACAGGCGTCAGGTATCGGGGGCCTGACGCCTGACGCCTGTTGCCTGACGCCTTCTGTGAGCGGCCGCATGTCTTCATGATGATAAACGAGCTTTCGCCGCGCGGCCTTGAGCCACGCCCGCCATTGCCGTCGCGACACGCCGTCGAGCAATCCCGACGGGCATCGTCCGCCGAGACAGACTTCGAGTTCGCGCAGATAATCGGCCGCCGTACCGATGCCCAGCGGCCGCGATCGGCGGCGAATGTGTTTGATTAGAGTGAGAGTGGACATGGAAGAGATGAGAGATGAGGGATGAGGGAGGATGGCCTTCCTAGGCCGTCACGTTAGACGAGGTCTTGGGTCTTAGGTCTTGGGACTTTGAGATACCTGCAGTTTGCCGCGCGAGTGGCTTGGGATGTGTTTGCGACGAGAAAGTTTGCGATGCTAGCCGCGAAGCGGCGTGACTCATCAGCCCAGGGCAACGCCCTGGGTATGCGGTGGGCGACAAACATGTTAGCCCTGAAAGGGCGTGACCGGTGTTTCAACCGTTACCGGTCGCACCCCGTTGGGGTGCAAGGATACGACATCCACACCACCCAGGGCGTTGCCCTGGGCTGATGAGTCAGACCCCTTCGGGGTCGGAATCTCGGCGAAAACACCGGTGAAAAAGCAGGACGAACTCTTTAGCCGATCGGGCCTCGATTCAACCACTCCTGAGCCGGCTTCAGCCGGGCTTCTCGATCGGGCCGATGTCTGCAAGCTACGAAGCGATTGGCTTGTTGTGACGCGGCGAGCATTGGGTTGCGCGCCGGTTTTCTTGAACCGCCGCGCTGCCTTACAATGGCCGCATGCCTTCTCGCCCGCAATTCTCGCTGCGCGTGCTGCTGTTCGTGACGCTGATGGTCTGCCTGGCGGCGGCGACGCTGAGCGAGCCGCCGGCGGAAAGAACGTTGGCGAACCATGTTCAAGGGTCGCTGCGAATCGCACTCTGCGTGGCGCTGCCGGCGATGCTGGTCGCCGGGGCGGCTCAGCGAGGTGGTTATGCCAGATCGTTTTGCATCGGCGGGCTGTTCCCGGCGCTGGCCGGCTTGGCGCTGGTATGCACCGGGTCGAACGCTTATCTGGCGAACGTCGACGAGTATCTCGAACATTTGGGCAATCGCGGCTGGCCGGTCATCCTCGGCGGATTGTGGAAGTCGCTGCCTGGCATGCGGCACGTCATCGCGCTCACCTGGATTTTGATACCGTGCTCGGGCTGCGCCACGGTGTTCCTCCATAGGCTGTTTCGGCTGAACGAGCAAGAAAACCAACTCGACTCCGAGGCGACGGGGCCGCGGTCTTTGGTGCGCATGGCGTTGGTTGCCGCAATCAGCGTTGGTCTTGTCGTCTTGGCGAGTGGCAGGCCTCCCGCACCGGCCTTCGCGGCCAGCGCTCAGGCGTTGCTGAGAGTCGCCCTGAGCATGGCCTCGCCAGGCATGCTGACGTTGGGTGCCGTTCATTCTCGCGGCTGCTTCAGGACTTTTTGTGTTGGAGCGGCACTCCAGTCTTTCGCGGGCAGCGTGCTCATGTGCGAAACGTTGTTCCAGGACACGGAGCACAACTCGAGCGACGCATCGTGGCTGCTGCGCGAGCATTATGCCTTTGCCGTCGTATGGGCCTCGGCGCCATTATTCGGGCTGGCGTGCGTCTTTGTCCACTTGCTGTTGCAACTCGTCAAACGCAGCGCGGCAAAGGAATGACGCCCTTACAGGGCTACGAGGAGGTTCGCTGCCCGAGATCCCAGGGTTCCGCTGCGCTGCACCCTGGGCTATCGAATCACGCCCGTTCCGGGCTAAGATCGTGGCACGGTTTACCGGCAAGGCGAGCGTCGAAGGCGACAGGTTCATTCATCCTGCCGGGCATCGTCATCGGGATCCCATTTGCCCGTCACATCCTCGCGCAGCACCGGTTTCTCTCCCATGGGCGCGCCGGCGTAGAGGCCGAGCGAGACCATCTCGAACCCGCCATAGGCCCCTTCGATGCTCACGTATTGGTACTGCCGCTCGTCGCTCTCGACGCTCCAGTAGAACTCATGCACTTCGTCGAAAATCTCCTGCATGGCGAGCAGGTCGATCCGGCTCAGATCGGCGTCGACGAGCTTTCCGTCGCGGCGGCCGCCGACCTTCTCGATGGGCGTGGGATAGATCGACACGTCGAGGATCCCGAAGCCGAGGTCCAGCCGCCAACGGCAGCGCAGCGGTCCCATCGTCACGTCGGAATGGACGCAGCCGCTCATCAAGTCGAAGAGCGATTGCACCGCCGCGCTCATTCGGGCGGCGTCGGGCGGCGGACTGAATAGCCAATCCCGGCCGCTGCGCATCGCGGAGGCGAACTTGCAGGGGGAACGCCGCACCGTGACGGCCAACTGCGTTTCGCCGTGTTCTTCCAACTCTTTGAGCAACCGCAATCGCCATGCTTCCAGCGCCTGGGCGTCGTAGGCATGCACCTCCTCCGCCGGACCGGCCAGGTCGGACCTGAACAGCGCCTGCATGGCTTCGGCGAGGCGGCCTTCGATCGAGTCGGCGTCGGGCGGCGGCTTGTCGCGCGCGATCTTTCCCTGTTCCCAAGCCGCATCGAGCTGGGTCGCGCGCTCGTCGATCGGCGGCCCGTCGCCGCCGGCCGCGCGCATCATCCGTTCGTCGATCGTGAAGCACACCAGAAAGGAGCCGACGTCCTCGTGCAAGCAGCCGTCGTCGCGCACGGCCTGATAGACGGCCAGCCGCTGTTCGTCGGAGGAGTTCTGCGAGAGTTCCAAAAACCGCGGCCACCAGTCGGGCAAACGCGGCAGCTCGCGGCCGGCGGTCCGCAGGAGGGAGTCGATTTTATCGTAAGGATTCTGGCTTCCGGCGGAACTCATAAATGCGGTGCGCAGTCACATGCCGAGTATTGTTTTGAGCTCTTGCTGTAGTCGTTGCATATCAGAATCAGCAAGGCGTCCGAGGACTTTCACGATGCGTTTGGTGTCGATCGCGCGAATCTGATGACTAAGAACCACTGACTCCGCATTCAGACCGTTCTCCTGCGATGGGCTGACGCGAAACGATCCTTGAAACGACATGGCCTTCATTTGGCTTGTCAACGGCACGATGACCAGCGTTGAGAGATTGGCCCTTGCATTGTCGGCATGAACGACGATGGCCGGTCGCGCTCCAAACTGTTCCCTGCCGGGACTTCCGCCAGGGCGCGGGATTTCCGCCAAGACCACGTCGCCGAACCTCATCGAGCGCTACTCCATTCTGCGTTCGAATGCCACGAAATCCTGGTCGCTTGCCTCCTCCCAGGCAGCCAACTCGGCGTCAAGCGGATCAGAAACTCGGTCGTAAACGTGAACCGCAGTCACTCGGCAACCAGTCGACTCGATTTCATCGATCGCAGTTGCGACGGCACTGCCCAACGATTCGGCCTGGCGGTCGAAACTGAGAGAAACTATGCCGTCCTGGGTCGCCAGAACCGCATCATCGCAACCGACCGCGGAAAGTTTGCCTTCGACGTCTTTGACCGCATTGGCTGCGGCATCGAGCGCCACACTGAACGCGAAAACCTGGCGGCCGGAATCGGATTGAGTTGCCATTGCAGTCGTCCCCGTAAAAGGAAGAATTCATGTTACTCTATCGCGCGACGGGAGAAAAGCTCACGGCCCGGCCCACCTGCCGAGCGTGGTTGCATCGTCGTCGCGACATTGATTTGAATGGCCGGCCGCGGACGGCTTACAATGCCCGCCTGCCTTCTCGCCCGCGATGCTCGTTTGCGCATTGAACTCATTGGAGGACAGGCGGGCGGCCGATGGGAACCCGTTCTCTTGTTTCCAATGCGCTATTCCATCGTCGTGATGTGGGCACTGGCGCCATGTTTCGGGCTGATGGGGGCGTTGTTCTATTGGCTGATGCGAGGGACCCAGGCGAACGGATCGAGAAGCCCGCCAGCGGCCTAGCGATCGTCGCGAACGACATAGCGCAAGGCAGCGAGGATTTCAGCCATGCGAGCCGGCTTCAGCCGGCCGATGGCGCCGCGCCCGACGTCGAATCGCGATTTATCAAGCGTGCTGACTTCGTCCGCCTTCACGACGCAGTCTTTGTCGAGACCGCCTTCGCCAGCTTTGAGCAGCACGCAATACGGCAGCTTCGAGCGTTTTTCGAGCTGCTGCGAATAACAAGGCATCACTACGACGCTGTGTCCGCGATTCTGGTCGTCGCGCGAGACGACAACCGTCGGACGTTGCTTGCCGTCCGCCTCGGGCTTGAGCAGGAACACTTGGCCGCGTTCCATATAAGTTTACCACGGCTCCGATGCAGAACGCCGCGCAAGTGATTCTGACGACGCTTTCCGCCACGCGTGCCGCTCGATCCAGTCGCGGGCACTGTCGCGGCACCTCGCAAACTCCGAGACGTTGTCGAGATCGCCGCCCTGAAGTATTTGCTGTCGAATGAGCGCTTGCATTTGCTCGCAACGGGCAAGCCATCCGCGGTACAACGCCTCCAGCGTCTCGTCGAGCTCTGGCGAAAAGTCGATCAGCCCCTGATAGGCCGCCTGGCGAATCGTCTCCTCGGCCTTGACGATCCATTGGAAGGCGTCGATGCCCTGCTGAACGAGTCGTTGGCACGCCACAGCCTTGAGCGACTGCACGTCGCCGTTGGCCAGCGCGGCGGAGTAGTCGTCCAACGATTTTTGGGCGACCGCGAGTTCCAGGGATTCCAGCGTTTTGATAGACATGATGGATCGCGTTGTTTTCCATCGGTATTCTAACCCGCGGCCATGATGGTTTCCAATCGCGATTGGGCAACGATCAGGGACTAACGCCCTTACAGGGCTACGAGGATTTTCGCTGGATCGACACCCAGGGTTCCGCTGCGCTGCACCCTGGGCTATCGAATCACGCACCTTCGGTGCTGAGAGACGGGGACGCTCGGTCATTACACGTCGCTGTCCGCCTCTTCCCCTTCCGCCACCTCCTCTTCTTCCGCCACCGGCGTCACGGGCGGCGGGGCGGCCGGCGATCGCGCCCCGCCGATCGGCGCGTAGCCCGACGTACTGGGCACCAGCGCAACATCGCCGCCGGGCAAGGGCGGCAAACGCAACACGGCCGAACGGAACTCGTTCACCGTCACGCAGGCGTATTTCAGGCCGTCTTCCCACTCGCGCAGTTCCATCTCGCTGTCGCGCGGCCGGGCAGGCTCGATGAACAGCGCGTAGTCGCCCGACGTGTCGAACCGCGGCAACACGCCGATCGTCAGCACGCGGCTCAACAGCTCGATCTTCGGATTGACGGTTTGATAAACGAAGTGCCGGTCGGCCTCCCCGCTTTCCGCCCGGCTGCCCAGGCCGGCGGCGCCGGCGATGTAAGGGTGCGTGCCGAAGGTCTGCTCGACGCGGGCCTGCGTCTTATCCATGTTGCCGCCAAAGTCCATCTCCTTGGGCTTGTTGCCCCAGGGGTCAATCGAGTCGATCAAGGCGTCTTTGATCAGCGGCTCGCCGAAGTGGGCCAGCCCGCGATACCGCGACATGATCGCCTCGCGAATCTGCTCCTGCTGCCACTTCCGCAGCCGCGGGCGAATGGCCTTGCCGTCGCGGGCAACTTGGCTGCCGACCGTGATGATCGCGCCGGGATGAATGCCAAGCTGAAAGGCCCGTTTCTGGGCCTCTTGCACGAACTCGTCGATCATCACGCTGCGACCGCCGGCCTCCAGCGGTCCCAGCCCGCGGAGCGGATTGGCCGGATCGGGATACCAGAAGGGCACGATCTCGTCGGCCGCCAGCAGGCTCTCTTCGGCCTGCCCGTCGGTTTTGACGGCCCAACCGTCGACGATCCGCGAGCCGCTGATGATCGGCCGCACCCAATGGCTGGGCAGATACCAGATTTCGCGACGAGTACCTTTTGGGCCGGCGACCGTGGGAAACCACCAGTAGGCATAGCCGGTCACTTCCAGGCTGGCGATGCTGACGTACTTCAGGCACCAATCGTTCCAGCCCGGAATGCTCGGCGCGGGGTTGTGCAAAGCGTCGAGAATCGGGTGTTGATCGACCAGCTCGACGGCGTTCTGTAGGGAACGGGGCGCCCTCTGGGCCCCGTGCCGTTCCGTTGCCTTTCGCGCGATGGCCAGCTCGCGGACCCAGGGCGGCAAGAGATATTGTCTCGGCTCCGGGCCGCGTCGACCGCGGCGGCCGATGCGTGCCAGGCGGATCGGCTGGCCGGCGATGCGTTGCGCGATGGGCCGCACCGAGGTGTAGACTTGCCCGCGAAAATGCGATTGCTGTGTACGGGCGTCGGCCAGTCGCTGATAGCCGTCGGCCTTGAGATTGATATTGCCGCCGCTTCCGACGAGCAATTGTTCGGGCGAGATGCCGGCGTGCTGGGACTGTGCCGCTTTGAGGCAGCGTTGATAACCGGAATCGGCGTCGCGAAGGGCGTGGTCGCGGTGGCTGGTGAAGGAGGGCATGGGTCGATTTTGGATTTTGGATTTTGGATTTTCGATTGGGCGCCGTTTTTAGCCCCGAAGGGGCGTGATTCGCGTCGCCCAGGGTGCAGCGCAGCGGAACCCTGGGTAGGCGATGCGATTAAGAATGGTCAGCCCTGAAAGGGCGTGACTCCCCGCATCGTAGGACGCGGGTGGCTTGGGCCGGCGTCAGACCGCGACGAGATTCCACAGGTTGGCGATCAGATCGCCGTTTTGAAAGGCGATCGTCGTCCCGGCATCCGGCTTCGTACAGACGGTTGGCAAAACGATCGGTTGGATAAACATCCCGGGCTCGGCGGAACCGCAACTCAATGCGACGCCATGCGAACGCCGTCGACGAATTCTTGCGTTATTCGGTTTCGCTCATCGCAAAGTTCCATGAGATCACGATGAGGCGAGCCTCCGTGAAAAAGGTGAATTACCACTCCCTCCGGTTTAGCAGCCGCAATGGCCGGCAAAAAATCGCTGTCGCCTGCGAGAATTGCAGCGTCTGTGATTTGATGTTTGGCGGCGAGCAGTGCGAGGTCCACACCCAACAAAATGTCTACACGCTTTTGTTCGAACCGCAACTTCCCGTTTTCATCTCTACCGCGGCACTCTAATCGGCCATGCCGCACCTCGAATCGAGGCAGCAAGTCCAAGCCTGTGCAGGAACGCTTGTTTTTTGGAAAAGCGTTCCTTTTCCTCCTGCGTCGGTGTCGGCGACTGGTAAGGCAAGCAATCGTACAAGTACGTGCGAAGGATTTCACGGCCTCCGGCCATCTTGTTTGCAAGGCTCTCAAAGTCGATTCTTGGGCCACGGAATTCGTCGCGGAGGACATAGTTCAGATATGCACCGTCAATGAAGTTGGCAATTCGTCCCATCGAGTTGAGCCTGTGCGAAGGGGTCTGAGTGTTGCACGAAAAAAAAATGGCCCCCGGATGCAGATCCTGGGGCCAGTATAGTGCAAAACCAAATAGAATCCTGGCATCCTCAGAAGAACACCAGGGAACATTGTCACTCAATAATAACGGTGATCGGCCGCGTGTCAATCGTTCGTACAGCTTTTTTCCATCGCGTCGCCCATGCTCTAGCCATAACCCCTTTTCGTGCAACAACTTGCAAAATAGCAAAAAGCGCAAGTGCAGAGGTCACTCCTCCGCCTGCCCCACGGTGGCCGCCGTTTCGGCCTCGGCGCGGGCGCGGTCGAGCAAGGCACGTTCTTTTGCCACGCGGGCATGGTCGCGCTGGCAGACCGCCCACAACCGGCGGTTCTCTTCCTCGGCCACGGCCAACGCCTTCGAGGTCTTATCGAGCTCGTGACGCACCTCGGACAACTCGACGGCGAGCTGCTCGGCCTCGTGCCGGGCGCGATCGCGCTCGGCCGCCAGCACCGCCGCGGTTTGGCCATGCCGGCTTTCGACGTCGGCCAGCCGCTGTTGCAGGGACGTCAGGCGTTCGTCACGCGCGACAATCTCGCGCTGCATTTCGGCGAGCTCGCGGACGGCCGAGGCCAGCTCGGCGTCGAGGTAACTGAGAACGTATTGGCGAAGACGGGTGAACATAGAGGCTCCGATGAGAGATGAGGCCGGTGAAGTCGATGCACAGCGAGCCGGCTTTAGCCGGCTTTGGGTGTTTGCCACCAGCTTTAGCTGGTGGTGGGTCAGAGCAGAGACAATTCTTGGAGCCGGCTTTAGCCGGTCTTCTCGGGCGGGGCTTCAGCCCTTGAGGAAGGATGTGTTCCTGGAAGTCGTCGTGCTCTACCTACCCAGGAGCCTGGTGGCAAACGCGCCAAGCCGGCTGAAGCCGGCTCAATAAGGTCCCAGCGATTGCCATGTATAAGGCCAATCCAAAATCCAAAATCCAAATTTCAAAATGGCACCGCCCTACGGATACACCAACGGCCGCCTCACCCGTTCCAGCCGCTGGTACTCCGCGCTGCGCGTCCAGGCGAACCAGGCCAGCACCAAGGCGTCGCCGCGGTCGGGCGAACGGCCGTTTAAACGCTCGCGCACGCTCTTCTCGCTCTGCGAACTGGTGCCCGGCCGGCGGTCCTTCGGCGGCAAACGCATCATCCCCTCGCTGTCCCACTCGTGCGGCAACACCGCCAGGTCTTGACGCAGTTTCGCGTCGTCGGGCGGCAAGGCCAGGCATTGCACCTCCGCCGGCCACTCGCTCACCGGCAACGTCAGCAATCGCCGCCGCTCGTCGGTCGCTTCCAACGCCGGCCGCAGCTCGCCGTACAACTCCGTGCGACGATTGCAATACTTGCCTTTCGAGAGCGGCTTGGCGCCGAACGAGACGTCGACGATCTCGCCGAACTCCATGTCGTTCTGCGCGCGGAGCATGTCGGCGATTTGCTTGCCGCCGCCCCCGGAGTCGAACGCCACCGCCCAGGCCTTGATGCGAAACTTCCGCATCAACTTGATCGTGTAGCCGGAGATGTTCGCCGTGTTGGGCGTCGGGCAGGCATAGACCTGCCGCACGCCCCAACGGCCGAGCAGCACCCAGGCCGTCAGATCGCCGCCGCCGTACGCCACGTCGATGCCCAATGCATAAGGATCGTCATCGCGCCATCGCTCGTCCCGCTCGATCTGTTCGCACAACTTCTTTCCGAGCTGCTGGGCCAGGTCGAGCCACGAGGGAGGGTAGAGTTTTTGCTCTTCCTCGTTGGGCAACAGGCCATACAGCCGCACCCGTTTCCGCGGCTCGTCCCAGGTCGCGTTCCACTCGTCGAACTCCTGTCGCGACAACAGACCGGGCAAGTCCAGCGGATACTCGCCCTTCACGCCGTCGCGGTCCATCTCGCGCGAGCGAATCAGGTTCGGCGACTCTTCGGGATGAATGTGCCGCACCCACCGCAGGAGCTTCTGCGGCGATGCCTCTGTAGGGAACGGACTCCGTGCCGTTCCGTCCGCCGGTGCGTCGTCGATGGTGGGCCGGCGCTCGCAAGCTCGCTGGTCCCACCCTACATTGCTCCCCTTCGGGTACGCCTCATTCCCTTTCTTGCATCCTTCGTAGAACCAGCCTTCCACACGGAGCGGGTTGCCGATGGCCAGCAGACGATGCGACTGCGGCAGCAGGGCCTCGATGAAGCGGTCGGGGATGGCCGAGGCCTCTTCGCACACCACGAGCACGCTCGGTTGGCCGTCGTCTCCGGGCGGCAGATTGTGTCCTTGCAGCGACTCCGGCTCGCTGGCCGCGCAGCCCAGCACCTCATGCTTCGGCACAAACTCGTGGGGCGGCCTTCCCAGGCCGTCTGCCGCGGATCGCGTGGTGACCGACGGGCTAGAAGCCCGCCCCACGTTGCACTCATTATCGTTGCACGCTTTCATCCGCAGCCGCAGCCGATTGACCGCGATCGGCAGCCGCTCGCTCGACCGCTGCAGCAGCGTGAGGATTTCGGCCCAGATCACCTGCTCGAGTTGCTGCTCTTTGGCCGAGATCAACAGCACCGTGGCCGGCGAGCGCGTGAGAAAGAACCACATCGTGGCCAGCGCCGCGACAAGCGACTTGCCCATCTTGTGCCCGGAATGGACGAACGTGTGCTTGTTGTCGCGCACCGACTCGAGGATTTCGAGCTGATACGGCGGCAGCTCGATGTAGTGCCACAGCCGCTCGACGAGCGCGGCGGGATCGTCGCGGTATTGCGTGAGATCGTGGAGGGAGAGAGGAGTTGGATCGTCAGACATGGGGAGGGGGGAATTGCGAATTGCGAATTGCAAATTGCAAATTGCAAATTTGAAATCGGGGAGCGGCGCCGTGAACGCCGCGTGAAACGTCGGGGCCGCAGGCCCGTTCTCAGCCCCGAAGGGGCGTGATTCGATAGCCCAGGGTGCAGCGCAGCGGAACCCTGGGTAAACGAGAACCAGAAACCTTTGTCAGCCCCAACGGGGCGCGACTCGACGACGGCGCGCTGCCGCGATTATTCGCTACAATCGTTCGCCGCCGGCCCGCGGGGAACGTACGGATAACGCCCGGCCAGCCAGAACGCCCAGGTCAAAAAGACGGACAGCACCGCAAACTTCGCTGGTTCCGGCAATGGGAGCCGGACGATGCCCAGGCTCACCGCCGCGGCCGTAATGAAGGCAAACAGCCGGCGTAGCGAGAACCGAAATCGCGGATTGACTCGGGCAATTGCGCGGCCCACGAAAAACAGCGGTACGGACAAGATCGCCAATACGATCGCGAATGCCGCCGCGATGCAGATCAGTTTGTCGGCTGTGTTGAACAATTGAAGTCACCGCCTTGCGAACCGCTTGCCGGCCTGGCCGGGGCCATAGCGAACAAGGTCGGTCACCTCGCTGCCGGGGAACAGCGAAACATAAAACGCCATCGCCTCTTCGGCGTTGCCTTGAAACATCAGGAAAGGAAGGATTCTTGGTTGCATAGGTTATGATCGTCGCCGAGTTCGCGCCGCCAGTCAACCTTGCGCGAGCGGAATGACGCCCTTTCAGGGCTACGAGATTTTACGCGACCCGTTTCCCAGGGTTGCACCCTGGGCTATCGAATCACGCACCTTCGGTGCTACGCGCCCACAAACTCCGCCGACACCACCGGCCGCCCGGCACTGGAGCGGTAATTCGCCGAAGGAATGCCAGACCGATTGCCGCCCAGCGGCTTCACGGCGCGAATCTGCCAGTCGGGCGACGAACGCAAGTGGGCGATCATCGCCGGATGACTGGTGGTGATCGTCGCGCGGCGGCCTCGCTGGCGAATCAGCTCGCAACAGGCCCGCAAGACGCGGCCACCAATGCCAACGCCCTGGTATTCGGGCAACACCACCAACCGGGCGACCCGCCACACGTCGCGGCGGCCGAACATCGGCAGGCAGGCGCAAAACACGGCGGGACGCTCGGAAATCAAGCCAAGATATATGGTCACGCCGCGCGGCAGGGCGGCGTCTAAATAATGATGTCGAGCAAAGAGCGGCCAGGCGTCTCGCGTGCCGCGGACCAGTCGCAGGCGGACCGGCGGCCGCCGAAGCCGCCCTCGCGTCAGCTCGCGCGTACCCATATCGAGCACCCAATCGGGCGCCAGCCATCGCAGAATGTCGCGATGGCAGGTGACCGCCACCATTCGGCAGGGGATGTTGTCCGAACGGATCGCCCGGCTGATCGCGGCCGAGGCGAACCGGGCGGTGGTGCGGTCGACGACGCTGGTGAATTCGTCGATGACAAGGAGGGAGGATGGCCTTCCCAGGCCGTCCCGTATCGGTTGTTCGTTACTGGACGGCCTAGGAAGGCCATCCTCCATCAACGCTCTCGCGACATCGCAGCGAAAGCGCTCGCCGGTCGAAAGCACGTGATACGGCTTGATCCAGGCCGGCGGACTCGATAGCCCGACCGCCGACAACACGCGCGTGATCTCGCGGATCGAACGATCGCCGAAGCCGTCGATCACCGCCCGATCGCGCGGCCAACGATGCCGCCGGGTAAAGCGTTGGCCGAACGCCGCTCGGGCGACCGTCGTTTTTCCGCTGCCCGATGGGCCCACGATGGCGCCGATCTGCCACGGTTCATCGAGACCGGGCACTTCCACCGAGAAGCTTTCGCGGCAGCTCTTGTTGACGGTCAGCCTGAACATGCCGGCGACTTGTTGCACGCGGAAGCTGTCGTGGACGGGACATTCGACGGTGACGTCAATGATCATTGGTCCGTGGTCAGTAGCCCGTGGTCAGTTGTCCGTAGTCAGTTGAGCAGGGCTGTTAGAGGGTGAGCACGCGGCATTTGAGTCCGCGGGCTTTCAGTTCTTCGTAAACGCGGCGCTGCTCGCGCTCGTCGGCGCATTCGACAAGCACGTGGTAGATTTCGCCGATGCGCTGCCGGCGACGAGCGGGCGGCGATTGGGACGACGGTCGTCGGGGGTTGAAGGTGGTCATGGTTTCTTAGCCCCGAAGGGGCGTGATTCGATAGCCGACTCGTTGTTCTACACATCTCGCGCGTCAGCCGCGTAGCGGCGAGATAGTTTAGCCGTGGGGCGCAAGCCCACGGTACCGATGCGGTAGATTAGGCAAGCCGCGTAGCGGCGACAGAGGTGTCGCACCACGCTCTGTCGCCGCTACGCGGCTGCGCGGATCGTTGGCGTCCCTTTTCCGTGGGCTCGCGCCCACGGCTAAACTCTACCGTCCCTACGGGACTGGGAAACGCCATCGATGCGCTTCTCGCAAGCATCCAGCCTGCGCTGGTGCTCGTCGAGCCGCTCGGTGTGACGCAACAGCACCTTGGCCATCTGCCGCAAAATGCCGGCGTGGTGCGCGATGCGGGCCAACTTGCTGTTGACCGACCACATCCACGGTCCCACCACCGAGCCGATCGCCACGATGATGCCAATCGCAATGCCCCAGTCTTCGGATTTCATAAGGAACAGGTTAGTAGGGTGGGACCAGCAAGCTTGCGAGCGCCGGCCCACCATGAATGACGCCGAACAACGGTGGGCCGGCGCTCGCAAGGTCGCTGGTCCCACCCTACGTTTTCCTCCGCGCTTAGGCCGCTTTCGCCGTCGTCGCGGCGTGCGGCTCCGGCGTCTTGGCCGGACTGGGAAATACGCCCAGCGCGGCGGCCTGCTGCAGGACGCCGTCGACAAACGACTGCCGCGTCTTCACGTCTTGCAACTCTTCTTTCACCATGCCGGCCAAAAGCTGGGCCAGCTCCGCCCGACGTTTGGCCGGGTCTTTCAGCACGTTCACCGCATGGCGAAAGTCGTTGCGCAACTGAATGAAGTCGAGCAACGCCAGGTCAGTGAGCACCGGCGGCAAGAGCGTGAAGCCCCACTTGGCCAGTTCCTGCGAGAGATCGTTGGCCTCGCGCTGCAACTCCTTGAGCTGGCGGTCGTCCTTATACAACAGCTTGCCCACCGCCACGCCGGCAATGGCCCAGCCGACGAGCGCGAACAAACCGACCGGGGTGATTTCGAACAGATCGAATGCAAACAGGGTTGGAGACATGATTGAATTCCTTGTGTGAAACGGGTTGAACAGATAGACGGCGTAGGGTGGGACCAGCGAGCGTGCGGGCGCG
>Ga0307373_10002311_pt1 | contig 34493 bp, 41 predicted proteins | sample OX2MG_FD_202534 | JGI IMG/M metagenome (GOLD analysis project Ga0307373, IMG submission 202534) | Soil microbial communities from Risofladan, Vaasa, Finland - OX-2 | ecosystem: Environmental > Terrestrial > Soil > Coastal area > Acid sulfate soil | place: Finland: Risofladan, Vaasa | collected...
ACGACGAGACACGGCCGGGATCGACAATCCCAAAGATCGCGGAGTCTCTGTTGGCCTTGTGATCGACATTTCCTGGATCGCCCGTCACTAGTGGCAGGGACGAGTGATGAAGGCCGATGGTGAACGGATTTAGGCCATTCGGTGCGACATCAATCACACCGGGCGCAAGAATCGGGAGCCCAACGCCTGCGAAACTGCAGCTGCCCGAGACATGGTTGTTGCTCAGACCAAACACCTCCCCGGTACCATTTCGCAGAAGACACCCCATCGTGCCAGCATCTCTCGCATTGCCGGCTGAGATGGAGCTCCCACAAGTGTAGACGGTGCCATTCGGACTTACCCGGACGGTGTAGGGCGGCGCTCCGAAAGGGGTCGTTGGCTCAATTCCAATCGCAGCAGTCTTTCCTTGGCGGTATTGAACAGTTACATCGTCCACGTGGTCCGGCAGCAGCGCCAATGCCTTCTTCGACGATGGAGCCGCCTGGCGGGTGAATACGACCAGCTTGTTGTCGGAAGTATCAAATCCAATCGCATGAATCTGCTTCGTTCGAAGAAGCTGTTTGCCTTTGTCTGTCACGGGCTGGACTAAGTGCAACTGCTGGGCTGTCGATTCGGACTTCGCGACGGGTACCGCCATCAAGCCCTCACCCGCTGCCCAATCATGAAAAATTCTTGCTGCCGCTTTCGCTTCCATCCATTCGTCTCCTAGGAAGACATTCTGCTGGTGTCCACCAACCTGCCATTCAGCACGTCGGCACATCCTCTGTGCACTAACCGCGTCAAATAGCTAGGACGGGCGCCACGACCCACTAGCGATTCTTCCGATCGCTAGCTTTGCGTCTTTCCGCAAGCGTCTCCGCGAAGGCCGCCAAAACATCGAGATCGGAGTCGGAAAGCCGCTCGGCATAAGTCACGACCTGATCTAGCCGCGGCCCCGCCATACCTTGGCGCGACTGGCGGCCCAACAAGAAATCTGCCGTTACGCCAAGCGCATCCGCCAATGCCCGAAGGTTTGCGGACGATGGCGCCCGGCGTCCGGTCTCGAAATGAGACACATGCGACGGCTGCAGTCCGGCGCTCTTGGCGAGTTCTGCCTGGCTCAGCTTCTTCGTCTCTCGGGCAGACTTCAGGCGCTCCGCGAAAAGCGTTTCGGTTGACATTGCTATAGACGTTTCCGTATAGTTAGACATGACGAGGGCGACCTGCTTGGTGCGCCCATTTTTCGGAATACACTATAGACGATATCGTCACTATTTGCACGACACTTTTTGGATTCGAAACTTTGGAGATAACGCACATGTCAGCAGAAGACGAAGAGCTGGAATTGCTAGACGTTGAGGAATACGCGCGCGCTGGAAAGGACAAACCCAAGGCGCGTCGCTACCGTATCCGCATCGATCGCACGCACTATGAAACGCCGAACCCCACGCCAACGGGGCGGGAGATATTGGCGCTCGCTGGTAAGACCCCAGAAATGTACCTGCTATCCCAAAAGGTCACCGGCGGCCCGCCTGTCCCTATTGGAGCAGATCAGGAAGTTGACTTGCGCGCGAAGGGTGTCGAGCGCTTTATGACCGTTCCACGAGAGGCAACCGAGGGGCTTGGCTTTCGGCGCCAATTCAGCCTACCGCCTGAGGACCTTGAGTTCCTGGAAGGTCGTGGAGAAAGTTGGGAGGCCATCGTCGACGGCGGCACCCAATGGGTGCTTTTGCATCGCTTTGAGCTGCCAGTCGGCTTCAACGCAAGTCACGCAATTGCAGCGATCCGGATTGTCGGCGGATACCCGGACGCGGCATTGGACATGGTCTACTTCGAGCCCCATTTGTCCCGCGCCGACGGCAAAGCCATCAATGCACTCTCACCGCAGCCCATCGACGGCCGAACCTTCCAGCAGTGGTCCCGCCACCGGCCCGCGGCAAGTCCGTGGCGCACGGGTGAGGATGGACTCGCGACCCACTGCGCTTACGCCCAGGGTTGGCTGGCTGATGAACTGAAAAAGCGGTAAGCCATGGTTACCAAGTTTCGACTTACCGGCCGACAACACGTTCAGCTTGAACGACACCTATTTCCGGGAGATGGCCACGAGGCCGTTGCCGTATTGGCCTGTGGCCGATCAAATGCGAGGGATGCCACCGCGCTGACGGCCCACGAGATCTTCCTGGTTCCGCACACCTCATGTCGGCGAAGTGAGGTCGAAGTCACCTGGGCACCGAGCTGTGTAGTGCCGTTACTTGAGCGGGCTGCACGTTCGAATTGGGCCGTCATCAAGATTCACTCCCACCCGGGTGGCTACTCCGACTTCTCGGATACTGACGATCGCTCAGATCGGGACTTCTTCGGCTCCGTATACGGCTGGATGGATACCGATTCCCTGCATGGCAGTGCGATCATGGTTCCGGGTGGGCGGATCTTCGCGCGCACGATTGATGTCCAGGGACGATTCGCGCCGGTCGACCTAGTCTCCGTTGCGGGCACGGATTTGCATTTCTGGTCGAACTATTCCGAGCGACAACCCCACCTTGGCTTCGTCAAGCGACACGCACAGCTCTTCGGCAGCGACACTGTGTCTCGACTGCGACAGCTGTCGATTGCCGTTCTTGGTTGCTCCGGCACGGGCAGCCCTTTGATCGAAATGCTTGCGCGACTTGGGGTCGGCAGACTCGTTCTCGTAGACCCAGATCGCGTCGAAGACAAGAATCTGAATCGGATCTATAACGCAACGCGCGAAGACGCCGTAATGAATCGCCGCAAGACCGAAGTGATGGGAAGGGCTATTGCCCGCATGGGATTGGGAACAGAGGTTCAGTTGCTGAGTGTAGACCTTGCAACCCCGGAGGCGGTGCGCGCCGTCGCGCAGTGCGATGTTGTATTTGGCTGCATGGACGGCGCGAGGGGGAGAAGCCTTCTGAACAGACTGGCCAGTTACTACAGCCTCCCCTATTTCGACCTGGGGGTCCGATTGGACGCGGACGGCGAAGGTGGGATATCCGAGGCAGCGGGCGCTGTACACTATATTCAGCCAGATTCATCCAGCCTTCGCGACCGACGAGTGTATTCGAGCGACCAACTTCAGTCCGAGGCACTCCAGCACTCCGATCGTGCCGAATACGAACGGCAGCTTCGTTCTCGATACATACGAGGCGTCAACGAAGATCGCCCAGCGGTAATAAGTATCAATACACAAATTGCCGCGACTGCGGTAAACGAGTTTCTGGCAAGGCTGCATCCCTACAGATATTGTTCGAATGAAGAGTTTGCAATAGTTCGAACGAGCTTCATTCAGGGCGAGCACTATCACGAGGAAGACCGAGCGCCCGTGCCCATTTCCGCAAAGCTCGTAGGACTCGGGGACTGCGACCCATTGTTAGGTATGCCGCAGCTCAGCGAGCCGGTCGTGTCACAGTGAATATTTTCCGAGCTTTGCGCGATTCCCTGCGGAGCCTCCTGCGGCGCGAAGTCAAGCCGTCATTTGTCACACGTACGGTTTCGGACGTGCCGGAGCGACTTGGCGCTGGACTGATCTATCTGGTCGGTGAGGATGATCACTATTGGCAAGTCGCGCTGATTTGCCCCTGTGGTTGCCACGCTGTCATTCACCTAAACCTAGTTCCTCCTGGTCCGCCTCTGTGGCGTGCGCGCCAATATCAGGACGGTCGCCTCACGATATCGCCTTCGATTTGGCGGAGCATAGGATGCTACAGCCACTTTTGGATTCGCCGCGGCCACCTCATGTGGGTCGGACGTGGCCAACCACCTCCCACAGATCGTGCTTCGCATGATAGATCGCGACACCAAGGATTTCTTTAAGGGACGCACCGACACATTTTCGGCCTTCGCGGTAGATCACATTGGCGAGCAGGGATCCGACTGCCCGTACAACTTCTACCGAGTTGGCGACCTATCTACGGTCGTTGTTCCGCGGAACTTCGAAGCAACGGCATCAGCGAGAAGCTCCTTCTCGGTTCGCGGAGGAGGCATCTGGTCAACGAATCGTCGCACTTTCGACGCGATATGGCTGTGTCTGTCGTTGCTCAAAGTGTCGGCAATTGCGTTCCATGCTCCGCGAATGTCCTGCCGTGTCTTTAGCAGCTTTGCGCTTCCGGGTTCACTTTTAAGCGTTCCAGTGGATATCTCCCGCGCCACTGAGATCGCCCTTTCTCGCATGTGGGTCGATGATCCCCGTTGGCTTGCCCGGAAGATTCCGTCTGGCTTCTGAGTTCGCATTTCTCCGCGGACAGAGCGCAGTGTCGCGTTGGCGGGCACTCCCAACGCCCGCAGGTGGCGCGCGAATTCGAGGCGCCAACGGCGCAGGGACTCCTTGCGAATATGCAGGCGCTCTCCCTGTTCGCTCATTGCTTTGACCAGAACATGAACGTGCGGGTGCGGTTCGTCCGTGTGGAGCGCCATCGCGTACCGGTGCTTCAATCCGAACTCCTCGCGACAGAAATTCTGCACCGCCGTCAGTACCTTTACCGGGTCCGTCCCCGGCGGCATCGAGAACAGTACTTTGTGAACCAGCTTGGGCGAGGACTTCTTGCTCGATGCCGTCAGATCTGATTTTCCTCTAAGCGACTCCAGTTCCAGATCCCAATCGGCGATCAACTGGTCCGCGACGCCCTTGCCTTGTAGTTTTTCGTCGTCATCGGAAGTCAGTTCCACCTTCCCACGACGACCGATATACCCGACGTGATTTTTCACCGACTGAAGGCTGTTTGTACCTTTCGGCAGCACCTTCACCATGACTTCTGGCGTTCGACTAACCGTGCGCTCGATCTGTGCGATCTGGGCTTGCGTCAGGTGGTCCCGCCGGCCAGGCCCACGACGGGCGAAGCTCAGGGGATCGAATAGCGGTTCACTTCGAGTCGTCATAGCCTTGATCCCATGAACGGAGATTGGCGGCCAGCAGACCTCTGATGTGGTCCCTGAGGGCTCCGCAGACCTTCAGCATTGCCTTGAGATCTTCCCGGTTTGGCCCGGCGGATCGCTCACCCCGATTGGCGGCATGTGCGATCTGATTGAGATTGCGGCCGATGGATGCCAGCTCCAACACCGCACGCTTCACGGCTAGCAGCTCTTCCCGCGGTAGCGGCGCAAGGCGATGCAGATGGGCCCGAGCCAACACGGAAATGTAGGTGGCTGACCGCAACCCGCGCGCCGCTGCCCGGTGCTGCAGGATCGGCACATCGTCCGGCCTCAATCGCACGGACACCCGCGTGGCCGACGCCCGACTGTCATCGCCTCCATCGGGAAGAGCGCCCTGACCCGCGGTGGCGGTCTGGAGCATGAGGTCGACCATGCGCTTCAGGAGCGCCGAGTCCGAGAGCCCTTCGTGCCTTGCCACTGCCGAGAACCGTTCTTTGGTTCCCTTGTCGAGCCACGTTTGCAAGCGAACGCCATTTGCCATGGCGATGACTTTGATGCAAACGGCAGCCGCCAGGCTATCCTGCATCTACCCCCAAAACGCGTCAAAACTCCTCATCGCATCATTCCGTCGGCGTCAGTCCTTCAGCTTCGGGAGCACGTTCTCGGCCGTCGGCTTTGCCTTTCGGAGAGCCTTCTTCTTGTGTGGCTGAGGCCCGCGGCGAAACAGGAAAGCATCCACGATATCCGGCCAAGCGGCACGGAACGCCTCGCCTCCCTCCGGAGTATCCAGCCCGAGATCTGTGCCTTCAGGCACGCTCCGCGCAAATGCGCCAGCGATGATCCGAGCCAATTCGTCCAGCGCGGCCCTGCCCTCCGGACTCGCCAGCCGCGCTTTCAGCGCCGCTTGGGACGCCGCGTCTATTCTCAAGTCAGTCATGTTCCGCTCCTCGTCGATCTTGTGACGCTGCGCGACACCCGCAGCCCGTGGATTCTCGCCGACGGTCTTCCCGGCCGGGAGAGAGCGCCCGAAGACGCCCCCTCCCGCAGGTGCCACTCAGGCGGCCAGAACCTCCTCGGCCAGATCCCACAGCCGGCTGTTCAGCCGCACGTCTTGACGGATCGAGGTAATACGCCGAGTCCGCGACAGCCTGCCGGACTCGGTGCGCCTGACAAGACCACCGCCCAGCAGGTTCTCCTGAACGCGATTGAACACCGTCCAGAGATCGTCGCCGGTGTCGTCCATTCGACGGCACTCAAGAAGCCGAGACGGCTGCATGCCGGCCTTGTCGAGCTCCGGGAACCGCAACGCCAGCGCCTTGCCAGCGAACCCGATCTGCTCGCTCCGATCCAACCGGCGCTGCTCCATGCACTCGACACGACCGGCCAGTGCTTCAAACCGCTCTGATGCTTCCAGCGCCGCCGTCACCACCTCGTCGACGACATCGCCACGATGCGCGACGCAGTACGCCGGAAATGCCCCAACCGAGACAATCAGCCCATTGGTGCAGACGGCCCGGAACAACCCCAACCGCAGCTGGTACGCGCTCGTACCGTCATGACTGTTCAAGAAGACGACCTCCGGCACTGCGTCCCGGAGCGCCACAGTCTCGAACCGCCGGCGCAGACGGACGACATGCCGAGCGTGCACCGAACTCCCTTTCCGGCAGTGCGTCTGGCGCGCCTCCACTGGAACGAACCCAGCTGACATCAAACCCGACAACACGCGCTCCGTGGGAATGAACGTGTACTTCCGGCTCAGGCTTTCATGCGCGGCATCCGCAAACACCGATGGGACGTTCTGGCGTAGGTTCTCAATCGAAAGGCCGTCGGTGAACACGTTGGCGTAGCGAGAGAATGAAAGACTTGAAATGGCATTCATGGTCTTGGTCCTTGATGGATCTGGGCGGGATTGCCCACGCGTTGCGCATCACGGCGCGCGCAGCGGTCAAGGATCGAAGACCGCCGCAGGCGGCGAGTGCGTCCCCGCACTCGTCCTTGACGGCGAGCACGGCGTGATACGCTGAAGCTCTCAGGTCATCCCGCCCTCTTTCTCTCTGCTTCGCTTCGGGCTTCGACCCTCAGTCTCGCTCCAACGCACCGGATGGCAGACCGCAAGAAAGTTGGCGCCAACCGTCACACACGGCTGGCGCCAACGAAGCGCGTCAGATCAAGCCACGTTCAGCAAATGACAGCACTGTCGTCCCGGCAACGATCAGGTGATCGAGAATCCGGATATCCACCAGTGCCATGGCATCTCGCAGACGATGCGTGATGAGTTCATCCGCCTGGCTCGGTTCGGCGACGCCCGATGGGTGGTTGTGCACCAGGATGCACGCCGCCGCGCTGCGACTGAGCGCCTCCTTGACGACCTCGCGCGGATGCACGCTGGCGCCGTCGATCGTTCCGCGGAAGAGTTCCTGCCATGCGATCACGCGGTGGCGATTATCGAGATACAGAACGCAAAACGTTTCGTGCGAGCGCTCGCTGAGTTCCACCAGAATGAAGTCGCGCGTCGCGCCAGGAGATTGCAATATGGCGCCCCTGCCGACGCGCCGAGCGAGACAACTCCGCGCGGCACTGATGATCTCTTCATGGGTGGCTTCACGCAGGACGTCAGCGTCCGCATCGCGAACCCACAGGCACTGCTTGGTCATGATCGGTCTCCGGATTTCGGGCGGGATGGCCCGAGGCCCCGGGATCACGGCGCGCGCAGCGGTCAAGGATCGAAGACCGCCGTAGGCGGCGAGTGCGTCCTCGCACTCGTCCTTGACGGCGAGCACGGCGTGATAGCCTGAACGCATACAGGCCATCCCGACCTATTCCGTTCTTCACTGATTGTCGGTACTCGAGACAGGCCGCGGAAAGGCAAGAAAAGCCCGGACGCCGACTTCCTGTCAGCGCCCGGGCAATGACATCCGTTACGTGTGGTGCTCCGTACCTTCCGTGAGCGGCAGTGAATAGCCGCGACTCATCCATGTCTCGGGGCGAATCCGCGACAGCCAGTCGGTTACCGACGGCACGATGCCGCCGCAGTCCTCCTTGATGTGTTGCTCGGCGATGTACCGCACCGGAACCTCACGCCCCTCGCTGTTGCGGATCGCGACGCCAAACAGACGCTCCGCCTCGAACACGCCCTGCGAGTGATGCCGCAGCGCGCGGTGCCGGAAATCGCAGAACATTTCCTTCGTGGCATCCAGCCAGTCGTGGATGGGCTGATAGTCCTCAACCTGGCCGCCGAAGCGACGCACCGAGGACTGCGCATGAAAAAGTGGATGCGTCATAGCCCTTCATGCTCCGTGGTGTCGTACTCCGTGTACCGATCGTTGTGGGTGTGGTTCAAAGTGTCAGTCTCAAGGTTCCACTCGAACTCACCGAACGCACCGTCATTGTTCTCCCAGCCCGGGTGACGAGCCTGGGTCAGGTCATAGAACAGGTCGATGAGCTGATCCTCGGTCAAAGTGACCTGACCGGCGGGGTTGAGGGATTCGCCAGCGGCGTCGACATACACGACGCTCTCGATCTGCCCCGAATCCCCGCAACCGTCGTAGTCGATGTGTACGCGGAAGACCCCGGCAGCCTTGAGTTGTCGGGAGGCTTCGGGAAGGTTGCGCCGGACGTTGTCGAGTTTCTCGCGGTAGTACTGATCCAGCGAGAAGCTGGTGGTCGGATTCGCAACGAACGGAGCGGCGGCGCCGCTCGGTGAGTGGTTTGACTCAGTCATGGAATGCTCCAGTGGATTCGGGCGGGTTTGCCCGCGCCCCACGCGCACGCCGCAGCGCAGCCGTCAGGGCCGCGCGCAGCGCGCTCGCGAGCACGGGCCGCAGGCCCGCGCGCAGGCCTTGACGGCGAGAACGGCGTGCTAGGATTCCACAGGCAAAGCAGCCTTATTACTTCTTCCCCGTATTCTCGCCGCCCGTAGCAATGACCAGGATGCAGACAAGCGATGACTGAACGAGTGCTGTTGGTCGATCTGGAGAACGTGCAGAAAATCGATCTGTCGCAAATTCCAATAGACGCGCGCGTCATGATCTTCTACGGCATCACGCAGAAGAAGTTGCCCGAGGAGTTGGTCGTGCAGGCTCAACCACTGGGAACTCGTTTGAAATGGATCAAGATCTCTGGCCAGGGGCCAAACGCCCTCGATTTCCATATCGCGTTCTATCTCGGGCACGAACTCACCAGCACCCCGAAGTCAGCCTGCTCGATTCTGTCCAAGGACACGGGCTTTGATCCGCTGGTACGCCATCTGAACGCTCTTGGATACACGTGCCGGCGGGTGACGTCCCTTAAGGATGCATTCCCTCTTCAGCAACAGGTCGCTGGCGATCCGTTCGAGCGCCTGGTGACACTTCTCGAAAAGGAGAAGTCCCGCCCCACGAAAATCAAGAGCATGACGGGCAAGGTGAAGTCATGGTTTCCGAAGCTCTCGGACGATGAGCGACAGGCGCTGGTAAAGCGCCTGTTTGATGAATCCCTCGTCAAGGAGTCTGGCGCGTCGCTGACGTATAGCCTGAGCAGCCGGAGCGGATGACACGCACCAGTCCGGCGAGACATGGACCTGTCGGGTATGGATCGGGTTGCCATTTAGTCTGATCAGCTCGAACTATCAGCTCACCGCGTGTCTTCCAACTCCAAGGCCTCACGCAGGTGACCGTCCAGAACGGCGGCAAGCACCAGCGCATCGTTCAGGGCATCCACAGGATCCCGAGCCAGAGCAGCTTCGATAGCTGACTTCAGCCAGTACGACGTGGCAGGGTCTGCCAGCACAGCCTGCGCCTCCAGGATCTCGTCCGTGTGTTCAGCGGGTGGGTTCATCGCGCTGCTTCTTCGGCGGCGTTGCGGCCGGCGTAGCCGATCTCGACGGTGTTCTGAGCTTCACCGCCGGCAGCGGCGCGCCGTTCTGGATCGAACCGGCCATGGCGCCGCGGATCAGTTCCATGAAACGAACACGATCCGCCGGATCCTGGATCTTTCGTGTCGCGAACTCCTCTGCCGCCCTCACACTCAGAAAGGCGGAGCGCAGCTCGGGATGCGCTCGGACAGCTTCTCGAACGTCGGCCTGTTCGTCGCGGACACGCCGCGCCATGCGCGCGCGCTCGGCAAAGAATCCCACCTTCTCCACGACCCAGAGTGAGCGGTGGGCGTGCCGCTCGCGCTGGCTCACGACCCGTCCCTCGGCATCACGTTCTTTCACGGTCACCGTGACGGCCTCTCGGGCCGCACGCCGTGCGCCGACGAGATCTCCTGTCTTCGGCTTGGTTTCGGATTCGAGGAGCGCGCGCTCGAGGTCCTTGCCCCAGATCGTGCGGGATCCGCGGCTGGTCAGCAGCTTGACGTAGTAAGAGGGATCCTCGTCGAGCCGGAACTGGTAGTTCGCTCGGCCATGACCGATGAGTCGGCCGACCATCAGTTCCTCGCCGCGACGGCGAGCGAGATCCGGCCGGCGCTCGCTGTCGGCGGGTGCGGAACCTGAACCGTTGCGGGGGCTCGGGGGCATGACGAGTCAGCCTCGCGCCGGAGTCTGCTCCGCGCTGCGCGCGCCGCGGGTCTTCGTGGGGGAGCGGCTGGCCGCCCGCTCGCGCAGCTTCACACGAGGCGCGGGCTCGCCCCGAGCGACCGAGTCGGCCAGCGCCGCGCGAACGCTGGAGACGAACCGCGTCCGATCCTGCGGATCCTTGAGTTTCTTCGCAGCAAGCTCTGCAGCCCGGATCTGCAGGTACGTCCCGACGAGTTCGGGATGGGCTTTCACGGCATCCTTGGGAGGCACACGGCTATCCCGCACGGCCTCCGCTGCCGCGTCGCGCGCCTCGAAGAACCCGCGCTTCTCGACGATCCAGCGGTTGCGGAGCGTATCGAGGTCCTTCTCCCCGATGACCTTGCCAGTCTCATCGCGCCTTGCGGCCTTCACCGTCACGCTTTCCTTGCGCACCGAGCGCAAGCCGATGTCGTCGCCCACCTGGGGTTTCGTCGCTGATTCTCCGAACGCCCGCTCCAGATCCACGCCCCAAATCACGCGTTCGCCGTGCTTTGTCTTGATCTTTGCAAAGTAAGACATCGGCTGATGGCGGTCATGCTGGAAGGGAGCCCGCCCGTGCTCGATCAGGCGACCGGTCATCAGCTCCTGAGCGGCAGATCGAGCCGGCGCTCTGGCGCCCCGACTGTCCTTCGTGAGACCGCGGGGAGGCTGCGCCTCGGCGGATTGCTCTGCTGCCCTTGGCCGGCGATGAGCCAGGGTACGCACGAGCCGCGCCTGTTCAACGTCAGTCGGCCGGTATCCGCGAACCTCCAGTCCCATCAACCGCGCCGCGAACCACGCCTCGCGACGGAATGGATCGGTGCCTCGCACGACGATCTCTTTCCAGCCACGAGCCTGCGCGATGGTGACAAGGCTTCGGATCACTTCGGTGTTTTCGCTCGGCGTCGTCAGCCGTCGGCCACGATCGGTGAATGCCCGAGCTCCGTCGGGAAAGTAATACTTGCGGCCAACCTGAACGAATCGTTGCCGGACATGTTCCGGAACGGTCTGATGATCTTCGGCAGCTTCGGGCGTCTCGCGCTCCGGTTCCTTCGTCGCCGCTCGCTTGGCCTGCACCTCCTTCTCGTTGGTCTTGCCCTGCTCCTCCGCCTCAATGCGCTCTCCCATTGTCGCGCCTCGTATGCGCGGCGCACTGATGGAGTTGACCTCCCGTATCGGGCGCGTCGAGCGCACGGCCTCCGGTTTCGTGTTCCGCTTGGGAACGCCCTTGCGTTGCCGCGTAGGCGCCTGCTGCACGCTGTTTCGGTCCGCGTCGCCGGCTCCAGCCGGTGAAGACCCACCGGAGGGAGTCGACGTTCCTGCGTTTGTAGTCGTAGCCATACCTGTCTCCTACCGCTCGCGGAGCGTCGCCAGAAAGCTCTCGACGGCGCCGTGCATTTGATCCTCGGACATCGTGCCTTCCGTTGGCAGTTCGACGGCGCTGAAGTCCGCCGCAAAATCTTCCAGCGTGAGCGACTCAATTCGCTCGATGTCCTCTGCCGTCGCTTCGCGCTCGACGGTTTCGACGGAGCGGACGGTCTCAGAAGCCGTGGCTCGCGCTCCTGGCGGACTCCCGGGCAGCGGCGCCTCGACAATGCGCTGCTGTGGTACATCCGGAGCAGGCAGCAGCCGGCAGGTAAATCGCTTATCTTCGAAGTAGCGAATCTTTCGGCACTCGATCGGCCGCAAGCCCTCGTAGAAGATGATTGCCTGCTCGCTCCCCAGTGCCTTGACCTCCTGCGGCAGCAGCAGCGCTCGGCGCTGCTCGCTCACGCTAACGCTGCGCTGCCGGCGGCCTTTCGCGTCCGACAGATCCATCATCGGCCGCGAGTGCGTCTTGACCTTCACCGTCGTATTGCCAAGTTCGTCCGAGATCTCCCGTGCGTCGGCGATGTCTTTGGGCGTGAACACGATGCGCGCCGCTAGGCTCTTGAGCATGGTTTCCGCGCCGTTCGCGCCGTACACCTCCCGAAGTTGCGCCGGAGTCTGGATAACGAGCAGCACGCGGACGTTGTAGCCCGGCAGGTAAGAAACAGACTCCGCGATGATCGGGATGCGTCCCAGCGCGGTGAACTCGTCGAGCAGCATCAGCACCTGGCACTTCAATGTCGGATCATGCTCGGGCAGTGTTCGGGTCTGCAGCCCGATGGCCTGCTGGAAAAACAGCGCCAGAACGGGCCGCAACCGGTGCAGATCGTCAGGATTCACGCCGACGTAGATGGACAGCCGCTTGCGTCTCAGTTCGCGCAAGTCAAAGTCATTCGCTGACGTGGCAGCATCGAGAATCGGGTTCAGCCACAGGTCAAGGCGAGACGTGAACGTCTTGCGGATGCTCGATGCCGTTACTGGCGCGAGATCGATCACGTCATACAGCGCACGCACGCACTGGGAAGACAACGGGAACTTGCCGCTGTTGCGTCCTTCGATCACGCGCTTCCAGTGCTGCCCGAATCCCTCATCATCCGAGGCCATGCCGTGACGCAGTACCTCTCCAATGGTTCTCGGGAGCGACGGCGTTTCGAACAGGTAGAGTGCAATGCCGAGGAACAGGGAGCGCGCGCTCGCAGTCCAGAACGGATCCACGTTCGGCGGATCCGGATACAGCATCTCGGCGATCCGCTGCAGATCGTTCACCCGTCGGACCGGATCCTCCGAGACGTAGAAGAACGGGTTCCAGCGGGCCGTCCGTCCTTCCTCGGAGAATGGGTCGAACAGGAAGCAGGCTTGGCCATTCGCCGCCCGGAACCCGGCCGTCAGCGTCCAGTTCTCACGCTTGATGTCGACGCAGATGACCGAATCGGGCCAGTTGAGCAGGTTCGGGATGACGACACCCGTGCCCTTGCCAGCGCGCGGCGGCGCGGCGAGCGCAACGCCCTGCTGGCCGGCAAGCATCAGGCAACGCCGACCGACCCGACCCAGGATGATGCCCCGATCGCCAAACAGTCCGGCGGCGACCAGCTCACGCCGGGTCGCGAACCGGGCATCGCCATGCAGCGACCGGCGTCGGGGCAGCGCGAGCCCCAGCGCGCTGGCCAGCACCATAGCGCCGCCCGCGGCCGTGCTCACCAGGAGCCTTCTGCGGATCGCCTCCCGATCGCCGTAGTAATAGCCATAACGGACCACGGTCAGGGGCGAAGCCTCGCGCGGGTTGAGGTGCAGCGACCACAGGAACACGTACCCGGCAAGGTACGCAGCTACCAGCACGGCAGCCGCGAGGCCCACAAATATCTTCAACCCCAGTGCGCGCCGCGGCGGATTAGCGGGCGGCTGCCAGGGCGCTGCGCTTGCGTGCGGGGTCATACCAGATTTCTTTGATGAAGCGCTCGTGCCGATCCACACCGAACTGGATCACGATGTCCACGAGCAGGTAGAGAAGGGTCTTGATGTCCGAACGGGCGAGTTCTGCGCCGGCGCGGCTCTGTTTGACCAGCAGGACGAGTTGCTCAAACGCCAGTTCTGCGCTGGCCGCGTGCACGCTCGTGATCGAGCCGGGATGTCCGGAGTTCACGTTTCGCAAGTAGTCGAATGCCTCGTCGGCACGCAACTCGGCCAACAGAATTCGGTCGGGCTTCATTCGGAGACAGGATTCGAGCAGCTGGCGCGGCGAGACTTTCGCCTGGCCCTGATCATCTTTGCTGTAGAACAGGCGCACGTGATTCGGGTGTTGATCGAGAACCAGCTCTTTGGTGTCCTCGATCGTGATGAGTCGCTCGTCGCAGGGAATCTCGCGAATGAGCGCCTTGGTGTAGGTAGTCTTGCCGGACCCCGTGGGGCCAGACACTACAATGTTCTTGCGGCTACGCACGGCGAGGCGCATGAACGCCTCGTATTCCTCGGCTTCGAGCTGCCGAAGGAGTTCGGCTTCCGTTGCATCCAGCGCCTCCGTGGCGCGTCGAGTCGATCTGAAGATCCCACTTCGGCCGAGTTCCTCAATCGACCAAACTTGTTCTGAAGGCCTACGGATCGTGATCGCGACACACCCTGAGGTCGTAGCCGGCGGCATCACGATCTGAACACGCTCACCCCGGGGAAGCGACGCCGAAAGGAGCGGCGTCTCGGCATCGATCCGTTGACGTGTGAAGTTTGCGATGAGCTTTGCGAGCCGCTGGCACCAGTCGAAGTCTGCGAATGCGAGAACTTCACGGCGCCATCCTTGCCGGGTCTCCAGGAAGGCCTCTCCTGGGCGATTGATGCACAACTCTGTGACGGTGGGGTCCGACAACCACGGATTGAGCGGCCGAAGCATCAGTTCCAGCGAGGAGTATTCGGCGATCGGTATCGCTGCGACTCTCGTCATCGGTTCACCGCCCATCGGAGTTAGTCCGCAGCTCGTATACGGATCGGAAGTCGAGGTCCCGGGCGACGAGGATCTGTATGCGGTCGCCGTTCTGCTTACGGACGGTCGGCGGAATGTTGACCGTGCTCTTGAGGACCTCGGTCACGACGTCAGTGGCGTTGCTCGGGTTGTAGATGACGGTGCCACCGCCGCCGCGCGACTGAGCGGCGGCTTGGATTGCACCATCGATCATCGAGATCAGAATCGCGGCACCGAACCGATCCATGAAGTGCCGATCAATTGTCCCCGGCAGGCCTGAGCGACCCAGCTCGTCGGTCCCGGGCGACGCAAGCGGCACGACTACTCCGGTCGGCGTTCTCGCCTCGGTCCAGAGCACGAAGACACGGGCGGTACCCTGGCGGACTTCTCCCCGGGTCTCCCCAACCAGCTTGGTGCCGCGCTCCAGAAGCACCACCCTGCCATCGGCGCCGAAGGTGTCCGTCGCTGTCACGCACGTCGTCAGTCCGGGAAGGGAACTGTCGATGGCCGTCTCCAAGGTGCAGTCGATGAAGGCGCCCTTCGGAAGTAGCAACTGTTGCGTCGGCAGTACCCGCGCCCGCACTGCTGGAGTCACAGTCGGGCGCAGGAGTGCGGCGACACTGCCGGAGGACGGACCCGGTCCAGCGTCTGCGTCCGCTTGCCCGTACGCGCCGACATCCCCCATCCCGGCGCGTACCGTCGGGATGAAACCGGGAGCCGCTTCAGGATGACCCGGATTACTTTCGGGCGACGAGAACACAGGCCCCTCCAGCCGCCGGTCGGCAGGGCGGACCATCGAGCCGCCCATTGGCTCCGTCGGCGGGGCTGGGACGTAGGCCGTGGTCCGGATCACCCCATCCTGGGGCAATGTCGGGCGGCCGCCGAGAAACCGATCCGTGACTCCCGAGTCCGTGGCGGTCCGTACGAACTCTGGCGGGTCCACTCGGCCCAGCGCCGGGAGTGGCATGTCTCCCTGCGCCTTCGATTGGGTTGAAGCCCGCGCTTCGTCCTGCGCCTTTTGCCGGTGGGAGTAGGTTTGTGCGTAGTACCAGCTGAGAAGGCCCAGGCCCAGCACCCCCATCAAACCCATCGCCATCAGGTTGCTGACACGGGATTGCAGGGACCGACTCTGGCTAACGGACGCGATGCCCCGCTCCCCTTCGACGCTGTGCGGACCAGGTTCGTCTCCCGCGGGGTCGACTGGCAATTCGGCGCTTCCCTTCACCGAGCGCTTAGGAAAGAGCGGGCCGAGGTTCATGGCGTCGGCTCCTTTCGCTCGCGTTGCACGCCGGGCGCCACCGTGCCGGACTGCAGCCGATCACCGCTCCCGGAAAACCCTTTGTTCACAATGCAGCCAGTGAGCTGCCCACGCCGCAATATGAAACGCCCTGCCACCCGATGTATGACGACATCTCCCTCTTCCATGCTGAAATTCAAGAGGGACTCAGTGCCATCGTCGTTACGCACGAACACCGCTGGCAATTCCGCCTTCGCGCCAAACGTGAGTCTCGTGTGGACACCGTCATCGAAGGCTGCGACAGGTTTGATACTCGGCGAACCACAAAACCAATAGTCGAAGTTCTTCTTGCGCCCGGCAGCGCCAGCATCCAAGTCGTGATCGGTCGCGTCGGCGGCCGATATCAGCTTGGTCGCGTATTGCGATGGATAGGCAAAATGCACTGCATACATCACCTGATCGACCTTGGGATCCGGCTTGCGCGCGGAGGCGGAATACTCGAAGCGGTACGCGCGACGGTTCGTGTAGACGACGAGATTCGTTCCGACATTCGAGGACTTGGGCTTCAATATGAGATGGTTGTCGTGCCATCCAAACGTGATCGCCTCCAGGTCCCCGCCCGCATTGCCTGCAAACGTCTCTCCGTCTTCGAAGATCAGCTCGATCGCATAGCCCACGAACCCGTAGAGTCGATAAATCTCGTCCGGGTTGTAGGTCGCCGTGCGCACCCGACTGTCCGCCGTACCCCGCTGTGGTAACGATTCGGCGCCCACGGGCTCGATCAGGCCAATCAGCAATGCCGCGATCAAGACAATGGCGATTCGTGATCGGACGTCACTCAACGCACTCATGGATGCCCTCCGCTGGCAGACGCGACGCTCGCCGTCGCCGCCGCCGGAGAGCTCAGGACCTCCGGTTCCGCTCGAAACTCCAGAATCTTGAATCCGAGCGGATTCCAGCGCCGAACCTTCGGATCAGTCGAGGGCGTTCCGTACGCGTACTGAACCGTGGCAATCCAATGCGTGACCTGCTCCTCCGTGCCTCCCGCCGGCCGAACGGCCCTCACATAGCGAATCTGCGCGAGATCGGACACGCCACTCCCGCGCTCAAAGAAGCTCACCGCGCTCACGTCCGCCCGCAATGACGTTCCGTCTTTGTAGATATTGAGTGGCGATGACGGGTTGGTACGATTCCACCTCTCGTACCACTGCTGGTTACGCGCCGCGCTGTGAAACGCGCCGCACTCTTCGTAGTCACTCTCCGCAGTCGCATAGCCGAACCGCTCGCAGATCGCGACGTAATGGCTCAGGAAGTAGCGCGTTACGGCTTCTGGAAGCGGCGCCTGACCCGCGTACACCGGGACCACGTCAACGATCCCGGTGCTGTTATCGACGCGTATCACGAACGGATCCACTCGCTTGAGTGGCGTGAGCACCATCAGCGCCACGCCCGACACGATCGCGCAGATCCAGCCGGCCGCTGCAACTCCGAGCGACCACCGCACCAGTCGGTGCTGATGGGCCAAACGGTCGGCATCCCAGGACGCCGCCTCGTCGAAATACGGCTTCAATGCGACATCCGACTTCATGGCTTCTTGTCCCCGGCACCCGGCGCCACGGCCCCCGGCCTACCTCCCTCCGGAGGCACTATCACTTTGGCGTTCGGCGCGTTGATCGGCTGAAGCTTCGCATCGCAGGAAACTTTGACCTCCTGGGTCGCGCATCCGCCCAGGACAATCAGCATCGTCCACAAAACCAGCCTTTTCCCTGAATCCCCTGGGCTCATGGCTTACCTCCTGCGAACGGTGTTCTCACCACGGAGACGAGCCAATTGGCGCGCACCGGCGACGACACCGCGCTGGAGGTGGTAGCCCGACTTGCGGCTCGCACCGTCCCAACGTGTTGTCTCCCGATCCATGATGAGTCCGCGAAGAAACTGGTTGGAGTTGCGGGTCGCGCCGCCGACCCCCCAAGCAAGCGCGGCGCTTACGACTCCGAACGAACTCAACGCAAGCCCGCTCGCGAGCCCTGCCGCCATGGGCATGACTTGACGCATCACGAGAAACGTCAGGCCGGCCGCCATGCAGACGCGAACGGCCTGCGCAATCTGGATGTCGCCGCCGGAACTTGCCGCTTGCTGTGCCGCGGTCGATACCAACGTCATCATCAATGACGCGACGAGCACGGTCAGGATCGTGACGAACGCATAGTTTGCGAGTTGCGCGATCCACGCTTCGAAGAAGCGTTTGGTGCTGTCGAACATCAACAGAGCAATGAACAGTGGCCCCAGCGCCAGCAACACCGACAGAGCGATCTTCGATAGCGCGAGAAGAAACATCGTGTAAACCGCCGTCAACCCGACGATCAGGTAGACGGCGAATCCGGCGATGTAATACGAAAACTCGCCATTGAGAATCCCGCCTTTCTGGATCAAAAGCGTTGCCGCGTCATCGCCGGAGAAGATGATTTTGTCGACGATACCGACCGAGTCGTAAGCGCCCACGATTTGCGCCGCCAGCGCGCCCGGCGCCGCGAAGAACGTATCGACGATCACGTCGTTATAGAGCCAGAGCCGCAGCGAGACACCGAGAATGACCGCGAGCGTGAAAATCCGCTTGAGGCCCTGCACGAACGGCTCCTCGATCCGCCCAGCAAGCTGCAGGTATCCCCAGACCATCATGTAGATGACCCCGAGTGAAACGATGACCGGCTCTAGGGCCGCTGCGACCCTGGCCGTGTTGGCGCCGATGTAGGTTGCCAGCAGACCATTCAACCAGGCACTGAATTCGGCAAAGAAACCCATGAGCTTTCAGCTCCCCGCCGTGATCAAGGAAAGAAGGATCGGCAACGGCGCGCAGGCGCCCGGTTTATCGGTGACAACGATCCCAGTGCGGGGCCGGTCACCTTGCGCGCCGTGCCGAAGCCAAAACGCCGACGTACGGGCAATGGGATGCATGCCTACAGTCCCATGGCCGGCAACCGACGGAGCGAGCCGATGTCGTTGATGGCCTGCTCTCGATTGCGTTGTTGCTGCGCCCACTGCTGGGCTTGAGCGGCCTGATAGAGAACCTGCAGCTTGCTCTGGTCATTAGCCAGCATCCCCTGCTCCGCGGATATTCGTGCCTGGAGGTCAAGGATCGCCTTCTGGTCATGGGCCCCTCCGATGGCCGTTATCAGCTGTTGAATCGTCCCGAACCTGCCGCTGATCGTGCCGAGTGCCTGCTCGGTGGTCGCCTGCAACATTGCCACCGACTGGCGTGCGGCAACGATGCGGTCGCGCTCGGTAGTAGACAACGCAGCCAGCTGCTGGGGCGTCAGGACAGCGTTACGATCGAGCGACGCCTGGATCGCCGCAGCGAGAGCTGGGTAGGCGCCACTCGTCTGGGAAATTGCCGCCTGCAGTGTCTGCCAGTCGGCCGGGAGGTAGTTGCGCACCGTACCGGACAGGAGGTTCTGCATGCCCCGATCGCCAGTGATCGACTGATATTCCTGCTCGGCCTGCCGCAGATGGGCCTGCATCGTTGTGAGCTGCTCCTCCATCTTCGCCACTTGCTGGACGAGCTGCGCGATTGCGCCAACGTCGACCACGGCCCACTGTGCATGGGCGGACGGTGCCGTGAAAGCGCCGAACATAAGAACGGCGAGTACCGTGAGTGTCTTCTGCATAGGTCCCCCAGCTGTCTAGTCCGATTCCTCTGATATCGCCGCGCGCCCGGCAATCAGGCCCTGTTGAAACACCGGCAACCACTGCTCCGGATTCGGTCCAACGGCCGCGATGATCTGCTGCATGCGTTCGACTTCGCTGATTCGACCGGAAATTACTGTCAGTTCGGCGTCAAAGCCCTTGAGGTCCAAGGCACAGACGACGCTGCAGTGCCCTTGCTTCACGAGGAACATCCGGGACCCTGGCTCCAGACGCTCCTTGATCAGCAAGAACTCCCGCTGCGTCAGACCGAAGCCGTCCCGGTACTCCGCCTCATCAGCATCGGGGTTTGGGAAGAACACTTTTGTGGCCGTCTGCTCGATGATCGTCCGGGCAATGCTGCTTCGAATTGCATCGCTCGGGCTCTGAGTCGCACAGCAGAAAACGCCATTGAGCTTGCGCCAGACCTTCAATCCGTCCTTGGCAAACTGCTCGAATGCGGCGTCGTCCAAGAGACGCGAGAATTCGTCGGCCCAGCACACGAACCGACGCCCATCCAGAAGTGTGCGCACGCAATGGAAGAGGTAGAGGCTGATCGGTGTTCTGGCCAGCTCATGACTAAGGAAGTCCGTCACATCAACGCCGATGATCGTCTGAGCTGACAGTTGGCCCGCGACGAAGTCGGTCGGGTTGTCGAACACCCAGGCGTAATCGCCTCCGGTGCTTTCGCACCAACGTGCGAGCCGCGCGTGGATTCCCTCGGCGCGCGTCACATCGGTAAACTCGATAAGCCGCGACAGCCGGCGACGCTGAGGATCCAATGCCAGCGTCCCGCGCAGCGCGTGGTCGAGGTCCGCCTCCTCGCGCACGCTGAGCGGCACCGGGCCCCGCGCCAGGCAGCGCAGCCACTGCTTCAGAAATTCGACGTTGGCCGCTGTTTCTGGGAGCTGGAGCGGATTGAACCCAGTCGGCTGCCCGTTTCGGAGTGGGAAGTACACGCCGCCCAAAGCGCGAACGAGTATCTCAAGCCCGTGATCCTTGTCGAATAGGACCTGCGTAACGCCTTGTCGGGCGAGCATCGCAACCATAAATCCAATGAACACGGTCTTCCCCGATCCCGTCGGCCCGCAAATCAACGTATGGCCGGTGTCCTTGCGACTCCCCCCATCCGGGTCCGACGGATCGCTGGCGTGCAGGGAAAAGTAATACGGGGAACGGGCACTCGTAATCAGCAAAGCCAAGGCGTCGCCCCAGTGGTTGCCTGTCGGCCTTCCAGTGGGGAAGTTGTGGAACCCGGCCATCGCCGCGAGGTTGCGGGAGGTGATCGGTGCTTTGCGGGGCCGATACCCGAAGTTGCCTGGCAATTGCGCCCAGTAGGCTGCCTCCAGGGCCAAGTCTTCTCTGGCAACGGTCATCCCGCAGTCGGCAAGCAAAGCCCTGGCCTGCGCAACGGCGTCGTTGAGTGCCCGCAATCCGGCTTCGGCGTCGGCCACTGACGCGGATCGCACGTCCGCCAAGACTTGCAGCGTGAAATGGTGGTCGCCCATGACGAACTCGTTGCCAGTCAGCGCATCGAGCGCGTCGACGAGCTCTTCAGCCTGTGTCACCGCGAAGTCACCGGCGTTTGCCATCCGCGCCTGCTGCCGCTGCAGCAGTCCCTGCCCGGCCGCCTTCGTCAGGAATGCGAATGACTGCGTCAGCACGAATGGGAATGGCGCCGAAAGCAATGCGTCGAACATGCCGACCACCGTGGGGGTCGGATACTCTTTGATGCCAAGCATCGCTCCGAGGCCCGTGCCGCTCGGCGAGCGCACCTCGATGACCTCCGACCCGAAGAGTGGTCGGGAGGTCGCGAGGACATCGCGCAATGGCGCTCTGGGCAGCGGGATCGGCTGCTGCTCTCCGTTGACGAGCAAAGCGATAAACTCAAGCAGCTGCGAGTGAGGCCGGCCGCGCACGGCGTACACTCCAAGCCGCTCCGGTTCGTAGCGCGCCAGAGACGCCAGCAATACGTCGGCAACTTTATCGCAGGCATTTATAGCATCGGCCAGTTCCGTGGCTGACTCGCCGGCTCCTCCACGCTTCAGCATCCGGGCGACGAGCCCCGGCGCCGCACCGACCACCGGCCTGAAGAGGACGGAGAGATAGATCTCATTGACCATGAGCACCTCATGGCCAAGTCTCTGGCTGTAACGGCTTGCCAGCGTGGAGGCGAAACCATTCGCGGTGGCGGGCGTTGTCGGAGTCGTCTCTCGGCGCCGGATAACGTGCACCCAGAGTGCGAAGTTCGGGCTGGCGATGTTCCGCCACGTGACATTCAGGCGTTCGTGCCAGTTATTGAGATCTTCGTCATCGGCGCTCTCGAAACTGGCGCCGGACAGGCGAATCGTCTGGACGAGGTTCCCTGACTCCAGACGTACGAGATGCTCGCTGACCTGGGCGACATAGGGAATGTACCGGGATGCCGGCAACTCTCTCCGCATGGCCGCTTCGCGCGCTACCGCCGCCACGGCAGTCCCCGCGCGGCTACATGGGCTATTCGGGCCGTCGGTACACCGCTTCGACGGCCGTCGCGATCCGGGCGACTAAGCTCCATTGGGCTGCAGCTACTCGCTCGCCATACCCGATAGTTGGTTGCATACGCCGGCAATCGCGTCTTGCCCCACAACAGCATGAGGTCGAAGAATCTCGGATCCCGGAGACAGAGCAGCACACAGACACCGTGGATCGGAACAGCGATCAACAGTGTCAGAAGATTTTTGGTGAGGAGAAACGTCTCCATGGTGAAAACCAGATTCACAAGGAGAGCGGAGAAGGTGACTCCCCACCGCATCGGCGGCCTGGTCACGGCCACGAACAGCGGATCCGCCAGCAGCCCGGACACTCTCTCGGTCATGACCTGGACCCTCAGACCCCGAACATGCCGCGGATCCAGGTCACCATCTGGGGTGCCCCGAACACGACAGCGATGCCAACCATGGCAGCCATCGGCCAGCCCCAGGAGATCCGATTCGCCATGGCCATGAGTCCAAGCGCCATGACCAGAATCACGGCGATCGGCGTCGCCCACGCCAGGATGTTCGTCTGGAGGGAATTGGCGCCTGTCAGGAATGGCGACGCCTGCGCCAGCGCTACACCCGGGACCAACGCGATCGCCATGATGAGTGGCGCGCAGACCCATGTAGATCGAAACTGTGCCTGCGACATCTTCATAATCTTTTCCCCTGCTCTTTTGATTCGTTGTATCCCCAGTCCGGCGCCACCGTGTTTGCGGCGGCGCGGCTCGGAGTCCCCGCAGGTCCATGGCAACACGGGGCACCGTGCGCACACGAGAGTAGGTTTAGGGGCAAAACCGGCAAATACTCCGGGGGCCATTCGTTGGTTTCTGGCGGCTTTCGCGGAATTATTCGCTGGCCTGACCGGCAAGAAACGGCCCGGCCGCGCCCTCCAACTTGAGACAGGTGAAAAATCGCGGAGACCGGCGTAGCCTGACGGCCGTTGACGCAACCCCGGGGGATATATGAACTCCACTTCTGCCCAGCACGAAGGAAGCTCAACTTCGCAGTGGATCGCGCACGGCGGACGCGGAGCGGTCCGTATTTCCTGGACGATTGTTCGGCTGCCGGTGCTTGCGCTTCTGGTAGTTATGGAGCCGTTTATCTGTGGTGCACTGAGCGTCTTCGCGGCGCTTGGGGTGTTCGTCACCCTCTTACTTGAATTCGTCGTGAAGCTACCGCACTTTCCGTTCTGGACGATGCTCGGCATTTCCGCCGGCCTCGCCGTGCTGCAGATACCCTACTATTTTCTAATCCGCCTTTTCTCTGGGCGCTGATTCGCGTCCGTAAACAAGTCGCGTTGAATCTCCTCCGGAGCGACCTGGGCAGGCATCGCCTCAACCGCGTTTGCATCTCCGCGCGCCGCTCGGTCCCCGCAATGCGTGCAGTTCCAGCGCCTTAGACTGCTGCGATCAATCACGATGACGCCACCACAGGCGACACAATGGCCGGCCTGGAACTCATGGCCGTGCGCCACAGTCATGATGAGCAGCACAACGTGCTCCAGGCTCATCAGCGTGCCTGGCACCAGCGCCTGATACATGTCATATGCCTCACATAGGCGCTCTCCACGCGCAATGGACGGCAGCTCCCGCCGCGGATTGATTAGCGTGTGTCCCGGCAGTACGTCCAACAGGTAGCACAGCCCGACAAAGGCGGCGGTCTCACTACGGCTGCGCGCGGACACGAAGAAGAATCCAAGGCTCTGCGGCGACGGCCCCCTGCGGCGGCTCGTCGGATTCTTGCCATGTTCGTTGTAGTAGGAGTGGTAGAGATTTCGGATGCGATCATCCGGGAGACCAGTCCAATCGCAGATCGTATGAGTTCGCGCTTCGTGCGCAATCATGCGCAACGCCAGATTGTAGCGTTGGAGATCGCGGTTATAACGGTGCCCCCATATCTGCATTCGCACATAGTGCGCCCGCTGTATATTTTGCCCAGTGGGAACCAGACATAACCTATCCCGAGTATTTGGGCAAAACGGGGAAATACTCTGTATGTGATTGCTCGGGTATTTGGGTCAAACTGTTCAATAAGGAGAAAAAGAACAATAGGGGTTCCCAAGGACGGTATGAAAATCTTGCCCGATGGTATCGGGCGTTTCAGCACGCCGATCACATTGAACAATAGAGACGCGCTGGCGCCCATCTGCGAGATCAACGAGCAATGTCTTCACATGCTCGCAAGCGCTGCGCGGCAGACGCGAACTCCTCCTGATTCGTTTATCCATCAACTCTTTTCTCTGATTGGCCCGCTGGATTCGGCGGATATAAAGGCGGCAGCGCGTTTCCCATTTCTCCTCGTTGATTTTGGTTTCCGAGATGCACGTTGGTGGCATCAGGTCACGAGCGGCCACGGACGATCCGCGAAAGACTTCGAATGGCTAGCGCCACTGCCGCGCGCACCCGCCATGAAGCTTGCTCGCGCCACGCTGACGCTCGCCTGGCATACCGTACGCACCGACGCTGAAACCGCTCTCGTATTGCTGGGCATTACCCCAGAGGTTTCGCCTATCGTATCGGCGCTGAGACTCCAGGACATTGACAAGGTTGCCGAGCGATACTTTCGCCGCCTACGGCCTCGCTGGGAGGACCGACCTGCTGTCTGGCGACAGCTGCTGACATGCGCGAAGAGCACCGAAGTCGATTCTGCGCACGAGTTCGTGTTACATGCCCTGCAATTGACTTCCGCGGCATCGCTGCCCCAACTGGCATCGCTGCAGCCTAACCGCAGGCGGACGGGCCCGACTCAGAGCCAGATCGAAGAACGTGAGTCATGCGCAGCTCGCGAACCACGCAAGCGACTTAGTCGGCAGCCCCATACTTCGCCTGCGTGCGACTGACGGCATTCCAGCTGTCAGCCCGCAACTCTGACTCTCTTGCCCGAGGTCTTCTGGTGATAGTCGGCACGGAGGCGCGTTCGCGCATGAACATCCGTCATTTACCACCCGACGAGTAGTCGACCGGTAGACTTTCGGTAGACGTTGATGCCGTTCCACCGGTAGGCCAGATCGGAATCCAATTGACCGCAGGTGAGCGACTAGATCTCTACCTGCTTCAGCCGCTCCGTGATGTCCGCCACCCCAGGCAGCGCCCAAATGCTGTCGCGAAGTACGAATTTCCAGCCGTTTGTGTGCTTCACAAATACGGCGTGATCCTTGACGACTTGAAACGGTATCAACGCCGCTCTCAATACCGAGAAGTCCTCATTGAACAACACGCCAGCAAGGAAATCGAAATGTGCGCTCTCGAGGTTGCGGATCGCACTCAGTTGACGTGAGTTGTTGTGGCGGGTAAGGCGCCGACACTTCACCTCAATCTTACGGCCTTGAGGATCAATGCCGTCGTAGCCCGCCGTGGATGCAGTGTTCAAAGTCAGCGACAAGGCTTTCGCGACAAGTCCTTCGGCAACGTCTGCGCCAGGGCCATTTGAGGTTCGCACGATTCCGCGAGCCCGCAGCTCCGTCATCAGCTCGGTGTACAGCTTGAGCAGTTCGCGATTCGATTGAGAAGTGAAGTCGATCACTCAATTCACCCGGAGCAGATTGCCACTCGTTCGCTCCTGCAAAATACGCGACCTAACACTTGGATCGCCGTCGAACAGGCACCTGGGCCTCGGCCGGCTTCTTGCTGGGACTGCATCGCGTCGAGGATTGAGGGAGTGAAGTAGCCTCGGCTGAATTTCCGTCCAGCCATGCCCGTAGACGCTTCCACTCCTGTTCGGAAAGCAAGGAGACTCGCTCTCCCCGTCTGCCGACCATCATTCGCAAGCCGAACTCGCTTGGCATCAACGGGCCGTGAGCACCGAAACGCCACGACGGCGAGAACCCAAGAACGAATTTGCCACTCGTATCGTGGTTGGCGGCCTCCGGTTCATGAACGCTGTTCTGCACCCAAAGTAATCCACCTTCTACCGGGCGATAGAAGTTGTCTGGGTGCTCCGACTTGTCGGGCTTCTTGCTGGCAAATCGACGGTCATTCCAGTATTCAGCGAAGCTTATCTTCTCGGTGACAACGCCCGCCCACACGACACTGTGCGGCTCCGTGGAATTCACCTGCTTGCCGGCAAAGGCCAATACCAGCTCGCCGATTTCCGCCTTTCTCCGGATACGCGGTTTGCAAACTGCCAGCGTAACGAACGGCCGGTCGTAGTTCGGCGCGGATCCAGCATCCGTCGCGATAACGTAGGTGTGAACTCGCACGCTAGGACTCCGCCTCTCCCCTCAGAATCTGTAGCAACCAATCAATGGCATCCTGCCTGTCGCCGACGTCCGCTACAAACTCCTGGCCTCTGGCGGCCGACCGCAAGGTGCCGTCGTGATTCCATCGTTCTGCCGGATGGTACGTCATGCCGGTACCACCTCTCAGCGGATCCAGCCACTGCGGCACCGCCCACAGGGACGGCTGAGTTGAAGCGGGTGCCGTGAGCCGGAGCCCCGGATTGAGCACACCAAATCCCGCCAGGTCGTCGGCCCGACTTGGTAGATCCAGCCTCTCCCGAGCGACATAGACCGTGTTATTGGCGGGCCAGCCAGTGGCTAAATGGGGATGGGACCTGAGCCACGGGTGGCTCGTCAGGACCGACAACGGATCTCCCCCTATCGTCAGGACCTCATCGATCTGAAGCCACCCAAACAGCCTGTGCTCCGCCATCCCATGGAAGGTCCACGAGCCCTTCTGGCTGCGAACGGCGGGCCGATAGAGCCCCCAGAAGAGAAATACATCGCCCTGGCCGACGCCGTTATTCGACAGGTGACTCTGGGCAGCGGAAACCTGCCCCAAAGCTCCACGCCAACCGGGCTGACGGACCAGCGATTTGGTATCAAGGTCTGGATCGAGGTGACATGGCCGGTCAGCTGCAATGAGGCCCCGTGTTAGGTCGGATACAAGTTCGGCGACACTGTTCGACAGATCGCCGTACCGAGTCGGTGTGGGCATCCGGGTTGGTATCGGGAGGGATATCGGTCGGTCGTCTACGAGCGGGCTCGGGACACCACCCGCAGATGAATCGAATCCCTTTCTGGAAAAGATCAGCTTCACTCGCTCGCCTCAACCGATTCTCTACCGACAGCAATTCGGGCGACAGCAAGCGACTGATTCTAGTATGGGTTCCGGCTTGCCCTGTGATTACCGATCATAGTATTCGGCTAATCGGCCAAGACGAATCCGTCGGCCTTTTTGATCGATCCTTTGCAGCAGGGGCACGGATCCCCAAATCGCCACAGCACGAGTCGCTTGCTACCGCAGCTATGGCACTGACCAAACTCTGGCGACTCGCCCGGCGTAGGAAACGACTCCGGGTGAGTCGGGTCATTGGCGTACTTGACCAGCACATCGCTGAGCGTGCCGCACGATTCGCAGTACATCGTATCTGACCAGAACCGAAATCCTCGATCTCGCCCGCCACTCACGGTCGCAGTCAGGCCGCATCCCCCGCATCGGACCTTGAATAGTTGAGCCATTTCCTATCTCCGATTCGCGCCGGATTGATGTCGACTTGCTAGTTAGAAATGCCGAAATCCGATTTGCCGTCTTTCGCGACCCATGCTGTTGCGAGCACCTCATCTACCAACCAGTAGGCATACCGGCCGACGCGCCTGCTGTGAAACATTCCATCTTTCGGCGATGGTCGCTTCTTAAAGACCTCGGATTCCAAACAGTGTTGGTTGAATGTGCTTTGTACTGATTCCTCAAATTTTGGCGGAATCAGCATGCCATTTTTGCGCCGAGATCGTTCCACCGATTCAATTACGCGAGGACGTGGAAGCCCGTCTGGACCACCGGGTAGCAGTGCTTCAATAAGGTCAAGAATTAAAGGGTTGTCCGCTTTCTGCTTTCTTGCCGACAGGACGAGGGCGTAGTGCTGCATTGCCTCGCGGAGTAAGTCCTCAAGATCGGTGTTCACATTTGACGTGTTCACTAGCGCCTCCCGATTCTCCGGTACCGATGACCAATGGTGATCGTCTTGCCGTCCGTGGTCCTAACCTTGTATGCGTCGAGCCATTCCGAAAGTCGCGCCACTGGTCGGCGGCCCATGTCACGCTCCATTCTTCGGATGCTCGCTTTGTTGAGGTAGAGAATTACCGCACCGTTCCCGTCGTGCTGCTCCTCTCCGTAGGCCTCGAGAAGCTGATCGATTAGCGGCGGTATCCCGCGTTGCTGAGCGCGAGCCGTCATGTGTGTGTGGATCATAGTCATGCCTCAATGCCCTTCAAAAGCTCGTCCAACTTGCTGTTTAGCGCCTTCGCAGCCGGAGTACCCGGAATCCGCGAGTCTGGAAGGAAACAGCTGAAACCGAGCAGCTCCGTCTGACCCTTCCGGACGTCAAACAGGGTCGAGTAAATTCCGGGGACCGGGATCACGGCACCCGTAATGTCGTGCGTGACTCGAACCTTATTTCCAGTCGCGGAATCAACGTAATCGCCAACAGTCTCGTCTTCTTCAGCTTGTACCTCGAACGCAGTACGAAGCGCCCAGAATGGATTTACCTCAGGCTCAAGCGGATAGAAGCTGTTTTGGAAAAACGGGCCGTCGTTTCGGTACTCGCTCCAGATTTCCGCACGCCAGTCTGGTTTGTCCGGGAAGAGAAGTGCATCGATAGCCCTGGGTCTTGCAGCTAGTAACAAGAACACGCGATTGAAGAAGGCATCTCGCACTATCCGTTTACGGGCGCAGATGTCCTTGAGCTGGGCAGTCAACGCAGGCGGCAGGGCCAGACTGACAAGCTGCCGATCCATCTCGTCGAGGCTCTCATCGACAAACCGCTGTGCGGAAGCCGAGTTCGGCACCGAAATTTCTTGATCGAGGTGCGGTAACTCGTGGGCCAGGACGCGGGCAAGGTATAGGTCACGACGAAGGCAAGCCGTCATCACCTTGTCGTTGAACCTGGCAATCAATGGCCGCCAGATCTTCACGGAGATCTTCTGCTCCCCGCTGTGGTCGACCTTCTTATCCTGCCGAGCTGACCGAGTAACCATGTTCCGCTCCAAGCCGCGCGTCTGGAGGGATACTAGCTACATCCTTGCGGAGTATGGATAAAGAAAATGCCGCAGAATCTAGAGTATTGTTTTTATTTATTTTTCTAGGGTTTACGGCATGTCGAATTCCTCATGCTGGTTCAGTCAAGCCGAATCAGAGACTACATCGCGCACGTCCAATCGCTCGCCGCCGCGCACCCGACGAAGTCGCCCAAGCTGCTCGAATGGGCCGGTTGGGAGTTGAAGGTGGCCGCCGACCTGGACCCGACCGCGGCTCGACTGACCCTCGCAGACCAAGAATCTGAGGCGGAGCCGCTGGATTGATCGCCGACCTCTACCGATTCTCTACCGACAGCATTCGTCGTAATTGCAATCAACTGTTTCGACGGCTGTCTCCGCCTTGCCCGCAGATTTTCAACGACAGTAGCGGGTCAACCTCGACTGAAGATGACCAGCGCAGAACTAGAATGTCTGAGTGAGGACGCCATACATCCCCCATACCTTTGGCGACGAGGTCGAGCGCAAGCTTGGCAGTCGCCGCGGTTGGCTGACTGCTGGTGTCGCTTGCTCCATTCCCTGGCCGTCGTTCGATGTTTGCGTGAAGTACGCCGGCGACGAATTTTTCCTTCGCGGGAATGAGCGAGATGGAAAGCCGTCGCCGCCCGGAATCACAATTGCATGCGGCGGAGACGGCAGCGGTGATGCCGATGCGGCGATCTCAAGAATCTACCGCTTCACGTCCGTCCTCAGTTGGTTTGAGGGCGGCTACGTTGACGTCGTGGGCTATACGTGGGGAAGCCACCCCACCCTGTATGGAACCCGGTCCGTCTACTCGTCAATGGGAATCGCGGGGGCACAGTCATTCAATTGCAACCATATGCCCATCGTCGAAGACGAAAGAATCCGAAAGGCGCTCGCATTCTGGCGCGAAGGAAAGCGGCTTGACGAAGTACACGACAGTTACGCCTTCTTGAGCTTCTACAAAGTCATCGAGTCACAATTTCGAGATGGAAAACATCGAGGTGCCTGGATCGCCTCGAACATCGACAAGCTAACCGACAGAGCGGCTAAACGTGTAGCAGAATTGCGCACCGCAGGAATTGACGTGAGTACACACCTGTACGAGAGCGGACGGTGCGCGGTCGCTCACGCATCACTTGACGGAGACATTGTTGACCCCGATATCCCCGCGGACAGAAAGCGCTTATCAGCCGACTTAATCATCATCGAAGAACTTGCGCGAATCTATATCCGCGACGAACTGAAGGTTCCCGATTCCCGTTCCTTGTATCGAACACGAGACCGGTTAGCCCCTTGGGACCCGCTGCTCCCTGCAGATACCCTCGGCATTTTGAGAAGGGGCGACACGCCCAACCACGTTTCCGAGCTTGCTGGTCAGGTCGTCTCCATTGGGCTGTGGCCCGCTGGACCCATCTCTGGCCTAGAACAAATGACCATGCACGTCGACGCAATCGACAAGGGGATCGTCAAGATCGTTCTAATCAACAATCGAAAGACCGTCTTGCTCGTCTTTTTCCTCGACTACAAGAGCGGGCGCGTACACACCAACCTTGAGGATGGCGGCCTCCTTTACGGCGAAAACAACCCAGACGAAGCCGACGTGCGTGCTTACGCAACGTTCTTCTACAAGGTCTTCGCAAACGGAATCGCCGAATTGGCGTGCGGTGGCCTTGAACCCATCGATTGTGAGGTGGTTATACCTGTCAATATGATGATGACGGTATCCGCCGACAAAGCGATTGAGGATCAGGTGGAGCGTTTCAGGAAGGAGCAATCTGCCTAATGTCGTTCACTTCTGTACCGGAAATCGGAACCGGTTCGGGGCGAGATCTTGTAGCAAGTTAGCTCGGGTTCACGCTCTGGTAGCCTGAGACCTGCCGCCGGCACACGTAACGCCGAGGGCACAGTAATCCCGATATGCGCATTACCCGTTAGAAAGTCTCAAGAGCTCGATTTCGTCCTCCGCCGGCGCTCTATTTCTGAATGTCGCAACACATTCCAATTCGCCTGCCAACTTCTTTGCTGCCTCCAGATGGTTTACCCCACCGTCCGGCTCGATATATGCGACGTGCCCAATCTTCTCCATGCGCTCGCGTATGCGCGCCGACAGCGACGACCAGTCGCTCCCATCTCGCCTGGGTGTCGCGATGGAGATCCCCGCCTGATCAAATAACGTTAGAACTGCGGCGAATCGATCGTCTCGAAGCGAATTATCAAGAATGTAGAAGGTCCGAATGTTGTGTCCTGACAGCTGCATGAAGAAGTAACGAACGACCTGCATAAAGTAGGACTTCGTGTACCGATCCATCACCGTCAGATTTGCGATGTGCCGGTACAACAGGTCGTGGCATCCAGCTACCGCCAAAAGCATTGCCCGACGATCGCGACCCGCAGTCGCACTAAATGCATCGCGCGTCTTCTCAATCATTTTGTCGGGAATTTCGTGGTCATTCGTCGCGGATCGCATGCGATCAATGGCAAGCGGCAACGCCACGAGACAATCCAAACAATCCGCCTCCGGAGATTCCCCGCGCAGGTTGATCGAAACGGAAAGTGACGTCACCTCTTGCATCTCAGCGGTCTTCGTTCTTGCATCCGCTGTGCCCCATCAACCTACCAATGTGCACGATGCCGCCTCTACCGATTTACTACCGCTCAAATTCATGACGGCGCCACCCGACTGATTCTACTCAAGTTTCTGCCTTACTCTGGCAGTATTCAGAATAACATCCCGCGAAGACTTGAAGTGGCTGCGCGCGATCAACCGCGGCTCAGCCACATTCCAATCGAAGTCATTCGCGGGACCTTCGCCGCGCTTCCGACCACAACAGTCAGGGATTGCCGTGAATGAGCTGCAAGTAATTGCCTGTTTTGCCCTCGAACTCGCCGAGACACGGTTGCGCTCGTTCGCCACAATTTGCCGTGAGTGACAACTCGTCCCAATGCGACCGGAACCACATGCGATGAGCAAGGCAAGCCATGCGAGGCAAGTCATCCGGACTTGGGATTTCCCGAAGGGCGCGATCGGGTCACGGTAACGCTCCGTCATTGTCCCCGTGGATCAATGACGAGTTTCCGCGCTGGTCGGATCTATTGACGACCCATGACGTCGCGAGATTGACGAGGCGACACATCTGGCTCATATCCGCCCTGGTGCTGATCGGCCGGTTTCCGAAGAGAGCCCGTTTTCACGGTCGCGGCATAGGCTGGAATCGGCACGACGTAACTGACTGGATGGCGCGGCGCAGCGGCTGTAGAGCGACAGGCGGCCCGCCGCGGTGGCGCCGGGCAAATCAACCCTACCGTTCAAGCAGCGGGCACTCGCTGGGTAACGACACATGACGACCGAGTCCGTCTCGGTGGTGGCGCCGGCATTCCTGCGTATTCGCGACGTCCTACGAATTACGTCGCTCAGCCGCCCCACGTTATACCGTCGGATCGCCGCACGACGGTTCCCAGCCCCGGTGCATCTGGGCGGAAGGGCATGCGGTTGGCCCTCGGACGTGCTCCGAGCCTGGATCAATGACCCCGAGGGTTACTGCGCTCCTGCCTCCATGAATGTGGATCCGCCTAGAAAGCGCGGTCGACCACTTAAGTATCCGCAGTTCAGAGGTCGGTGAACCGCCCTAGCTAAGCGGCTTTGGCTAGCTGCCGCGCCTCGTACACCTTCTTCTGCGCTTCGATGTGATCTGCCCAGGCCTGCATCATCTCCGCACGCGGCTTTAAGTACAGCGCATGGTTATAGGCAGCACTCACTTCGTTCCTCTCCTGATGCGCAAGTTGCAGCTCGATGTGCGCGTGCGGCCAGCCCTGCTCGTGGAGGATCGTCGACGCCACGCCGCGAAAACCGTGCCCGGTCATGCGGCCCCGGTATCCCATCCGATAGAGAGCGAACAGCAACGTATTGTTGCTCATCGGCTTCTTGGGATTTACGTCACCTGGAAAGACAAGATCCTGATCGAAGGAAATCTTCCGGAGTTGCTCCAAAAGCCCGAGGGACTGCTTGCTGAGCGGCACGACGTGCGGCGTCTTCATCTTCATTCGCGCCGCAGGGATGTTCCAGCGAGCTGCGTCAATATCAATTTCCGACCAGCGCGCACCGATCAGTTCCGAAGTGCGCACAAAGGTGAGCGCCATGAGCTGCAACGCCAGGCGCGTGTGGTCCGCACCTACATAAGTGTCAATGGCGTGCAACAACTCAGGAAGGTCCGCCGCGTCGACGCGCGCGTAGTTGCGCCGCTTGTGCGGCTTCAGGATGTCCGTGGGTTTGATGCCGGCAACGGGGTTCTGCGTGGCCAAGTCATTCGCCATTGCGTAGCGCATGATCTGCCCGCAGGTCTGGAGGACCCGCTTGGCGATATCAAGAGCACCCCGCTTCTCGATCTTCTGCACCGCGTCCCGAAAATCGGAAGTGGCGAGATCCGAGAGCCTGGACGCGCCGATCTCCGGAAAGATGTCAAGTTCCAGTCGCCGCAGCACATAGTGCGCGTGCCGCTGATGGCGATTCTCCATCCATCGCGCGTACCAGTCGCGCGCTACATCCTCAAAGGTCTGTTCCAGCGACTTTCGTTCAGCGCCGGGATCAAGCCCCCGACTGACGAAGTCCCGGGCCTGCTCATGTCTGGCCCTGGCTACAGCAAGGGTCACTTTCGGATAGACGCCGAGCGCCAGTGTCTTCTGCTTTCCTCGGTGGCGATACTTGTAACGCCAGTAGCGTCCGCCGTTGGGCGCCACGAGAAGATAGAGCCCGCCTCCATCCGTGAGTTTCCACGGCTTTTCAGCGGTCTTGGCACTGCGAATCTGGGTGTCGGTCAGCATGTGGTGGTACTTTTCGAGACCCCCGAAGGGACGTACCACCAAAAATACCACCAGAGCCGGGAGACTGTAAGAGCATCAGTGAGACGCTATGAGACTCTGAAGTGCCTGTATTTCAGGCGTTTTGCGTCAATTTCGAGACCGTGTGAGACCGCTTGAGAAAGGTAATTGGCGGAGAGAGTGGGATTCGAACCCACGATACGCGTTTTGCGCGTATACGCCCTTAGCAGGGGCGCGCCTTCGACCAGCTCGGCCATCTCTCCGGGAAAAGCATTTTACCAATGGGGATGATACTGATCCCCACCGGATGGGTCAAAAAAACCGCGCTTCCCGCCTGCTTTCAGGCTTCCGGTGCCGCGGAATCGCCATGTTCCTGTTCGTTCTTGATGCGCTCGTAGATTTCTTCGCGGTGGACGGCGATATCCTTAGGGGCATTGACGCCGATGCGCACCTGATTGCCCTTGACGCCCAGCACCGTGACGGTAACGTTGTCACCGATCATGATGGTCTCGCTCACCCGTCTGGTCAGAATCAACATGGATTTGCTCCTGGTT
>Ga0307373_10002314_pt1 | contig 34482 bp, 36 predicted proteins | sample OX2MG_FD_202534 | JGI IMG/M metagenome (GOLD analysis project Ga0307373, IMG submission 202534) | Soil microbial communities from Risofladan, Vaasa, Finland - OX-2 | ecosystem: Environmental > Terrestrial > Soil > Coastal area > Acid sulfate soil | place: Finland: Risofladan, Vaasa | collected...
CCAGCGTCGCCGATGTTCCCACGGAAACCACGCTCGCCTACGCCCACGGCGTCATCGAAAACTCCTTGTTCGACGCCGCTACCCGCGCGGGATTGTCAGACCCGGTGATCATGCAATTGATCCACCTGTTCGGCTGGGACATAGACTTCAGCCACGATATCCGCAGCGGTGATTCGTTCACGGTGCTCTATCAGAAAATCCGCCGCCAGGATGAACCGATCACCGACGGCCCGATCCTGGCAGCCGAGTTTGTGACGCCGGGCAAGACCTACCGTATCGCGCGCTTCACCGACCCTTCCGGCAATACCGATTACTACACGCCTGATGGCCGCAGTGTCCGCAAGGAGTTATTGCGTGCACCGGTGGCCTACACACGTATCAGCTCGGGTTTTAGCATGCACCGAATGAATCCGATACTGCACATTGTGCGTCCCCACTTTGGTGTCGACTACGCAGCACCGATGGGCACACCCATCGTGGCGGCAGGTGACGGCTATATAGTGTTCCGCGGCCCGAAGGCCGGCTTTGGCCGCTGCATCATCATCCGCCATGGTGGCGGTTTCAGCACCTTGTACGCCCATATGTCGCGTTTTCGCAGTGGCCTGCACATCGGCAGCCGTGTGCAGCAGGATCAGGTGATCGGCTATGTGGGTGAGAGCGGTGAAGCCACCGGCCCGCACCTGCATTACCAGATAATGGTCGACGGGGTTCCGCGCAATCCACGTACTGTGAACCTGCCAAGTGCCGAACCTCTGCTGGCAAAATACCGGCCCGACTTCACCCGTACTTTTACCACGCTGCTGGCTGAGATGAGCAATGGCGGTGTAACTCGTGTTGCCAGCACCACCGGCAACAGTACCGTCAAGGCCAACACCGCCCACTGAGCGCGGATCGAGCCGATCTAAACGTGCGTGACTACTTTATCGGCCTGATGTCCGGCACCAGCAGCGACGGCGTGGATGCTGCGCTTGTGGAATTCACACCGGCGCCACGCTTGCACTCCAGCCATTTCCTGCCGTATGCACCAGCCCTGCGTGCGCATATTCTCGAATTCGCCGCCGGCCAATACCACGGCGATGCCATAGATGAGCTCGGCAGTCTAGATACCGAATTGGGGAAACTGTTCGCCAATGCTGCGCTTGCGCTCATCAACAAAGCCGGAATCACAGCGTCCGATGTCTGCGCCATTGGCAGCCATGGTCAGACCGTGCGCCATCGTCCCGACACGCCACAACCCTTCACGCTGCAGATCGCCGACCCCAATATAATTGCGTCACGCAGCGGTATCATCACGGTTGCGGATTTCCGTCGGCGTGACGTGGCTTTGGGCGGCCAAGGTGCGCCACTGGTACCGGCCTTTCATCACGCGGTATTCGCAGACCACGAGGAAACACGTGCGGTGGTGAATATCGGTGGTATCGCCAATATAACTGTGCTGCCTGCGGGCGATGCCATGGTGAGTGGTTTCGATACCGGGCCTGGTAATGTACTCATGGATCTTTGGAGTCGCGAACACCTGCATAAACCCCACGACGCAAACGGCGAATTCGCAGCATCGGGTCGCATCGATACAGGAGTGCTTAAGGAATTGCTGGCGGACGACTATTTCTCTCGTGCAATTCCCAAGAGTACCGGTCGCGAGCATTTCAATCAGGCTTGGCTGTCGGGGAGACTGGCAAACAAGAAACTTCCAGCAGTGGATGTGATGGCAACTCTCTGTGAACTTACGGCGCGCTCCATCAGCGATGCTGTCGTGCAGCATGCACAAGGGGCAAAACGGGTACTGTTGTGCGGGGGCGGCGCCCACAACACACATCTGCGTAAGCGTCTCATCGCTCATCTGCAGAGTTGCACAGTGGTCAGTACCGAGGTTTTCGGTATTCCGCCTGACTGGGTGGAAGCTGCGGCGTTTGCGTGGCTGGCGCGAGAGACTCTGGCAGGACGTGCCGGCAATTTGCCTGCGGCCACAGGGGCCAACCAGCCCGCAGTGCTGGGTGCCGTCTATCACGCATAAATGATGATGGAAGACGCAGCGCCCGTGTTGAATCGCAATCCTGGACGAGTTAAACGCTAAACGACGAACCGCAACCGCAAGTGGTACTGGCGTTGGGGTTACGGATCACAAATTGCGCGCCTTCCAGGCCTTCCGAATAATCGATCTCAGCTCCTGCCAGGTACTGGAAGCTCATGGGGTCCACCAACAAAATCACGCCTTCGTTCTGCACCTGGGTATCGCCTTCATCCACGTTCTCATCAAAGGTAAACCCATACTGGAAGCCGGAGCAGCCCCCACCGCTGACGAACACCCGAAGTTTAAGAGCGCTGTTGCCTTCTTCCTCGATCAATTGCTTCACCTTGTGCGCAGCGGCGCTGGTGAAAACAAGCGATGAATTTTGCAGCTGGGTATCCATAAAATGTATTCAGTTTCCCTGGCGATTTATCAAATTATACTCCAATCATGTACCCGCATTGCGTGGGCTTACGGGAGTGTTGTCCTGAGCTGATTTCTGATGGCTGATCGCCAGCATCGGGCCAGCGGGTTTGTGCACCATCTTGCCGTCGACGGTGGCACCCACAGTCATCTCGATGAGGTTGTAATGCACATCACCGGTGATACGGGCCTCAGCCCCCAGCTCAAGCCGCTGTTCCGCATACACATCGCCTTCCACAGTACCGTTGATGGTCACATGCGGCACGTGGATCTCGCCCTTGATGACGCCATGCTGGCTCAGGCTAAGCATCGATTCAGGGCCGTTGCTGGCACTTATGTTGCCGCGCACGCTGCCATCCACGTGCAGACCACCGCTGAAACTCAGGTCACCGCTGATCTCGGTATTACGCCCCACCAGTGTATCGATACGCACCGCGGGACGCTGATTTTTGCCACTGAACATCTTGCTTACCTCCTAACCAATAATGCTTTGCCAGGTAAAGTTCTGTTGAACAGATGCATGCCCGCTTTCCATGATCGTGACTTCCACCCTACCGGGCGTGAACCCTTCGGGGAAAATCGCATCGCCTTCCAGGTTTTCAAAATACTGGAAAGCGAAATTGAGCGTTGCGGCATTCTTGGGGGCGATGCTGCGCGCATCCAGAATCACCGGTTTACCCTGTTCAGCACCGTATATCTTTATCTCGACACTACCCGTAACCTTGAATTCCTTGGTGCGCACTTGTATCAAGACCAAGCGATAATGATATAACCGCGGCGCCCCGCCACTCGTAAACTTGAGGTTCTGTACGCGGATGCCTTCCTCACCCTCAACCGGTGAAACTATGCCCTTATAAAAGGCAAGTTCTTCCTGAAGGCTGAGCATTTTTGTCTGTTGAGCCTCTAGACTCTGTTGCACCTGCGCATGTGCCGCTTGGTCCACTTCACGTTCACGCTGTAGCACAACGATCTGTTCCTGCAATTGTGAATTCTTCTGTGTCAGCGTTTCTATACTGTCCTGCAATCTTGCCGCCGCCATCCGGTCATACCCGGCACGCGATTCGCCATAAAAATACGCCAGCAGTATCACAACGATGATGGCCGCAACTGTGAAACCTGCGCCCAGCCACAGTCTGATTGGCTGGTGATGTCTGACCACAAGTTTTTTGGCCATCTAAATCGGAATCCGGGCTTGGTTAGTATCGTTAGCTATGTTACCTGTTGACCGGACTTTAGACTACCGGGACATGCATCGCAGAGCACTACATACTGATACAATTTGACGATAATTGTCTGATGGGTATGCAATAGAGCCTCACAGGTTATTTAAAAAATAGTTGCTTCAAGCAAATATTAGCTGAATTAGCTGTAGCCACGTTAGGTAAACCATAAGAAGCGGAGTGCGCTCATGTTCTGGGTTCTGGCGTTACATATCATTTTCATGGTTACCTGGTTCGCAGGACTTTTCTACCTGCCAAGACTGTTCGTCTATCACGCTGAATCAAGCGACGAGATCAGCCTGCGGCGCTTCGAGACCATGGAAAGTCGATTATTCATAATCATGAATATCGGCGCAGTCGGCACCATCATCTTCGGCTTGTGGTTGTTATTGGTTTGGTGGCTGCCTCCGCCCGCTTGGCTGTATATAAAGCTAGCACTAGTAGTGTTGTTGATCCTTTACCATATCTATTGCCGTAAGTTGCTGATGAATTTCCGACATAACCAAAACCGCCATAGCTCGGGATTTTATCGCTGGTTCAATGAGATTCCCGGGCTCTTGCTGATTGCCATCGTGATCCTCGTCGTAGTGAAGCCACAAATCTTCTGAATATGTCCTGCTTGATGAACTCGCAGTCCCGATTCGTCGCTGCGATGTTGTTTCCTGCAACTGATGTTTAATGATTTGCTCGAAACTATTGCTCATTCAAATCGCTGGCTAATATCTGATGTCGAACCGCTTACCTCAAATACATCAGACAACCCACACTTACGTTCGCTCTGTAGCGGATGTGCTTGCTGCCTGTGTGCTGTCACTGTGGGGTTATGCAAACTACGCAAAGGGTTAAACGCCTAAATGCGAATGATTATTATTGACAATATTTGAATCCCCACTATACTTCTATGTAAATGAGAATCACTCTCATTAATGAATGCGGAATTTGCTGCCTCTAAGGGCAGGTAGCTGTTTGTTTTATCGAGGTAATTCATGTCGTTACGACTTGCCATCCCCTGTGTATTGGTGCTGTTTTGCGGTTCGATCTCGGCATACGCGGAAACTCCCACGGTTGAACTGCTGATTCAAAACCAGCAGTTCATGGTGCAGGAGCTCTCGCTGCCAGCTGACACCAAGGTCAAATTGTTGATCCATAACCAGGACAGCCTACCGGCGGAATTCGAAAGCTACGACCTGTCACGTGAGGTAGTGGTGCCGGGGCATAGCTCGGTTACGGTCTACATCGGTCCGCTCTCTCCCGGCCGTTATAACTTCTTCAACGATTTCAACCACGCCGCCCAGGGTTGGGTGGTGGTGGCTGCGCCTGTTTCAAATCCCGGTCACTAAAATCATGCTCGCCACCGCCATCATCGTGTTTCGCGAAGTGCTGGAAGCCGCACTGGTGATTGCCATCGTGCTGGGTGCGAGCCGTGGTGTTGTCCGCCGCGGATGGTGGATCCTGGGCGGCATCCTGCTGGGCACACTCGGCGCCGCTGCAGTCGCGCTGTTCGCCGGTGCCATTGCTGAAGCATTTTCCGGCACCGGCCAGGCGCTGCTGAATGCAGCGATCCTGCTGATTGCCGTGATGATGCTCGCCTGGCACAACATCTGGATGAGCAGCCACGGCCGCAAGCTGGCCGGTGAAATCCAAGCCGTGGGTGCCGCGGTCCAGGCGGGCAACAAGACCTTGGCGGCGCTGTTGGTTGTGTGCTTTGCTGCAGTAATGCGTGAAGGCTCGGAAGTGGTGCTGTTTCTGTGGGCCATCGCCGCCAGCGGCGGTCAAGAATTTAGCATGAGCATCGGCGGTTTCGCAGGTCTGTTAACCGGGATACTGGTGGGAGGTTTGCTGTATCGCAGCCTGCTGTTCATCCCTCTGCGATATTTCTTTACAGTCACCGGCTGGCTGATCCTGCTGCTCACCGCTGGGTTGGCCGCCCAGGCGGCGGGATTCCTCAACCAGGCGGGTCTGCTGCCGGCACTCGGTCAAGGTTTGTGGAACACCTCACGGTTTCTCAGCCAGCAGAGCATTATTGGCCAATTGTTACACATACTTGTGGGCTACACCGCGCGCCCCTCCGGCATACAAGTGTTGTTTTATTTCGTTACTCTGGTGGTGATCTTCGTACTCATGCGAGTGATCGGACGGCAGCGGCCACATTCACCTATCACAAAAATTAAAGCGCCTAGCGACTCGCAACTGACCAGTACACGAATATCACCTTAACCCGAAATGTGTGTGGGGTATTTCTTAAAAGGGGAACTCATGCCCAAACAGTCAAGGCATCTAGTGCAATGATGTCCAAACCCAGCCAGCGTTATCTACGCCAGCTCGCAGCCGTATTGTTATTCAGTCTGGCCGCCTGTAGCACAGCAAACGCGGATGATTTCTTCGTGTATTCACCTTATGTGGTGCAAGGCCAAAGTGAATTGGAGTTTCTCGGTCATAGTTATCAGGACAGCAGCCCAACAGTAAGTGGAGAGTATGCCTACCAGTTTTCCGCAGCCCATGCCTTCACCTCCTGGTGGAAACCCGAGATTTATTTTGGTGTCTACCAGCACTCCCCCGGTGGGCCGCAGACGCTGGTCGCCCGGGAGTTCGAGAATCTCTTCCAGTTCACGGCACCGGGCGAATACTGGGTAGACATAGGTTTCCTGGCATCCTATGAATACGCCACCCAGCCAGGTGCAACCAGCGTGCTGGAATTCGGCCCACTGTTCGAGAAGCACAGTGGGCATTTTGTGCAGAAATTGAATTTCATCTGGGAGAAGCAGCTTGGAGGTGGCGCAGAAAATAATTACGCATTCCGTACCGCTTACAGCCTGAGCTATCAATTACGGCGATGGTTTGCGCCCGGTGCCGAAATCTACCTGCGCCCGCATGACAATGCCTACCAGATCGGTCCGGTTCTCTACGGGGAGCTGGTTAGCGCGAAAGGCAGCGAAATTGAATACAGCGTTGGCGTGGTATTCGGCGCAAATCCCGGGGCGCCCAACCAGACATTCGTGCTGCGCCTGGAATACGAATTTTTCTGACAGTATTGTAGATTGCAGATTAAGTTTCTTGAGCTTCATTTGGCTTCGATGGGCATTCAGTTAGAATTGCATGACGTTCCTGCGGATATTTGCATATGCCATCACAATCAAGCCCCTTCCATATAAGACCAGCACGCCCTCATGAATCCAAACTTATATTGGATCTAATTCGTGGTCTGGCCGAGTACGAGAAACTTGCTCACGAAGTGGTGGCAAAGGAACAGGATATTCAAGCTGCTCTATTTGGCAAAAAGCCGTCAGCCGAATGCCTGATTGCGGAACTTGACGACATAGCCATTGGCTTTGCACTGTTTTTCCATAACTTCTCCACGTTTGCTGGCAAGCTTGGCCTGTATCTCGAAGACCTGTATATAAAACCTGAATTCCGCGGCCGGGGTTTCGGCAGGAAAATGCTCGCGCATCTCGCCAATCTAGCGGTACAGCGTGGCTGCGCGCGCTTCGAATGGGCGGTACTGGACTGGAATGCGCCAGCGATCCGCTTCTATGAAAGTCTGGGTGCCAAGATCATGCATGACTGGAAAATCAACCGCTTGACTGACGATGCATTACAAAAACTTGCGGCAGAAGCTCGAGACTAAATTCAGTTGGCAACAACAGGTGCGCCGCCGGGGAATAACAGCGGCGCCAGTTCTTTGAGCGCCCGCCGATAGACGCGTCGTTTGAAGAAGATGACTTCCTCCAGTGGATGCCAGTAATCAACCCAGCGCCAGCTGTCGAATTCCGGCATGTCACTGATATCCAAGCGCACGGCGGATTCGTCGCCGTTGAAACGCAGCATGAACCAGATCTGTTTCTGACCGATGCACAGCGGTGCCATGTCGTGGCGCTGGTAACGGTGCGGCAAGCGGTATCTCAACCAGCGGCGGGTACAACCGAGTATCTCCACAAGTTCGGACCCGAGTCCGACTTCCTCCTCGAGCTCACGGAACAGCGCTTCCTCAGGAGTCTCGTGTTCCTGGATACCGCCCTGGGGAAACTGCCAACCGGACTGGCCCTTGCGGCGCGCCCAGAACAACCGGCCGAACTGGTCGGCAAGGATGATGCCGACATTGGCGCGGAATCCCTGCGAATCGATTAATCCGCCCGCAATTCCAGCTGCATGCACACTCATGTAACCAGTGTTCCATAGATACGAGGGCGCTGGCAAACCCGTGTGGTTGTAACAACCACAGGTTTTCATTAACCTGCCTGCCCTGCCAACACTTGCGGATTCACACGTGCAACTGGCGCTTTTCGTCCTGTATCACACGCTGCCGGATGGCGACAGCGATGATCCGTGGTTGTACTTTCTTACGCAACAAGATGTACTCGATGTGGCGGTGAATACCGATGCGCAGCTGACCAAGATCTCGCAGAAATGCGGCTGGCCGATCATGCAGCTGCGTCGCAAACAGGCGGTTGCGGTACTTTAAGCCATGCGCGAACGCCTGCATCCCCTGCCGTTGCTGAGTGCCTTGGTGGCGCTCACAGTCATCGCATTATGCGTGGCGCTCGCAGTCGGCAGCGTACCTCTGCCGCTGCACTCGGTAATCAGCGTCCTCGTTGGTGGCGGCGATCCCCTGGCGCGCACGTTGGTGCTGGAATTACGCCTGCCACGCGCCATCACCGCTTTCGCCACCGGCGGACTGCTGGCCCTGGCCGGCGCACTCATGCAAGTATTGCTGCGCAATCCATTGGCAGACCCTTATATCCTTGGTGTATCCGGTGGTGCTGCTGTCGGTGCGCTGTTGTCGCTGCTGCTGGGAGTGGCAGGATACTGGGTCAGTGGCAGTGCTTTCCTGGGCGCGCTCATCTCCATGCTCATCGTGTTTGTCCTGGCCCACGGTCGTGGCGGCTGGACCCCCACGCGCCTGCTGCTGACCGGCATCGTAGTGGCATTCGGCTGGGGCGCTGCCATCAGCCTGCTGCTGGTGTTGTCCGACAATGCCAGCCTGCGCAGCATGCTGTTCTGGCTCATGGGTGATCTGTCCTACCGCAGTGGCGGCTGGCTGCCGCTGGTGGTCGTCATTGCCGGTCTCGCGGTCTGCCTGCCATTTGCGCGGCATCTGAACGTGCTGGCGCGCGGTGAAACTCTCGCCGAAGCACTCGGCATCTCCGTGCGCCCGTTCACCATCGCCATCTACATAGCCGCCTCACTGTTCACCGCCGTGGCCGTGACCGAAGCCGGTGCCATCGGTTTCGTGGGATTGGTAGTACCACACATGCTGCGCTTATTGTCCGGCAGCGACCATCGCACACTGTTACCGGGCGCCGTGCTGCTAGGCGGCAGTCTGCTGATGCTCGCCGACACCCTGGCGCGCAGCATGCTGGCACCGCAGCAATTGCCGGTGGGCGTGGTGACCGCTGCTGTCGGCGTACCGTTATTCCTGTACCTGCTGAATCGTGCGCGCGGACCGTTATGAGCGCACCGGCCCTGCTGGAAACTCGCAGCCTCACGGTCAACATCGCCGGTAAATGTGTATGCGGTAACTTCAACCTAGCCCTGAATCCCGGCAGCTGCATCGGCGTCCTCGGCAGCAACGGTGTGGGAAAAACCACATTGCTGCATAGCCTGGCAGGCCTGCGCCCCGTCGATAACGGTGAGATCCTGCTGAACGGATTACCGCTTAGAACATTGCCGCGGCGGCGCATCGCACAACAGATCGGCTTACTGATGCAGCAGCAGGAAGACAGCTTGCCAGCCACAGTCCTGGAGACCGCGCTTATCGGCCGGCATCCGCACATCGATTTCTGGCGGTGGGAATCCCATAACGATGTCAATCTGGCACGGCGAGCGCTCAAACTGGTGGGTCTTGACGGCCTGGAGCAACGTTCCCAGACACAGCTCTCCGGCGGCGAGCGCCGGCGGCTCGCGATCGCAACCATTGTCACCCAGGATCCACAGATTTTCCTGCTGGACGAACCCACGCACCAGCTGGACCCTCATCATCAACTGGCCCTGCTAAGACATTTCGCCCTGCTGGCGCGCACCCAGGCACGCGCCATCATCATGAGTCTGCATGACGCGAACCTTGCGGCGCGTTTTTGCGACCAGGTGTTGTTACTATTCGGAGATGGTGAACTGCTGTTTGGCAGCCTGGACAAGATACTGAATTCTGAAAACTTAAGTCGCCTGTACCAGACGACCGTAATCCCGGTAAAATGGTCCGGTGGCACTGCTTATCTGCCGAAATGAATCAGATATGAATCACCTACGGTTGCCGTGCGATACGCTATCCTAGCGCAGTGGCATGCTTATAGATGTTCCTAGTACCTCACGTCTTGCTCTTTTTCTCGACATAGAGGCAAACACATGTTGAAGCTCGAGCGCCATAAAAAATTGATTTTCGCGGGTACTATCAGCGCCCTGATCTTTACCGGCCTCGCTGCCTGCACCAGCGGGCCCGATCCGAATGCCAAGAAAGCTCTCATGGCCTGTTATGCCGTCACCAATGTCCAGGCCGGCCAGATACTCGGAAGACAGCTGGATGCCTTGATGCTCTCGGGCGAAAAATCGCCCATCCATGTATGCAAGTACAACGATACAAATACCGGAGAAACACCAGCGCTCCTGCAGATCAGTGAGACTGACTCCAAGGATCCCACTGGTGAGCTGGCGGCAGAGGCGGCCCAGCTGAAAGCGCTGTTCAAACACAATATCAAACCGATTCAGATCCACCCTGCCGATGGATTCGGTCCTGGCGCATTCTACGTGGATAACACTATATCGCCCAGCGTCTCATCGGTGCAGCTACACTTGATCGATAACGGTTACAAAATGATGGTGCAGATAATTAATCCGAAAGATTTCGACGCTGGTGAAAAACAGGCTGCGGCTTTTGCGCAACAGGCGTTCAACAGCATTAAAGATAAAAGCGCTTTCAAAACAATCTGAACAGCCCGGTGTCCTCATTTACGCTCGGTCTTCATCAAGACATATATTTGCTTGACTTGAGTACACCACATCTCTAAATTATTAATTGCCTTGAGGCGTCATCCTCGCGGATGACACTCGGGAAGCCGGTGCGTCTTAGGACAATGCCGGCGCTGCCCCCGCAACGGTAGGTGAGCATATGTCTGTCATGTAGCCACTGCGCATGAGCGCGGGAAGGCGACAGTCAGGGGAAACCCCGCTCACGAGCCCGGAGACCGGCCTGAAGGCACGTTCCAGCGTTGCGGCGGGCGATGCGAGCGGGCCTGAGCCCCATCGTTTTTCTTACCTCACGCTGGTGTTATTACCGTTGCTTTCACGCATGCGGGCGAGCGGCGTGAGGAGAGCTTCATGAACAAACCTGCCCTGATTGGCGGTGTATTGGCACTGCCTGTACTTTTCTCCTGTCCCGTATTAGCCGATGATTCTGTTAATTTGGGTGCCCCTATCACTGTCACTGCCACCCGTACTGCACTCACGGCCGATCAAGAGGTGGCACCTATGATCGTGATTACCGCACAGCAAATCCAGCTGAGCGGTGCCCAGGCTATCGGCGACCTGCTGCAGCAATATGCCGGACTCGACATCGCAAGCAACGGCGGACCGGGGCAACCTACTTCACTTTTCCTGCGTGGCACCAACAGTAATCAGACGCTGGTGATGATCAATGGCGTCAAGATCAATCCCGCGGATGGCAGCGGCGCGGCGCTGCAGAACATTCACCTCAACGACATCGAGCGCATCGAAATTGTGAAAGGGCCGCGCGCTGCGCTCTATGGCTCCGACGCCATCGGCGGCGTCATCAACATCATTACCCGGCAGGGGAGTCAGGGCAGCCACTATGGCGCGTATGCGGGCGCCGGGCGCTACGGCACCTATGACGATGGCGGCCACTTTGATTACGGCCAGGGTGACAACGCCTTCGGCGTTTCCGCCGATAACTATCACACCGATGGTTTCCCGACGGTCGCCGCCAGCTCTATCGATAATGGCAATACGGACCGCACCTGGAATGCTTACGGCCGTACCCAGCTCGCGGGTGTGGATGTCAATATCAAGCATTGGCAGAGTACCGGTAATACTCAGTACATGGGTTATTCCGACAATCCGCCCTACGATCTGATCCCCTTGGATGATAACTTTCAGAATCAGGTCACCAGCCTGGATCTGACCGCCAACCCCTGGACCGCCTGGCGAAGCAACTTGAACCTGAGCCATATGCTGGACCAGACCGACCAAGCGCAGGCTGATCCCTATAATCCATCGCAAACTCCGGACTTCGTGCACACCCAGCGCAACGTCGTTGATTGGCAGAACGACGTCAGCCTGGGCGAGCACCAGCTATTGACCGCCGGATTGTATTCCGAGGAGCAACACGCAAGTTCGCAATCCTATGGCTTAGCGTACGACGTGCCTGACCGCATCAATGCCATATATCTTGAAGATGATCTCAACGCTGGAAAAAATCGCCTGGTGATTGCAGCACGCGATACCCGCGATCAGGAATTCGGCAATTATCTAACCTGGAACGCGGATTACGCTTACGATGTAAGCGCCAATACCCGCCTGACCGCAGGTGCCGGCACCGGTTTTAGGGCACCCAGCGCCACAGAATTGTATGGCTTTGGTGGTAATCCGAATTTGCAGCCGGAAACCTCCCAAAATCTTGAAATAGGTTTGCGCCAGAAGATAAATGCCACGCAAAACTTTACACTGAGCGCATTCCAGAACAAGCTCGACAATCTCATCCAGTTCGTAGTCACGCCCAGCAACCTGAACGGCGAGAATGAGAATATCGCCAGCGCCCGCGTGCGTGGACTGGAAGCTGGATATCAACTGACGCTGAAGTCCTGGTATTGGCGCACCAATGTAATTGTCCAGCAGCCCGAAAATCTGGATACGGGCACCCTATTGTTGCGGCGCTCCGAACGCACCATGACCACGGCGCTTACATGGCACAACGATTCGACCAGCTTTGGCGTACATCTCATCGCCACTGGCCCGCGTGATGACCTGGATTTCAATACCGGCGCACCGGTAACCGATGTTGGATATGTACTTGCCGGTGTAACTGTTCGCCAACAACTCGGCCATGGATTTGCCGTAAGTGGCACTCTCGAAAACCTGCTGGATACCCAATATCAGACTGCTGCCGGTTACAACACTGCCGGTCCGTCTGTGTTCGTTCGCCTGGAATTCAATTCCAACTGATTGGAGTTCGGTACTGGGCACGCTAGAAAAATAAACAATGCCTCTCAACAAGCGCAGCTCGTTGAGCGCAACAGACGTATAAGTCCGCTAAATGATATTCGGCTCCGGCTCCAGTCGGATACCGAATTTCTGCTGCACTGATTCCTGTATACGTCGCGCCAGCGCCAGGATTTGTGTGCCGCTGGCATGCATATAATTTACCAGCACCAGCGCATGCTTGTCCGATACTCCGGCGTCGCCTTCACGAAACCCCTTCCAGCCGCAGTGTTCGATCATCCATGCGGCACTGAGTTTCCTACCTTGCGGTGCTTGGAATGCCGGTAAATCTGGAAACTTTTTTTGCAACTGCGCCGCCTGGCTTTCAGGCACCAGCGGATTCTTGAAGAAACTGCCAGCGTTGCCTATGACGGCTGGATCCGGGAGTTTGCGCAACCGCAAACGGCACACGGCCACGGATACATCCGCCGCTGTCGGTTCTGTGATGTGCATGGCCGCCAATTCCTCGCGCACGCCAGCATAATCGAGCTTGAGTGGTGCGGAACGCTGCAGACGCAGTTCGATGGTAGTGATGATCGAGCGCTCTGGCGTCCGCTTGAAAATACTATCCCGGTAGCTAAAACCACACTGCTCCCAGCTCAACTGCACCTGCTCATGAGACATGCGGTCATAAGCCGATACGCTTATCAAAGTCTCCGACAGTTCTGCACCGTAGGCGCCGATGTTCTGGATGGGGGCGGCGCCCACAGTGCCGGGAATCAGTGAAAGATTTTCCAGTCCGCATAAGCCCTGCGCCAGCGACCAGCGCACCAGCTCGTGCCAATGTTCTGCGGCGGCGGCGCGTACGCGAACACCACTACCATTGTCAGCCAGCAACTCCATGCCGCGATTCGCCATCAGCAATATCAAACCATCAAAATCGCGGGTGAAAAGCGTATTGCTGCCCTCGCCCAGCACCAACAGCGGCAGGTCTTTGACTTGTGGCAATGCCAGCACTTCCGGAATCGCTGCTGGAGCGTGGATCTCGGCCATCCATTTGGCATGTGCCGAAACGCGAAACGTGTTGCGGTGTTCGAGGGATGCGTTTGCAGTGAGTATGTATCTTGCTGTCATAGGAGGTAAACAACATGCACCCCTCGCCCTTCTTTCCCCCACCTGCGGAAAGGAAGTTGGTGAGGGATGCTTTATTTCACCAAGGCCGTGCCGATGTCGCGCGGATCGGAAGCTGCCATCACTTTGCCAGTTTTGTAATTCCAGGTGATGGCCTGCATGTTTCCGTAAGGGCCTGATTGTCTGAGCGTATAACCCATCTTTCCTAGGCCGGTGATCTCATCGGGCGTGAACGCGCCGGGTTCGTAATACACCGCATCCGGCAGGTACTGCATGTGATAGCGCGGGATGCTAACGATGCTGTTGGCATCTCCGCCAGCGTAATAATTAAGCGTGCCCAACAGCACCATGCTGATGATGCGGCTGCCGCCGGGTGTGCCGAGTATCGCGAGTCCGTCTTTGGTCTCCAGGAACGTGGGCATCATGCTCGAGAGTGGCCGTTTGTGGGGCGCGATGGCATTGGCATTGTTGCCCACCAGATCAAAGCCGTTGGCTACGCCCGGCTTGGAGACGAAATCATCCATCTCGTCATTCAGGATCACGCCGGTCCCGGGCGGCATGAACCCACTGCCGAAACGGAAGTTGACTGTGAAGGTGGCCGCCACCCGGTTACCGTCCTTGTCCAGGATGGAAATGTGGGTGGTGTGATCGCTTTCCGGCCCAACCGATATCACCGGCGCAAGTTCACTGCTGGGTGTGGCTTTGTCAGGCAGGATGGAATCGCGCAATCCGGCGGCATAATACGGACTCAGTAATCTCTGTAACGGCATTTGCACAAACGCCGGATCACCCAGGTAGGCAGCGCGGTCGCGGTACGCGTAACGCATGGCCTCGATGATGTAATGCTTTCGCATCAGATCGGTGAGACGGGGCAAGTCGTAGCCGGAGATGATATTCAGGGCTTCAAGCATCACGATGCCACCGGAGGACGGCGGCGGTGCGGATACGATGCGCATGTCATGGTAGCTGCCCACCAAAGGCAGGCGCTCGATCGCTTTGTAATCACGCAAGTCCGCCAGCGACCAGATGCCGCCGTTAGCGCGTACCGCATCCACCATCGCCTTGGCGAGCTCGCCTGAATAAAAACCCGCATCACCTTTTTTGGCGATCAGTTCCAGGGTCCTGGCCAGATCCGGCTGTTTCAACAGGTAACCGGTGGGCGGCACCTGACCATCGGGCATGAACACCGCCGCGGCCGCCGGCCATTGCTTGAGCTTGTCCACGCGGTTGGCAATCATCTGGTGAAATAACTGGTCCAGCGGGAAACCGTCACGCGCCAACTTGATGGCCGGCGCCAAATCCTTGGTCAGTGACAGACGACCGTAATGCTTGTTGAGATATACCAAGGCGGACGGTTCACCGGGGATGGCAGCTGACAGAGGGCCATTCAACGATGCGCCCGGAATCACCTCGCCGTTTTTGTCTTGATACATGTCGGCGCTGGACGCCGCCGGCGCATATTCGCGGCCGTCGATGAAAGTATCGTGATCGTCCTTGGTCACATGCAGTAGCCAGAATCCGCCGCCGCCGATACCGGAGCTGTAGGGTTCCACCACCGCGAGCGCGGCACTCACCGCGACGGCCGCATCGAAGGCATTGCCGCCGTCAGCAAGTATCTGCATGCCGGCTTGGGTAGCCAGCGGATGAGCGCTGGCGACCGCGTCGTGGCCAGGCTTAAGGGGTGCTGCTGAAAGCAGCAGTGGCATAAACAGAAAGACCAGCAGGACACCAACTCTGATTTTCATTTATTTAAGCCTCAGGTTATCAACGCGACGCTATCAGTCTTTGTTTATCAGACGCCGGTATTTTGCCAGCAATTCTTCACGGGTTTCCGGGTGCATTTCATCCAGTGGAATGCAATCCACAGGACACACCTGCCGGCATTGGGGCAGGTCGAAATGACCAACACACTCAGTACAAAGATCCGGGTTAATCTCGTAAATATCCGCGCCCTGGGAAATGGCGTGGTTCGGGCACTCGGGCTCGCACACGTCACAGTTGATACAGGCGTCGGTGATCTTGAGCGCCACGTTCAGATCCGGTGAATGATTTTAGAGTGTTTATTCTAACGTTTCTTCAGTTTGCGCAGTTCCGCCATGACTGCCGGATGTACGAACTGCGAGACATCACCACCGAGTGCGGCGATCTCGCGCACCAGACTGGAAGAGATGAAGGTGAATTGCTGCGCTGGCGACATGAAGATGGTCTCCACATCCGGAGCCAGATGCCGGTTCATGGCCGCCAGCTGGAATTCGAATTCGAAATCCGAGACTGCGCGCAAACCACGCAGGATCGCCTGGATGCTCTGCTTGTGGGCAAAAGCCACGGTGAGTTCCGCGAAACCGCAAACCTCCACATTCTTGGTGTCCTTGAGTGCGGCGCGCGCCATCGCCACGCGTGCCTCCAGAGAAAACTCCGGGGTCTTGCCGGGGTTGGAAGCGATCGCCACGACTACCTTATCGAACAGCCGCGCCGCGCGCCGCACGATATCGGTGTGACCGTTGGTGATGGGGTCGAAGGTGCCAGGATAGAGGATACTGACGGCCATTGTGTCTCCTTTCACGCTTGTATAGCGGGCTTTTCAGTCTTGGGCAAGTTTTGCCGGTGCCTGCCGCGCCAGGCCGAAACCCACCCGGCCCGCATGGCCTTCTCGGAACATCTCCCAGGCCGGCGGCAACAGCGGCACCGTACCCTTGGGGTATTCCATATATACCTGCGCCTGGGGCGCCAGCCAGCCATACTGTTCCAGGTCCCGAGTGGCTTCCGCCAATAACGAGGATGCGAACGGGGGATCCAGAAACACGACATCGAACATCTGCTGGGGAGCACGCAGAAAAGCCAAGGCCTCGGATTGCAGGACTTCGCCGTTGTCGGCATGCAGGCTCTCCAGGTGCGTACGCAGGACATCCACCACCTGCCACTCCTGGTCGATGAACAGCACACTAGCCGCGCCTCGGGACAGGGCTTCCAGGCCAAGAGCGCCGCTGCCGGCGAACAGGTCCAGGCAGCGTGCCCCGGCGATTCTATGCATCAGCCAGTTAAACAGGGTCTCTCGTACCCGGTCCGGTGAAGGCCGGATGCCCGGTAACGGGGGAAACTTGAGCCGCCTGCGGCGCCACTGACCGGCGATGATGCGGAACTCGTTTTTATAACCTCGACCGGGATTGAACATAGACAAAATCCAAGTGCTAAACAGTTTTATTTACCGAGCGGATAGGCCCAGGCTGCTTGCGCCAGAGCGTATCTCAAGCGTACCCTAAATCGCCGTTTACGGAGGAAAACTAATGAATAAGCGCGCGCTGGTCCTGCTCACCGCCATGGCCTTCATCCTGACTGCCTGCGTCAAGGGTAATGATTCCACGACCGTAACAAATCCAAATAACAACCAGGGTTCCACATTCCAGGCGAGTTTCACACCTTTGAGCGGCATCGGGCCTTTCCCGAGTGACCTGTATTTCAACGGCAGCACCACCGGCACATTGAATATCCCCGTAGACTGCGGCCCCACCAGCAGTCCAGCTAACGCACCAACCTGCGCTATGAATCATCTGGATGGTTACGGTACGCAGCCTGTTATCAATGCTTACTTCACCAATGCGATTGAAAATAGCAGTTTGAATGCAGGTGACGTATTTGTTCTTCAGGTAACAACCGATCCACAAACAAAAGCTGTAACAGGCTTTGTAAAGCCTTTAGTTGATGGCACAGATTACAGTGTCGGCGTCTCTACAGCTTCTGATTCAAATGGCATGGTACTCAACATCACACCGCTCAAACCGCTAGCCGGTGGCAGCAGCTATTTGGTGGTGTTGACCAATGGCATAACGGATACCAACGGCGATGCTGCCATTCCAAGTCTCGATTATTCCTCCATCCTGGCCGCGGATTCTCCAGCACTGGCTGCCGGCTGTGACCCCAGCAAGATCGATGCAACCCAGTTGACCAATCAAGCACTGCTGCCAATTGCGCAGTTTACCTTGGCGCAATTGTGCGTTGGCGGCCAGGTGGTACCCAATCTATCCAGTATCGTGCTCACTTTTAGCTTCAGCACGCAGTACATCGGTGCAACGTTTGCCGCTGTGGAAGCCAATACGCCGGCCGGCGTTGGTACTGCTGCGGATACAGGACTGAACACAAAAATGATCAACTCAGCCCTGTACGGATTTGCCGAAGTTTGGGCAGGGACAGTTACAATCCCCTATTATCTTACGATCGCCACTCCCAGCAACCCGGCACCGGCTATAACTGGTTATTGGCATACAGCTTCCGGTGGTGACACCACCGTTCTCAATCCCATGCCGGCTGCAACTTCAAATGTCACAATACCCATGCTAGTGACCTTGCCGATACCGAACAATGGCGCTAATGGCGGTTGCCCGGCGCCAGCTACTCCGGGAACTGGATGGCCGGTAGTAATCTTCCAGCATGGCATCACACAGGACCGCGAGAACGTGTTCGCAGTAGCTGATTCTCTGGCCGCGGCTTGCATCGCTTCTGTGGCCATTGATTTGCCACTTCACGGCGTGACAGATGACACTGATCCGTTCTATCAGAATCAATTGTTTAGCGGTACCCCTGCCGCTGGTTTGATGACGGGTGAACGCACTTTCAACTTGCCGGAAGTCGCACCCTTCTTCAATCCGCCCAGCATCTCCATAGCACCCTCCGGGAGTTATTTCATCAATCTCACAAGCCCATTGACTCTACGCGACGATCTGCGGGAAGCAGTGGCTGACATAATTTCCCTGCGCAAGGCTATTCCTAGCATCACCGCTTACGGAACTTCCAATACACTCTTCGATGGCTCACAAATCTCCTTTGTCGGTCACTCGCTGGGAGCAATCACGGGCACTTCATACCTGGCATTTGATGGCAGCCATATCCTGGCGGCCACGCTTGCCAATCCAGGTGGTAACATCACTCAGTTGGTGCAAAATTCCGGGGAGTTTGCACCAATAGTCAATGGGGGGTTGGCAGCACAGGGCATTGGAACCGGAACCCAGCTCTACTATGATTTTTTCCGTAATGTCCAATCTGTAATTGATGACGGTGATCCCGCCAACTTTGCAGCGCTGGCTGCGGCCAACGATCCCATACACATGATCGAGGTCGTTGGTGGCTTCGCCAACGATCCCTGCAATGTTCCAGATACAGTCGTACCCAATAGCAGCACACAGTTGCTAGCGGATCTTATGGGGCTTACCCAGACGAATACCACGATTGGTCCAAGCGGGAATCCCATACATGCACTGGTACAGTTCACAGCTGGCACACATGGTTCATTGCTATCGCCAGCTGTTCCATCATCTGCATGCAGCGCCGATGCTTTGCTGTATGGTGCAGTAACATTGGAGATGCAGACTGAAATGGCAAACTTCATGGGCAGTTACGGTCACTATCTGCCGATTAACAATAACCCGCCTGGTCTAATAAAATAGTTACAGTTACGTAAGAACAACGGGGCGGTCTAACCGCCCCGATTTTTTTGTGCGCTATTCAGCTGATGCTAGGATAGCGCTTGCTTCGATGCTGCGTGGAAAATGAACCAACCCATTTCCAAAACCAGTTTCTTGAATAAGCTTCGCCAGCAACTACGACATGCTGTGCTGCACATCACACCAGGCCGTGCTATCGATGACGCGCTCATGGAAGAACTCGAAAACCAATTACTCCAAGCGGACGTGGGCGTAGAGGCGGCGCGTGCGATCCTCGAACAGTTGCGAACGCATGCGCGTGAAGACAAATTGAAGGATGCCGATGCTCTGCGAACTGCCCTGGTGGAAATCATCACTCGCCTGCTGGAGCCGATTGCACATCCGTTTAAGCTAGCAAGCGCAAACAAACCATTCGTGATTCTGATGGTGGGCGTGAACGGTGTGGGCAAGACCACCACCATTGGTAAGCTGGCACAGCGCTACAAATCACGCGGACTGAACCTCATGCTGGCGGCCGGTGACACCTTTCGGGCCGCCGCTGTGGAGCAGTTGCAGGAATGGGGCGCGCGTCAGGGCGTGTCCGTAATCGCCCAGGCTGGCGGCGCTGATCCGGCTGCTGTGGCCCACGATGCCTGGTTAGCGGCCAAGGCCCACGATAGCGATGTGCTGATGGTGGATACCGCCGGACGTCTGCACACCCAGAGTAACCTTATGGAAGAACTGAAAAAAATACGCCGGGTGCTCGCCAAGCTCGACCCAAGCGCGCCGCAGGAATGCCTGCTGGTATTGGACGCCGGCACCGGCCAGAATGCCTTGCGCCAGATCGAACAATTCCATACGGCGGTAGGAGTGACGGGTCTGGTCATCACCAAACTGGACGGCACCGCCAAAGGCGGTATCGTGATCGCTGCGGCTCAGCGTTTTGGTCTCCCCATCCGCTTCATCGGCCTGGGCGAACAGGCTGATGATCTGGAAGAATTCGACGCACAGGCGTTTGCGGCTGCTTTGGTAGGTATTTCCGAGGGCACACAACCGTGATCCAATTTTCCGAAGTCAGCAAGCGTTATGCAGGCGGCAACGAAGCCCTCTCGGGCGTGAGTCTCAACATCGAGCACGGCGAGATGGTATTCCTCACCGGCCCATCGGGCGCCGGCAAGAGTACCTTGCTGAAACTGCTGGCTCTGATCGAGCGGCCGAGCCGCGGTCAGATCATCATCAACGGCCAGAACCTCTCCGGCATCCGCCGCCGCCAGATCCCATATTACCGCCGCAAGGTGGGCGTCATCTTTCAGGACCACAAATTACTGCACGAGCGCACAGTGTTCGACAACGTGGCCATGCCACTCACCATCGCCGGGGTGTTCTACAAGGATATCCCCCGGCGCGTGGGCGCGGCCCTGGAACTGGTGGGTTTGCTGCACAAGGAGCAGGCATTGCCGGTGACCCTGTCCACCGGTGAACAACAGCGCGTCGGCATCGCGCGCGCCGTCATCAGCCGTCCGCCGATCCTGATCGCCGACGAGCCTACCGGTAACCTGGATCCGGATCTGTCCTATGAAGTCATGCAGTTGTTCCTGCGCCTGAATCAGGTGGGTATCACGGTGTTGGTGGCCAGCCACGATCACAATCTGATCCGGCGTCTTGGCCAGCGCTACTTGAGCTTACGTGCTGGCCGCATGGTCGCGCCCGAACTCCAGGGAGGTCCTGATGGCGAACGTGCGTGACGATGGCGCGCATGGCGCGCAACTCAGTCAACACACACTAAGCCAACGGCTTGGCGCCTATTTCCTGCACCATCGGCAGATGCTGCTGGCGGGATTCGCGCGCTTGCGACGCAACCCGCTGGCCACCTTCATGACCGTAGCAGTCATCGGTATCGCGCTGGCATTGCCTGCCGGTACTTTGCTATTGGTGAAAAATGCCAGGAGCGTGAGCGGCAACTGGAAGGGCGCGGCCCGCATCTCGTTGTTTCTGAAACCCGGACTCAGTGACGACATGGTTCAGCAGTTAGCCACGAGCGTACGTGGACAGACCGGCGTGGGCGCGGTGCAAATCATCACCGCCAGCCAGTCACTGGCGGATTTCCAGCAACGTTCGGGTTTCGGTGATGCTCTGAACCTGTTGGGCAGCAATCCGCTGCCTGCGGTACTGGTGATCCAGCCGACCGATGACTACACCACTCCCGCGGCGACCCAGCAGTTAGGCAAGACTCTGGGCGCGCTGCCACAAGTGGATCAGGTGCGTATGGACATCCAGTGGCTCAAGCGCCTGCAGGCCATGCTCGATATCCTGCGGCGTGCGGTCATCATCGTCGGCCTACTGCTGGGGCTCGCGGTGGTGTTCATCGTCGGTAACACCATCCGTCTGGAGATCGAGAACCGGCGCACGGAGATCGAGGTCAGCAAGCTGTTGGGCGCGACTGACCGTTTCATCCGCCGGCCGTTCCTGTATCACGGCGCCTGGTATGGCCTGGCAGGTGGGGTACTTGCGTGGTTGCTGGTGATCACCGCCTTAGTGCTCATGTCTGGACCTGTGGGCCGCTTAGCGAGCCTGTATGGCGGCCAGTTCAGCCTGAGTGGTTTGGGGTTTCAAGGCAGCCTGTGGTTGCTGGTGAGCGGCGTCGCCTTGGGCTGGCTGGGCTCCTGGCTGGCCGTGGCCAGGCACTTGCGGGATATCGAACCAACCTGACAACCCCTTGAAATCCAACAATTTAACCGTCATTTCCCAGGGAACTCTGGCGCCTATTAGCACTCATATACTCAGAGTGCTAAAATACGGTTCAATTTTTCGGAGATCCCCATGGCGCATACCGCTCTAATGCCCCGCTCACAAAAGCTAATTCTGGCCGGCCCAACCGGCAGCCTGGACGCCTATATCCAGGCAGTCAACGCTGTCCCGGTTCTCAGCGCACCGGAAGAGCGTGCCTTGGCAGTACGTTTCCGCGAATCCGAGGACCTGGACGCGGCCCGTGAGCTGGTGCTGCACCATCTGCGATTCGTGGTACATGTGGCGCGCGGTTATCTGGGCTACGGGCTGCCACTCGGCGACCTCATCCAGGAAGGTAACATCGGCTTGATGAAGGCGGTCAAACGCTTCGATCCGGAAGTAGGCGTGCGCCTGGTGTCTTTCGCCGTGCATTGGATCAAGGCTGAGATGCACGAATTCATACTCAAGAACTGGCGCATCGTCAAGGTGGCCACCACCAAGTCACAACGCAAATTGTTCTTCAATTTGCGCAGTTCCAAGAAACGCCTCGGCTGGATGAACCGCAAGGAAGTTGAAACCATCGCGCGGGAATTGAAAGTCTCACCCGAAGACGTGATGGAGATGGAATCCCGGCTCGCCGGCCATGACATCACCTTCGACCTCACACCCGAGACTGATGATGAAGACAGCCGCAGCGTGGCGCCTGCGTCTTACCTGAAAGCGGATAACAATGCGGATCCCGCACAGGCTCTGGAACGCACTGATTCTGAGGCCAAGGGCGAAGCGCAACTGCAACGCGCACTCGTAAAACTTGATGACCGCAGCCGCCACATCATGCAGCGGCGCTGGCTGGACGAGAACAAAGCGACCCTCCAGGAACTGGCGGATCACTACAGCATATCGGCAGAACGCATCCGCCAGCTGGAAAATAATGCCATCAAAAAACTCGGCGTGCTCATGGCCTAAGCACTCGCATACAATCAGACGAAAATTAAAACCCGGCAATCTGCCGGGTTTTTTATTCAATATCAGCTGATATCAGGCAGAATATGGGCTCCAATTTCGAGGGGCACCGTGCATGACATCACAGGAATATCAGGCCAAACAATGGAGCCGGCCGCTCAGGTTGCTGCACTTGCTGCTGGCGGTCGCCGTCACGACGCAATTGTTCATCGGCAGCTTCATGCGCAGCCCGCACACCGGCCGGCCTGATACCTTCGGCTTCGAGTCGCATGAAGTCCTCGGCTTCACAATACTGGCACTGGTATTGCTGCACTGGCTATGGTCATTTACCCACCCGCAAGAAGGTCTTGGTCACCTGTTCCCTTGGACTCGCAAAGGTCTAAGCCGCGTCATTGCACAATTCTGGCAAGCCGTACGTTATCAGCAACTGCCATCCAGTGGACCGGATATCGACAGCGGTCTAGCGGGATTTACCCATGGTCTTGGATTGCTTGCGGTTACCGGCATGGCGTTTACCGGCTGCATTTTCTATCTGTCACGCATAGCCGGAGCCAGCCACGGCATCCTCGAGATCATCGAAGATGTTCACGACACTCTGGCGGTAATTACTTGGATCTACTGGGGCGGCCATCTGGCTGTGACTATGCTCCACAGCCTGCTACGCCACCCCACGTTCTCACGCATGTTCAACTTATCCAATTGAAAAATTACGTTCGCGTGATTGTGATCAGTGCTGCTTGACACCATGACCGCGATCGACGGCGATCCAATGGGTGCCATCGCGAGACACCAGGATTTCTACTTCCACCTCCGTAGATGAGGTATAGCGGTAGGTGATACGCTCGCTGATCTTCTTGCCGTTGTTCTCATCCTGCCCGTATTCGGTCCAGGTATTCCCGTCGACAGTCATCTTTGAGATGAAAGGCTTGGAGCCGGTCTGGCTGTCGGCAAACAACTCATAGTGCCAGTATCCGTGATCCTTATTGTTATAGGTATCCACCACCAACGAGTTCACGGATTCGCCAGCCCATACATTGGCGAAGCTGCAAAGCAGAAACACCCGGTCGTCAGACCAGCGGCAATCTTCTTTCCAGGTCCAGGTGCCGGGTTTGCCGAAGGCTGTGGCCAAGGTCTGGCCGTGAAATTCCCAGTGGCCCACAAAGATATCCAATTTCTGGAGTTCCGGGGAAAGTGGCGGGCTGTCTGCTGCCATAGCTGCCGCGGTTACAAAAGACGTGATTAGCATTGCGATCACCAGGATGTTTTTCATATGAATTCCTCTATCTTTGAATATAAAAATGATGCGCCTCAATTCACATCCGACACCTCAGCTTGCGGATGCCCAGATACACCGGGTAACTGGCCAGCAGGCATGCAAGCGCGATCAATGTGTGCCTTGTGTCACTGGCAATTACGCCGATGAGAAACACCAGACCGATGCCTGTCGCCAGCAGAGTGGTCCAAGGATACCCCCAGGCGTGGTATGGCCGGGGAGTTTCGGGTTCACGCCGGCGAAGCATCATCAAGGAAACATACATCAGCAGATAGTTCACCACCATGAAAACGGCGATCACTCCCAGCACCGCATTGAAGGTGCCGGACAGCATGAAGGCACCGGCCATCAGTGTTCCCAAGGCCAGGCCCACGGTCGGCGTACCACCACGATTCACCGTGGTGGCCCGTCTCAGGAACAAACCATTGCGCCCCATAGCCAGCAGCACGCGTGCCGAGATCAGGATTTGGGCATTGATGGTGCCCAGCAGCGAGATCATGACGATGGCGGTGATGATCCGGTCGCCTCGTTCACCGAACAGCGCCCGGGCCATGAGGCCACCTACGAACGGTGCGTGCGCCATCCTGGAGATCGGCAACACCCACAGGAATGCCAGGTTCAGCAGCACATACACCGCGATGATGGTGAGCACGCTCTGGAACACGGCTCGCGGCACATCCCGGCCCGGATCCCGCAACTCCTCGCCGAAAAAGCACACATAGAAAAAGCCGTTATAGGTAAAGATTATGCCCTGCATGGCCAGAATCAGGGCGGCCATGAGCGCCAAACCGTGCGGTACTGCCAAGGCCGGAGCTCCGGAAGCAGCCGCATGCGGCATGACGAATGCAGCGATAATCAAAGCCGTGAAGGCCAGCACCTTTATTAGCGTGACGATGGTCTGGACATAACCGCCCCAGCGCACACCCTGCCATTGCAATATCACCAGCACCAACAACACTGTGAACGCGACTCCGAGCGCATGGCCGGACAGTGCTGGTATCAGCACCGGCATATATTCACCAATCAATAGCGACAGCGCCGCCTGTACGGCACATATCTGTATCCAGTACGTATAGCCGACAAAGAAGCCTGCATAATCGCCCAGAGCCCGGCGCGCGAATACATACGGACCACCGGCGCGCGGAAGCATGGCGCCGAGTTCGGAGAACACCGTGGCGCCTAGTAGTGCATTGATCGCACCGAACACCCACACCGCCATGAACAACAGCGGCGTCGGCAATAACGCGGCGATGTCCCCCGGTGTCCGTAGAATGCCGCCGCCGATGGTAGTGCCGATGCCGATGGCCAGCCCGAACGTAATACCGAGCACGCGCAGCAGATGGTGCTTGGGTGCGTCGGTAGGCGCTTTCAAGCAGGATTCTCTTTCGACGGTGGGATGAACATCCAACCCAAAACTAATGCCACCGGAAATAGCAATGCCGCGACTGCAATGATGTAGCGGACGTCGGCTCGCGATAATCCATTATCGGGGAACACGGCATTGGCGGCCTGGATCAGGATGTAGGCAACCACTGCGTACACGCTGGCTACCCTGAATATATGGTGGCGCTTCAGGCGCGCCATGAAGCTTAATGTCTCAACTTGGATTTTATGCCGGTGGCGTCTCATGAATGTTCTCGTATTTCTTGAGCAATGCCCGAAACTTCGGGTTGTCGCGTAATACATCCCAATCGGGGTCGCGAGCCAGTTGGGCTGCTGATACATCTGTACCATGAGGCGTCGAAAGCAGGTAGTCGAGGATCGCGATCGTTGCGTCTACCTGCCCCAATTCAGCATGAATACGCGCCATCCACAGCAATGAGTTGCCACCCGTAAACCAGTCCTTCGACTCGGGGCCCAGCTCCAGTGTGCGCTGCCCCTCGCGCAGCGCATCTGGCACCTGTCCAAGCCGGGCGTAGAAAAAGCCGAGAGAGCCGTGTAGGCCAGCGTTGTCCGGATCCCGCACAAGCCGTTGCTGTGCGATCGCTATACAGCGTTTGTATTCATGCTGCGCCTTGACGCGCTGGCCGGCCGCCCAGTCGATGTCCGCGTGATATGTGCACAAGTCCAGATCACTATTCTTGGCCATTGCGAGTTCGCGTCGAGCGCCATCGTAGTCGCGTGCATGGTAGAGTGCGACGGCATGATCATAATGATGGAACGGATTCGCCTGCACGTTGGCCGGCGCTGCTTCAATGATCGTCAACTCCCGTTGGGCGTCGCCAGTGGCCGGATAAGTCAGAACATCCCGTTCACCCCAAACAAGGCCTGCGTTAGGATTTACCGATAACGCACGTAGCAGAATCCGGTCGGCCTGATCGTAGCGACGCATGTCGCCCAAAGTCCATGCCAAACTCAACATGGTGTGTATATTGCGCGGGTCGACGCTCAGCGCCTGCTTATACATCTCAATCGACGCTTCGAGCTTTCCCTGACTGCCGCGAATATCGCCGACCGCCGTCAGCGCTTCCACATCCTGGGGATTCAATGCGAGAGCCTCATTAAATTCCTTGAGCGCTGCGTCAAGGTCGCTATTGCTCCAATAAAGGTAGTAGCCCTTCGCAACGTGTGCGACAACGAGGTCGGAATCCAATGCCAGCGCACGTTCGGCACTGACACGAGACTCCTCGAACTGTGCCTTTGGGTCAACGTTGCCGAATTTCATTACGGCCAGCCATTCTTGGAGCCTAGCCAGCCGTGCCCAGGCCAGGGCAAATTGCGGATCACGCGCGATCGCCTCGCGATAGGCGGCCTCCGCTGGCTCGTAATCGTGCGCTGACCAACTGACCTGAGCGCGTGCCATGGCCGCATTGCCGCGCAATAAGGCTTCGTAAGCCTGGGGGTTGCCGGTCGGTAGTTTCTTAAGACGTGCCTCCTCCGCTGGCAGCAGTTTTACTTTCAGGGTGTTGGCCACCTGTGTCGCCACATCACTCTCCACGTTGAGCACGTTGGTCAGGTCGCGGTCATAGGTCTGTGCCCAAACATGCGCGTCGGTACCGGCATCAATCAACTGCAAATTGATGCGCACCCTATTACCGGCTTTTTGCACGCTGCCTTCCAGCACCTTCGCAACACCGAGTTCAGCGCCCACCTGCTTTAGATCCTCCGGGCGGCTCCGATATTTCTCTGCGGAGGTACGCGCGATCACCTTCAGTCCGTTGATATTGGCCAAACTGGTAATGATCTGGTCTTGTATGCCGACCGCGAAATAGGCATTGGCCTTGTCGGCGGAAAGATTCTCGAACGGCAGCACGGCGATGGACTTGGCGGGTATGGACGTGATCACTGCGGGTGCTGGAGTGGATACTGCATGTTTGGATACTGCTTCCAGCTTTATAAAATGCTCATTGGCGCGCCATAAATAAATACCGGATACCGTCACAAGTACCACGATCACCAACGCCAGTACCGAACCCAGCCGGAAACGCAGCCGCTGCCAATGGGAAAACTGGTCGGGGTTCTGCTTCGAAGGCGGAATGAACATCCAGCCCAGCACCAAGGCCACCGGAAACAACAGCCCCAGGGTGGCAATAATGTAACGCACGTCGGCCCGTGACAGGCCGATGTCGGGGAATACCGCGTTGGCCACCAAAATCAGGGCGTAAGCCACTACTGCATAGCCGCTTGCCACCCGGAAGATATGGTGGCGCTTCAAACGGGCCATGAAACTTAAAGACTCATCAACCATGGAATCCCCAGCCGTTTGAGCGGCGCCTCACTAACTATACGGGCAGCCATGAGAAGGGACAACCAGATTCCCGGGGATTGCGATGCTGAATCGCTCTAACGCTCGCTATATCAGACTGAAACGGCGTGTATTACCAACGGTACGTAATGATCCATCAGCAGCAGGATAAAGAGCGCCGTGAGATAGACGATGGAATAGCGGAATGTCCGCATGGGCAGGCTGGGATCGCTGCTGAACCGGAGGGCAAATGCATACACCAGAAAACCCCCACCCAATATCAATGCGCCGATGAGGTACAACAAGCCGCTCATACCGATGAGATACGGCAATATGCTCACCGCCACCAGTAACAGCGTGTATAGGATGATTTGCACCACTGTATAAGACACACCGTGGGTGACCGGCAGCATGGGTATGCCGGCCTTGGCGTAATCCTCACGCCGGTGGATGGCCAACGCCCAGAAATGTGGTGGCGTCCACACGAAAATAATCAGGCACAGCAGCAATGCGCCGGGAGCCACATGGTTGGTGACCGCAGCCCAGCCCAGCACCGGTGGCGCGGCACCGGCGAGACCGCCGATGACGATATTCTGCGGCGAGGCGCGCTTGAGAAAACCGGTATAGATGATGGCGTAGCCGATGAGCGATGCGAAGGTAAGCGCAGCAGTTAGCCAGTTCACGAACACCAGCAGCACCAGCATGGACAGCGTACCGAGGATCAATGCATAAATGATCACCTGGCGTTCTGTCACATGACCTTGAGGCAATGGCCGATGGCGGGTGCGGAACATGGTCGCATCTGCGCGCCGGTCCAGCAGATGATTGATAGCTGAGGCACACGATGCGGCCAGACCGATACCGATGGTGCCAAAAATGAATTGCCGGAGCGGCAACATGCCGGGTACTGCCAGGAACATGCCAACGATGGCGGTGAACACGATGAGCAGTACGATGCGCGGCTTACCGAGCTCATAGTAATCCTGCCATCCGGCTCGATCTGCTGGCACGTTCGTGGATTGTTGTTGTAAGTGTGTGTTCATTGCGGTTTGGTAAATAACGCCCAGTTCAATGACACGATGGTTGCCAACAGCATGGCAGCCACACCCGTATGTGCGTCAGCCAATGCCACAGGTAATGCCCAATGCACCATAACGATGCCGATACCCACTTGGCAAATCACCAGCGCGCCTGCCAATACGCCCAGCCATTTGATTGCCGGAGCGCGGCCTTTGAACAGGCACAGGAGCCCGGTGACAAGCACCATGACGAACGTCACCAAGGCGCCAAGACGATGCGCCACATGGATAGCAACCCGTGCCGGATCGCCGAGGATACCGCCCTGGTAATCGGGACCGAGTCCGTGCCAGGAGAAGGCATCGTGAAAATCCATCGGCGGCCACCACTGTCCCTGGCAAGTAGGGAAATCCGGACAGGCAATACCCGCATAGTTGCTACTGGTCCAGCCTCCAAGTGCGATCTGACAGACCAAAACCACCATAGTTATGGCTGCCAGCCAACGCAGCAAGTTGCAGGCCACATCACCAGTGCGCAAATACCCGCCGGTTTGCAATACCAGCAAAACTAAAAGCGCAAACGTGGCATAGCCGCCGAGCAGATGGCCCATGACCACCGGCGGGAACAGCAACAAGGTGACCGTCCACATACCGAGCAAGGCCTGGAAGATGACGGTTAACAACGCCAGTGCAGGCAACAGCACAGGCTGAGCCACACGTCTTCGCCGCCACCAGGCGATCACGGTCAGGATCAGCACCAGCAGCGCGAGGCCACCGGCGAAATAGCGATGGATCATCTCCTTCCAGGCACGCCCTGCTTGCAACGGACGGCCGGCATAATGCTCATCTGCTGCTGCGATGGCCCGATGGGTGTCAGGAACGCTCATGTGGCCATAGCAGCCTGGCCAGTCAGGGCAACCCAGCCCCGCCTGTGAAAGCCGCACATAGGCACCCAGCACGATCACTACCAGCGCCAGAAACGCGGCCAGAATCGCCAGATATAAATACCCGTCGCGCTTCACTGCTTACATGCCCCCGCTTTGGCCCAGCAGATGCTGCAGATCCTTGAGCAGGCCTTCGGGGTTTTCGGAGATGGAGTAACGCAGGATGTAAAACCCACGCGGATCCACCAAGTAGATGTACGTACCGATATCCGGCAAGGCGTTGCCGTCAATACTGAACTGCTGAATGAATTTCCTGCCTGTTGGGTCGGATATATCGGCTACGGTAGCATCCGCCTGCTCGCGGGCCAGTTTGGCCGGATCCACGGGCGCACCCTCCACCAGATACAGGCGCTGCACCGATTCGATCTTCTGGCCCATGGCATAACGCACTTGGCGCGTCAAATATAAGGCCTCCTCGCAATCCGCATTACAAGCTGCGGTGCTCATGTAAACCAGGGTATATCGGCCCTTAAAATAATCCGGTGCCAGACTTTTGCCTGTCAACGGCAATGGCAATGGTGTGGTGACCAGTTCGCGTGCCGGCTTGATGAACTCGCCATGCTGGTTGGTACCGAAGTTGAAGTGATTGATATTAAGGTACAGGATCCAAGCGATAATCATCGGGCACAAAAAGATCGCGGACAATACCGCGAATATTATCCAGGTTCGTTTGCGCTGTGCCGTTGGCGGTATTTGTTCAGGGATGTCATTCATGTTTGATCCGTTTACTGTTCACTACGATCCAGATAATAAATAACGCCACAGCCAGTGCGAACCATTGCAGCGCATAGGCATCATGGCGCACTGGTGGGAAACCAATGTTAGGTTGCCAGTCGCGGACGAAACCATCCGCTTGGGCGGCGTCCAGCAGCAGCACCGGTTTGAGCAAATTATCACCATAGATGTGCGCCAGGTTCTGATAACTCGGATATAGCATCAGCTTCGGCCAGCCGACAGGCGCTGTAGTCTTGCCCAGACGGATGCCTGGTACCGGCAATATGCTCAATACACCGCTCACGCTGCGGTTACCAGAATCCACGTGCACATCCGGCAGCGTTTTTATACCCGGTACACGGGCAATAAAACCGCGGTTCACCAACAGTATCTGCTGCCCTGGTTCCAGGACCAAGGGTGTGAGCACCTGGTAGCCGACCTGCTCACCTTCCTGCATGTCATCCAGCAGCAGCTGGTGAGCGCTGTCATAACGTCCCTGCATCACGACATGCCGGTAACGTCCGAGCGCATCGAACCCGCCGGAGTCCAGTGCCTGATTAACCGAGACCGGCGGCAGCACGCTGGCTTGCTGATATTGCGCTAGCAGGGCGCGCTTGTAATCAGCACGCCGTAACTGCCATAGGCCGAGCAGCACCAGTATCATCAGCAACACCAGCGTCACCAGTGTCGGCCACAGACTCGGTTTGAACTGCCATTTGCCTACGCGCATGACTGCATGCTAACTTGCCGCGGGTTTTTCAAAATCACGGCTGTGGCGCGTCGCATGTTCTCTGAAATCGTCATCCTTGTCATTTTATCCGCCATCATCGTGAGCCTGTTCTCAGGCATGTATTTTCTGCTGCGCGACCGCGGTCGGTCGACGCGCATGGTCAAGGCGCTGACCGTGCGCATCGCGCTATCGCTCATCCTGTTCGCGCTGCTCATGCTCGGTTATTGGGCCGGTTGGCTGCATCCGCACGGTCTGTTGCCGCCACGGCATTGATACAGAATCGTCTATTTGCAGAAACAAGAAGCGCTGCCACGGCAGCGCTTCCTTTTTAACTGGCCGACAAGCTATGGTTCATAGCCAGTACACGAAGATGAACAGACCCAGCCACACCACGTCCACGAAATGCCAATACCAGGTCACCGCTTCGAATGCGAAGTGGTGTTGGGGCGTGAAATGTCCCTTCAGGGAACGCAACAAGATCACCGTCAGCATGATTGCACCGATGGTCACATGCAGACCATGGAATCCGGTGAGCATGAAAAACGTGGAGCCATAGATACCGCTGCCAAGCGTGAGGTTCTGCGTGGTATAAGCTTCAATGTATTCATGGGCTTGCAGCGCAACGAACGAAAAACCCAAGATGATGGTGAACAATAGAAACCAGCAGAGTTTCTTGCGATTGCCTTCCTTCAGACCCCAATGGGCGATGGTCACCGTCAAGCCGCTCGACAACAGGATCAGGGTATTGATAGCGGCGATACCGACTGCGGACATGCCTTCAAAGCTGCCACCCACATTGCCGGGGCCGTTACTGGGCCAGACAGGCTCGTAGCCTTTCCATAGCAATAAATTGGTAAACAGATTGTTGCTGCCACCCGCGAGCCAGTTCTCCACGAATACCCGCGCGAAAAACAGTGCGCCGAAGAACGCGCCGAAGAACATGACTTCTGAGAATATGAAAAATGTCATGCCCCAGCGGAACGAACGGTCCACCTGGTCATTGTATGTGCCGCTCAAGCTTTCTCGGATCACGGTACCGAACCAGCCGAACATCATCAGCAGAATGATGATCATCCCCAGCAGGCACAAATAGCCGCCGAATCCATGGCCCTCGAGCCACAGTGCCCCGCCCACTGCAGTAGTGAACAGGCCCACAGAACCTATGATGGGCCAGTGCGTGCCATTCGGGATGTAGTAGTGGTTAGCGGCATGCGCCGGTGCTGACATGTTGTTCTCCCGTTATCTCAGTGCTGCGCCGCACACAGGCTGGCGCGTTGTTTCTCTCAAATCTGCAAGCCTGAAAATATATTTTGTGCGCCGAATCATGGCTGATGCGACCAGTGTACAAACAGAATAAACCCTACATAGAACGCTACGGCCACCACTGCGGCTAGGATGGCGGTACGAAGGGCGCGCCGGCGCTGCTGCAGCGGACCCTGTTCGTGTTTGCTCATGATCGCTGATGACATCTTAGGTTTTCGTCAATCATCCTGGTAGGGGTGCGCCCAGATGAGATTCGCCGCCGGTGGTTCCGTGAAGCTGTGATACGGCGGCGGCGATGGCAGCGTCCATTCCAGGCCGTGGGCGCCCTCCCAGACTTTGGCCTCGGCTTTCTTGCCGCCGCGTACGCATTGGAATATGACATACACGAACAGCAATTGAGAAAGCCCGAATATAAATCCACCGATGGAAACGATCTGGTTCAAGTCAGTGAACTGCACCGGATAATCCGGAATGCGGCGCGGCATGCCGGCGAGCCCGAGGAAATGCATGGGAAAATACAGCACGTTGGCGGATATGGCTGTCAGCCAGAAATGCCACTTCCCCAGCGTCTCGTTGTACATGTGGCCGGTCCATTTGGGCAGCCAGTAATACACCGCCCCCATGATGGCGAAAGCTGCGCCGGTAACCAGCACATAGTGGAAATGCGCTACCACGAAATAAGTCTGATGGTACTGCCAGTCGGCCGGGACCAGCGCCAGACTCACTCCGGAGAATCCGCCAATAGTGAACAAGAACACGAAGGCGATGGCGAACAGCATCGGCGTCTCGAACGAGAGTGAACCGCGCCACATGGTCGCCACCCAGTTGAACACCTTCACGCCCGTGGGCACCGCGATCAGCATGGTGGAGAACATGAAGAACAGGTCCGCCGCCAGCGGCATGCCCACTGTGAACATGTGATGCGCCCATACGATGAAGGATAAGAAGGCTATGGAGGCAACGGCATACACCATGGAGGTATAACCGAACAGCGGCTTGCGGGAAAATGTCGGAATGATTTCCGAGATAATTCCGAACGCCGGCAGGATCATGATGTACACCTCCGGATGCCCGAAGAACCAGAATACGTGTTGAAAAAGCACCGGGTCGCCGCCGCCGGCAGCGTTGAAGAAACTGGTGCCAAAATATTTATCCATGAGTTCCATGGTCACGGCACCCGCCAGCACCGGCATCACGGCGATCAGCAGATAGGCTGTTATCAGCCAGCTCCACACGAACAGCGGCATCTTCAGGAGCGACATGCCGGGCGCACGCAGGTTCAGGATGGTGGCGATGACGTTGATTGCGCCCATCACCGAGGAAATACCCAACAGATGGACAGCGAAAATCGTAAATGGGAAGGCTAAACCGGTTTGCAGCATCAGCGGCGCATACATGGTCCAGCCGCCCGCCGGGCCACCGCCCGGCATGAAAATGGTGGACAGCAACAGTATGAAAGCGAACGGCAGGATCCAGAAACTCCAGTTGTTCATGCGCGGCAGCGCCATGTCGGGCGCGCCGACCATCATGGGGATCATCCAGTTTGCGAGTCCCACGAACGCCGGCATGATGGCGCCGAAAATCATCACCAAACCATGCAACGTAGTCATTTCATTGAAAAACAGCGGGTCCATGAGCTGCATGCCGGGATTGAACAGCTCGGCGCGGATCAACATGGCGAAGGCACCGCCAACGAAGAACATCAGCAGGCTGAAACACAGATACAGCGTGCCGATATCTTTATGATTGGTGGTGGTGATCCAGCGCCAGATACCGCTCGGATGCTCCGCATGGTGTTCGTGGGCGACGGCGTTGTTATACATGTTT
>Ga0307373_10002316_pt1 | contig 34472 bp, 32 predicted proteins | sample OX2MG_FD_202534 | JGI IMG/M metagenome (GOLD analysis project Ga0307373, IMG submission 202534) | Soil microbial communities from Risofladan, Vaasa, Finland - OX-2 | ecosystem: Environmental > Terrestrial > Soil > Coastal area > Acid sulfate soil | place: Finland: Risofladan, Vaasa | collected...
AGTTCCCACAATACGAACCCACCCGGCGTATTCGACGGCGAGGCGGCCGCACAGACCTGATGCTGGGCGGGATAAGAGGCCTGACCGCCAAAGGCGGATGAGTGATGAGTAGGGGGAATGGGGACTATCCCCTCCCTTCCACTTTCACTTTGTAGCAGATAGGGGGGCTTGCGGCAAGCCCCGGGGTCCGTGCGACGCTTGGCGCCTCATTTTTGCGGAGGTTCAGGGGTGTGACCGAGCTGTGGTGGTGATCGCCGGAGCGGTCCGACGGGGTTGATGTTGGCGGCTGAGTTGGCGTTGGCAAAGGTCCATGTCGCAGTCGTCGAGCGGCGGCCGGACCACGTGCTCGTCGGCTCACGGGCTGGCGGACTTCACTCGCGCACGATCGCGGTGCTGGATCGGCGTTGGGTCGCTGGTCTTTTCCTCGCGCAGGGTCAGATGGCTCAGACGGCGATGTTCCCCCTGGCCGTGCTGGACATGAGCGACTTCCCGACCGGTCCCCCGTATGGGCTCGGGCGGATCATGGGCGCCTTGATCGCCGAGCGGCGGGTACGGATCGATTACGGATGTGAGGTCACGGGCTGCCCAACACGAGGTTCGACTGAGCTCGCGACGCCGGCGACTCGACCGACCACCGCAGTGCGGCGGGGCACGGCCGCCCCAGAGGTGTAGCGATGATCGAGCGCTACGTGGTGGGTCTCGAAGAGGTCGACAAGACGCAGGTCGCGCTCGTTGGCGGCAAAGGCGCGCACCTGGGGGAGCTTTCGCGGATCGAAGGCGTTCGCGTGCCGGCTGGATTTTGCGTGACGACGGACGCCTTCCGGCGGATCATGGCGGAAACGCCGTCGATCGACGCTCGGCTCGATCGGCTGTCGCGCCTGAACCCGGATGACCGAGAGGTGATCCGCACACTCAGCACGGAGATCCGCCGGACCCTCGAAGGGATCGCCATCCCCGCCGATCTTGCGGCGGCGATTACGCGCTCGCTCGCCCGGCTCGGCGAGCAGGCCGCCTACGCCGTCCGATCAAGCGCGACGGCAGAGGATGCGCCGACGGCATCCTTCGCAGGCCAGCAGGACACCTACCTGAACGTGGTGGGGCCGGTGGCGATCCTCCAGCACGTCAGCCGGTGCTGGGCATCGCTGTTCACCGAGCGGGCCGTCACCTACCGCCTGCGGAACGGCTTCGACCACCGGAACGTCCACATGGCCGTGGTCGTGCAGCAGATGCTCTTCCCGGTGGCGTCCGGCATCCTGTTCACGGCCGACCCTGTCACGTCAAACCGAAAGGTCGCCACCGTGGAGGCCACCTTCGGCCTCGGCGAGGCCCTGGTCTCCGGCCTGGTGAACGCGGACATCTACAAGGTGCGGGACGGCGAGGTCGTCGCCAAGGCGATCGCCAAAAAGCAGCTTGCCATCCACGCCCCGCCGGCCGGCGGGACCCAGGAAGAAGCGATCGAACCGGAGCGGCAGGAGCAGCCAGCACTGACGGATGCTCAGGTCGTGCGGCTCGCCCAGCTGGGACGGCGGATCGAAGCGCACTTCGGCCACCCCCAGGACATCGAGTGGTGCCTAGTCGATGATCACTTCCAGATCGTCCAGAGCAGGTCGATTACCACACTGTTCCCCATCCCCGCGACCGGCGACCAAGAGCACCACCTCTACATCTCCGTCGGTCACCAGCAGATGATGACCGACCCCATGAAACCTCTCGGGTTGTCGTTCTGGCAGTTGACGGCAGCCCGGCCCATGTACGTGGCGGGCGGGCGGCTGTTCGTCGACGTCGCCCGAGACCTGGCGTCGCCCGCGATACGCGCCCGCCTCCTGGAGGCGTCTGGTAAATCCGATCCGCTGATCGGCGATGCGCTACAGATCATCGTCGACCGGGGCGACTTCATCCCGTCGCTGACGGACGATGGTTCCACCGCGGCGCCCGGGGGCGGAGCGCCCGCCCCGATCGAGACCGACCCGGCCATCGTCAGCGACCTGATCCGACGTAACCAGGAATCAATCGCCGCATTGAAGCGCGACATCCGCACGAAGTCGGGAGGGGCGCTGTTCGACTTCATCCTGGCGGACCTCCAGGAGTTGAGGCGGATCCTGTTCGATCCGCTAAGCCACCAGGTTTTCATGAGCGCGATGGAGGCCACCTGGTGGCTTAACGACCAGCTGCAGGCCTGGCTGGGCGAGAAGAACGCGGCCGACACGCTCACGCAGTCCGTCCCGAACAACGTCACGTCGGAGATGGGACTGGCTCTCCTGGACGTCGCGGACGTGATCCGACCGCATCCGGAGGTCGTGGACTTTCTGCAGCATGTCGAGGACGAAGGCTTCCTCGACGAGGTGGCCATGCTTGCTGGCGGGCGGGAAGCGCGGGACGCCATCCGGGCCTTTCTCGACAAGTACGGTATGCGCTGCGTTGGCGAGATCGACATCACAAGGCCCCGTTGGACCGAACACCCCAGCACGCTCGTGTCCCTCATCCTCAGCGACATCAAGAACTTTCAGCCGGGCGCCGGGAAGCGGCGCTTCGAGCAAGGGCGGCGGGAGGCGTCGGCAAAGGAGCGGGATCTGCTGGAGCGCTTGCGGGCGTTGCCGGACGGAGAGCAGAAAGCCCAAGAGGCCAAGCGGATGATCGACCGTGTCCGGACCTTTATCGGGTACCGGGAGTATCCGAAGTTCGGCATGGTCAGCCGCTACTTCGTTTACAAGGAGGCCCTCCTGGAAGAGGCCGGGCGTCTGGTGCAGGCACGTGTGCTACCTGAGAAGGAGGACATCTTCTATCTCACGTTCCAGGAGCTCCACGACGTCGTGCGCGCGAACCGCGTGGATGATCAGCTGATCGGCCAGCGTAAGGAGGCGTTCAGGTCCTATCAAACGCTGACGCCACCCCGGGTGTTCACGTCGGATGGCGAGGTCGTCGCCGGGTTGTACCGGCGCGATGACGTTCCGACTGGAGCATTGGTCGGCCTACCGGTTTCCGCCGGGATCATCGAGGGGCGGGCCCGCGTCATTCATGACATGGCGGAGGCCGATCTCGAACCGGGCGACATCCTGGTCACCGCCTACACGGACCCCAGCTGGTCGCCCCTGTTCGTCGCGATCACGGGCCTGGTGACGGAGGTCGGGGGCGTGATGACCCATGGCGCAGTGATCGCACGGGAGTACGGTTTGCCGGCCGTCGTGGGGGTGGAACATGCTACCCGGCTGATCCGGGACGGGCAGCGGATCCGCGTGCATGGAACCGACGGGTACGTCGAGCTCCTGCCTTGAGGCCATCGCCCGCGTAGGGGACCACAACTCGAGGCGCCGACTAGGCCATCTAGGCTGAACGGCAACTATGTCCTGAGAGAGGACAGAGGTGGATCCGAGGGGATTCGAACCCCTGACCTCGTGAGTGCGATTCACGCGCTCTCCCAACTGAGCTACGGACCCACACATGATTGGGCCGAACGGCCAGTATAGCTGCGCCCAATTCGCCGTCCGGGTCGGAACAAGGGCGCGCCGCCCCGCGTTCCTATACTCGCGCAATGGCCTTTCTCTCCAGGGGTAAGAAGCTGCCCGAGGGGGTGGATCCCGCCCGAATCCCGCCCGGCCAAACTCTTACGGCGCCCGACAAGTGGCCCCTCCTACACTTTGGGCCTGTCCCCAAGACCGACGTCGCGAAATGGGATTTCAAGATATTCGGCGCGGTCGAGAACCCGATCACCCTGGACTATGGCGAGCTCCGGGCGCTGCCCTCCAAAGAGGTGGTCGCTGATATCCACTGCGTCACCGGCTGGAGCCGGCTGGGGGATCGGTGGTCCGGCGTCCCGATTAAGCAGATTCTTGAGCGCGTCAAGCCGAAGCCGGAGGCGAAGTACGTGATGGCGCACAGCGAGTACGGCTACACGACCTCGGTTCCGCTCCACGTGCTCGACAACGAGCAGAACCTCCTTTGTTATGCCTGGAATGGCGCCGACCTGACCCCTGACCATGGATGGCCGCTGCGACTCCTCGTGCCTTCGAAGTACTTCTGGAAGTCGGCCAAGTGGCTTCGCGGGCTAGAGTTCATGGATCGCAACCGGCTCGGGTTCTGGGAGCAGCGCGGATACCACGATGACGCCGACCCCTTCAAGGAGACCAGGTACTGGTAGCCATGGCACCGTAGCCGGGCCGCCGGTCGTCACTTTCACCAGCGATTTCGGGACGGGCTCGCCTTTGGTCGCGGCGATGAAGGGAGTGGTCCTGGCCGGTTGCCCGCACGCCGTGCTGGTCGACGTGAGCCACGAGGTGCCTCGTTTCGACGTCTTCGCAGGCGCGTTCATGCTGTTTGCGGGAACGCGTCATTTCACGCCGGGTTCGGTGCACCTTGTCGTGGTGGACCCTGGGGTCGGCAGCGCACGCCGGCGGCTCGCAGTGCGCGCCGGCGGTCTGTATTACGTCGGCCCAGACAATGGGCTGTTCTCGATCGTCATCGAGGAAGTCGGCTTGCAAAAGGCAGTCGAGCTCGCGCCACGCTCGGGTGGCTCGGCGACTTTCGAAGGCCGTGATGTCTTCGCGCCGGCGGCAGCAGCGCTCGCCGCTGGCGTGCCTTTGGAATCGCTCGGCCATCCGACCGACCCACCGCAGATGCTCGATCACAAGCCACGCGTGCTCTGGATCGACGGGTTCGGCAACCTGGTCACCAATCTCAAGCCCCCGGTGCGCCGCATGCGCATCCACAACCACGACATCACCGCGTCAGCCTCGACATATGCCGAGGCGCGGCCCAACGAGCCGTTCACGTACGTCGGCAGCATGGGCTACCTCGAGGTCGGCATACGCGAGGCACGGGCCGACAGGTTTCTAGGCGCGCGCGCTGGGATGCCGATCGAGCTCATCTAGGCCGGCTCTTTACAGGCTCGGTTGGCGCACGGCGCTGTGCCTTTTAACGTGGCCCTCGTCATGCACCGGTTCGTTGTCCTGTCGCTTGCCGTTTGCCTTCTGGCGTGCTCGGGCCCCCTACCCCAGGCGCCAAGCACCGGCTGCGAAGGCGGCCGCGGGCTCGGGACGTCCCGAGCCCGTCCGGCTGTGGCAGGACGCCGGCGTCTTCTCCCTCCTCGGCGGTCTTATTCGGTCGTCTCAACGCCGCGTGCTGGTCGAGGTGCACGAGCTCGGCCGCGCTGGTTGATCATGGCGCTCGGCTCCCGCCGGGTTGCGGGTATGGATGTGCCCCGATTCCTGGGAGCGCTGCGCCACGCGAAGATCGGTCGGTTCGACGGTGCGCTGGTGCTCGGTCGGCGAACTGGACGTTAAGCGGGCTCGGCGCGAACCACGCGCTCGACATTGACACGCAGGACCCGCACGCCGTGGCGGCGTACGGGTCCCGGCTCAGCCCCGGTTGGTCGCGGTCGGCGGGGCGCTAGGTGATTGCGTTGAGGTTGTCGACGAAGTCGGTGTGCGCGATGAAGTCTTGCTGCTCAACCATCTTGAATGTGAAGGAGTCATCCTCGAGCACATCGGTGCCACCGTTGTACTGCCTCACATCGACGACGTTCGCGTCGGTGAGGGTGACACGGTAGTAGTTGATCTCCTTGCCGGCCCTGTCGGTCCGATAGAAGTTGATCACCACCGAGGTCAGTATCTCGTTGGTCGCAGCGGCGGCCAGGAACTCCGGAGAGGAGCCGCCCATGACGTGGGTTGCGATCAGAGGCTTGTAGATCCGCTTGCCGCTGGGCAGTCCGGTCGAAGCGTCGCGAGGCACCGTGAGCTCGAATTGATAGTTGGTGACGTTGATGAGGCCGGCTGCGACCTTGGAGCTGGCGAAGTCGTCGCCCTTGAAGACGCCCTGCGTTTTGCCGGTGACCTTCATCGTGATGCGAACTCCGACCGCGGCGCTTGCCTGGGTGATGGCGCCGCGCGGGTTGGCCAGCTGCCACGCCACGCTTGCCACCAGGATCGCTGCGAGCGCCACCGCAAGCGCGACCACCACAGTTCGAGTGCGTGAAACGACCGTTGCCGACGTCATGGTTCGACCTCCTCTTCGTAGCGCCGGGATGGACCGGCCGCGGCAATTGTCGCGTGCTGGCCGCGAAACTCAGCCCTGTTAGCTAGCTTTGCGGAGGAGGTCCCGATGATCCCATCGACGGGGGCCCGGATGCTCCCGGCGGCGGCATCAACCCCGGCGGCGGCGGACCGGCCTGGGGCATGTTGCCGAAGTTGACCTGCGGGACGGCGCGGTCGGCATCGTCGGCCTGGAAGAAGCCGAAAGCCTTGAAGCCGAGGACGCCGGCGATCAGGGACGTCGGGAGTGTCTGCAGCTTGATGTTGTAGTCCCTGACGTTGCCGTTGTAGAAGCGCCGCGAGAACTCGATCTTGTCCTCGGTCGCGGTCAGCTGCTCCTGGAGGTTGGTGAAGGCGGCGATCGCCTTGAGGTCGGGGTAGTTCTCCGATACGGCGAACAGGCTGCGCAGACTCTGGGTGAGCATGTTCTCGGCGGCCCCGATCTTGGCCGGGTCACCGCTCGCCCCCGCCGCGACTGCCCCGGCGCGTGCGTTAGTCACCGCCTCCAGGGTGCCGCGCTCGTGTCCCATGTAGCCCTGGACCGTCTGGACCAGGTTCGGGATGAGGTCGTGGCGCCGCTTCAGCTCGACATCGATCTCAGACCAGGCCTCCTGCGTACGGTTGCGCAGGGTGACCAGCCCGTTATAGCTGAGGACCAGCCAGATGAGTACGAGGACGACGATGGCAACGACGATCCAGATGCCCATTAGCAGGTCATCTTAGGCGTGCCGCCTTGCCCGCGCGCCTGCACGCCGTGATTACGCGTGGGCGCGCCGTGCCCAGCGGGTCTTCTTCAGCATCTTCTTGTGCTTGTGCTTGCGCATCTTCTTGCGCCGCTTCTTGATTACAGAGCCCAATCCAACTCCCAGACGCGCGTGATCTTAAAAAGGGGGGTCCCGACCTCGTCAGGCCTCGGGAATCATACCGGAAGGCGGCGGTCCCCGTTCTCAGCTGGCGGCGGACTTCCAGCGGCCCGGCGGAGCCCCGCCGCACCCCCTGGACCTACACTCCATCCCGATGTACTTCACCGACGCCCACGAGGAACTGCGGCTGCACATCCGCAAGTTCCTGGAGAAGGAGGTGAAGCCCCATCTCGAGGAGTGGGAGGAGAGGACTTTCCCTGACTCGATCTTCAAGCGCTTCGGCGAGCTGGGGTTCCTCGGCCTTCGGTACCCGCCCGAGTACGGCGGCCAGGGCGGGGACTACTTCTCGGCCATCGTCCTGTCAGAGGAGATGGCCCGCGCCGGCTGCGGCGGTCTGGGCATGGCGGTCGCGGTCCAGACCGAGATGGCCACGCCTCCCGTCTTCAAGTTCGGCACCGAAGAGCAGAAGCGCCGATGGCTGGTGCCGGCGGTGCGGGGCGAGCAGATTGCCGCGATCGCGATCACCGAGCCCGATGCCGGCTCGGACGTGGCCGCCATCACGACGACCGCGCGCCGCGACGGGGACCACTTCGTGGTCGATGGCCGCAAGATCTTCATTACCAACGGGGCGCGCTGCCACTGGGCGCTGGTCGTCACGAAGACGGATCGGGAGCGGGGGCACGGGGGTTACAACCTGCTGCTCATTGAGAAGGGGACGCCGGGCTTCGAGGTTACCCGGACTCTCGAGAAGTTGGGCATGCACTCCTCTGACACCGCTGAGCTGCTGTTCGAGGGCTGCCGGGTGCCTGTGGCCAACCTGATCGGGGCAGAGGGGGAAGGATTCAAGAACCTGATGTGGGAGCTGCAGGGCGAGCGCATGATCACCGCCGCCGGCGCGATCGCTGGCGCCCAGCACGTGTTCGAGTACACCATGGACTACGCGCGCAACCGCATTGCCTTCGGACAGCCCATCTCGCAGTTCCAGGTGATCAAGCACAAGCTCGTCGACATGGGCACCAAGATCGCAGCTGTCCAATCGCTCGTCTACCAGACCGCGAAGCAATGGGACGCTGGCGAATATCCGGTGCGGGAGATCTCCCAGTCCAAGCTGCTGGCGACGCAGGTCGCATGCGAGGTGGCCGACGAGGCGATCCAGATCCTGGGCGGTCACGGCTACATGAGCGAGTTCCCTGTCGAGCGGGCCTGGCGCGACGCGCGGTTGGCGCGGATCGGCGCTGGGACCGACGAGATAATGAAGGAGATCATCGCCAAGACGTACGGCTTGTGAGTACCTCGCAAAATCTTCGATTTTGCTGGGGCTCCGTATGAGCGCCGGCGCAACACTGTTCGCCGGCTGTGAGCCGGAGCTGGCTGCAGGGCCTGATGGGCGAGTTCTGGGTGTCGGCGATGCGGCGCGAGTCGCTGCTGGGCCCGGGGCTGAGGTCGTCCGGCTTCGCGGCCACGCGCTGCCCGGTCTTATCGACTCGCACGTCCACCTGGAAGGGCTGGCCGACGATCATCTGACGCTTGACGTCGCCGGTGCCGCGACTTTGGAGGAGGTTTTGGGGCGCGTCGAGACTTGGGCGCAGAAGCTGCCACCCGACGCGTGGGTGGTCGGAGCCGGTTGGTACAACGACGCGTGGTCCAATCCAGCCTTGCCGACCCGCCGCCAGCTTGATGTGGCCGCGGGAGGGCGACCGGTGTACCTCGTGCGAAAGGATGGCCATTCAGCCTGGGTTTCGAGCGCGGCGCTCAAGCTCGCGGGCATCGGCGTAGCGGCTGACGACCCAGCCGGTGGAGTGATCGACCGCGACGGCCGGCGGCAGCCGACGGGGATCCTGCGCGAGACGGCGATGCACGCAGTCTCGGCGATCCGGCCGCGCGCCGCCGATGCTGACTTCGATGCCGCCATGGTCAAAGCGCTGGCCGGGCTGGCCAAGCTGGGCGTTACCTCAGTTCAGGCGATGGACACGGCTCGCGGATTCGCTTCGCTTCAACGCCTGCATTCGGCCGGCCGGCTGCCCATCCGCATCACCTATAACCTTCCGCTCGCCGACCTTCACCATGCCGAGCGCCTTGGCGTGCGTTCGGGTTGGGGCGACGAGTGGCTGCGGATCTGGGGCGTGAAGGCCTTCCTCGACGGATCGCTTGGCAGCCGCACCGCCGAGATGCTCGACGGGTCCGGGACGTCGAGATTGCCACAGCCGGAGCTCGTCGACATGATCGACCGTTGCGCGCGGGATGAGCTCAATGTGTGCCTGCACGCAATTGGCGACGGTGCGGTTCGCCGCGCACTCGACGCGCTGGCTCGAAAGCGGAACGCATGGCGCTTCTGGCGGCCGCGCATCGAGCATGCGCAGTGCGTGCATCCGAAGGACGTGCCGCGCTTCGCGAAGATCGGCGTGATCGCCTCAATGCAGCCCATCCACGCCGTGGCCGACCGCGAGCTCGTCGATAAGAACTGGCCGCGCGTCGTCACCCAATCCTATGCGTGGAAAGCATTGGTGCAAGCCGGCGCGGTGCTTGCGTTTGGGTCTGACGCGCCGGTGGAGACTGCCGACCCACTGCTGGGAATCGACGCGGCCACGGCCTGGAGGCGGCGCGCCGCGTGGCATCCGGAGCTGGCCATATCGCGAGCCAGAGCCCTGCGCGCCTACACGCTCAACGCCGCTTACGCGGTGGGCATGGAACGACACCTGGGCTCCCTGCGCTTGGGAAAGCTAAGCGACATCACAGTCGTGGACGAGGCCGGGGTCGTGGCGACCATCGTCGGCGGAAAGGTCAGCTGGAGACGAACGCCTCGCTGAGCTTGGCCGCGGTCTGCGCCAGGTGCTCGTTGACGACCTTCACCTCGCCGATTATCGGCATGAAGTTGGTGTCGCCGTTCCAACGCGGCACCACGTGAAGATGGACGTGGTCGGGCATGCCGGCGCCGGCGACCCGGCCGATGTTCGCGCCGACGTTGAAGCCCTCGGGTTTCAACGTCATCTTGAGGACAGCAATCGTCCGCTTGAGCGCGCGTATCAGGTCGGCCGTCTGAGCGTCGTCGAGGTCCTCGAGGTTGCCGGTGTGCGCCACGGGAGCCACCATGACGTGCCCTGGGTTGTAGGGGAATTTGTTCAGCAGCACGATGGCGCCTCCGGGGCGCCAGACGACGAGCGCTGCGTCCTGGTCAGCGGGATCATTGATCACGCGGCAGAACAGGCAGCCGGGCCGGGGTTCCTCGGTGATGTACTCCATGCGCCACGGCGCCCACAGACGCTCCATTGATCTACGTCCTCTTTTTTGTCGGGGTGACGGCGGTCTGGGGATGGACCTTCGTGGTCGTCAAGAACGCGATAGCAGAGTATCCGACGCTGCCCTTCTTGCAGCTGCGATTTATCGTGGCGTTTCTCGTGATGGCCGTGCTCGTACGGCGTCTGCCGACGCGGCGAGAGCTGCGCGTGGGCCTCGTCGCGGGCACCGTGCTGGCGGGCGGGTACTTGACGCAGACGTTGGGCCTGAGCCTGATCTCTCCCGGAAACGCGGGGCTAATCACCGGCCTGCTGGTGCTGTTCACACCGCTTTTGGATCGCGTGTTTGGGGTGGCGCTGAGGCCGCGGACCATTGTGGCGGTGATCGTCGCGGCGATCGGCATCGGAATGCTGACCGGTGGGCCGTCAGGCTTTGGGCTCGGCGACGTGCTGGTCATCGTCTGCGCCGTGCTCTTCGCGCTGCACATCGTGCTGCTCAGTCGCTGGTCGCCCGGACTTCGGTCGGCGCCCCTGGCGATGGTCCAGATGGGGGCTTGTGCGCTGCTCTTCAGCGCCGGTGGCACGTGGACGCTGCGCATGCCGAGCACAGGTGTATGGGTAGCGATCGTGATCACCGGGGTGTTCGCTTCGGCGCTTGCCTTCTACATCCAGACCTGGGCCCAAGCCCACATCGACGCGAGCCGGACAGCCCTGATCATCGCCATGGAGCCGGCCTGGGCGGTGGCCGCCGCCGTGGTGCTGGCGGGGCAGAGGTTTGGGCTGTTGCAGGCGACGGGCGCGGGTCTGGTGCTGGCGGCGATAGTTGGTCACGAACTCACGCCCCTAAAATTCAAGACTCCTGAACATGAGCCCATCGAGACATAGCGGATACGTACCCCAGGACATCGAGCCCAAGTGGCAGAAGGTGTGGGCCGACCATGGGGTGATGAAGGCGGCGGTCGACTCGCCGAAGCCGAAGTTCTACAACCTCGTCATGTTTCCCTATCCGTCTGGTCCCCTGCACATGGGTCACATGAGGAATTACGTGATCGGCGACGTGCTGTCGCGTTTCAAGCGAATGCAGGGCTTCGAAGTCCTCAACCCAATGGGGTGGGACGCGTTCGGCCTTCCAGCCGAGAACGACGCCATCAAGCGCGGTGGAGGCGTGCACCCCGAGGTTTGGACTCGCGGCAATATTGCGATCGCCAAGCAGCAGCTGGGGATCATGGGCGTGCTGTACGACTGGGATCGTGAGGTGACGACCTGCGATCCGGCCTACTACCGCTGGACCCAAGAGCTGTTTCTGCTGATGCATGAACGCGGCCTCGCCCACCGAATGATGTCCCCGGTCAACTGGTGCCCAGAGGATAAGACGGTCCTCGCCAATGAGCAGGTGATCAACGGTCGCTGCTGGAGGCATCCCGACGTTGAGGTTGAAAAGCGCGACCTCGAGCAGTGGTTCCTGCGGATTACAGATTATGCGGACCGGCTTCTAGACGATCTCTCTTTGTTGGATCACTGGCCTGAGAGAGTGCGCGTGATGCAGGCCAACTGGATTGGCCGCAGCCAGGGCGTGGAGGTTGAGTTTCCAATCGATGGGCACCCCGGCGAGTCGATGCGTATATATACGACGCGACCGGACACCTTGTTCGGTGTGACCTTTATGGTCCTGGCACCTGAGCATCCACTGGTCGAGAAGCTCACTGTCGAGTCGCGACGCAATGTCATGCGGCAGATCGTCGAGGCATCGCGTCGAGAACGCGAGATCGACCGGATGTCGAACGAGGTCAAACGACTCGGCGCTCCAACGGGTGCATTCGCGGTGAATCCGTTGAACGGGGAGAAGGTTCCGATCTGGGTGGGCGATTACGTGCTCATCACATATGGCACTGGCGCAATCATGGCCGTGCCCGGCCACGACCAGCGAGACTTTGAATTCGCGCGCCAGTTCGACCTTCCGATCCGCGAAGTGATTGCCCCGCCGAACGGACCGCAGCGCGAGTTGGAGAAGGCATACACCGAGCCGGGCGTGCTGGTCAACAGCAGCGCCTTTGATGGTCTCGACGCCAAGACGGGCGCCGAACGGATTGCGGACTTCATCGAGCAAAAGGGCATTGGCAAGCGATCGGTCAAGTACAGACTTCGAGATTGGTTGATCTCGCGACAGCGTTACTGGGGCTGCCCGATTCCCGTCGTGCATTGCGAGGTCGACGGTATCGTTCCGGTTTCACGTGAGGAGCTTCCGGTGCTGCTCCCGCGAGAGTATCGACCGCTCGCCGACAACATGGATTTCTGGAGCGTCAAGTGTCCCAAGTGTGGGCGCGACGCGCGCCGCGAGACTGACACGATGGACACCTTCATTGACTCCGCGTGGTACTTCTTGCGATACACATCTGCGCACGACAGAACGCAGCCATTCGACCCCGAGCTCGCCAATCACTGGATGCCCGTTGACCAGTACACCGGCGGGATAGAGCACGCGATCCTCCACTTGCTTTACTCGCGCTTTTTCCAAAAGGTATTGCATGACGCCGGGCGTGTTGATGCCACCGAGCCATTCGCACGACTTTTCACCCAAGGGATGATCAAGCGCGGCGGTGCCGTAATGTCGAAGTCCAAGGGAAATGGCGTTGCGCCCGACGACCTGGTGGAGCGAGACGGAGCCGACGCCGCGCGCATCTATGAGCTGTTCATCGGCCCTCCGGACGAGGATGCCGAGTGGTCGGATGCCGCGATCGCCGGGCCCGTTCGCTTCCTGCAGCACGTTTGGCGTCTGGCGGAAGCACCCGACTCGTTTCAGGTCGGTGCGTTAGATGCTTCGAAGGCAGTCCTGCGACGGCGCGTGCACCAAACAATTCGCAAAGTGACCGAGGATTACGAAGGCTTCCACTTCAACACGGCGGTCGCCGCCTTGATGGAGTTGGCCAACACGCTTCAGAAGTATCTGCAGGGCGGCGGTGAACGTGACGCGGAGTGGCATTTCGCGATGCGAACGCTGGTCCTGCTCCTAAACCCGATGGCGCCGCATGCAGGAGAGGAACTTTGGTCGCGGATCGGGGGTGAGGGTCTGGCTGCCGATGCGGCCTGGCCGGAGTACAACGAGTCGGCAGCTGCGGAAGCGGAGGTCACATTGGTGGTGCAGGTCGCGGGCAAGGTTCGGGAGCGGTTGACGGTGCCTGTTGGCTTGTCGCAGGAAGAGGCGCTGGCGGTGGCGCTGGGCAGCGAGCGAGTTCGGGCGACGTTCGACGGCCGCGAGCCTTCAAAGGTCGTTTACGTTCCGGACCGCCTGATCAACCTGGTCCCGTAAGCACCCACCGGGGCTTCTAAGCGGCTGCCCGCATCCCGGTGTCGATGACGAAGTCGGCTTCGATCGAGGACCCCGCATTCACGACGAGTGTTGGCGGACCGCTCACGATGCGTGCGAAGGTCGCGGTGCTCACTTTCCAGGTGCCGGCCGGCAGGTCGATCGAGTAGGCACCGGAGGTGTCGGTCTGAGCGTGGCGGCTGGTGCTGCCGTCGGTGAAAACCAGCTCGAGCCCGGGAATCGGAAATTGGCCACAGCCTTGGGCGGCGGGTCCGGGCGGGCAGGCAATTGACGCTGCCGGGCATGGCTGGAGGGAGGGTATGGCCGGCCCTCCGCACGAGAGTGCGAAGACCTGGCCGTGGACGTTGCCGGTCCCGCTCCCGGACCCGGGGAAGCGGTAGGCGCCGCACGCGGCTGCACCACCCACGATCGCGACCACGACTGCCACCAGGACGGCTGTTCTCATCGAGGACAGAACGCCGCCCGATGCCAGCGGGTCACGCCGCCTCACATCGCCGGCCTGCAAACGCCCTCGTTCGCGTAGTGTTGTGGCGCTCTCGATGAACCGCGATTGGCGCGGCCGCACACAATTGGTAACCAGGCGATCCCGAGTAGCCAAGCGGTAAGGCAGGGGACTTTGGATCCTCGACCGAAGGTTCGAATCCTTCCTCGGGAACCAGCCTTCCGCCCGGATGATCGCGGCCGTTCCGGCAAGCGAGAGCTGGAAGCCGTGTTGACACCCGGGAGCGAGAGGCGCTGGCCCGATTTCCGGCGATGGTGCGCGAGCCCTCTGCCGTCACGTGCGCAGCCCGCTCGACCGTGCGGCCGGACCACCGGCCCAGCTCTTCGCCATGCGCTCAGCCGGCTGGTCGCCCAGGATTTCCCGCCGACAGTCTTGCGAGCCGATCCCGAGGGCAAATCACGCTGCCGATGTGACGCCACCCTAGGTCGCGGGTACGATCGAGCGCATGGGGAAGGGCAAGGCCCCGCGACGGGCCCTCCTGCTGCTGCACGGCGAGGAACGGTTCCTGGTCGACGAGAAGGCGCGCGCCACGCTGGATGACTGGCGCAAAGAGCTCGTTTCGGACTTTGGCGCGGACACTCTCGAGGGACAGGGCCTCACGCCGGCGCGGCTGCAGGACGCGATCCTGCAGGCGCCGTTCCTGGATCCATATCGCGTGGTCTACGCCCGGATGACGGCCGCCGCACGCGCCGAGGGGCTGGCTCCCGCGCTAGCCGAAATACCTGCAACCACCCGCGTCCTCATCACAGTGGCCGGACGAGTGTCTGCGGCCGGCAAGCTCGCAAAGGCCGTCACGGCCGCTGGCGGATCGGTTGAGGAGATGGCACCCCTGAAGGGACGGGCACTGAGCGACTGGGCAGCGAGGCGGGCGGTCGGCCACGGCCTGACGCCTGCGATTGCGGCCCAGGTCGTGCGTGTGACGCCGCCCGACCTGAGCATCGTCGACTCCGAGCTGACCAAGCTGGCCGCATACAAGGCATCTGGCGCCCAGCTCACCACTGAGGCGGTGGCGGAGCTTTTGGCCGGCGGCCGCGAGGATGAAATCTTCAAGCTCACCGACAATCTCCTCCCGCATCCGACCGCCGACGCCCTGAAGATCGCCAGAAACCTCACGCGCGGTGGTCTACAGCCGACCTCGGTCGCCTATCGCCTGGCGCGACACGTTGCGTTGGTGCTTCAGGTCCGCGCGCGGCGGGATCGTGGAGAGTCCTTGTCCGACGTGCAGGAGAAGATGTCGGAGCACCGCTTCGTTCTGCAGAAGGCATACGACGCTGCCACGGCTGCCGACCCCGAACGGCTGGAGGAGGCACTAAGGGCGATCCGCGACTACGAGTGGGAGGTCAAGTCCGGCCAGATCGACGCCGAGCTCGGGTTGGACGTCCTGCTCGCAAGGCTCTGAACCGAGCCGGAAACCTACTTCTTCTTGCTGGCGGCCGCGGGAGCCGCGCTCTTAGCCGCCGGCTTGGCAGATCCGCCCTTGGCCACCGGCTTTGACGCTGCCGCCGGAGCTTTCTTACCCTTGCCGGCGCTCGCCGCAGGGGCTGCGGCCGCCGACACCGCCAGCTTGGAAAGCTGCTTCGCCAACCGCGACTTGCGCCGAGCCGCATTGTTTCGGTGCAGGACTCCTTTCGAGGCCGCTCGATCGAGCGATTGAATTGCTTCGAGCGCGATCGCGTACCGCTCCGATTCCGCAACCGGTCCGCCGACCAGCGTGCGGCGCGCCTTCACGACCTTGGTCTTGACCTCTGAACGCACGGCGCGATTGCGCAGCGCGCGGCGCACGCCGGAGCGCGCCTGCTTCTTCGCGGAGGCCGTTCGCTTAGCCATGTGATTACTCCAGGTGGGTCAAGAGGCCGATGGGTAGGACGAGAGCCCGAAGCTAGGATTATAGAGGTCAGTGGAGTTCGAGCTCGGCGGCAAGCGGCCAGCAGTCCATCCCGACGCCTACATCGCACCGACCGCCGTCCTCATCGGAGACGTTGAAATCGGTCCCGGCGCAAGCGTCTGGTTTGGCGCGGTCCTGCGCGCCGACGAGGCGCAGATCAAAGTTGGCGCCGGCGCCAACATCCAGGACAACGCGGTCATCCACTGCGCGGAAAATCTGCCGACGGTGATCGAGGAAAACGCCAGCGTCGGCCACTCCGCGCAACTGGAGGGGTGCATCGTCGAGGCGGGCGCCGTCGTCGGCATGGGCGCGACGATGCTGCAGCGCAGCCGGCTCGGGAGGGGCTCGTTGCTGGCCGCCGGCGCCGTGCTTGGAGAGGGCAGCGAGGTGCCGGCGGGACACCTGGCGGCCGGCGTCCCGGCGGTTGTCAAAAAGCCGCTGGAGGGCTCCTCAAGCAACTGGGTGGGGATCACGGCGCAGCACTATCGCGATCGAGCGGTCGCGTACAGAGAGAAGCTGCGACCGACCAGCAGGTGACGCTCGTCGTGCCGGCGCGCGCCAAGCTCAACCTCGATCTGGCCGTGCTGTCGCGCACGGACGATGGCTACCACGAGGTGCGTACACACATCCAGGCAGTCGCGCTGCACGATCTCCTCGAGCTGAAGCGCGCCGACCGCACGACGATGACCACCACCGGCCCGCATCGGATCGATCCCGACGACAACTCGGTGCGAAAAGCCCAACAGGCGCTCGAGGCCATCGCCGGTCGTGAGCTTCCAACCGCGTTTCATCTCGACAAGCGCATTCCTCCTGGCTCGGGAATGGGCGGCGCCAGCTCCGACGCGGCGGTGGCGCTGAGAGGGCTCGCAGCAGTTCACAACCTCAGAGCCGACCTCAGCCAGGTGGCAATGGGAATCGGTGCCGACGTGCCGTTCTTTCTGAATGGCGGCGCTGCTCTCGCCGAGGGTCGTGGCGAACGGATAACGGCGATGTGGACAGAGCCTGCCTGGTTTGCGATCGCCTGGCCCGACATCGAGCTGTCAACCGCCATGGTGTACAGCGCCTGGGATGAGGTGCACGGCGACGGCCCGAACCAGCTGCGCGACGGCGCCGAGCACGTCGAGCCACGCCTGCGCGATTTCGCTGCGCGCCTGGGCGACGCCTGGCAGATGACTGGAAGCGGCTCTGCCTTCTTCCTCCGCTGCCCGGACGAGCGATCCGCCCGTGACGCGGTCGTCGAGGTTGATGGCTGGACGGCGGTCACCCACTCGGTGGGGCCGTGGGCATGACGACGCCCAACCCTCCCAGTCCGGAAACCGAACCCAGCGCGCCAACTCGGGTCTTGCGCGGCGCGTACTCCAACGCGGCCCTGTGGACAGCCGTGTGGGCAGGCAAGGCGACTGCCGCCCTGTCGAGGATCAGTGGCCGCGGTGGGGGCACCACGTTGCCGGGCGACGTCGCACGCCTCATCGATCCACACGTCCTCCGAAAGCTGTCGAGCGACCTGAAATTTGGCTCGATCGTCATCACCGGCACCAACGGCAAGACGACGACGGCGCGGCTCATCAGCTGGCTGCTCGAAGGCGCGGGTCACCGGGTCGTCGCCAACCGCTCGGGCGCCAACCTCATCTTTGGCGTCACCGCCGCCACCCTCAAGAGCGCAGGTGGCTCCGGGCACCTGCGCGCCGACTGGGGCGTGTTCGAGATCGACGAAGCGAGCCTCCCCCAGGCCATCGACGAGATCCAGCCCAGGGCCGCGCTCGTGCTCAATCTGTTCCGAGACCAGCTCGACCGTTACGGCGAGCTCGAGTCGATCGCGAAAAAGATCGAAGGCGCACTTGCCAACCTGCCCGCCGGCAGCACCGCGCTCCTCAACGCCGACGACCCGCGCGTGGCCGAGATCGGCTCGAACCTCAACCAGCCGCCCCTGTGGTTCGGCCTCGACGACACCACGGTGGCTGAGCACGAGCTGCCGCATGCCGCCGACGCGCGGACCTGTCCGCGCTGCGGCGCCAGCCTCATCTTCGACGCGGTGTACGTGGGCCACGACGGAGTCTATCGCTGCCCCAACGGCGATTTCCAACGCCCCACACCGAACGTGACGGCACAAAAGATCAAGCTCGACGGCTTCGACAACATCGCGATGACAATGCACTCCACGAGCGCAAATTACGCCCGCGAAAAGACCCCACCCAACCGTTCGATCAAGCCACCGCAACGCATGGACCAGCGAATCGCGCTCCCCCTCGGCGGGCTCTACAACGCCTACAACGTCCTCGCCGCCTACGCCGCCGGCATCACCCTCGGCCTCGAGCCCGCCTACATCGCGCAACGCCTGCAAAATTTCCGCGCCGCCTTCGGGCGGCAGGAGCGCTTGGAGTTTCGAGGCCGTCACCTGAACCTCGTCCTGTCCAAGAACCCCGCCGGCTTCAACGAGACCCTGAGAACCGCCGTCGACCTCGCCCACGGCAACAACTTCCTGATCGCCCTGAACGACGGCAAGGCCGACGGCACCGACGTCTCCTGGATCTGGGACGTCGACTTCGAGCGCCTCCAGGGCAAGGCGCGCGCGCTCATTCCCGGCGGCAACCGGGCCAACGACCTGGCCGTCAGGTTCAAATACGCCGGCGTCGGCGCCTCGCCCCCGGAAACGGATCCGGGCAAGGCACTCGACGCCCTCGTCAAGGCCATGCCCGAAGGCGAAACCGCTCACCTGCTGTGCACCTACACGGCGATGCTGGATCTGCGGGCCGAGCTGGTCAGGCGCGGTTGGGCCAAGCCCTACTGGGAGACTTAGGCAGTGGCCAGGACGACACGCCGCAAGCAAACCTTCACGGTCGGCTGGCTGTACCCCGACCTCATGAACATCTACGGAGACCGCGGCAACATCCTCACGCTGCTCAAGCGCGCGGAATGGCGCGGCTACGACGCGCGCCTGATCGAGCTCGGCCGCGGCACCACCCAGCACATGGAGGACGTGGACGTGTTTTTCTTCGGCGGCGGACAGGACCGCGAGCAAGCGCTCGTGTACGAAGACCTGCTCGAGCACAAGCAGCCGCCTTTGGAGCGCGCGGTGAACGCGGGCGCCGCGGTGCTCGCTGTCTGCGGCGGATACCAGCTCCTAGGTCACTACTACCAGACCGCCGACGGAGAGCGGTTTCCCGGCATCGGCCTCATCGACGTGAAGACCGAGGCCGGCAAGAAACGCTTCATCGGCGACGTCGTCATCGACACGCAGGTCGAAGGCCTGACGCCGAGCACGCTCGTCGGGTTCGAAAACCACAGCGGACGGACGTTCCTCGGGCCAGAGGCAAAGCCCCTTGGCAGGGTGAGGCTTGGCTTTGGCAACAACGGCAGCGACGGCGGCGAAGGCTACCTGCAGGGCGGAGTCCTAGGCACCTATCTCCACGGCTCTTTGCTGCCGAAGAACCCGCACCTCGCCGATCACTTGATAAGGACCGCGCTCAGACGGCGCGGCGGCGCGGACCTTTCACCTCTCGACGATTCGGTGGAGATGGCCGCCCATGAGCGGATTCTCGAGCGCGCGCCCCACGTGCCCCACGGACCGCACGCGCCTTCGGCGCAGCCGGCGCAGCCGCGACCACCTTCTCACGCCCCCCGCGAGTCCCAGCCCCGTTAGACCGCTGACGCGCCAGAACGGCGGCAGAGCCAACCTTCGGCGTCAGGGCCTCACGTAACACCTGGTCGATCGAATCAATCAGAACGAGCTCCATCTCACCACGCAAATCAGCGGGAATGTCGTCGAGGTCCGCCTCGTTGCGCGTCGGCAACAACACACGCCGGATTCCCGCGCGGTGGGCACCCAGAACCTTCTCTTTGATGCCTCCGATCGGCAGCACCCGCCCGCGCAAGGTGATCTCGCCTGTCATCGCGATGTCATCGCGCGCTGGGCGCCCGGTGAGAATCGACGCCATGGCGGTCAACACGGTCACGCCCGCCGACGGCCCTTCTTTCGGCTGCGCCCCCGCGGGAACGTGTACGTGGATGTCGTTCTTGTCGAACAGCGCAGGGTCGATCCCGATGTCCGAAGCGCGTGCCTTCAAATAAGACAGCGCTGCGGCCGCCGACTCCTTCATCACATCGCCGAGCTGTCCGGTGAGCTTCAGCTCGCCTTTGCCGGGCGTCAACGCCGCCTCGACGAAGATGATCTCGCCGCCGGTCGGCGTCCACACCAGACCGGTCGCCACGCCAGGGCGGTCGATGCGCTCGCGGATGTCGTCGTAAAAGCGTCGCTTACCCAGCGCGGCGCGGACGCGACGGACATCCACCGCCTTACGCCCAGGGCGCTTGCCGACCGCCATGTCAGCCACCGCACGCCGCATCACTGACGCGATCTCGCGCTCCAGGTTGCGCACGCCCGCCTCGCGCGTGTACTCGCGGATGATCACGCGAACCGCATCCTCGGCCAGCGTTATCTCGCCGGTGCGCAAGCCGTGCGACAGCCACTGCTTCGGCACGAGGAAGCGCTCCGCGATCTGCACCTTCTCCTCCTCCGTGTAGCCGGAGAGGTTCAGCACCTCCATGCGATCACGCAGCGCGGGCGGGATGGTCTCCAGAGAGTTGGCGGTGGTGATGAACATGACCTTTGACAGGTCGAACGGCACGTCGAGGTAGTTGTCGCGGAAATCCTTGTTCTGCTCAGGGTCCAGCACTTCCAGCAAGGCCGACGACGGGTCGCCACGCCAGTCCGAGCCGATCTTGTCGACCTCGTCCAGGATGAACACGGGGTCATTCGACTCCGCCCGCCGGATGGCCTGGAGGATCCGGCCGGGCATCGCGCCGATGTACGTGCGGCGGTGGCCGCGGATCTCAGCCTCGTCATGCACCCCGCCGAGCGACGCACGGGCGAACTTCCGGCCCATCGCGCGCGCGATGGATTGCCCCAGCGATGTCTTGCCGACGCCGGGAGGTCCCACGAAGCACAGGATCGGCTCGCGACCCCGCTCGGTCGACTTGCGCAGCTGCTTCAGGCGGCGCACCGCGAGGTGCTCGACGATTCGCTGTTTCACCTTGTCTAGGTCGTAGTGGTCCGCGTCGAGGATCTCGCGAGCCTTCGTGACGTCGACCTCGCCTCCGGTCGACGTGTTCCAGGGCAGCGAGACGATGAGCTCGAGATAGGTGCGAATCACCGACGACTCGGGCGACGCCGACGGAATTCTTTCCAGCCGCGCGATCTCCCGATCCGCTTCGCGCTGCGCTTCCGGGGGGAGGCCTGCCTTGACAATGCGCTCGCGCAGCTCGCCGAGCTCGCCGAGCTCCGAATCCAGCTCGCCCAGCTCGCGCTGTATCGCCTTCAGCTGCTCGCGCAGGAAGTACTCGCGCTGCGCCTTGCCCATCGACTCTTCGGCCTGGGTCTGGATCTTGCGACCCAGCTCCAGCACCTCCAGCTCGTGCGCCATGTGCGCGAGCAGGCGTTCCAGCTTGACCTTGGCCGAATCGAGCTCGAGGATCTCCTGCCTCTGCTCCGTGGTGAGGCGCGTGTGATTGGCGATGTAGTACGCAAGGTGCAGCGGATCGTCGATCCCCGCCGCGCCCCCGGAAAGCTCCGCGGGCAAATGCGGAGCGAGCGAGACCAGCTGCTGGAACATCGAGATCGCACGCCGCATCAAGGCTTCGCGCTCGATGGCGGGGATGGTGGCGTGGGCCTCCGGCAGCATCTCCACCGCGCAGGTCATGTAGGGTTCCTCGGAAATCGCGGCGGTCAGCCTGATCCGCCGCAGCCCGAGCACGGCGAGCTGCACTGTGCCGTCCGGCAGCTTGAGCATGTGCTGCACACGCACCATCGTGCCGATGTGGTGGATGTCGCCGAAGCCCACCTCCTCGAGGTGCTCGTCCAGCTGTGCGGCAACTGCGATGTGGCGCTCCGCCCCGGTCAACTCGTCGAGCAGCTGCAGCGAGCGCTTTCGCCCGACCGATAGCGGAATGAAGATGCGCGGAAACACCACTGTGGACTTAAGCGGCAGCACGGGCAGATGCGAAGGCACCGCTCCCTCCAGATTCACCGCCGGCATCTCGGCCACGGCTCGATTATCCCCCGGCCGGGACCCTCCCCCCCTCCAACGTCGGCTACCCTCCCCCTCGTCAACCCACCTTGCCTGTCCAATTTGCGCGCCCGGTATGCATGCGACAACCCAGGCGGTTAATGCATCGCCGCCCCCCAAAAGCCACCAGCACGCATCGCCGCCACCCGCTGGCGCGCAGGCGACCACGCCCCGCCCCAAGCCGCTGACCGAGCCCCAAACGACCGACCGTATAATTCGCTCACCCTGACTAGGAAACCCGCCTCGGGTCCCCGCGCGCTACACGCGGAACGCGCACGAAGTGGTGCGACGCTGGAGGCAATGTGAGCCGGCCCCTGACCGCCGTCATCCTCGCCGCTGGTCACGGCACCCGAATGCGCTCCCGCACCCCCAAGGTGCTCCATCCCATCCTCGGCCGCCCCATGGTCGACTGGGTTCTCAACGCCCTCACCGAAGCCGGCGCCAAAGACATCAAGGTCATCGTCAGCCCCCACCAGGTCGACCTCGCCGCGCACCTGGACGGCAAAGCACAGGTCGTGTACCAGCGGGAGGCCCACGGCACCGCCCACGCCCTCCAGCAGCTCAACCCGAAGGACCTGAACGGCAAGGACGTCCTCGTGGCCAACGGCGACGCGCCCCTCATCACCGCCGACACCTTCAAACGGCTGATCGAGGCCCACCAAAAAGAAAACGCAACGGCAACGCTGGCAAGCGTCGACGACAACAGAAGAGACGACGCCCGCATCGTGCGCGGAACCAACGGCGACTTCGAAAGAATCGTCGAGCGCAAGGATGCGAGCGACGAGCTGAAGAAGACCAACCACGAGATCAACGTCGGCATCTATTGCTTCGACGGCGCCAAACTGATTGAGGCTCTAAGCCACATAACAAACGAGAATCAGGCGGGCGAGTTCTACCTCACCGACGTCTTCCTCCATCTGAGCCCCGTAACCATCGTCAGGATCGACGACCCCGACGAAGCCACCGGTGTCAAAGACCGAGCCAAGCTGGCCATCGCCACCGCAACCATGCGCGAAAGAATCCTCAACCAGCACATGCGAGAAGGCGGCGTCACCATCACCGACCCGACCACCACCTTCATCGACGCGACCGTGACCATCGGCCAGGACACGACCATCGAGCCCTTCAGCGTCATCAAGGGCAACACGGAGATCGGCCAGGAGTGCCGCATCGGCCCCCACGTCTATATCGAGGACGCGAGGATCGGCGACCGCTCCGACTGCGGCCCCTTCGCCAAACTCCGACCAGGCACCGAGATCAAAGAGGACGTCCACATAGGCAGCTTCGCCGAGCTGGTAAGGACCAAAGTCGGAAGAGGCAGCGCGGTGCCGCACGTCTCCTACCTGGGCGACACCGACCTCGGCGAGGGCGCCAACATAGGGGCCGGGACGATCACCGCCAACTTCGACGGCACCAAGAAGAACCGCACCGTGATCGGCGACGGCGCCTTCGTCGGGGTCGACACCATGCTCGTCGCCCCCGTCAAACTGGGCAAGGGTTCGCGCACGGGAGCCGGCTCGGTGGTGACCAAGGACGTTCCCGAGGGCGCCACAGCGGTCGGAGTTCCCGCTAGGGTGATACGCAAGAAAACCGTGGACGACGCAAAGTGATCGCCAGATGATTGGGAGACTGACCACCGCCGTCGAGTACACAGGGGAGGAGGCCTCTCCCTGGGGTGCCCTCAAGCTCATCGGCGGCAGCGCCAACCCGGGGCTGGCCCAGCTGATCTCAGACCGGCTTCAGGTCCCCATCACCGACGCGAGGCTCAGGCGGTTCCCGGATGGTGAGATCAACGTCAAGATCGAGGACTCGATGCGCGGGCACGACGTGTTCGTCATCCAGCCCACCTGCCCGCCCGTGAACGAGCACCTGATGGAGCTTTTCATCATCCTGGACGCCCTCCGCAGAGCCTCCGCAGGAAGGGTCACCGCCGTCGTCCCCTACTACGGCTACGCGCGCAAAGAACGCAAGACGCAACCCAGGGAGCCGATCTCGGCCAAGCTGGTGGCGAACTTCATCACCCTTGCGGGCGCGGACCGCCTGCTCCTCCTCGACCTCCACGCCGAGGCCATCGAAGGCTTCTTCGACGTCCCCACCGACCATCTGTCCCCGCATCGCATCATCTCCGAATACCTGCTCACCCTCGGACTCCACAACCTCACCGTCGTCGCACCCGATGCGGGCGGCGGTCGACGAGCCGAGCTCGTCGCCAACCAGCTGAAGGCGCCCATCGCCTTCGGTTATAAGCGACGCACCGGCGACGACGAGGTCGACATGATCGCGGTCTCAGGCGACGTCAAAGGCAGGGACTGCGTGGTGGTCGAGGACATCATCACGACGGGCGGCACGGTCTCCAAGCTCGCCCAGTCACTAAGAAACCAGGGCGCGCGAAGGGTGTACATCGCGGCCACGCACCCGGTCCTCACTGGTAACGCGATCGAACGCCTCCAGAAGGCGCAGGTGGACGAGGTGATCGTTACCGACTCCGTGCCCATCGCGCCCGACAAGCTCGAATCCGGCCTCATCACGGTGCTGTCGGTGGCACCTCTGCTCGCGGAGGCGATCATCCGGGTGCACGAGAACCGGAGCGTCAGCGAGCTCTTCCGATAATCCGCCGGCTGTGAGCGCAACTCAGTCCTTCGAGTTAATAGTGCTCATCATCTGTTTCTTCGTGGCCGCCGCCGCGAGTGGAACAGAGACAGCGCTCACGTCTGTCGGCCGGCTCCGGGTCAGGTTCCTGGCCGAGCAGGGCAGCAAGGCCGCGAGCATCCTGCAGCGCCTGCGAGCGGACCCGAATCGCTACCTCTCGACGGTGCTGTTTACGAACACGCTGGCCCTCATCGTCGCGTCGACCGCGACGACACTACTCACAGACTCGCTGTTCATTGACTGGGGCATCCCCTCCGCGTGGCACCTGTGGCTGGCGCTGCTGGTCTCCTTCGTCCTATCGGTGATCCTTCTGATCGCCGCCGAGGTCACGCCGAAGACGCTCGCCATCCGCTACGCGGAGCGCGTCGCCCTTGCCGCCGCCGGCCCGGTGGACCGCCTGGCGACAGCGCTCGGGCCTGTGTTGTGGGCTGTGACCATCGTCTCGCGTGCGCTCACCGGAGGCCGCGCCGCCCGCGCCCCCTACCTCACCGAGCAGGAGCTGCTCACCCTCCTCCACGTCTCCGAGGAGCAAGGCGTGATCGAGGAGCAGGAGCACCAGATGATCCACGGCATCATCGAGATCGGCGACAAGACGGTGCGTGAGATCATGGTGCCGCGCACCGACATCATCGCGGTCGAGAAGCACGCGACATTGAAAGACATCGTCAAGGTCTTCAAGGAGCACCGGCACACGCGCCTGCCGGTGTACGACGCCGACATCGACCACGTGGTCGGCCTCATGCACACCAAGGATCTCCTGCTCTACTTCACGCTGAGCACGTCGCAGGAGTTCGACATCGAGAAGATCCTGCGGCCGATCAAGTTCACGCCCGAGCAGAAGAAGGTCGACGAGCTCCTGCACGAGATGCGCACCGAAAAGGTGCACATGATGATCGTGCTCGACGAGTACGGCGGCACGGCCGGGCTGGTCTCACTCGAGGACCTGCTCGAGGAGATCGTCGGCGAGATCAGAGACGAGTACGACTCCGCAGAAGAGGAGCAACTCGTGGTGCTCACCGACCTTGAGGCCCGCGTCGATGCACGCTTCCCGCTCGAGGAGCTGAACTCCCGCCTGGGCCTGGCGATCGAGGAGTCGGGTGACTACGACTCCGTTGGCGGCTACGTCCACGCGCAGCTCGGCCACATCGCCAGCGCGGGCGATTCGTTCAAGGGCGGCCGCGCCACCTGGACGGTCGAGAAGGTGAAGGGGCGCCGCATCGAATGGGTCAAGCTGACCGCCGACGTGCCTTGGCCCGAGGAGACGCTCGTGGCCGCCGGCCTGAAAAAGCCGACGCGCTCCGACCGGAACGGCGCCGAAGCGCAAGCCGCGGAGGGCTAGCCTGCCCACATACCGTGAGCGGGCGGTGGTGCTGAGAAAGCTCGACTACGGCGAGGCCGATCGCATCTTCACGTTCTTGACCCGCACCCACGGCAAGGTGGGCGCGATCGCCAAGGGGGTGCGGCGTCAGGAGAGCAAGCTCGGACCATCCCTCGAGCTGTACGGCCACGTCGACCTGCTGCTGGCGAAGGGGAGGGGGGAGCTCGACGTCGTGGCGCAGGTGCAGCGGCTGCCTGGCCTCAGGATCCTGGGCGATGTGGAGGTGATGTCGCACGCGGCCCTCATCGCGGAGCTGGCGGAGCGGGTGTGCGAGGACCGGCATCCGGTCGACGGCGTGTACGAGCTGACCGTGATGGCGCTCGACGAGCTGGCGCGCGAGACCGACCCGAGGCGGGCGTCGGCGTACTTCATGATGGCCGCGCTCGATCTGCTCGGATACGCGCCGCAGCTGGCGGTATGCACATCGTGCGAGAAGCCATTACCGGCGAAACCGGCGGCGTTCAGCGCCGCCGCCGGCGGGTTCCTGTGCGACAGCTGCGCCTTGCCGGGCATGAGCCGGGTACCGCTGGCGGCGATCAAGGTGCTGAGGCTGATGGCAAGCGGGGACATAGCGACATATCGGCGCCTGAAGCTGGACCCGATGCTGGTCGATGCGATCGAGGGGGTATTAACGGCGCAGCTGGAGCACCACCTGGACCGCCGCCTGAAATCGCTACAGTTCCTGCACCAAATGAGAATCAGAAACTAGTGCCGGTGCCCCGCGACCAGCTGATGGAGAAAGTCGTGGCGCTCACCAAGCGCCGCGGCTTCATCTTTCCAAGCGCCGAGATCTACGGCGGCCTCTCGGGCTTCTACGACTACGGCCCTTACGGAGTGGCCCTGAAACGGGCGATCCGCGAGCTCTGGTGGCATCACATGGTCGACCTGCGCGACGACGTCGTCGGCCTCGACTCCACCCTGATCATGCCCAGCGAGGTGTGGGCGGCCTCCGGCCACCTCACCAACTTCGTCGACCCCCTGCGCCAGTGCCTCGGCACCTGCAAAAAGCGCTGGCGCGCCGACCACGTCACCGGCGACAAATGCCCCGAGTGCGGTGGCCCCCTGAGCGAGGCCCGCCAGTTCAACCTGATGTTCAAGACGAACGTCGGCCCGGTCGAGGACTCCTCGTCCACTGTCTACCTGCGGCCCGAGACAGCCCAGGGCATGTTCGTCGACTTCAAGAACGTGCTGAACTCCTCCAGGGTGCGCGTGCCCTTCGGTATCGCGCAGCAGGGCCGCGCCTTCCGCAACGAGATCACGCCAGGCAACTTCGTGTTCCGCGTGCGCGAGTTTGAGCTGATGGAGATGGAGTTCTTCGTCAAGCCAGAGCAAGACGACGAATGGTTCGACTACTGGCGGAAGGAGCGGATGCGCTGGTACGTGGAGGTCATGGGCCTCAACCGCGGGCGCCTGCGGTTCCTGGATCACCCCAAGGCCGGCCTGTCGCACTACTCCAAGCAGACCACTGACATCGAGTACGACTTCCCTTTCGGTTGGGGTGAGCTCGAGGGAGTGGCCGACCGCACGGATTACGACCTTCGCGTGCACCAGGAGCACTCGAAAGTCGACCTCACCTACCTCGACCCCGAAACGAACGAGCGGTACCTGCCGTGGGTGATCGAGCCGGCGGTGAGCGTGGACCGCATCCTCATCACACTGCTGCTCGACGCCTACGACGAGGATGTCGTCAACAACGAGCCGCGCGTGGTGCTGCACCTGCATCCCAACGTGGCACCGGTCCAGGTCGCGGTCGTGCCGCTTTCCAAGAAGGAGGACCTGATCAAGGTGGCAAGAGAGGTCCAGTCGTCGCTGCAGGGCCGGTTCAGGGTCGAGTACGACCAGACCGGCGGCAACATCGGGAGGCGATACCGGCGCCAGGACGAGATTGGGACCCCGTTCTGCGTCACCGTCGACTTCGAAACTCTGAATGACAGAGCGGTGACGATCCGGCAGCGTGACTCGACGGAGCAGGAGCGCGTGCCGATGGCCGATTTACCCGAGCGCCTAGCCCGACTGATCGATTAGGCGCCGCCACACCCGCTGGGCGCCGTTAGCGGTGCGGCGATGGCGGGCTGCACCGAAGAAATGCCCCCGCCCTGGAGTCCAAGCGAGACCAGTCCGATCGCGCCCGGCAGTACGAGCGCCGACTTAACCTGAACACGGCATACTCCAACCGCGATGGCTGAAGTAGAGGTGCGTCGCCTGCGCGAGAGCGAGCTCGACCAGGTCCTGCCGCTGATCGCCGGCTATCAGACCTTCTACGGCGCCAGGCCCGACACCGAACGCAACCGGCGCTTCTTCTCCCGCTTCCTCCACCCCAGCGAGGACGGCCTGCTCCTGGGCGCCTGGGTCGATGGCAGCCTGGCTGGGTTCACCACCCTTTACTGGTTCTTCAGCTCGACCAAGGCCGCGGAGTCGGTGCTGATGAATGACCTCTTCGTGCAAGAGGGCCGGCGCGGAAAAGGCATCGGTCGCGCGCTGATACAGGAGGCTCTCGACGAAGCCCGCCGCCGCGGTGCCGCGCACCTGGAGTGGTTCACGGCCCCCGACAATGCGAGGGCCCAGCGCCTGTACGATTCGGTCCCCGGCGCTGCCCAGTCGACCTGGCTCGCCTACGAGATCGAGGCCGACACCTAGGGTCCGGCTACTTCGCGATCTCCCAGATGTGGCCGGCCGGATCCTTGAAGCTGGCGGTCCGCACCCCCCAAGGGCGATCCATCGGGCCGTTCAGTAGCTCGACGCCGCGCGACGTCAGTTCGGCGCACATCGCGTCCACATCGTCGACCTCGATGGTGAACTGGGCGCGGGCGCCGGCCTCGCGCGATCCGACCGCAGCCGGCTCGATGAGCCCGCGCGCCGCAGTGCTCCTCAGCAGGTTGATCAGGGTGTTTTTGAACTTGAACACCGCCGACTCGCGATCCTCGAACGCCACCGGCAAACCGAAGGCCTCGCGATAGAACTTCTTGGCCGCGTCGAGGTCCTCGACGAAAAGGGTTATCGCGCTGATCTGTCCTGGCCATGAACCCGCCGCTGTCACCCTGAGATCGTAGCCAATACGGCAGGCACCACCATCACCGCAATTCCGAGCGCGGCCAATCCGCCACCGGCGGTGCGCGCCAGCAACGCGCCGGTGACGCCAATTCTTCTCGGCGAAGAAGACGACGGCGATGGCCGCCATCCAGGCCAGGTTCATCAGCCCAACCACCAACAGGACGGCCATCAGCGCCCAGCCGCTGCCCACGCAGTACAACCCGTATGCGGCGCCCGCTTCCTGATGTCGGTTTCCTGCTCGCCGTGCCGCTGGCGATCATGGTGGGGGGCGCCGCCGACTTGGTCGCATTCGTAGCCGGCTACATGGGGGTCTGGCTGTTGGTCGGCCTGGTCCCGTTGCTCGCCTTCTTGATGTTTCGCAATCTGACAATGCAGGCCCAAACCTCAGCTTGGCTGCAGGCACCGCCTACCGGGATGCGCGCAAGTCGCTGCCCTTGGAATGGATGGGGCGAGGCCCTTTAATCCCGGGTTAGCGCCTCGCCGACTGGGTTCGGGGACCGCTCGCTATGAGTTCGGGGCGAACACCATCCCCGTGGCTCTGTGAAAGCCGATAGCGATCGCAGTCTCGAATCAACGCCGCCCAGACGCGAAACTCGAAGGCCTGACCCGAGGCGCTGGCCTCATCGCGCGGCCAGGGCACGGTCACAGCGCGGACCCTGGCGCCGGCTAAGCGATGGTGGCTTCGATCGAACCCTGGTGGCCCTGGATGTGACCGATGAGCACGCGCTCGATGCGCTGCTGCACGGTCATCTTTCCCGATGGCAGCTCTTGCGCGATATCCAGCTTCTCGTCGGGGATGGAGCGGAGCTCCTTGACGATCCGCTGGCCGCTGTCCTGCAACAGGGTCAGCACCTGGGCCTTGGTCGTGTCTGCGTACTCGTTGGCATGCCTGGCGTTCATCTGCTTGACGTCGAGAGGCGGCGCCTGCTGCTCGCGCATGGCGGTCTCGATCCGGCCCATGATCACTTTCAGGTTCACCGCCACGTGGTGGGCGATCACGCCCAGCGGCCTTGCCTCGTCCTCGTCGTTGATCCGCATGCCAGGCGTGTTCCGGCCGCGCATTCGCCACTGCTCGTTGGTGAGCGATTCGACCACCTGTGAGAAATTCTGCAGCGCGGTCTCGAACTGGTCCGCGAGGCTCCCCGATCGTGAAGTCGAAGTTTCAGGCATGGCCTCCAAAAATACAGCGTTGCGGTATCCAGCGAAGGCCCCGTTGAGAGCGTAGACACCATTCGATGACCTCGATGCACTACAAACATGCGTTCCGAATGCTGCAAAAAGTCGTCCGCGGGCTCAAAAGCGAGCCTCTAGGACCACTCGCCGACACTGCTCGTGCCTTGGACATGCGTCGTCGATGAACTGGGACGGGGATTGGCGTGGCGCGTCCAAAAAAGAGAGCCTGACGATCAAAACCGGAGTCGGGCAGGCCGCGATACCTGAATGGAGCGACCACGCGGCTGCCGTCGTGGTCAGCCTTGGGTTATTTGATTCAAGAACCAATTAACGAAGAACAGCACGTATTGGGGTTTGTCGACGTAGTAGAAGTCAGGCTTCTCCCGGCCATCCTGAAAGAGGGCAAGCGCATCCGAGTAGCACTCAAGGTGTAGGAGCTTGGCGAAAACCACAGAGGTCGACTTGGTGCTTCCGATGAAGGCCAGGCGTTGGTTGCTGACGACCAGGGTGCCGGCGTCGAGCCGATTAAGAAGCTGCTGCTCAACTGGGTGCCCGCGGAAAGAGCCCACCCTGTATCGAATGCCCGTATGGCCAATCGGAAAACTAAATCCCTGGCTGGCACCGACCCACTGGCGCCGAGTCTGCTGGCGCGCGAGAGTTGCGGGAACGGCCAGGCAGGCCTGCTCACCCTTCTTTAGGATCAGAGGGCTCTGGATCGGCTGAGGTCCTCGCAGGCTCAGGGTGGCAGCGAGGTACGGCGCGTCAAATCCCATCGCGCTTTGCGCATCGGCACGACGTTGGATCTCTTCTTCGGCCAATGCCGCGGCTGCCGTTATACCCTCTGCTTCGGATTCAAGCTGCTTGGCCTGGTCGCTGGCAGCGGCCGCTTCTGTGCGAACGAGGTCCGCGTCTGGCACGGTTACCTCTGGCGCCTCCTGTCCGATTCTCATAAACAGCGGATGCAGCTGCGAGTCGACCTTCGCGCGGTCAGCTGAAATATTTCGGCCTTCGTTCCAACCGCCAACCTTGCCGATGATGCCGGCTACGCCATGGTGTTCCTCCGCCTGGATGGACTGCAGCTTGGCGTCATCGGTAGCTTCGCTTTCATTTAGGGCACGCGGCTGTCCAACCACCTCGGCCAGCGCGGAAGCTGCAATCCACCCTGTGGAATCTGTGACTAGCAGCCGGCCTCGTTGGACCCAGAGTGATTGGGTCAACGATTGAAGCGAACGACTTTGTGCTGTCAACGAATCAGCGCTCTTGTGAAGGTCAGCGACGCGAGAACGAAGTCCCGGAAGGTCGATCATCGTGACCACACCGCCTTCGGTCATAACCGTCGCGGGCGTATCAGCTCCCGAACTTAACGGGCCCATTGCTTGGACAACTATGCGCTCGGGTATGCCCAAAAGGGCCCGCTGGCTGCCGTCCCGGGTGGTGTTAGCGCGGGCCCCCGCACAGCAGCTCGATCGCCCGTAAATAAACTCTTACGCACGTCTCCAGCGACGCCAGGTCGACCCACTCGACATCCGCGTGAGCCCCTTCGCCTGAAGGACCAAACGCCACCGTCGGAATTCCGACCGCGTTGCTCAGCGCCATGTCCATCCAGTACGCGACTCCGATGACCTCCGGCTCGCGGCCGAGCACCTCGGTCGCCGCCTTTTCCACCGCCTCCGTCACAAAGCTGTCGGCACCCAGCTGCGATGGCGGCCGTTCCAGCCCCAGCTTCACGGTCGCCTGCAGGGCCGCATCCTGGGCCCGTGCACTTGCTATGAGGTGCTCGATCTCTTGCAACGCTTTCGCGCCATTCTCGCCCGGTACCGTGCGGCGCTCTAATGTCACCACGCACCGGGCTGGATAAGTGCTCAGCTCTTGGCCGCCCTCGATGAGCGAGGCGTGGACCGTGCCCGTCCCCAACAACAGATGGGCCCGCCCCACGCGCAAGTGCTGGTCCAGCTCCAGCACGCCGGTGAGGATCCGGCCCATGTGCGCCACGGCGTCCACTCCGAGGTCCGGCCGCGATCCGTGCGCGGCCACGCCGCGCGTCTCGACCTCCAACCAGGCAAACCCCTTGTGGGCCAGGCACAGTCGCATCTCGGTCGGCTCGGTCATGATCGCGGCGTCCGCCTCGATGCGCTTGAGCACCGCTGAGGTTCCCACGCTCGCGACCTCCTCATCCGCCACCGCGGCGACGATCACGTCCCCATGGAGCGTCAACTTCTTCGCCTCGCGCGCCGCGATCATGATCGTGGCGAGGCTCCCTTTCATGTCGTATGCGCCGCGCCCGTAAATGCGGCCGTCACGAACATACGGGTCGAACGGGTCCTTCATGCCGCCCGCGCCCACCGTGTCCATGTGAGCGTTGAGCATCAGGCTCGTTCCACCGCCGCTCCCCGCCAGCACCGCGATCACGCTCGGGCGCCCCGGCACCGGCTCTGCCAGCTGCACCGCCAGCCCCTCCGCGCTGAGCCACTGGGCGACGAAGGCGGCGATCCTTGACTCACCGCTGCCCGTGGTTACCAAGTCAGGGTTCACCGACTCGATGGCGACCAGCTCGCAGACCAGCTTTTCAAGGTCGGCGGACAAACCCATGACCGCCGATTCTAGGCCGGACACCGCAACACCTACCGTAAAAAGACGAGGGCCCTGGTGGGGGGCCCTCGCCAACGCTAGCCGTGAACCCGCTCAGTCGTCGCTCTGTTCATCCTCATTGGGGTTCGACATCGCGAACCATGCACCGCCAGGGCTGGTCACGAAAACGATCGCGTGGCCGCAGTGACGCGGCAGCGCGACAGTGTCGTCGATGGTCGAGTCACCGGCGCTGGTCGCGTTGAACAGGCCGGTGCTGACGTTCACGATCACGTGATGCTGCGTGATGCAGCTGACTATCGCCTTCAGCGTCGGGAGTGGGTTGACATTGCCAAGGTCGGGAATGACCAACCCAGTGACGCTGACCACCACGTGGCCGTCCTGGGACACCGACCCGGTGCCTGACTCGATCACCCAGGCCTTCCCGCCGCCGACCAGACCACGATCGTTCACCGCCCCGACGGCTGCGCCGGTGACCGGCGTCATCGAGCTGAACTGCACGATCTTGTGATCGTCGTGGGCGAGCACGGTGGCGCTCCCCAGAACCACCAGGCTCAGCGCGCTCAAAGCGACCAGAAACAGCTTTCGTAAATGTCTCATTTGCCCAACGCCTCCAATGGCCGCACCGCCGCGAACCCCAAGCGCGAGGCCCGCCAACGCTTATCGATACCGGGTTGGGTTACCACAACCGGCGCGCCAGAATTCCACAGCATCCGCGCAATTGCTTGACTCGGGGTGGACCAACCGGTACAACCCGCGTGTGCGTTTTACTCGCTCCATAACCCGAGTCCGAACTTGAGAATCGATAAATCTATCGTCGCGGCGATTGCCGTTGGCCTACTGGCGGTCGCGTGCGGAAGCAGCCCCGCTGCCGTCGTCCCGACCCCCTCGCCCCCGCTGCCATCGCCGTCGCCATCCGACACCAAGAACATGCAGATCTCAATCGCCAGCACCTTCGTCCAGTCCGTGCCCGTCGACGTCCCCACCACTTTTGATCTCGACATCCAGGATGTCGGGACCGTCGACATTCCGAACCTCTACTTGATCTTCGACGCGGGCGACCTTTTCATGGACAAGTACACGATCGAGTCAGCCGGCCCGTGCCGGGTCGATGCGGCCATCGCTGGCGCACTGGCCTGTGGCCTGCTCGCAAAGGGCGCGCACCTCGTTTTCACCATCACGGGCACGCCGAAGAACATGGGTGACTTCGTCTTTAAGTTCCACGTCAACCAATACAAGACGCACCTATATGAAGCAGATGGCACCCAGTACGTCTACAGCTGGACGCAGACAGTCACCTCCTGACCGAGCGCGCCATTAGGCGCCGACGATCCGGATCTCGTCCACAGGTCGCTTGCCAGACCTGGCTGGACCAGGTACGTGTACGGCATCGTGAAATAGCCGGCCATGCCCCAGCCGGCACCCCACGAGTTGCGGACGAGGAAGGTCAGGCTCGCGTCGTCATAGCCCACCGCCAGCACCGCGTGGCCTCCGACGGTCCTTTCATTGGGACCCGGCATCGGCGCGTGGCCGGACTGCGCCACGGCGGGTGACTCGAAGCTCTCGTAAACGGTGAAACCAAAGATGAACGGATAGCCGGAGGCGAGGCAACCCCTCATCTGAGTCAGGTCCTGGATGAGGCTCTGGTAGGACACGGCGCGATCCGACTGCGCGTCCTGGTACGCCTTGGCTGACGGCTTCTCGGTGAACTTCGATATGTCGTAGGGCCACTCGGGTTCGGG
>Ga0307373_10002318_pt1 | contig 34464 bp, 31 predicted proteins | sample OX2MG_FD_202534 | JGI IMG/M metagenome (GOLD analysis project Ga0307373, IMG submission 202534) | Soil microbial communities from Risofladan, Vaasa, Finland - OX-2 | ecosystem: Environmental > Terrestrial > Soil > Coastal area > Acid sulfate soil | place: Finland: Risofladan, Vaasa | collected...
GAGCTGACCTTCACCCTGCAGTGCGCGACGTGCATGTGTGCGCACACGATCACATAGCCGGGGCGCGGATGGTGACGAGCGTCGGTCAGCCCCGAATCGAAGATCGTCGAGGACGTGCCGCCTGTCCACTGGTAGACATATAGGCGCCTGATCCGCGAGTTTGTGGAGGCAAGGCCGAACATGTAACCGAGCGCCTTCGCCGCGCGCGCCAGGCCCGAGCCGCGGTTGTTGGGAAAGGCGCCGCCGAATTTCACGATCCCGCCGGTCTCGGTCAGCCAGACATCTCCGGGCACCGCCGCCAGGATCGCGCGCGTGCGGGTGCTCGAGAAGCGGTTGGTGTCCGAGTAGTTGTGCAGGCCCCACAGCGTTGGCGTGGGCACTTGAAGGTGATGGAGCTCGGCTTTGAATTCGGCGATGTAGGTAAGCGTGGGACCCACTTCCGCCTGGTCGAGGATGTCGAGGCCGAGGATCGTGCATTTGCCGCAGACGCGTCTGAGCGCCTGGTAGTACTTCGCCGATTCGGCCGCCGTGGGGCTGTTGAAGCGCTCGTATGTGTAGCGGACGTTGCCCCGGTTGGTCTCGTTCCACGGCTGGTACTGGTGGACTTTCGGGAACAGCTTGATGAATTTCTTTATGTCATGTTCGTACGACGCGACACTCGGCATGCGTGTCGGCGTGTACTCGGAGTGATAGAAGGCCACCAGCACCTGCTGGTGCTGTGCTTCGGCAGCTCCGATCCAAGCTCTTGCGAGCGACAGCGAGTAGGACCGCACGGCCGCGTCATAGGGAACGATGTAGCGGCTGATGTGCGTGTGTAGTTGCCGCCACAGTGGATCGGAGAACATCTCGCTCTTCTCATCCGCAATGCCCACCTTGTATGAGGCTGCGGCGTGGGCCACAGGATGATGCGTGGAGCGAGCAGAGATCGCGGCGGGGACGGTGGCGCCGGACGCTAGCGACAGGCCGCAGGCGAGCAGCGCGGCGGCGAGAAGGCGCTGGCGGAGGGTCGTGATCACAGCCACAGAAACAGCCTATCCGCCCGAAAGTCGCGATGCGCCAGGGGCCGCGGGGCAGCATAGGATGCGGGCGATGCACAACGGGCGATGGCGCTACTGGGGTCCGCTTTCGCTCGTGCTGGTGGTTGCTTTAGCCCTGCGCCTGTGGGGCATCAAGCAGGGCCTGCCCTACGTCTACAACACCGACGAGTACGGACACTTCGTGCCCGAGGCGGTGGCGATGTTTCACCGCGGCCTGGATCCCCACTACTTCATCAACCCCCCCGCGTTCACCTACCTGCTGCACGTCGTCTTCGCGGTCTGGTTCGGCGGCGGCGCGAGCGTCTCGCACGAATTTGCGCTGCATCCGGACCATTTCTTCCTCATAGCAAGGGTGACGGTGGCGCTGCTCGGGACCCTCTCCGTGTGGCTGCTCTATCTCCTCGGCGCTCGGCTCTTCAATCGCACTGCCGGCCTGCTGGCGAGCGCGCTTGAGGCCGTGGCGTTCCTGCCGGTTTTCTACGGGCACCTCGCGCTCAACGATGTGCCTACGCTGGTGCCGCTCACGCTCTCGCTGCTCGGCGCGGCCGGGGTATTGCGCCGGGGTCGCATGCTCGACTACCTGGTGGCGGGAATCGGCCTAGGTCTTGCCAGCGCGACGAAGTACACGGCGGGAATCGGCCTGCTTGCGCTGCTCGCAGCAGCCGTCACGCAGTATCTGGACGGTCCGCCGGGCGCCCGGCGGACCGTGGCGACCGGCAGCGTGATCGCGCTAGTCGCGGCGCTGAGCGCGTTTCTAATCGCCAATCCGTTCTCGGTGCTCGATTTCCACAGCTTCCGCGCGGACCTGGAACGTCAGTCCAGCTACACCGAATCCTCGCATGCCTCTTGGATAGGCGGCCCCGGGCAGGGCAGCTTCTCCTATTACCTGTGGTCGTTCGCCTGGGGGCTCGGGTGGGTTCCCGCGCTGGCGGCCCTCGGGGGAGCAGTGACCATCTGGCTGCGACAACGGCGGCTCGGTTGGGTGCTCGTGCCGGTGGCCGTGCTGTATCTCGCCTTTCTGAGCCTGCAGGGGCGCTACTTCGGCCGCTGGCTGCTACCGATTTTCCCGATCGTCTGTCTGCTGGCGGCGAGCTTCGCACTGGAGGTGACCGGCTGGGCCACACGGCATGCGCCGCGGCTGCGTCTCGGCTTCGTCGCGGTAGCGGTCATTGCGCTGGCGGCGCAGGGTCTCGTGTACAGCATTCACTCGGGTTTGGTTCTGTCGCGTGCGGACACCCGCAACCTCGCTCGCGCCTGGGTGGTGGAACACATACCCACGGGTGCGCGGATCGTGGTCGAGCCCGTGGTCCCCAACGCCTGGCTGAACGACACTGACGGAGTCCCACCCACCCGCGCGCGCTGGCTGAAGTACCCCACCCTGCGCCTTGTCCTTGACCCCGCGAACGGAATGCCCGAACCCCCGCACAGAACCGTGCTGCTGGAAAACTACGAGCGCACGCTGGGCCCAGCGCTAATTCCCTACTACGAGCAGCACGGCTATTGCTGGGTTATTAGCGGCTCCACCCAATCCGGGCGGGCATTTGCCGATCCCAAGATCGTGCCGAATGCGATCGCTTACTACCGAGCCCTGGCCCAGCAAGCCCAAGTCGTCTACCGAGCCTCTCCATACGCTCCCGGGAAGGGTCCCATCCCATTCAGCTTCGACTGGACGTTCGACTACTACCCGCTCGCGTTCCACCGCCCAGGGCCGGAAATGACCGTCTACCGCCTTCGCGGTGGGCGCTGCTCCTACTGATTTCCCCGTGCGATCTTGCGCAGGTCGATCGTTGCGTCATACAGCTTCGCGTCGACCCCCTCCTCCAGCGCGACCTCGCGCAGCGGGCGCCCGGAGGCGGTTGCCTTCTGCACGATGACCGTCCCCTTGTCGTAGCCGATCGCGCCGTTGAGCGCCGTTGCCACGGCCAGGGTCGCCCCAGCGGAGGCCTTCGTGCCAGCCCTGTTGGCCTCGACGCCGTCGACGCACTTCTCGGCGAACACGCGTGAGGTCGCTGAGAGCAGACGCAGCGATTCGAGCAGGTTGCGCGCGATCAGCGGGATGCGCACGTTCAGCTCGAACTGTCCCTGCATTCCGCCGATCGTGATCGCGGTGTCGTTCCCGATCACTTGGGCAGAGACCTGTAGGACGACCTCCGGGATCACGGGGTTGATCTTGCCCGGCATGATCGATGAGCCCTTCTGCAACTCCGGCAGCAGGATCTCGCCGATGCCGGCGCGCGGGCCGGAGCCCATCAGGGCGAGGTCGCCGGCGATCTTGCTCAGCGAGACGGCGAGGACCTTCAGTGCGCCGGACAGCTCGACGAGGGCGTCGCGGTTCCCCTGCGCCTCGAACGGGTCCTTTGGCGGGGCAATCTGCTTCAAGCCCGACTCTTTCTTCAGGCGGGCGCGCACCTTCTCAGCGAACTTCGCGTGCGTGTTCAGACCCGTCCCCGTTGCTGTCCCCCCTAGCGGGATCTGACCCACGTGGGTCAGCGCCGCGCTTACCCGCTCTTGGCCCAGCGCCATCTGCGCGGCGTACCCTCCGAACTCCTGACCGAGCGTGACGGGCACCGCATCCATCAGGTGGGTGCGCCCGGACTTGACGACGTTCTGGAAGCTCTTCGCCTTTTTCGCAAAGGAGCGTTCGAGCTCCTTGAGCGCGGGCAGCAGCTCGTTCTGGGCGACATCCAACGCGGCGAGGTGCACGGCCGAGGGAAACACATCATTTGAGCTCTGGCCCATGTTCACGTGGTCGTTGGCGTGCACCTTCTCGCCTGCCAGCCTGGCGATCACCTCATTCGCGTTCGTATTTGTCGATGTCCCCGAGCCCGTCTGGAACACATCGATCGGGAATTGCGCGTCGTGTGAGCCTTCGGCGATTTCGCGCGCCGCTTTCTCGATGCTTCTCGCCCGGCCTTTGTCCAACAGCCCCAGCTCACCGTTGACTGCTGCCGCCGCGCCCTTCAACCGCGCCAACCAGTGGATCACTGACACGGGCATCGTCTCACCCGAGATCGGGAAGTTCTCGACGGCCTTGCTCGTCTCTCCGCCCCACAGCTGCTTCTCAGTCATCGATTCTCCTTGTCAGGTGGCGGCGCGACACGTTATCCGCAAAAGGCGGCGAGCTCGCGAGCGAGACCTACGGGGTCGTCGTAGGCCATCAGGAAACCCGTGCTCTGCAGCACGCGCAGCTGGCCATTGGGCAGCAGGGCCAATGCCTCTTCGGCGCCCACGAGCGGGTGCAGGCGGTCCTGGTCAGCCCACAGCAGCAGTACCGGCATGTCCAGGCGCGGATAGAGCTCCAACAGGTGGGTCTGTGCCCCGCGCGGCCAGCTGCGCGCGCACCGGGCCCATGAGCGCGCGAGGCTCGAGTTGCCGGGAACGCCGGCGAAGGCGTGACGGACGAGATCGGCGGCGGCCGGGTTGCCACGCACGGACAGGCGCATACCGCGCTCTGGTGCGAACACAGCTCCCGCCGCATAGGAGAGCAGGCCGTCGAGCCCGGGCACCGCGGCAGCGCGCGCACCGAGCTGCCAGGCGCCGCGCACGCGTTCGTTGGATGGCGTGGTGTGCAGGCGGTTTGGCATCAGCACGAGGCGCGATGGCCTGACATATCCGCGCAGGACGGCGTGCATGAGAATCTCGGCGCCGGCGTCGTGACCGGCCAGCAGGGGTCTGGATCCGAGCACCTCGGCGGAGAAGCCGCCGAGCACCTCGGCGAACCAGTTGAGCGTGTAGGGATGACGAGGACGGTGCTCGGAGTCGCCGTGGAGGGGAAGGTCGGGGAGCACCACGCGAAAGCGATCCGCCAGTTGCTCAACGGCAGGCTCCCACTCCTTGTGAGAGAGCAGTCCGCTGTGCAGCAGCGCGAGCGGTGGCCCCGCGCCGAACTCCCGGTAGGCAACACGCGCGCCGTCGGGGTGGTGGTAGAGACGCAGCCTCATAGTTGCATCGTAAGGACCCCGCGGGAGGCCCCACTTACAATGGGCCGCCCGTGAGCGCCCCCGAAAAACCCCTGCTGATCCCCCGCCATGGGGTCGACCCGCGCCAAGAGCTGCCTGCACTCGAGCTCGAGGTACTCGAGCGCTGGCGCGAGCGCAACGTATTCGCTGAGTCGCTGCGCATACGGGAGGGGGCCAAGCAGTGGGTCTTCTACGAGGGCCCGCCCACCGCCAACGGCCCCCCGGGCTCCCACCACGTCCTCTCACGGGTCTTCAAGGACATCTACCCACGCTTCCAGACGATGCGCGGCCACCAGGTGCAGCGCAAGGGTGGCTGGGACTGTCACGGGCTGCCGGTGGAGATCGCGGTCGAACAAAAGCTCGGCATCTCCTCCAAGGCTGAGATCGAGGAGAAGATTGGCATCGAGCGCTTCAATGCGGAGTGCCGGGCGTCGGTGTTCGAGTTCCTGGAGGAGTGGAACCGGCTAACTGAGCGAATCGGCTTCTGGCTCGACCTCGAGGGCGCCTACCGCACGCTCGATGAGTCCTATATCGAGTCGGTCTGGTGGGCGCTCGCCCAAATTCACGAGCGCGGGCTCCTCTACGAGGGCCACAAGGTGGTCCCGTACTGCCCCCGCTGTCAGACCACGCTCTCTTCTCACGAGGTCGCACTCGGGTATGAGGACGTCGTCGATCCGAGCGTCTTCCTGAAGCTTCCGATCACAGGAGCCCACCCACCCGAGGAGAAGCTGCTGGTGTGGACGACCACGCCCTGGACGCTCCCGGGAAACGTGGCGGTAGCGGTTTCGCCCACGGCGAGGTATGCCAAGGTGGGACTCGGGGATGAGATGTTCGTGCTTGCCGAGGACCGTATTGGGCCGGTGCTGGGTGATGAGATCGAGGTGCTGGATCGCTTCACGGGTAATGAGCTGGTGCAGCGATACGGCTCCTATGAGGGACCGGTCTTCAACCTGGAGGATCGTGAGCCCGGTCCCTTCCCGATCCTCGCCGACTCCTTCGTCACGACCCAGGACGGGACGGGCATCGTCCACCTCGCGCCCGCCTTCGGCGAAGACGACTATCGCGTTGCCGCGGCGTCCCCGGAGGTGCCGTTCGACCCGGCGCAGGCGGACACGCTCTATAACCCGGTGCGCCCAGACGGCACCTACGACGGCCGCGTGCGCAGCAGCGACGGGGAGTCCTATGAGGGACGCTTCGTCAAGGACCCGGCCCTCACCGAGGCGCTGATCTCCGACCTCGACGCGCGCGGTCTGCTGCTGCGCGCCCAAGACTACGAGCACTCCTACCCGCACTGCTGGCGCTGCGGCACGCCGCTGCTCTACTACGCCAAACCGTCCTGGTACATCGCGACCTCGAAGCTGCGGGCGCAGCTGCTGGCGAGCAACGAGACCGTCAACTGGTATCCGCCGCACGTCAAGCACGGGCGTTTCGGCGACTGGCTGCAGGGCAACGTCGACTGGGCGCTCTCACGCGAGCGCTACTGGGGCACGCCGCTGCCGGTGTGGCGCTGCACAAACGGACACTTCCGCGTGATCGGCTCATTCTCTGAACTGGCCGATCTGTCGGGCACGGCGCTCGAGGATCACCATCGCCCTTACGTCGACGATCTCTCGATCGCCTGCGCTGAGCCCGGCTGCGAGCAGCCGATGAGGCGCGTGCCCGAGGTGATCGACGTGTGGTTTGACTCCGGCGCGATGCCGTTCGCCCAGCACCACTTCCCATTCGAGAACCAGGAGCTCTTCGAGCAGAGCTTCCCGGCGGACTTCATCTGCGAGGCCCAGGACCAGACGCGCGGCTGGTTCTACTCGCTGCTGGCGATCGCCACTCTGCTGGGTAAGCAGGCGCCGTACAGGAACGTCGTATGCCTCGGGCTGATCCTCGACGAGGACGGTCAGAAGATGTCGAAGTCCAAGGGGAACACGGTCGAGCCCTGGCAGGTGCTCGACGCCTACGGCGCGGACGCCTTCCGCTGGTACTTCTTCACCTCCAAGCAACCGTGGGACGGATACCGCTTCTCGGCTGAGGCGATCGGCGAGGGCGTACGCCTGTTCCTCAAGCAGCTGTGGTCCACGTACTTCTTCTATGTCCTTTACGCGCAAGCCAACGCCTCCGTCCTCGGCGAGGCCTCAGAGCAAGCCGGGCTCACCGATGATCTCGACCGCTGGGCGCTGTCGCGGACTGCGGGCACGGTGGAGTACGTGACTGAGCGACTGGACGCCTACGATGCCACGTCTGCCGGCCGCGCCATCGCGGCGCTCGTCGATGAGCTGTCCAACTGGTATGTCCGCCGCTCGCGCCGGCGCTTCTGGGACGGGGAGCAGGACGCCTTCCGCACGCTGCGTACGTGCCTTTTGACCGTCTCCAAGCTGCTGGCCCCGCTGTGCCCGTTCATGGCCGATGAGATCTACGACAACCTCGACGGCGGCCTGGACAGCGTCCACCTGTGCGACTTCCCCCGGCCAGAGGAGATCGCACCGCGCGACGAGGACCTCGAGCAAGCCATGGCCCTCGCGCGCGAAACCGTCCGCCTCGGGCTGGGTGCCCGCGGCAAGGCCAAGATCAAGGTACGCCAGCCACTCGGCGAGGCCGTCATCGTGGCAGACGGGCGCGAGCGCGCCGCGATCGAACGCCTCGCCGGCGTCGTGCGCGACGAGCTGAACGTCCGTGCCGTCCGCTTCGTGGCTGCCGCGGAGGAGCTGGGCTCCTATGAGGTGAAGGCCAACTACCGAACCCTGGGACCCCTGTTCGGCAGGGACATGCCGCTGGCGGCAGCGGCGATCGCGGCGCTCGACCCCGCCCACGTGGCGGCCAGTATTCGCGACGGCACCGCGATCGGGATCGGGGTGCAGGGACGCGAGCACACGCTCTCGGCGGAGGATCTGATCCTCACGATGCGCGCCCCCGAGGGCTACTCCGTCGAGCGCGAGGGCACCCACGCGGTCGCCCTGGACCTCGCAATCGACAACGACCTGCTCATCGAGGGCTACGCGAGAGAGATCGTCCACGCCGTGCAGAACGCGCGCAAGACCGCGGGCCTACAGGTCGAGGACCGCATCGAGCTGGCCCTCAAAGGCGACCCCACCCTGATCGAGGCCGCGGACAGGTTCCGCGACTACCTGGCACGCGAGACGCTTGCCGTAGAGCTCGCGCTCGGAGACGACGCGGCGGAAGCCTCCGCCGGGATGGACTACTCAGAGCAGACCGAGACCGGCGGCCTGCAGCTGAGCATCAGCCTGAGCCGGGCGGCTAGGCCGCAGTAAGCGCTGGCTCCAGCTCCTGCTCGAGCTTCTTCTTCGGGTAGGCGCCGATCACAGTCTTGACGGGCTGACCGCCTTTGAACAGGATCATCGTCGGGATCGACAGCACCTGGAACTGAGCCGCGGTCTGCTGGTTCTCGTCGATGTTCAGCTTCACGACGCGCAGGTCCGGGCGCTCAGAGGCGATCTCCTCGAGCACCGGCCCAACCACGCGGCAGGGACCGCACCAAGGCGCCCAGAAGTCAACGAGCACAGGGCCCTCGGACTCGATCACCTCGGCCTGGAAGTTGGTATCTGTGACTTCGCTCAAAGTGCCTGCCATGGGGTCTCCTTGATTGCGTTCCTCTTATCTCTCACCACTATACAAAGTGTAGTAAGAGCCTCCGGAGCGCGGGGCGAGGACGAGCGTGTGTCAGTGGACGGTCACCATCCAGCCGTCGGAGTTACGCACGATCGGCGGATGGATGCCGGTGAGCACACTGAACAGGTGCGGGGATACGTAAACCTCGATGAAGGCGGCGATCACGAGCACCGGCACGGCCACCGCGACGGTCACGAGCGTGGCGGCCAGCAGCTGCTCCCACTCGCCACGCCGGCTGGCGATGATCCATGCGGCCAGCGGCAGGAACAGCGCGACCAGCTCCGGGAGCGCGTGCGGGAGCACCCCCAGCAGCAAGAGGCCCGGTGAGACTCTCAGAAAGCCGGAGACACCGGCCAGCGTGTGCCCCAGCACATAGGCCTGCGCGCTCAGCGAGAAAGTGGTGGCGGCCACGACAAAGGCGATCGCGATCCGCCCACCGTGTTCGTGCACCCAGCGGGAGACACCGTGATGATGCTCCGCCTGCAGCGGCAGCGAGCTGCCCGCGATGAATCCCGCGACACACGCCATCGCGTGCAGGGTCAGCACGAGCAGATTGCGCCGCAGCACGTTCACCACATCGCCGCCATCGCCGGCCGCAAACGGAGGCTGCAGGGTGATCACCTGCTGGTAACCGCCGAACAGCGTTGAGATGAGCCACACTGCGCACAGCAGGCCGGTGGCGGCCACGGCCGAGCCTGCAGCCCATCCTCCCAGCACGGCACCGGGAGTCCGCTGCCAGGCACGCAGCGTGGCGCGGGTGTGACGCACGCCGTGGGCCAGCGCGTAGGCCGAGACATCGTCCATCGCCTCTGCATCGGCCGGCGAACGCTTTACCTGAAGCGCAGTAGCGGCACGAGCCACATCGCCTCGGCGGCGATCCGCCAGGACATCTTGCTCTGACCGCGCTCGCGGTCTTTGAAGACGATCGGCACCTCGACCACCTGAAAACCGGCGCGCACCGCGCGGTAGGTGAGCTCGACCTGAAAGGCATACCCCTGTGAGCGCACGCCGTCGAAATGAATCGCCTCGAGCACCTCGCGGCGAAAGCACTTAAACCCGCCCGTCAGGTCGCGCACATGCAAACCCAGCACGAGGCGCGCATAGGTCGAGCCGCCCTCGCTGACGAAGCGCCGCAACAACCCCCAGTCGGTCACACCGCCACCCCGCACGTAGCGCGAGCCGAGGGCCAAATCGGCGCCCGCTGCCACGGCTCCAAGCAGCCGGGCGAGGTCGGCAGGATCGTGGGAGAAGTCAGAGTCCATCTCCATCACATACCCGGCGCCGTGATCGAGCGCATGGCGAAAGCCCGCGAGGTAGGCCGGACCGATGCCTTCCTTCTCGCTGCGATGGAGCACTCCCACCCAGTCGTGCTCCTCGGCAAGCCGATCGGCGATCTCTCCCGTGCCGTCGGGCGAGCCGTCATCGACGACGAGCACGCGGAAGCCCTCGGGCGCCGCGCCGGCAAGCACCTCGCCTGCGGCGAGGACGATCGCCTCGACGTTCTCGGCCTCGTTGTAGGTCGGGAGGATGAGCCACGCCGCGCCGGTCATAAGTCGCCGTACCCTAGAGCAGTGGACCTGCCGAACGCGACGATCGCCGATGCCCTCGGGGAGCTGGGCGACCTGTACGAGCTCGACGGGGCAATCGTCCACCGCGTGCAGGCCTATCGCAATGCGGCCAAGGCGGTTCGCGAGGCATCCGTGTCGGTCGCGGCGCTGGCGCGCGCGGGCCGGGCGATCGAGCTGCCGGGGATCGGCAAGACGCTCGAGCAGAAGATCCTCACGCTGCTCGAGACCGGCACAACCCCCTCGACCGAGCGGCTGCGCGCGCAGTTTCCTCCAGGACTGATCGAGATCACACGGCTACCTGGGCTCGGGCCCAAGCGTGCGCGGCTGCTCTACACAGAGCTGGGGATCGACTCGCCTGAGAAGCTGCGCGAGGCGGCGCTGGCGCAGCGCCTGCAAGCCGTACGAGGGTTCGGCGCGAAGTTCGAGACAAGCGTGCTCGCGGCACTCGACCAAATGCCCGCCCACTCCCCGGGGCAGGGGAACGGGCGCCTGCTGCTGCCGCGAGCGATCGAGCTGGGTGAGACGCTCACCGCCGGCTTGACCGCGCGGGGAGGCGAGGGCACGCAGGTGCAGATCGCGGGGTCCGCCCGCCGGATGGCGGACAGCGTCAAGGACATCGACCTAATCGCCACCACGACCCGTCCGGCCGCGCTCGCGAAGAGCCTCAACAAGCTCGAGGAGATCGACAACGTCAGCTCTGCTGGCAAGGCTGGAGCCAGGGCGCGCACCCATGCGGGCATCGCGGTCGACCTGCGGATCGCCAAACCCGGTCAGCTCGGCAACCTGCTGGCGCACTTCACCGGCTCGGGTCCTCACAACGCGGCGCTGCGTGAAACGGCCGTCAGGCAAGGCCTGCACGTCTCTGAGTACGGGATCCTCGACGATGCAACCGGCACCATCGAAACGCACGAGACCGAGGAGGAGATCTATCGCCGCCTGGGCCTCGCCTACATAGAGCCGGAGCTGCGCGAACACCGGGGAGAGCTGGAGGCCGCGCGCACCCCCGGCGGGCTGCCGCGGTTGATCGAGCTGCGAGACATCCACGGCGACCTGCACAGCCACACGATCGCCTCCGACGGCCACAACACGATCGAGGAGATGGGCCTCGCGGCCCGCGAGCGGGGATATGAGTACCTCGCCATCACCGACCACTCTGCCTCACACGGGTTCGGCAATGACGTCTCCCCCGAGCAGCTGCGTCGCCAGATCGAGCTCGTGCGGGAGGCCAACGAGCGTTTGGAAGGCATCGAGCTGCTGGCGGGCAGCGAGGTCAACATCCTGCCCGACGGCTCGCTCGACTACGACGACGAGCTGCTCGGCCAGCTCGACTGGGTGATCGCCAGTGTGCACACCGCCTTCAGCACTGGCGAGCAACGCATGACCGAGCGTGTGATCGCCGCGATCGAGCATCCGCTCGTGCGCGCCATCGGCCACCCCACCGGCCGCCTGATCGAGCGCCGGGCTCCTTACGCCATCGACCTCGAGGCCATTTTCGCTGCGGCGGCCCGCACTGGAACGATGCTCGAGATAAACGCCAACCCCGAGCGCCGCGACCTCTCCGACGTGCACGCCCGCGCCGCCGCCCGCGCCGGCGTCTCGATCCTGATCGACTCCGACGCCCACCGCACCGCTACCCTGGCCAACATGCGCTGGGGGATCGCCACCGCACGGCGCGCCTGGCTGACCGCCGCAGACGTCGCCAACACCCGGTCGTGGCCGGAGCTCGCGAAGCTAGCCAAGCAGGCGCGGGAGTAGCTGCTCGGCGACCACCCGGTCTGCCGCCTCGCGGCTGAACGGCTCGAGCGCCTCGCGCGCGTGGGTGGCGTAACCCTCCAGGGGATCGTCGAGCGCCGTGCGCAGGGCCGGCGCGAGCTCCTCACCGACCAGGCGCTCGTCGAGCTCCCGCGCGATCGGCAGCGCTGCGTAGGGCCCGGGCGCTTCGGTCGTGACGAGCTGAGCGCCGTCGGCGAGCGCCTCGAGCTGGGCGATCCCGTAGTCCTCGCGGCGCGGGGCGCAGACGAACACGCGGGCACGGCGTAGCAATCCGCGGTACTCCTCGTAGGGGAGCATGCCCACGGCACGCACCCCGGCCCGAAGCTCCTCGGCGCCAGCGCCCATCACGAGCAGCTCCTCGCCAGGGCGCCGCGCCTCTCGCCAGGCCTGCAGTACGCGGTCGAGGCCCTTCTTCTTCGGGTTCGCCGCATACGTGACCGCGGCGATGTCGCGCACTCCATCGGTCGGTCCCGACGGCTCGACGGGGACGGGGAGCACCAGCGCGCGTTCGCCGCGCGACGCCACGCCGGGCGCCTCGCGCAGGCCTCCATCGCTCCAAGGGAGCAGCAGCGGCGCCTGGCCCAGGCGGCGGCGCTCGAGTGGCCGTTGCCACAGGCCATGGCGCCCCGGCCTATTGCCAGCGGAGGGAGCATCAAAGCGGATCGCCCCTTCTCTCGGCCACAGCAGCGCGGCGGTGGTGCTCGAGTAGATCACCGCGCGCGGCGCCAAGCGGTCGAGCTCGCCGCGCGCCGCACGGCGGGCGGCAAGCGCCCACCCCAAATCGGTCAGGGCGAGTGTGCGCATTCCTGGCGGCGGCGAGGTCTCGACGACCGCCGCGCTCGCACCAGCCCGGCGCAGCGACTGTTCAAGCTCCGCGTCGGCCGCGCGCAGGCCCGCGGTGGAGCCCAGCGAGACGATCAGCACGTCCACCCCGTGCGCCGCTGTCATTTAGGTAACGGCGCCATTCACATGTTCGGGGCGCAGCGTCTTGAAGCCAGGCGCGCGCTCGAGCGCCATCGGGCGCACGGGAGAAGTGCGACGCACGTAGAAGCACACGCCGTCGCGCTCCTCGATCGCTGCCACCGCTGCGTCCTGGCGCCGCCAGGCCAGCGCCCAGATGATCGCGAAGCCCGCGGCGATGCCAGGGATCTGGGGAGCGAGGAAAGCCAGGCCACCCGCCAGCAGCGTGAACAGCAGCAGGGGCCACAGCCGGTTGATGAGGATCGCGCTCGGATGATGCTCGGGCAGCGCGGTCGTGGCCTTGGCACCGGCGAGCAGGCGCGCGATCGGCGGGTTCGTCTCGGCCCGCCTGCCCAGACGCAGGCCAACGAGCACTGCGAGGACCCACCAGCCCACCGCGACCGGCGCCAGCAGCGTGTTGGAGCTTTGCCCAGCCGCGAGGATGGTGACCGCGCCGAGCGCGGTGGCTGCGCCGGCGCTGAGCAGAACGGTGGTCTTGAGGAAGTCGACGAAGCGCACTTGACAACTACAACAGCGCCTCGAGCAGACCGCGCACGCCGTCGGTGCCGTCGAGCACGAGGTCGGCCTCTGCTGCCAGCTCCGGGGGAGCTTCATCAGAGCTGACCGCCGCGCAGATGGCGGTGGTCAAGGCTCCATCCTTTACGAGCGAGCGCAGCCCGCGGAAGGCATCGAGGTCGGTCGTGTCGTCGCCGACATATAGCGCGGCGGCGAGGAGCGGCGCGGGTGGGCTCTTGAGCAACGCGGCGATGCCAAGACCCTTGTCGAGCTCGACGGGGGGGCGCACCTCCAGCACCTTGCGCCCCCAGTGGACCGCGAAGCCCTCCTCTTCGGCTTGCCGTGCGATTTCCTGCACCGCCTGTGCCGCCGCCTCCTCGTCAGGTGCTCCGCGCCAGTGGAAGGCGGCGATCGTGTCCTTGTCCTCGCTTCGCACCCTGATGCGCTGGTGCTCGTTGGTGTAGGCGCGCGCGCCGAACTCCCGCACGCGCGCAGTCCACGCGGCGAGATCGGGGTTGACCTCCGGGCTTGTAGCTCGCGGGCGCAGTAGCTCGCCGCCGTGGTTGCCGACGTAGGCGATCGTCCCAATCGCGACGATCTGGCGCGCGGTGCTCGCACGCCGGCCGCTGACGCAGCCCACGACTCCGTAGCGCTTGGCGATCTCGATCAACAGCGCGCGCGTCGCCTCGGGAACGTGCGCATCGGCGGCATGCCGGACGATCGGCGCGAGGGTACCGTCGATGTCCAGCAAAACGGCACCGTGGTGGGGGTCGGAACGTAGTGGCTCAAGCGCCTCCACGAGCGTGGCAGCGGGCGACACGCCCTCTAGTATGGCGCGCATGGTGGCTGATGAGTCCTCTCGCACGCGTGCTTGCTGAGCAGGAGGGGACGAGCAGCGATCGTTCGCGGCAGCGAACGCTCGAGCTGATCGCGATCGGGACGGCCGCGGGGCTGTTCAGCGGGGTCTTCGGGGTCGGCGGCGGCTCCGTGATCGTGCCGCTGCTCGTGCTGTGGCTCGGCTATCACGAGCGCGAGGCGACCGGCACCTCGCTGGCGGCGATCGTGTTCATCGCGGCGTTCGCCAGCGCCGTGCAGGCCGCATACGGCAACCTGCGACTGCTCGACGCGGTGGCGATCGGCGTGCCCGCCACCGGCGGCGTGCTGATCGGCACATGGCTGCAGCAACGGCTTGCCGGCCGCTCGATCATGCTCCTGTTCGCTGCGGTGCTGGTGGCCGCGGCGGTGGAGCTGCTGCTCGAATGACCGGCTCGCTCACAATCGCGCTCGAGCTCGCCGCGCTTGGCCTCGTGGCGGGGGTGCTCGGGGGCCTCTTGGGGGTGGGCGGCGGCGTGCTGTTCGTGCCGGGGCTCGTGGTCATCCTCGGGCTGAGCCAGCACCAGGCGGAGGCCACCTCGCTGCTGGCGATCGTCCCGGTTGCGCTCCTCGGAGCACTCACCCAGGATCGCTATGGAAACGTGCGCCGTTCGGACGCGCTGAAGATCGGCCTGTTCTCGATCGTGGGCGTGGCGGGCGGCGTTGCCCTCGCGAACATCCTCTCGGGAGCGGTGCTCCGGGGAGCGTTCGCGCTGCTGCTGCTCGTGATCGCAGCACAGCTGGTGCGCCGGGCGCTCACCCAGCTCCGAAAAAATGATCCGTACGCCCTGTGAAGGGCGTAGACTTGTGGTAATGGGACTTGAGAATCCATCTCATATAGCGATCCTGGTGGTGGTCCTGCTGTTGGTGTTCGGCGCCAAGCGACTTCCCGAGATCGGGCGTTCGCTGGGGAGCGGAATGCGTGAGTTCAAGGACTCGATCAGCGGCGGCAGCGGCGACCGGCCGGAGACCAGCCAGCAGCAGCCGGCACTGACTCCAGCCGCACAGCAGCCGCAAGCGCCTGCCCAGGCTCCGCCGGTGGCTGGGCCAGCCACGCCTCCGGCCACCCCGGCCGAGCCTCAGCCCTAACCGCGGTGGAGGACCGGTCCGGTCCGGACCGCCTCAAACGCAGACCCCGGGACCCGCTTGATCTGTTCCAAATCTTCGTCGTTCCAGCGGGGATCGGGCGCGCCTGTGATGTGCCAGCTCGAAAAAGGCAGAAGCATCCACCCCTTGCGCGACACTACACACGTCGCTACGCTGAACGTCCAGGACAGGGACAGATGAGAAGCCTTCCCGAGCCGTCCACCCGATGCATGTCCTGGGTTGAACCACGACATCGGAGGCTTGAATGGTAGCCGTCCACCAGGGCCCAGAGGTCCTTGAGGACCTGACGAAGTACGCCGGGAGCTGGGTTGCGATCCGCGACGGCAAGGTCATCGCGGACGCGTTGGACTCCGTCGAACTACGCAACAAGCCCGAGGTCAAAGAGGACGACTTCCTCATGCCCGTCCCCGACGCGGGCGCGGCGGCCTTTCTGTTCTAAGAGGACATCCGTCCTAGGATCATGCCGGACCTGCTCGTCGCCTACCGTGACCTTGGTCTGGGCGAACTACGCCCGATCCTGATCCTGCACGTCACAGGCCCCGGCGGCGCGGAAGGGGACATCGCTGGGCTGGTCGATTCTGGGGCGGATGGGACAGTTCTACCAGCGGGCTACGCGCCACTGATGGGCTACACGCCCGCAGACATCGCCGCTCACCAAGGTGCGGGTGTGGGAGGCAGCGTAACGATGCACCAAGCAACCAGACCATCCAAAGCCTTCATCCCCGAGATGCCCGGACTGGTGTTCGAGCTCAATCCATGCTTTGTCCAGGGCTGCCAGATCGCGCTCTGGGGACGCAAAGACCTGATGCAGCACTTCGACGTAAACATCATGGAGCGCAGGAAGCAGTTCTCGCTCACGCAGGTCTGAAGCATCTCGCTTCCCGAGGCCATCTAAGTTAGCCCTCTACTGGCCCACCCAAGAGTTCAGCCAGTCCCTACAGCAGGCTGGAGGTCATCCGTTCGATCTCGGCGATCGAAGTGAGCCCTTCACGTACCTTCACTAGGCCGTCGTCGCGCAGACGGCACATTCCCTGCTCGACCGCGACCGCGGCGATCGCGTCAACGGAGCCGTGCTCGAGGATCAGCGTACGAATCTCCTCGGTGACCGACATCACCTCATACAGCCCGATACGGCCACGGTAGCCGGAACCGCCGCAGCGCGAGCAACCCACTGCCTCGTAAGGCTCGGCGCCCGTCAGGCCGTGCTCGGCGAGCACGGCCTCTGAGAGGGTCATTAGTCGCTTGCAGTGCTTACAGAGCATTCTCACCAGGCGCTGGGCGACGATGCAATCAATCGCGGAGGAAACCAGGAACGGCTCGATGCCCATATCCATCAGCCGCCCCAGCGCGCTGGGCGCGTCGCGCGTGTGCAAGGTCGAAAGCACTAGGTGGCCGGTGAGCGCCGCCTCGACCGCGATGTGCGCGGTCTCACGATCGCGAATCTCGCCGACCATGATCACGTCGGGGTCGGCGCGCAACATCGAGCGCAACCCGACATCGAAAGTGACCCCCGCCTTGGGGGCGATCTGCATCTGCTTGACGCCTTGCATGCGCTGCTCGACGGGATCCTCGATCGTGAGGATGCTCCGTTCCCCGTCGTTGAGCACATTCAGCGCGGCATACAGCGTCGTCGACTTGCCGGATCCGGTCGGCCCGGTGACGAGCACCGCCCCGTTTGGCTTGGCGATCGCACTCGAGAAGCGCTTCATCTCATCCTCCGCCATCCCGAGCGAATCGAGCCCCTCGACCGTAACCCCCCTGTCCATGATGCGCAGCACAACACCCTCCCCATGGACGAGCGGCAGCGTGACGACGCGGATGTCCACGCGCCGTCCGTCGACCGTCAAGGCGAACCGGCCATCCTGTGGCAGGCGCCGCTCAGAGATGTCCAGGTCGCCCATGATCTTGATGCGGGACACCACGCCCATCGCCATCCTCCGCTTGACGGTGGCGGCCGGGGAGAGCACGCCGTCGACACGGAACAGCACACGCGTGTCCCCTTCTTCGGGGTTGATGTGGATATCCGAGGCGCCCTGCTGTATCGCCTGAGCGACGATCGAGTGCACCAGCTTGATGACCGGGGCATCGCGGTCGGCCTCCTCGGCCAGCAGATCGGGTTCGGACTCGTCCTCGGACTCGTCGTCGATGATGTCCTCGATCGAATCGTCCATCTGGGCGAGCCGCGTGAGGAGCAGGTTCAGGTCCTCCACCGATGCCGCCGCGACCTTGATGCGCCGGCCAGTCATCATCGCGACGTCGTCGATCGTCAGCACGTTGGTGGGATCGGCCATCGCCAGCAGCAGCGTCCCGTCGTCGGTATAGCCGACGGGAACGGCCTGGTAGCGCTTGGCGGTCTCGGAGCGGATCAGGTTGACCGCGCCCATGTCGAGGTCGTAGACCGACAGGTCGATGTAGTCCAAGCCGAAGCGCTCCGCCACGGCCCGGGCGAGCTGATCGTGGCGCAGGACGCCCCGCTCGACCAGTACTTGGCCCGTGGGCCTGCCCTGGGCACGGGCAGCCCCCACCGCCTCCTCGACCGTATCGCGGTCGGCGAAGCCGAGGTGGACAATCACCTCGCCGATCATCCGCGAGGAGCGTCCCGAGCGCACCGGGGGGTAAAGACCGTCTCCCGAAGGCCCGATTGCGATCTCCTCCTCAGACTCTGCAGGAGACTCGGCTGTGGGCATGGCGGTATCGCTCATCATTGGTTTTATCGGCATCGCGGGGGAGCCGCTTGATCGCTTAGGAAGGCATTCCGTGCTCAAATGCGCCCTTAACCACGGCATCGAGCGCGTTTAGCCGGTAGAGAGCTAGCGCCTCTCCAGAAGCAAAGCGCTGCCCAGCGGCCATGTCGGCTCCGTGGTGGAGCATTACGCAGTGCTCTAGCGCAAGCCGGCGCTCATCCCCGAGCGTCTTTGGGGCATGGAGCGCGAGCAGGCGCAGGCCCAGCTCGATGTGGCCCAGCAACTGCCCTTCCCGGCTGCGCGTAATCTCGGCGCCGTAGGTGAATTCGCGGGTCTTACCCAGGTCGTGGACGATTGCGGCGCTCAGGAGCAGGTCGCGGTCCAGGCGCGGGTGCAGTATGCAGAGCTCGAGCGCCATGCTCGCCACCGCGACGGTGTGCTCGAGCAAGCCGCCGAGATAGGCATGGTGAGACCCTGAACGCCCCTGGCCCGCTCTATTGGAGCCCGCCCGCCCGGAGTCTCCTCCTGCTCCAGGCGCCGGCAGCGAACAGGGCGCACGGCGTATCTCCGCGCGCAACGCCTCCTCACCGAGCAGGCGCTCCAGCAGCCCCTTCAATCCGGGGTCATAGACCTCGCGCACGAGGTGCTCCAAGAAGCCTTCGAGCTCGTCGAGATCGCGGTAGGCGACAGGCAGGAAGCGGGCGGGGTCGGCCTGCTCGCCCTCTGCGCGCGCGATCGTGGCAAGCGCGATCTGGAGCTCATCGCGAAAACGCTCGACCCGCCCGTGTATGCGCACCAGGTCACCGCGCTCAAAGCGCCCTGCGAGCATGTCGGCATCGCGAAAAGCACGCGCGATTATCGTCCCCGTGTTGTCGCGCAGCTCAACCGTCAGGTAGGGAGTGCCCGCGCGCGAGTGCAGGCGCTCCTTGCGGATACAAGCGAAGACGCCATCCACCTCCTGCTCGCAGCGAAGGGTGGCGATCTGGGCATCTTCGGGTGACGCTGAGAGCTCACTCGCCCGAAGCCCACCCGCCGGCTCCATTTGCAGAGTGTCCGCTTGCGAATCGCTGCCGACGGAGGTCATCGGCTCATCATGTACGGTGGTCCGGATGCAGCCCCTCATCTGGGACCGCCGTCCGGATGGCCTCAGGGCCCCAGCGATGGTATGCGCCTTCCAGGGCTGGAACGACGCTGGAGACGCCGCCTCGAGCGCCGTCTCCTTCCTGGCCGCTTCGCTGGATGCGCAGCGCTTTGCGCGTATCGACTCGGAGGAGTTCTACGACTTCCAAGCAAACCGTCCCCGTATTCAGCTCACCGAGGCAGGCGTGCGGGAGATCGTGTGGCCCACAGTCGAGGTCTTCGAGGCGCTCGCGCCCAGGGCCCCGCGCGACCTCGTGCTCGTTCAGGGCACCGAGCCGTCAATGCGCTGGCGCGCCTTTAGCGCGCACCTGGTCGAGCTCGCCGAAGCACTGGGCGTGCAGATGGTCGTCTCGCTGGGAGCGCTGCTCGCCGACGTGCCCCACACCCGCCCGGTGAGCATGACCGGGTTCGCGTCCGACTCCGCGCTGGTGGAGCGTTTGGGTCTGGCGCCCTCCAACTACGAGGGACCCACCGGGATCGTGGGCGTCCTGCACAGCTCCTGCGTGGATGCGGGACTGCCCTCGGCAAGCCTGTGGGCGGGAGTCCCTCACTACGTCGCCGCCGCGGCCAATCCCAAGGCTGCGCTGGCTTTGGTACGCAGGGTGGAAGGCCTGATCGGGGTGTCGGTCGACGTCTCCGAACTCGAATCGGCAGCGGCCGACTACGAGCGCCAGGTCGGTCTCGCCGTGCAGTCAGATCCTGACATCCAGGCGTTCGTCGAACGGCTCGAACGGGCCGCGGAGAGCGAAGAGGAGGAGATCGCACCCGAGGACGTTCCCTCGGGAGACATGCTCGCGCGTGAATTCCAGCGCTTCCTGCGCCAGCGCGGGGCCGATGGAAAATAGGCGGACGCTTTCTTATTACTTCTCGGCCGCCGGGCAGGCGATGCGGTAGTCGCAGATCGAGCAGGCCGCATGAGAGGGAGTCGGCTCGAACTGCTGGCCAAGGATGCCCTCGCCCACAGCGAGCACGGTGTCCTTGACCCACTCCGTGCCAGCGTCGTCCCTCGGAACGGGGACCTTTAGGTCGTCGAGCACGTAGTAGTAGGCCTGCCGCGAAGCCTGCAGTTGCCAGGACTCGCGCGCGGCGAGTGCGTAAAGGGACAGCTGGATGTCGTCTTTCAGCTGGGCGACGCTCTTTGGGCGGGAGGTCTTGTAGTCGATCAGCTCGTACTCATCTCCGGTCCCCTCCGTCAGGCGGTCGACACGGTCGACGCGACCGCGCAAGTGGTGAGGCCCAAGACGGAAGGCGAATGGGCGCTCAAACCACACTGGCTCGGAGTCCTGACCATGCAGCCGCTCGTGATAGCGCGTAAGCGCAGTGCGGGCCTTCGCACGCAGACGGCGGTCCTGCTCGCTAGCGCCGAAGCCGCTTTTCCGCCAGCTTGTCTCGAGCACCTCAAGCAGCTGCGCAAGCGTCTCCCCGGAAGCGGAGTGATAGCGCTCGAGTACGTGATGGACGACGATTCCGAAGCGCTGGTTGCGCGTCTGATCAGTGGGGATGCGCAAAACGCGCGCGAACTTGTACCGCAGCGGGCAACTGCGGTAGGTCTCGATGTCTGAAGCCGACAGTGCCAAACCCTTCCCCTTGCGTGGCAGGAAGGGCTCAAGCGAGGGCTCCCCGCGCGGGGCGATCACCTGCGCGCGAGTGCTCTGGAGGGACGGGCCGATCTCTGGACGGTCGGCAAGCAACGTCTCATCGAGCGACGAGGTCTGGAAGATCTCGCGTTGCAGTGGGGTCGTGGCGGCAAGCAGGCGGGCGTTCACATCGGCAAGCGCCTCCGCCATGCCCTGCCCGGCAGGGCGCTGGAGCAGCGCCGCGAGCTTGAGCAGCTCCAAGTAGCGAACCACCCCGTGAGAGATGTCCAGGTCGGTGTCCAAGCGCAGCTCGCCGAGACGCCCACCGATACGTGCGACGCTTCCGAGCACCTCCTCGCGCATCATCTGCAGCGTCGCCTCAAGCTCGCCCAGCGCAGGCTCCGCTCCTCCCAACACTGGGCGACCGGATGGCCCATGGACAACACCTCCAGTGGCGGTGCCCCCGGTCTCCGGGCGATTCTCCTCTTCGGCCCGCAGCGCCACCGCAGTGAGATGACGCACTAGATCGCGCGGGCTCGAGCGCGGCTTGCGCCGCACGAAATCGACAGCCAGCTCGCGCAGCCCTATGAGGCTGGCCCGCTGCTCCGCCGCGTCCTCGGGAGCGAGCAGCCGCCGGTGACGCATGCCGACACGCTCGATCAGGCGTCCCATGAACAGGTCAGGCCGGACCGTGTCGAGCCCAGTAGCGACGTTCCGGTGCAGTTCGACGAACCGCTGAATGCGCTCGCGCGCCTCGGGCGGGACCTGCGGCGCCTCGGTGGCGACCGCGAGCGCCGAGACCAGGTCCAGCTTGCGCCGGCGTGCGAGCTGAATCACACGCGCCAGGTCGACTTGGCGTAGCTCGATCGGCGGCCGCGCGAGCGCACGGACCACTGCCGCGGCGTCTGTCGGATCGACGAGCAGGCGCATCCATGCGAGTACGTCGCGCACCTCGGCCCGCTCGAGGAAAGTTGCCGCTCGAAGCTGGGCGCCCTCTGAGTCCTCGAGCGGAGGCTTAGCGGGCGCGATCCTAGAAGTAGGCATCTATGAAGGATACGAGCGTCCCCCGAGAGGATGCACATTCCGGTCAAGTACACGAGAGGCCCTACGCTCTTGGTGTGGACGCTATCGATTGGGACGCCGCCCAGCGAATCGGCGAGCGGATTGGCGGATCGGGCGGGCGGGCTCAATACGAAGGCGTGAGCACGGCGTCCCTGGAGCCGCTCGTGCAGGACTTCGCCCGTCGCGTAAGCAACTACACGGGCCTGGAGCTGTCAGCGGAGCTGCCTGCTTTGGAGGCAGTCGACCGGCCGGCCTGGATCGCAGCCAACCTGAAGACCATGCGGCCGATGCTGGACCCCCTAACCGCGCGCCTGCACAGCACCGGCAACGGGACGTCAGGCCTGCTTTCCGGACCTCTGCGCTCGGCATCGGGCTTCCTGCTCGGGGCACAGGTCGGAGCGCTGACAGGGGTGCTCTCCCAGCGGGTACTCGGCCAGTACGACCTCGCGTTGCTCGACGCCTCGGTGCCGGCGCGCCTATTGCTTCTGGCACCAAACCTGACTCTCACCGCGCGCAATCTTGGGGTGGATCGCGACGAGCTCGTCCTGTGGGTAACGATCCACGAGATCACGCATGCAGTCCAGTTCTCCGGCGCGCCGTGGCTGCGCGGCTACCTAGGCGGACTGCTGAAAGAGCTGCTCGACGGGCTACAGCTGTCGATCACACCCCGCTCCAGAGATGACGCCGGCGCCAGCGGCGGTGGCTGGCGCCGCCCCAAGCTTCCGGATCCCTCAGACCTTCGCGACATTGTGGACCGTGCACGGCGGGGGGAGTTGTTGCGTATGACCCTCGGCGACGAGCGCTGGCAGCTGGTCGAGCGTATGCAGGCGGCGATGTCGCTGATCGAGGGTCACGCCGAGCACACGATGGACGCGGTCGGTGCCGAGGTGCTGCCGTCGTTGCCGCGCCTGCGTGAGGCGATGAACCGCCGGCGCGAGACGCGCGGGTTGCCGTGGCGGGTGCTCGAGCGGCTGCTCGGCCTGGAGATGAAGCTGCGCCAGTACGAGGTTGGACGGCGCTTCTGCGACGCCGTCGTCGAGCAAGGCGGCCGGGAGGCGCTGGCCCGCGTATGGACCGGCCCCGAGCAGCTGCCGAGCGACGACGAGCTGAAGTATCCGGCGCGCTGGCTGGCGCGGACAGCCAGCGCTTCGTAGCGTTTTCGGCTCGAACACACGTTCCATCTGTTACAAGCTAACCCGCTCCAGACGCATTGTTCACAGGGTCTTTACGTGCCGCAAAGGTATCGGTGTAACGATCTCGAGCTAGCGGGTTACAAACATGTGTTCGATGACAGGTTCCGCCGAACCGACGAACGAGAACCAACAAAACGTCCCGGTCCTCCGCGAGGGACCAGAACAGGAGACCCGCCCTAATGGCAACCGCCAATACCACTACACCCCGCAGCGCCAAAGCCGCCAAGCCGGCCGCTAAAAAGACCTCTGCCGCCCGCCGCGGTGGCTCCTCCGCCAGCACTCGCAGCCAGAGCACTAAAGCCAAGACCACCAAGGCCAAAGCGGCGCGCACACGCTCGATCCACCAGACCCAGTCGGCCATCCGTCAGACCGAGACCGCGACGCGTAACACCGTCAGCGTGTTCGGCGACTACACCGAGCGCGCGGTCCTGATCCCCGTCGGCGCCGCCCTGATCGCCCGTGAACGGGTCCTCGCGGGCGTGAACGACGTGATCTCGAGCTACGGATCAACGACCAAGGCTCAGGCCCAGCTGCGCCGGTTCGAGCGCCGCGGCAACACTGCCCGCAACCGGCTCGAGCGCGAGGTTCGCAAAGCTCGCGTCCGCTTCGAGCGCGAACTGCGCCAGCGCCGGCGCGAGCTGGAGAAGACGGTGAGCAACCTGGATGAGCGGCGCGGCGCCGTCGCGAAGAACGTCACCGATCTGCCGAACCGCGTTCAGGAGCGCATCCAGAGCCTCGTCTAATGGTCTGAGTACCCCCTTCCCCCGCCCCGGACCTGGAGAGGCCGGTGAAAGGCGGGAGAGTCTGCCGGCCTCATATCCCGCCGGCAGTAGTAGCAACCTCTCCTCCCTCGACTCCGGGGCGGTCCCCACCGCCCCGGAGTCATTTAATCGCCGAGCCGCGGTAGGTTTGCCACAATGGGCCACGTGGCCACCGAAGAGGAGATCCGTAAGGCGCTCGAGGTCGTGATCGACCCCGAGCTGCACCGCTCGATCGTCGAGCTCGACATGGTGCGCTCGATCGAGATCGGCGGCAATGGGGTCGTCGACGTCACCGTCTCGCTGACCACGCCAGGCTGCCCGATCAAGGGCCATTTCCAGACGGCCGTCGCGCAGGCCGTCTCGGCGCTGGATGGAGTGGCGCACGTAAACGTGTACTTCGACGTGCTCGATGACACCCAGAAGGCGGCGCTGCAGCAGAAGCTGGGACGCGGCAGCCTGCCCGACGGGGCGCTCGCGCAAGTTGCGAACGTGTTGTGTATCGGCTCCGGCAAGGGCGGCGTTGGCAAGTCGACGCTGACCGCAAACCTCGCGGCGGCGCTCGCGGGCGAGGGCAAGCGTGTGGGCGTGCTCGATGCCGATGTGTGGGGCTACTCGATCCCGCGCATGTACGGGCTCGGCTCAACGCGCCCGCCAGTTTCCGCGGAGCGCAAAATCCTCCCTCTGGACGCACATGGGGTGAAGGTGATGTCGATCGGCTTCTTCCTGGAGGAGGATGCCGCCGTCGTCTGGCGCGGGCCGATGCTGCACAAGGCGCTGACCCAGTTCCTCCAGGACGTCGACTGGGGCGTGCTCGACTTCCTGCTGATCGATCTGCCTCCGGGGACGGGCGATGTGTCGATGACGCTCGCCCAGCTGCTGCCCCAGGCCAAGTTCGTGATCGTCACCACCCCGCAGGCGACCGCACAGAAGGTCGCGCGCCGCTCCGCCGAGATGGCCCACAAGGTCTCACTGGAGATCGGCGGAGTGATCGAGAACATGTCTTCTTTCACGACACCGGGCGGCGAGCGCTTTGCGATCTTTGGCGAGGGCGGCGGCAAGGAGCTGGCGGATGAGCTCGATGTACCCCTGTTGGGCAAGGTTCCGTTGACGATGCCGCTGCGCGAACACGCCGATAGCGGCACCCCACTCGTGATCGAGGATCCCGGCGACCCGGCATCCCAGGCGATTCACCAAGCTGCGCGGGGGCTGATTGCGATGGGCCGCCCGGCCGCGCCAGAAGTGCTGCCCATGGCCGAGATTGCCGTTGGCGGGCAGGCTCCGGATCCTCCGGCAGAGAGCCGAAAACCGGCGGGTATGTCGCTACCGATGGCTTAAGGATCGTCCGAAAGCTCCGCGATTCTTGCCTATTGCTCACGGTACGCGCCCAGAGGAGCTTTCAGACAGATATCCAATCAAACGATCGCGGGTTTCAGACAGAGACATCCTGCTCGATCGCTTGACAGGCGTAGCCCACTTGAGAGGATCGTCTTATGCCCGTGCAGGAACAAGAGGAGGAGCAGGAGCCCCGCGACAGCGTTGTTGAATTCGACGAACGCCGCGTCAAGCTCGAGCGGCTGCGCGCGGAAGGGATCGACCCATATCCGCACGTCAGCCTGCTGGGAGAGCGCACGCTGATCAAGGACGTGCTGGTAGCGCACAACGCCGGGGAGCTGAGCGAGGGCTCCCACCCCGAGCTGCGCTATACGGTCGCCGGCCGTGTGATCTCGCGGCGCGAGCACCCGAAGACGTCGTTCATCGACCTGCGCGACTTCTCGGGAGCGCTGCAACTCGTCGTGCGCCTGGCGGATCTCGGCCAGGAGATCTACGACCGCGTGATGGGCCTGGACATCGGCGACATCGTTGGCGTGCAGGGGCACATCTACAAGACCAAGCGCGGGCAGCTGGTGCTGGCAGTGGAGGAGTGCACGCTGCTGACCAAGACGCTGCGCCCACCGCCGGACAAGCATCACGGCCTGGGCGACACGGGCACGCGCTACCGCTACCGCGAGCTTGACCTGATAGCCAACGAGGACACGCGCGAGCTGTTCGTCAAGCGCGCTCGCATCGTCGCGGCGATCCGCACGTGGCTTGACGAACGCAACTTCGTCGAGGTGGAAACGCCGGCGCTGCAGTCGCTCGCCGGCGGCGCCGGATCGCGCCCGTTCACGACACACCACAACGCGCTGGACCGCGACCTATACCTGCGCATCTCCGTGGAGCTGTTTCTCAACCGCTGCATCGTCGGCGGACTGGAGAACGTCTACGACATGGGCAAGGTTTTTCGCAACGAGGGCATCTCGCCAAAGCACAGCCCGGAGTTCACGATCATCGAGTTCATGTTCGCCTACGCCGACTACTACGACGTGGCTACGGCGACCGAAGAGATGTTCCGCGACGTCGCCCAGCGCGTGCTCGGCCGCACGACCGTCCATCGCGGCGGCGAGACGATCGACCTCGCCAAGCCCTGGCGGCGCACGACGATGCGCGAGGAGATGCTGAGCGTCGTCGGCATCGACTTCCTCGCCGAGGACCGGGAGGCCACGACCAAGCAGATGATGGAGGCCCTCGAGGAACGCATCCACCCGGCAACCACCTGGGCCGAGCTCGTACTCGCCGTCTACAGCAAGCTGATCGAGCCGCACATCATCCAGCCGACGCACGTCTTCGACTTCCCGCTCGAGCCCTTCCCGATCACGAAGCGCCACGCCGAGCACCCCGAGCTCGCCGAGCACTTCGACGCGGTGATCGGCGGCATCGAGCTGGTCTCAGGCGACACCGAGCTCAACGACCCCGTCGATCAGTGGCAGCGCTTCGTGGACCAGCGCCAGCGGCGGATGGCCGGCGACGAGGACGTGCCCCATCCGAACGACGAGGAGTACGCGCGCGCGATCGAGTACGGCTACTCGCCGACGGCAGGCGGCGGCATGGGCGTCGACCGCCTGATCATGATCCTCACCGAACGCGATTCATTGCGCGAGGTGATTCCCTTCCCGATCGTGCGGGAGCTCAAATGAGCTCTACCCACAGGGCACAAGGCAAGCTCGATCTCGACCCGGGGGTGATCGCCGAGTGTCGCCAGGCGGCGAGCGCGATCGCGGCTCAGGTGGCGGAGCAGATCGCGGGCAAGACGACGGTCTCGGTCGAGCGCACGCTCGCGCGGCTGCTCGGCGTCGACGGCGCGAACGAGCTCGACGCGCCGCTGCCGAACGTGCTCGTCGACCACGTGCGCGACCACGGCGAGCTGAGCCGTGGGATCGCCTACTGGATCGGTAATGCGCTACTCGCCGACGCCGAGGCGACGCCGCAGACGATTGCGCAGGCCGTCGATCGCGGCGAGCTCGACCTGATCGCGCTGGCGCGCGCGAGCGACGAGGCGATCCGCGCGCGGATCGCCGGCGAGTACGAGCGGCGGATCGGCGAGATTTCCGCGCGGATGAGCGAGCGCCGCGAGCTACGCGATCGCCTCGGCGAGGGGGTGGGCGGGCCCCGGTCCCCCCTGCGCTACGTGCTGACTGCCACGGGCAATGTCTACGAGGACGTCATCCACGGGCTCGCCGTCGCGCAGGCCGGCGGCGACATCGTCGCCGTGATCCGCTCGACCGCGCAGAGCCTGCTCGACTACGTCCCCTACGGCCCGACCACCGAGGGCTACGGCGGCACGTTCGCCACGCAGGCCAACTTCCGCATCATGCGCGAGGCGCTGGACGAGTGGTCCGAGCAGCACGGCCGCTACGTGCGCCTGTCGAGCTTCTGCTCGGGCCTTTGCATGCCCGAGATCGCGGCGATGGGGGCGATCGAGGGCTTCGACAACATGGTCAACGACGCGCTCTACGGGATCCTCTACCGCGACATCAACCCGATCCGCGGCCTCATCGACCAGCGCGTCTCGCGCATGATCAACGGCTACTTCGGCGTCGTCATCAACACCGGCGAGGACAACTACCTGCGCACCGCCGACGCGATCGACGCCGCGCCGTCGGTGACCGCCTCGCAGTTCATCAACCGCCAGCTGGCGCTCGACTCAGGGGTCCCCGACTCCCAGATCGCGCTCGGCGACGCCTACGAGATCGACACGCCCGTGCCCAACAGCCTGCTACTCGAGTGGGCGCAGGCCCAATTGACCCGCGAGCTGTTCCCCGACTGCCCCATCAAGTACATGCCGCCGACGCGCCACATGGACGGCAACCTCTACCGCACGCACGCGACCGACTCGCTGTTCAACCTCGTCACGATCGCGACCGGCCAGGGCATCCAGACGATCGGGGTGCCGACCGAGGGCATCTTCACGCCGCACATCCACGACCGCGTGATCGGCCTCGAAAACGTCAACTACACCTTCAACGCCGCACGCGACCTCGGCGATGAGATCGAGTTCAAGGCGGGCGGCGTCATCCAGACGCGCGCCCAGGAGGTGCTCGCCGGCGCGCATGCCCTGCTGGCACGCATCGCCGGCATCAGCCTGTTCTCGGCGCTCGGCGAGGGCATCTTCGGCGACGTGCCGCGCCAGATCGACGAGGGTCGCGGCAGCGAGGGCATCATCGAGACGCGCGAGGGCTACTTCAACCCGGTCACCGAGCTGATGCGGGGAGCGTCGAGCCTTGTCTGAGGCCAGCGCGAGCCCCCGCCGTGAGGTCGACCTCGCGCGCGTGAAGCCCTACGCCGATCACCTCGGCGACGGCATCGTGCAGCTGAGCTTCACGCTGCCCGTGCCGTACGGTCTGGCGGCGCGCAAGGCGGCGCAGGAGCTGGCGGCGAAGATGGGCTTCGAGCACCCCGAGGTCGTGCACTACCAGGAGCTGACCGACGGCTACACGTACTTCGTGATGTTCGGCGAGGCGACGCAGACGGTCGACTACGCGTCGTTGAGCGACGAGGGCTTCTCGATCGAGTACATGACCAAGGACGAGATCGAAGCGTTCGCACGCGAGCACATCGGTCGTCCTGTCGTGGTCGTTGGCGCCGCGACCGGCACCGACACGCACAGCGTCGGGATCGACGCGATGCTCAACCTCAAGGGCTTCCACGGCCACCACGGCCTCGAGGGCTACAAGGCCTTCGAGACGCACAACCTCGGCAGCCAGGTGCCGAACAGCGTGCTCGTCTCGCGCGCGATCGACCTGCGCGCCGACGCGATCCTCGTCTCGCAGACGGTCACCCAGCAGAACCTGCACATCTCAAACCTCACCGAGCTCGTCGAGATCGTCGAAGCGGAGGGCGCTCGCAAGCAGCTGATCCTCACCTGTGGCGGGCCGCGGGTCTCCAACGAGCTCGCCAAGGAGCTCGGCTACGACGCCGGCTTCTCGAAGGGCACTTACCCGCACCACGTGGCGAGCTTCATCGTGCGCGAGCTCGCCGAGCGGATCGAGGCCCTCGCCGCCGCGAACGGGTCGCCCGGCTCAAGCGCAGCAGGCGCGCGAAGCGCCGATGGCTAGCCCCACCGCCGCGCCCCTCTCGGAGCTCCTCGGCGACACGCGCGTGCTCGCGCTCGTGGGCCTTGCCAAGAACACCGGTAAGACCGTCACGCTGGCGGCGCTGCTGCGCGAGCTCGAGGCGGAGGACCGATGCGTGGGCGTTACCTCGATCGGCCGCGACGGCGAGGAGCACGACGTGATCGATGCGCGCATCGACAAGCCGCGGATCTTCCTTGCAGCAGGCAACCTTGTGGCGAGCACCGGCGCGCTTCTGCGGGCAAGTTCTGTCGCACACGAACGGCTGATGCAGACCGGCGTGAGGACTCCGCTCGGTGAAGTCATCATCGCCAGGCTCGCAGAACAGGGCGCCGTCGAAGTCGCCGGCCCGAGCGCCGCCGAAGATGTGCGCGAGGTGGGCGACGCCATGATCGGCTTCGGCGCAGAGCTTGTGCTGATCGACGGCTCGATCGACCGCCGCGCGGCGTCGTCTCCGGCGATCGCCGACGGGCTCGTGATGGCGACGGGAGCGGTCCTCGGCGAGGACATCGAGGCGGTCGTCGCGGCCACAAAGAACGCCGCCGATCTCCTCAGGCTGCCCGTGGCCAGCGAGAACGCCGCCGAACAACGGGTCACGGTCGCGCGGCGCCTGGCTCTAGATGCCGAACCCACAGAGATCGCGAGGCTTCTGCGCGAGCATCCGCAGGCGATGACATTGCAGGTCGAGGGGGCGCTCGGCGAGCGCTTCCTGGAGGGTCTCCTGGCGGCGCGCTCGGAGCGCGCCGGGCGCGAGCTGAGGATCGTGGTGGGCGATCCCACGAAGGTGTTCTTGTCCCGCCGCGGCCCGGGCTGGTATCGCCGTCAGGGTCTTTCCATCGAGGCTTTGCAGTTGGTTGGATTAAAGGCCATCACAATCAACCCCATCGCACCACAATCACACCGCTTCGGCTCCCAGCAGTTGCGCGAGCTGATCGAAGAGGCCGTTCCGGACGTCCCCGTCCTCGACGTGCTCGATGAGTCCTACTTGGCGTTGGCGAAGTAGTCGGCGTTGATCTGCGTGTACTTGCCCCACTCATCAGGAAGCTGATCCTCGGCAAAGCAGGCGTCCACCGGGCAGGCCTCCACGCAAGCGTCGCAGTCGATGCACTCCTCGGGGTCGATGTAGAGCATCTCGGCGGCATCGTAGCCGGGCTCGTCGGGCGTCGGGTGGATGCAGTCCACGGGGCACACCTCGACACAGGAGTTGTCCTTTGTGCCAATGCACGGCTCGGCGATCACGTAGGCCATTCGCTTCTTTCTGGGTTGGTTTGCGGTGGTTCTTCTCGGGGAGACGCATATTGTACGAAGCATGCTGCTGCTTACCGGTGCGACCGGCCTGGTGGGCTCCGCGCTGCTGCGCCGCCTGGTGGCCGAGGGAACCCAGGTGCGCTGTCTCGTGCGCGACCCCCGGCGGCTGGGGGCTCAGCGTGTACGCGTGCAGATCGCGCTGGGCGACCTGGCTGACCCGCCGTCGTTCCGCAACGCGCTGCGCGGTGTGCAGACGGTCGTGCACCTCGCCGCCTCGATTCGTGACCAGCCGCGCTCCTCGATCGAGGAGCTCAATGGCATCGCCACCTGGCGCATGGTGCAGGCGGCGCAGCGCGCGGGCGTGGAGCACTTCGTGTTCTTTTCCGTGCTCGGCGCCTCAACTCATCATCGCGCGCGCCTGCACCGCGCAAAGGCACTCGCCGAGCAGGCGGTTACAGAGGCGAGCCTACGCACAACGGTGTTCGCTCCCTCGATCGTCTACGCCCCCGGAGACCGCTGGCTAACCCTCCTGGAGCGAATGGCGCTGCTCCCGGCGATGCCTGTCTCCGGGCGGGGGCGAGCGAGCTATGAACCGATCTGGGCCGAGGACGTAGCCGGCTGCGTAATTGCCGCCCTGCGCACGGCGGGCGGGGAGCATCACCGGCGCTATGAGCTCGCCGGCCCCGAGGTGCTGAGCCACAACGACATCGTGCGTACCGTGCTGCGCTCGCTGCACCGCAACCGGCCACTCGTGCACGTCCCCACGCCAATCGTGTCGCGCACCCTGCGCCTGCTGGAGGCGGCGATGGGCCCAAGCGCGTTCGCCACCTGGGACGAGGCCGAGCTGATGGAGGTCCCGATGCTCTCCGCTCGCGGATCCGCTGATGCCGTGAGCCTCGGTGTCACGCCCGCGCCGATGCAGGCCGTGCTCGGCGCCGGCTGACTCACGCGTTAGCAGCCACAGGCGGGCGCCGGCCAGCCCACGGCCGCGCCTGCTCGAGCTGCGCAGCAAGCGCAAGCAGCCCCGCCTCTCCCGCCGGGCGACCGACGAGCTGCACTCCCAGCGGCAGGCCGTCCTCGCCGTGGAACAAAGGCAGAGAGATGCCGGGCTGGCCGCCGGCGTTGAAGCTGGCGGTGAACGGGGTGAAGTAGCTCGAGCGCGTGAACGTCGACATCGGGTCGGGGGCGGCAGTGTCGAGCGTGCCGATCGGCAGCGGGCGCTCGGCCAGCGCGGGGGTGAGCAGGGCGTCGTAGGGATCCAGAAAGGCCGCCAGGCGCCGCGAGAACCTCTGCAACTGCGTGGCCGCGCCGGCGCCCTGCACGGCGTTCAGCCCCCGAGCGAGCGAGAAGATGGCCCAGCTCATCGGCTCCATGTCCTCAGGCACCGGCTCGCGGCCGGCGACGATGCCGGAGGCGGCCATCGAAAGCGCGAGCTGGATCCCGAAGACGACGCCGAACAGCTCCCTGACCCCGTCTTTCCGCCACGGCAGCTCGACCTCCTCCACCTCGTGCCCGAGCGAGCGCAGGAGCTCCGCGGCGTCTGCCACGGCGCGTACGGCCAGCGGGTCGACGGTCGCGTCGGGGATCGGCGGCAGCGTCGTCATCGCGATCCGGAATGGACGCCCGCCCGGGCCTCCGGTCATTGCCGCAGCCGCCGCGAATGGCTCCGAAGGCGGCGGCGCCCAGTTGGCGTCGCCAACCTCATAGCCCGCGAGCACGTCGAGGATCGCCGCCGTGTCGGCGACCGTGCGCGTGAGCACGCCGTCGATGTCGAGCGGCCCTTCGCCGCGCTCGGGCGCCGGGGAGATGCGCCCGCGCGCGGGCTTCAGCCCCACGAGGCCGCAGCAGGCCGCGGGGATGCGCAGCGAGCCGCCCCCGTCGTTGCCGTGGGCGACCGGCACCATGCCCGCAGCCACCGCCGCCGCCGCGCCGCCGGAGGAGCCGCCGGGGGTGCGATCGAGATCCCAGGGATTGCGGGTGGGACCGAACAGGCGCGCCTCGCTGACCGGCAGGATGCCGTACTCGGGCAGCGTGGTCGTGCCGACGATCACGAACCCGGCCGCGCGCAACCGGCGCGTGACGTTGTGGTCGTACCGGGCCACGTTGTCCTTCATCAGCGAGCAGCCGAGCGTCAGGCGCAGGCCCTGCACCGCGCGGTTGTTCTTGATCGCGATCGGGACGCCGGCGAACGGGCGCTCATCGCCTGGGCTCACCTGGTCCGCTGCGGCCAGTGCCCGCTCGGCGTCGATCTCGACGAATGCGTTCAGCTGCGGGTTGAGCTCCTCGATCCGCTCGAGCGAAATCTCGACCAGCTCGCGCGAGGACACCTCACCCGCGCGCACCATACCCGCGAGCTCACTCGCTCCGCGGAACATCAGATCGCTATCGGGCACGGCTCCTCCTCTGGATGAGAAAAGCGGGTGACCGCCCGCTCGCGGCAGCCTACCTGCGACGATATGGGCCTGCCCACAAGGCAGCGTCCCTCGTCAAGCATCAAGCCCAGAAAGCGAGTGCCATGAGCGCGGTTCAGTCAGCAACACCAGAGGTCCAGTCGGGCCTCGAAGGCGTCGTCGCCTTCGCCACAGAGATCGCCGAGCCCGACAAAGAGGGTGGCGCGCTGCGCTACCGCGGCGTCGATATCGAAGACCTCGTCGGCGCCGTCCCCTACGAGCAGGTCTGGGGCCTGCTGGTGGACGGTCACTTCAAACCCGGCCTGCCGCCGGCCGAACCGCACGCGCTCACCGTGCGCTCGGGCGACCATCGCGTGGACGTACAGTCGGCGCTGGCGATGCTGGCGCCCGAGTGGGGCTTCTCCCAGCTGATCGACATCACCGACGAGGAGGCTCGCGACAACCTCGCCCGGGCCTCCGTGATGGCGCTCTCGTTCGTGGCCCAGTCAGCCCGCGAGCCCGGCCAGCCGCCGGTACCCCAGTCGGAGATCGACGAGGGGCGCACGATCCCCGAGCGTTTCCTGATCCGCTGGCGCGGCGAGGCCAACCCCGACCACGTCAAGGCGATCGACGCCTACTGGGTCTCGGCGGCCGAGCACGGTATGAACGCCTCGACGTTCACGGCCCGTGTGATTGCTTCGACGGGAGCCGACTGTGCCGCGGCGCTCTCAGGAGCTGTCGGCGCGCTGTCGGGCCCGCTGCACGGCGGGGCGCCCTCGCGCGTATTGAAGATGCTCGATGAAGTCGAAGAGAGCGGCGACCCCGAGGGGTGGGTATCGGCCGCGCTCGATCGCGGCGAGCGGCTGATGGGCTTCGGCCACCGCATCTACCGCGCCGAAGATCCGCGCGCACGGGTGCTGCGCCGGACCTCAGGCGAACTGGGCTCGCCCCGCTTCCAGGCCGCCGAGGCGCTCGAGAAGGCCGCTCTGGCAGAGCTGCACGCGCGCCAGCCCGACCGCGTGCTGGCCACGAACGTCGAGTTCTGGTCGGCGGTCATCCTGGACCTGGCCGAAGTGCCGCCGGAGCTGTTCACGCCGATGTTCACCTGCGCGCGCGTGGCCGGCTGGTCGGCGCACATCCTCGAGCAGAAGCGCGAGGCGAAGCTGATCCGGCCCACCGCGAAGTACGTGGGGCATGGCCCGCGAGGAGTCTCAGCCGTGGAATAGGCCTCCGGAAACAACTCGGCCCGCCAGTTGGCGGGCCGACAGGTGAAGGGGAGCAACCCCAAACGACTGACACCGAATTTGATCGTAGCAAGTTGGCTCGACGGTAGCCGCGAGGCGAGGCGATTGCAATCCGCCGACGCACTGAACCTTGCGCCTGCCCCGCTGGTTGGCCACCAATCGAGTCAATCATGGCGGAGGGCGGGAGAATCGAACTCCATCCGGAGCGAACCGGACTCGCGGGTGTCAGCCGTCTGTGGCCCCAGACCACTTCATCCTCCGTCACAGACAATTGTACTCGCAGGATGGGACGGAAATAGACAGAGGG
>Ga0307373_10002319_pt1 | contig 34460 bp, 31 predicted proteins | sample OX2MG_FD_202534 | JGI IMG/M metagenome (GOLD analysis project Ga0307373, IMG submission 202534) | Soil microbial communities from Risofladan, Vaasa, Finland - OX-2 | ecosystem: Environmental > Terrestrial > Soil > Coastal area > Acid sulfate soil | place: Finland: Risofladan, Vaasa | collected...
GTGACCATCCGGCCCTCGGACCTGGCCACCTTCATCTACACCGGAGGGACCACCGGTCCCTCCAAGGGCTGCATGCTCACCCACAACTACCACGAGGCGCTGGCTCGACAAGTCGGCATCTGCTGGCAGCGCACCGCAGATGACGTGGTGTGGACTCCGCTCCCCCTCTACCACTTCAATGCCCTCACGACGGTGGTGGTCGGCACCTTGCTCTACGGCGGGAGGGGAGCCATCTACCGGAAGTTCTCGGTGTCCAATTTTTGGTCCGAGATGAACCGAGTGGGGGCGACCATCACCTCCACCCTGGGCACCATGGCTTATCTGTTAGCCCATGACCCGGATCGACCCGAGATGCCGCGTTCCGGCCGTCCGGAGGCGAACCGCACCCTCCGCCTGCTCGGCGCAGCCCCCCTGCCCGTCGAGGTCGATGACGTCATCCGCGAGCGGTTCGGGATCCAGACCTTCAGCGGCGCTTACGGCGTCACCGAGGCCAGCCTGGTCTCGTGGCAGCCTCCCGGAGTGGTCAACAAACCCAACGCCGCGGGCAAGATCAACGATGAGTACTTCGACGTGCGTATCTTCGACGACGACGACGCTGAGCTCCCACCCGGAGCTGACGGCGAGGTGGTGGTGCGGCCCAAGCGCCCCCACGTGATGTTCGAGGGCTATTGGGGCCGACCGGAAGTGACCGTGGAAACCAGCCGCAACTGGTGGTACCACACCGGTGACATCGGCCGGATCGATGACGATGGTTATCTCTTCTTCGTCGACCGCAAAGCCGACTACCTCCGACGACGGGGTGAGAACATCTCGAGCTACGAGGTGGAAAGCGTGTTGATGAGCCATGGCGGCTTGGTGGACGTCGCCGTTCACGCCGTGCCCAGCGAACTCACCGAGGACGATCTGAAAGTGACGGCCACCCTCAAAGAGGGAGCCGATCTCCAACCGGAGGACCTGTTCCACTGGTGTGTCGAACGGCTCCCTTACTTTGTCCTTCCCCGGTATGTGGAGTTCCGGCAGGACTTGCCCCGGAGCCCGGTCGGCCGGGTCCTCAAACGCGAGTTGCGCGACCAGGGTGTGACCCCGGGAACCTGGGATGCCGAGGCAGCCGGCGTCACCTACGAGAAGCGCTGACCGGTGGCGACCAACGGCTCACGACTCCAACCGACCATCGTCCTCGTGCACGGGGCCATGTCCACCTCGGTCATGTGGGACGGGGTCATCGAGCACCTGGAACACGATGCACTGGCCGTCGACCTTCCCGGGCGGCGCTACAGGCCTGCCGATCTCGGCACGGTTGCCGTCGCCGACTGGGTGCAATCAGTGTGCGATGACATCGAGGCCGCCGGGCTCGACGATCTGGTACTGGTCGGCCATTCGTTGGCCGGATTCGTGATCCCGGGGGTGGCGGCGCGGTTGGGTGGAAGCCTTCGGGGGCTGGTCTTTGTCACCGCCAACGTCCCGGCGGAGGGTCGGGCACCGGTGGAGTTCATGCGGCCCGACTTGCGAACCAGAACAATCGAACACCGCGACTTGCTGGTGGACCGGGCCTCGGGACGCACGATCCGAGGGCTGCGCCCCGGTGAGCCGGCGATCGTCACCGATCTCGAGTTGGTCGACAACGGGCCCCGGCTGGGACTGGAGGCGCCGGGCCCGCTGTTCGAGCCGTTCACCTGGGACGGATTTCCCACCCATGTGCCCCGGACCTACATTCGTTGCCTCCGTGACACGGTGATCGGGCCGGAGCTGGTCGAGACCATGGTGGCAAACATGGGCGGGGCCAAGGTGATCGATATCGATGCCGGCCACGACGTGGCTACCCGGTCACCGGCCGAGCTCTCGGCCCTCCTGGACACCTGCGCCGTCACCTGAGCACACCTCCGGCACGCGTCAGCGAGAAGGACGGACTGCTTCTGCGCGTACCTGGCCGAAGAGCAGGGCCACCGCCTCGGCCAGGTAGTCGTAGAGGTCGGTGATGGCGAGCCGTTCGGCGGACCACGAGCGAAGCATGCTGTCCATCACCGCTTCCGCAGTGCGGACGATGCTGCGGGCCAGGTCGGGGTCGATCCCCTCCAGCAATTCGAGATAGACGCTGGTGGTGATGGCATCCACTCGACCGAGGGTCTCGGTGGCAAAGGGATCCGCCGACAGTTCGAGCGCAGAGATGAGTCGCGCCAACTGCGGCTGACGTTGAAACGCCCGGACTGACCGGTGAAGGGCCTCGGTGAGCCTCTGTTGCGGCGAGTCACCGACCAGGGGACGACGGGTGAGGCTGGTCCGGAGGGTGGCCGCCCACTTGACCAGTACCTCGGCGAACAGGTGCTCCTTGGATGCGAAGTAGTGGTACACGGTGCCCAGTGCGACACCGGCTTCCTCGGCGACATCCTTGACCTGGATGCGTTCGTAGTCGCGCTGCCGGAGCAGGACGAGCCCGGCGTCGATCACCCGTTGGCGGCGGGCAAGCTGGTTCTCGGTCAGTACGCTCGGAGAAACCGGTCTTGTGGTCACGGCTCGGGAGGCCACCCTGGCGCCAGGCGCCGTCTCCGCCATCGAATCCAGCCCCGGGCGTCTCGCACTAGAAGCGGATTCTACCCCACTGCCCCGCCCGGAAAGGCAGCTGGGCTGGCGCGCGGATCGAAATCAGGTTCTAGCATGACGGCGTGATCGCTCCTCCGGTGGCTGCCCGGATCCCGGCCTCGAGCCCACGGCTGGGAGTCCGATGAGCCGGTTCCCGTTTCCCATGCCATTCGGGTGGTTCAAGGTGGCCATGCCCGGCGAGATCCCGGAAGGCACCATCGTCACCCGTCGCCTGTTCGGCACCGACCTGGTGCTGTGGCGGGACCAAGCAGGTGAGGTCGTCTGCCAGGAGGCCTACTGCGCGCACCTTGGTGCCCATCTCGGTGTGGGCGGTACCGTCGAGTCGTCGTGCATCCGCTGCCCGTTCCATGGCTGGGCCTACGACGCCGCCGGGAACAACGTGGAGATCCCTTACGCTTCCCGGCCGAATCGCAAGGCCAAGCTGAGGACGTATCCCACCCGTCAGCACGTGGGAATCGTCTTCGCCTGGTACCACCCCTTGGAAGCTGCCCCTCGGTGGGAGCTGATGAGCATCCCCGAGTACGAGGACCCCGAGTACGGGGAGTACCAGGTGTTCGACTACACCATCAAGACCTGTCTCCAAGAGCTGGGGGAGAACGGCTTCGACCACGCGCATTTTCAGTTCGTGCACAGCCATCCCAAGGTCGGGACCGTCGAGAAGATCGAATTCCGGGGGTTTGACAGGACTGTCCTCAGCTCGCAGAAGTTCCCGTCGTCGAAAGGCCCGGTGGACGCCAGGATCGACATCTTCGGTCGCGGACCCGGCATGGCGGTGACCCGATACCGCGGTCTCATCGATGCATCGTTGATCGGGTGCAGCACCCCGATCGACGACGAGACGACCCACCTCACCTTCCTCTTCTCGTTGAAGAACCCCGAGCACGACCAGCACGTCGCCAATATCGGCCGGGCATTCGTCAGTTCGGTCAATTCCGAGGTGGGCCAGGACATCCCCATTTGGGAGCACAAGCGATACCAGCCGGTCCCGGCCCTGGCTTCGAGCGAGAAACCGATCGCTCAATTCAGACAGTGGTTCAAGCAGTTCTATGTCCAGGAAAGCGGAGAGCAGCCATGACCGGCACCAACGGCATCTACTGGGATCCGCTCGACGAGGCACTGAAAGCCGACCCCCATCCCATCTGGCGACGGATGCGCGAAGAGGCGCCCGCCTACTACAACGAGCACTACGGCTTCTGGGCGCTCAGCCGGTTCGAGGATGTCGAGCGGGCGCATCGGGAGCCCAAGCTGTACAGCTCGGCCCACGGCACCGTCCTGGAGATGATGACCGGCGATGCTCAACACGGCGGCATGATGATCTTCCAGGACCCGCCCGATCACACCGTGCTCAGGCGACTGGTATCAAAGGCGTTCACCCCGCGGCGGGTGGCGGAGCTCGAAGGAGAGATCCGTGCCCTCTGCATGCGCCTTCTCGACGCCCAGCAGGGGCGGGACAGCTTCGATTACGTGCAGGACTTCGGGGCCCAACTGCCGGCGAACGTCATCGCCGCGCTGCTCGGTGTGCCTCCATCTGACCGGGAGCACGTTCGCCACCACATCGACCAGCTGTTCCACATCGAGCCCGGGGTCGGAATGCTCAATGACATCGCCATCGAGTCAGGCGTCTGGCTGGCCGGGTACATCGATGAGCAGCTGAACGAGCGCCGCTCCCGTCCCCGGGACGACATGCTTACCGATCTGGTCCAGGCTGAGATCGTCGACCCGGATGGAACCGCCCGGAGTCTCACCCCCCAGGAGAGCACCGAGTTCGCCCTCCTGATCATCGGCGCCGGCACGGAAACAGTTGCCCGGTTGCTCGGGTGGGCCGGTCTGCTGCTGGCCGACCATCCCGATCAACAGGCCGATCTGGCCAATGACCCATCGCTGATCCCCAACGCCGTCGAGGAGCTGCTCCGCTATGAGTCACCGTCACCGGTGCAAGGCCGATGGCTGACAGAAGGAGTCGAACTGCACGGACAGACCCTCCCCGTCGATTCGAAAGTACTGCTGCTGACCGGTTCCGCCGGGCGGGATGACCGCGTGTTCCCCGACGCTGACCGCTTCGACATTCGACGCACCTTCAAGCTGCATGTTGCCTTCGGCTACGGAATCCACTTCTGCCTCGGGGCCGCCCTGGCCCGCATGGAAGGCAAGGTTGCCTTGGAGGAAACCTTCAAGCGATACAAGTCATGGACGGTTGACAAGGAGCATGCTGTCCCCCTCCACACCAGCACCGTCCGCGGCTACAAGGAACTGCCGATCCACGTGTGACACGGGACGCCGGGGCCGCCGACATCGCCGGTGGATGAGATGGGTGCTCAGGCCGTAACCTCGGCGGCCATCCGGGCCATATCGACACCCTTGCCGCTCCGCTCGACCCGACCCGTGTCGAAGGATTGGATGGAGACGTCGTGGCCGGCAGCCTCGGCCCGGAGGGCCCCAACCGTGCTCTGCTCCCGGGTGCGATGCACGAAGGGGTCGAACGAGAACCAGCGGCTGGCGTTTTGCCAGGTGATCTTGTTGAGCTCATCGTCCGGAACGTCGACCGCAACCCGGGCGAGCTCCTCGGGTGCATGGGGCCATGACGAGTCCGAGTGGGGGTAGTCGCACTCCCAGGCGATGTTGTCCACACCGATGTGGCGGCGGAGCTCAATCCCGATCGGATCCGAGATGAAGCAGGTCAGGAAGTGCTGGCGAAACACCTCGCTCGGCAGCTTGTCGCCGAAGTCCTGTCCCGTCCATTCCCGATGCATGTCGTAGGTGCGGTCGATCCGATCGAGAAAGTAGGGGATCCAACCCGTTCCTCCCTCGGACAGTGCGATGCGGATATCCGGGAATGACTTGAGGACCCGCGACCAAAGCAGGTCCGCCGCCGCGCTGCAGATATTCATGGGCTGCAGCGTGATCATTACGTCGACCGGCGCATCGGGGGCAGTGAAGGCCAACTCTCCGGATGAGCCCAGGTGGATGGACAGCACCACTTGCTCGTCGCACAAGGCCTTCCACAGCGGATCCCACGACTCGTGGTGAAAGCTCGGGAACCCGAGCTTGGCCGGGTTTTCCGTGAAGGTCAGGGAGTGACACCCTTTGGCTGCCACCCGCCGCACCTCCTCGGCACAGAGCTCCGGGTCCCACAGGATCGGAAGGCCCATCGGGATGAACCGGCCCGGGTACGAACCGCACCACTCGTCGATGTGCCAGTCGTTGTAGGCGCGCAACACCGAAAGCGCCAATTCCTTGTCCTTGCAAGCGGCAAAGAGCCGGGCGCTGAATCCGGGGAACGACGGGAAGTTCATGGAGCCCAGGACGCCACCGGCATTCATGTCCTTGACCCGCTCGTGGATGTCGAAACATCCGGGCCGCATCTCCTCGAAGGCGGTGGGCTCGATGCCGTACTCGCCTTTGGGCCGACCGGCCACGGCATTCAAGCCGATGTTGGGGATCGTCGTCCCGTTGAACAGCCAGACGTCGCTACCGTTCGAGAGTCGCTCGACCCGAGGAGCGAGGTCTTGAAATTTGGCCGGCAGCCGACCTTCGAAGATGGTCGGTGGCTCGACCACGTGATCGTCCACGCTGATCATGATCAGCTCATCGGGGCCCATGGCAACTCCTTCCGGACGGTGATCTGGTAAGTATTGAACTATAGTTCAGCATCTTGAATCTGTGATCAACAGCTGGTTTCCCCTCGTCAGGCGGCTACGGCGCCGGGTTGCCCTACAGCCGGCCATCGGTGCGTAGGTCGGCCGGGACCCAGGTCGGTGACCGCCGCTCCTTGAAGGCGAGCCATCCTTCGACACATTCGGCGCCGGCCAGGCTTTCATCCATCGACATCCGGTCGTATCGGCCGTAACCGTCATTGATCACCCGCTTGACCACGGAACGCGCCTGCGGCGCACTGCGGCAGCAGGCCTCGAGCGCTTCGGTGGCCTCGTCGAGCAGACGGTCCGGTGACGTGATCCGGGAGACGATGCCCCATGCACAGGCTTCAGTTGCATCAACCGTTCGTCCGGTGAACAGCATGTCACGGGCGCGGGCCGGCCCGATCTGGGTGGGCAGGTAGGCGGCATAACCGGTATCGGCGATCCCCCGGTACAGCTCCGGGCATCGGAAGGTTGCTCCCTCGCTGGCCACCGCCACATCGGAAAGCATGGCCATGAGCAGCCCGCCACCCTGGCAGATGCCGTTCACCGCACTGACCACCGGCTTGCGCGAGTTCCGGATCGCCTCGAACGGCACGGAATCCATGCCCAGCAGCCTCGAGACGCCACCCCAGTCATCCACCGTGGCCCCACCGAGGTCGCCGCCAGGAATGAAGACGTCGCCGGTACCGGTCAGCAGCATCCCGGCCAGGTCGGGATCGCGATTGACGAGGTCGACCGCGTAGCGGACGGCGAAATACATCGAACCGGTCATGGCGTTCCGAGCCTCGGGGCGATCCACAGTGCAATAGGCCAGTGCGCCGCGTCGCTCGAATCGCACGAACGGGGTGCCCAACCAGTCACCCTCGGGAGGACGGGGTGTGTTCTCGGTCATTGGACTTGCCCCCTCTTTGCCGCTCGACGGCGCGCTCATATTTCGAATGCCCGGGTCACCAACTGGTGCAGGTCGACCAGCGGCAGACGTTCCGGCGTGTCCGTTTCATCCGACATGACCGACGGGTCCAACGCCTGATAGGAGGCGATGAGCCCGCTGAACAGATGGGCGAGCACGACCGGGTCGCCCGGATGAAAATGGCCAGAACGTTGACCGTCGCTGATCAGCTCGGTCTGCAACCGCATCGATTCGTCATAGTTTCCGGCGATGGACGCGTCCAACTCCCCCGGCTGCGATACCAGCGCGACGTTGGCATATCGCAGGAAGAGCCGGCCGAACTGACGATGGTCCCGGAAGAAACCGATCTGAAATTCGACCAGGCGGTGCAATTTCTCCACCGGCGAGCCCGGACCTTCGAGAATGGCGCGCATCTCCGGCATGAATTCGTCTCCCCGCCGCACGAATACCTGGCTGAACAGGTCCTCTTTCCCCTCGAAAAATGAGTACACCGATCCAACCGAATATTCGGCAAGTTCGGCGATCTCGTTCAGGGTGGCGTCATGAAAACCCTTATCACCGAAGACCCGCTCGGCCGCATCCAGCAACTGGGCGCGGCTCAGGTCGTGATGGCGCTCGCGACGCAGCTCCCGTCGACTCGGCGTCTCGATCCCCTTGGTCATCGCCCCCGCGGTTCCATCGTTTCCGCCTTTTTCAGAGGAGTTCGAGCACCAGAGCTGAGCCCATCCCACCACCGGCGCACATCGCAACGCAACCGATCGTCCCTCCACGCCGACGCAGCTCGTAGAGCATGGTCACCACCATGCGGGCGCCGGTAGCCGCAATCGGATGGCCGAGACCGCAGCCGCTGCCGTTCACATTCACCATGTCATGATCGAGGCCGAGCACTCGCGAGCTGGCCACCGCCATGGAGCACAACGCCTCGTTGATCTCGAACAGGTCTACGTCCCCGAGGGTCAGACCTGCCCGGCCGAGCGACTTCGGAATCGCCAACGTCGGCGCCAGACCGGTGCGTTCGGGTTCGATCCCGACCGATGCCCACCCCACGATTCGGGCCAGCACGTCCAAGCCGTTGGTGTGGGCGTAGTCGTCGGCGGTGATGACAACCGCCGCGGAGGCGTCGTTCAGGCCCCCGGCGTTGCCGGCGGTAACCGTGGCGCCGGGTAGCTCGGGATGAAGAACCGGCAGCGAGGCCAATCTCTCGATACTGGTATCGGGGCGCGGTTGTTCGTCGACGACGACCTCCCGGGTGGCCCCATCCCATTCCGGAATGGTGACGGCCACGATCTCGTCGGCAAATCGGCCTTCATCGCGGGCCGCGGCCGCCCGCATGTGCGAGTGGTAGGCCCACTCATCTGCGTCCGACCGGCTGATGCCGGCAATTCGGGAGGTGTTCTCACCGAATGTGACCGACATGTCGAACGCGGGGGCCTCGGGAGTGGATGGATGGCTCGGCGACATCCATGGCGAGAACTGGTTGGCGGACACCGGAACGGACTTCAATGTCTGGGGCATCGAGCTCAGGCTTTCCGTGCCTCCGCCGACCACCACCCGGTCCATGCCGGCACGGATGCTCCCGGCCGCGATCTGGATGGCGCTGAGCCCGGCCGCGCAGTGACGGTTGTCGGCCAGACCCGGCACGCCAGACAGACCGAGGCGGACGGCCACGTTGCGGGCAATCACCCCTCCGCCCTGTAGCGACTCGGCCAGCACGATGTCGTCGATGTCGGCGGCCGGCACCCCGGACCGGTCAACTGCCGCGCCCACCGCCATCTCGGCGAGCTCGAAGGCATCAACGTCCACCAGCAGGCCCTTGTTGGCCCGACCGATCGGTGTGCGGGTGGCGGCGACGATGACCGCTTCAGTCACGGCGTGCTCCTCGACGTCGCAGGGCATCGGTACTGAGGTTCATTGGGGCTCCCGAAGATGACCGGCGGGAGGCTCCCACCCCCGGTTTTGAGTATGCGTTCAATCTGCTTTATGTAGGTTACAACACGGATCGGGCACCTCGGCAAGCCCGTGATCCCGCCACGGTTCCCGCGTCCCGCCTCACCCAAAATGGTAATCATGTGTAGCTTGATCGAACGCGACGCAGCCAGCGAGAAGGGGGGCCATTGGTGCGGTGTGGACGCCGGATTCTCCAAGTGATCCGTCTGGCTGAGACCGGTGACCGGCCTCGTGGCGATCATCACCACTGCGGCCCCCCGATCGGCGAGCCCGTCACCTGACATCGGGAGGGGAATCCACCATGAAGAGTCGTGCCGCTGTCCTCTGGGGCATCAAAGAGGACTGGCAGATCGAGGAGATCGACATTGGGACGCCGGCCCCGGGTGAGGCGCTCATCAAATGGCAGGCCGCCGGCCTGTGCCATTCCGACGAGCACTTCGTCACCGGGGACCTCGTGATGCGCGACGACCTGCGGCAGCAGACCGGGTTGGCAAGCCCCTTCCCGATGATCGGCGGTCATGAGGGTGCCGGGGTGGTGGTCGAGGTGGGTACCGGAGTGAGCTCGGTCTCCGTAGGGGACTCGGTGGCCGCCTCCTTCATCCCGGCCTGCGGCCGCTGTCGCTACTGCGTCACCGGTCGTCAGAGCCTTTGCCACCAGGGGTCCGAGCTCTTGCAGCCGGGTCAGATGGTCGACGGTGTCGTCCGCCATTTCTGTCGAGGGGAGCCGCTCAACATCATGGCCAAATGCGGCACCTTCGCCGAGCACTCGTTGGTCGCAGAGCAGTCCATCGTCAAAGTCGATTCGGACCTTCCCCCCGCGGCGGTGGCCCTGGTGTCCTGCGGGGTCGCCACCGGATGGGGCTCGGCCGTGCGCCGGGCCGGCACGGTCGCCGGGGATGTCGTCGTGGTGGTGGGGGTGGGCGGCGTCGGCATCAATGCCGTGCAGGGTGCAGCCATGGCCGGGGCTCGCGTCGTCGTTGCCGTCGATCCGGTGGATTTCAAGCGCGAGACAGCCCTGCAGCTCGGAGCCACCCATTCGGCCCGAAGCATGACCGAGGCCATCGAGTTGGTGCGGGAGATGACCCGGGGAGAGATGGCCGACCGGGTCATCATGGTTCCGAGCGTGATGCACGGCGAACTCATGACCGAGGCGATGGCCTTGACCGGCAAGGGCGGTACCTGTGTCGTGACTTCGGTGGCCCCGATGATGCAGACGGAGGCTTCGGTGGGCCTGTTGGACCTGGCCATGATGAACAAGGAGATCAAGGGAACGATCTTCGGTTCGGGAAATCCCCGGTTCGACATTCCCAATCTGCTGGCCATGTACCGGTCCGGCAAGATCAAGCTCGATGAGTTGGTGACCCAGACCTACCCGCTCGACCAGATCAATGAGGGCTACCAGGACATGCGGGATGGCAAGTTGATCCGCGGAGTCTTGATCCTTGACTGACGATCCGACCCCAAACCGGGCCGGGAGTGCGACGGCCCTCGGCCGAGACCGGGGGTGCGGGCATGGACGGTGACATCGTGGTGCGGGGCGGGATGCTGGTGGACGGGACCGGGACCCCGGGACGAACCGCCGACGTGGCCGTCCGGGGCGGGAAGATCGTGGCCGTCGGTGAAGGGCTGTCGGGCACCACCACCCTCGATGCATCCGGCCAGGTGGTGGCGCCCGGGTTCATCGACATCCACACCCACTACGACGCCCAGGTGTTCTGGGACCCCGACCTCAGCCCCTCTTCCTTCCACGGGGTGACCACGGTGGTGGCCGGCAACTGCGGGTTCTCCATCGCCCCGATCCGTCCCGAGGGGATCGAGACCCTGGTCCGCACCCTGCAACACGTCGAGGACATGAGCTTCGACACCCTGCTCGCCGGGGTTCCGTGGGACGAGTTCGAGACCTTCGCCGAGTACCTCGACGCGGTCCAGCGGCGGGGGGTGGCCCTCAACTACGGCTGCTACATCGGCCATACCGCGGTCCGCCTCTTCGTCATGGGCCCCGACGCCTACGAGCGAGCCGCCACCGATGACGAACTCGCGGCCATGGCCCACATCGTCGACGAGGCGCTGGACGCCGGGGCGATGGGATTCGCCTCCAGCTGGGCCCCCACCCATTTCGGCGACCACGGCCGGCCGGTGCCCTCCCGGATGGCCGACTTCGACGAGCTCGCCGCGCTGCTCGAGCCCATGCGCAACCGGGACCGCGGGGTAGCCGCCCTGCTCCCCGGCGGGGTGCTGTCCCACGACCGGATGTTCGAGCTGCAACGCCGCATCGGCCGGCCGTTCACCTGGACGGCGTTGCTCACCTTTGCCGGGTCCGACTACCACGAGAAGGTCATGGCTGACCATGTCGCGGCCCGAGCCTCCGGCGTGGACGTCTGGCCCCAGGTGTCGTGCCGACCGCTGGTCAGCCAGATGAACCTGGCCGAGCCCTTCACCCTCAACACCTTCCCCCGATTCGCCGCCCTGCTGGACGCCCCGGTCGAGGAACGGAAGGCCGCCTATCGCGACCCCAGCTGGCGATCCCTCACCCACGAGCAGCTGACCGGCGGCGGCGTCCTGTTCAACTTGGACTCGCTGTCGGTCGCCGAGTCGCCCACCCGGCCCGATCTGGTGGGGCGCTCGGTCGTCGACCTCGCCGAGGAGCAGGGGGTCACCCCCCTCGACGTGCTGCTCGATCTGTCGCTGGCCGACGACCTCGCCACCCGCTTCTTGTCGGTGCTGGCCAACAACGACCCCGACGGCATCGCCTATCTGTTGCCTCGCGACGACGTGCTGTTGGGGCTGGCCGACTCCGGTGCCCACGTGAGCCAGCTTTGCGACGCCTGCTTCGCCACCGACCTGCTGGGCACCTGGGTCCGCGATCGCCAGGTCATGAGCCTGGAGCACGCGGTTCACAAGCTCACCGCGGAGCCGGCCCGGGTCTACGGCCTCGGCGACCGGGGCTCGGTGGAGGTGGGCAAGGCGGCGGACCTGGTGGTGTTCGATCCCGACACGGTGGCACCCGGCCCACTACGCCGGGTGTTCGACTTCCCGGCTGAGGGCGAGCGCCTCACCGCCGATGCCCCGGTGGGGATGACCCATACCCTGGTCAACGGTGTCCCTATCCGGGTCGACGGCCAGCCGGTGCCGGACGGGCTGGGGCAGCGGCCGGGCGTGGTGTTGCGCGCCTGACGCCCCACTGCCCAGCCCCTCTACCCGAGGGTGATCTCCCGCCGGGCCAACCGCCAGGCGTTGCCCTGATGGACAAAGGTGTCGTGATAGGCGCCCATGTTGAAGATGGTGGGCGACGTCGTGGTGTTCTGCAAGAACACGAAGTAGGAATCAGCCACCGCCGAGTCCGCATCGTCAACCCGGACGGCCACGGTGGTGATGAGATGACGGGTGGCGGTGCCCGGGCCGGTGGTGCCATCGGCGCGCCTGGCTTCGGCCCCGGCCCGGATGTCGGCACGACCGTGTCGGGGGGCGGTCGGAAACGCCCACACCGCGTCCTCGGTGAATTGCTCGATGTACTCGTCGAGGTCGCCCTGGTCGGCGAGGATGGCGATCCGGGCGATGAGGTTCCGGATCTCCGACTCGGCCGCGACCCGAGCAACGTCCGGCTCGGTCACGGCCGAAGGCTTGGGGTGGTGGGCGCCACCGGAGGCACCGGCGGCTCGACCCTGCTGACCACACCGGCGGCGACGAGCTCATCGATGGCTGAGTCGTCGAGGCCGAGCAGCGAGCCGAGAACAGTATCGGTGTGCTCGCCCATCAGCGGGACGAATTTCTCCGGACCCTCCGCGACCCTTGACATCTTGATCGGGTTTCCCGCGACCAGGACCGGTTGGTCAACTCCGTCGGCCCGCTCCACTTCCACCAGCATGTTGCGCAAGGCCACGTGCGGATCCTCGGCGACATCTGGTGCGGAGCTACACGGTGCCGCGGCGATGCCACTCTCGGCGAAAGCCCGGGCAGCCTCCAGATTGGTCTTGTCGGCAGCCCACGCCTCGACGGCGGGGCGGATAACGACCTCGAAGTGATCACGCCAACCCTGGCGGGTGGCAAACCGGTCATCGCCGGCCCATTCCGGGTGTCCGACCAGGTTGGCCAACCGCTCGAACTGGTGGTCGCGCACCACCTGGACGATGAACCAGCCGCGGGCGCTCGGGAAGGAGTCGAGGATGAGTGGAAGGGCGAACGCCTGGTCGGGTTCACGAAATTGACCCATTGACCAGTAGTTCACGGCCAGGTCGCAGATCGAGACCATGGCGTCGAACATCGACACGTCGACGTGTTGCCCGAGGCCGGTGGCGTCGCGGTGGCGGAGAGCAGCCAGCACGCCGATGATCCCGAACAGGCCGGTCCCGGTATCTCCCAGCCCGCCCACCGGGTTGATGACCGGGGGCTGATGGGGGCGACGTGCGTACTCGTAGATCCCGGACATCGCCTCGGCGACAGCCGCATAGGCAGGCCATTTCTCATAGGGCGAGAGCCCGTCATTGCCGAAGCCGGAGATGGACAGATAGATCAGTTCGGGGTGTTCCGCACTCATCGCCTCGTAGTCGAGACCCAGGCGCTTGGCCTTGCCGGGGCCGAGGTTCTCGCAGACGATGTCGGCCTTGCGACTGAGATCGAGCACCAGCTGGCGGCCGCGGTCCGACTGGAAATCGATGGCAACGCTCTCCTTGCCCAGGTTGTTGCGCACGAAGGTGGCGCCCACCTTCTCTCCGTTCTCCCTCGTCATCGACGGTGTTGCCGTCCGACCGGAGTCACCGCGGCCAACTTGTTCCACCTTGATGACCTCGGCACCCAGCCGCGCCATCAACTGGGTGGCGAACGGCAGGGCCTGCATCTGCTCGAGGGCGATCACCCGGACGCCGTCGAGTGGGCGGCCGAAAGCCCGGGCTCCGTCGTTGGCGGTGTCACCCAGCCGCATCTGTGCCCCCCGTCCTCATGCCGGGACTGTAGCCGTGCGCCCGGAAGCCGAAATCGACCGACCACCGGGGGTCTCGGGGAGGTCGGTGGTGAGGATGCCGCTGTGATCCCCCGCCGCGAAGGTCCCGGTCATGGGGCTTCGGGCCCACCGAGGTGCTCGACCAACGGCACCAGGAGGTCGGCAAGCAGTCGGCGCTGACGAGCGACGCGATCACGCTTGGGTGCCGGCGCATCGTAGGACATCGTGTCGAGAAGCTGCTGGCTGAGCCCGAACCCGCGCACGACGAGGAAGACCGTGTCCAAGAGATCCGGAGTCGTTGCGGCGGAACCAAGTGCTTCGCGCAACAGCCTCCGCACATGGACGTTTGACTTGGCCGCCACATCACGCATCGTCTCACGGACTTCGGCGCTGGTTCGGGGGTCACGGTCCATGCTCAGGAGCACCTGCAGGTCGGCCAGGTACTCCGGGCGGGCATAGAAGTCGGCGAACATGTCGACCAGCTCACCCATCCGTTCCCGGACGGTGTCGCCCTCGAGATGGACTCCTTCCACCACCTCGATGAACTGGTGGAAGCCGTTCTGCAATACCGCAACCATGAGCCTCTCGCGGGTACCGAAATAGTGCTGAATGACGCCCCAGGTCACCCCGGCGCGGCGGGCGATCTCGTTGGTGCTGGATCGGTAGAACCCCAATTCGAGGATGCAGGCAATCGTGGCATCAAGAACTCGTTGCCGGGTGGCAACGTCATCAGGGTCAGATTCGCCGCGTTTCGGTGCCGGCCTCTTGGTGGCGGCAGTTGATTCGGGTGCGCTCATGCCCGCAACTCTACGACCCTCTTGTCGGTGCTGACCCCCTATGGTACCGTGACCATTGTAGTTACTATGGCCGCTGGAACTGTGCGGAGCGCCGCGCCCGGCGGCGAACACCGTGGTTCGATGCGCAAGGGAGGAACCGAGCAATGACCCGATTGATCTCGGTGGATTCGCACGTGAAGATCGTGCCGGAGCAAATCAAGGCCAAGATGCCCGCGAGGTATCACGCAGCTTGGGATGATGCCGTAGAGGCGGAGCGGGCCAAGCACCGGGAGGAAATGGGGGGTGTCGACCCCTCGGTGCTGGCGGCCGGGTTCAGCCACGAGGCGTTCACCAATCCCGGCTACTACGACCCCACCGAACGTCTCAAGGCCATGGACCGCGACGGGGTGGACGCCGAGATCCTCTACAGCGAGGTCAGCGCATTCCGGCATTACCCGTTCATGCGCGAAGGGTGGATGGAGGCCTCGGAGGCTTTCAACCGGGTGATGCTCGACTTCGCATCGGTGGACTCCAGCCGTTTCGTCCCTGCCTACCAGGTGCCCCTCATCGATATTGACTTCGCCGTCGGCCAGGTCAAGGCACTGGCCGCCGAGGGCGCCCGGGCCGTCCACATCCCCACCTTCCCGGCGGAGGTCGGTCTGCCCGAGTACCACGATTCCCGCTATGACCCGGTGTGGGCGACCATCTCGGAATCGGGAATGTCGATCAGCCAACATCTCGGGTTGGTCCAGTCGCTCTGGGATCTGTTCCGCCGGGACCCGACGCCGCAAAAGGGAATTTTCACTTCCCAGCCGGCCCTCCGCCTGGCCGAGACCATCGGGTTCTGGATCCTTCCCGGCGTCCTGGCTCGGTTCCCCGAACTCAAGATCGTGCTGGTGGAACCCAGCCTCGGATGGGTGCCGTTCTACCTCGACATGCTCGACTCGATGGCCGATGGCCCCTATGACTTTCCGGCACTGGACGACAAACCGAGCAGCTACTTCCACCGGCAGATGTATTTGACCTTCGTCGACGATCCCCGCGGCCTGGCCCATCGCCACGAGCTCGGCGTGGACCGCATCATGTGGTCAACCGACTTTCCACACCCGGCCACGTCGTGGCCCAACTCACAGAGCGTGGTGGAGAAGAACTTCGCCGGCATTCCCGAAGCCGAGCGGGATCTGATCGTGGCCGGCAATGCCGCCGCCCTCTACGGCCTTTAGCTCCGCCCGCCGATGTCGACTGTCGCGATGACCTTGCCCGCCCCGGTGGCTACGGCCGCCGCAAGATGACACCGGTCCGGCTGGCCGACACCAGCGCGGTGGTGGCGCCTTCGACTTGGTTCACCGAGTCACCTCGCAACTGGCGGACGGCTTCGAGGGTCAGATTCAAACCGTGGATATATCCCTCGCCGATCAACCCGCCATTGGTGTTGCACGGCAGGCTCCCGTCCAGGCCGAGATGCCCATCGGCGATGAAGTCCTTGGCCTCGCCGAAGCCACAGAAGCCCAGCCCCTCGAGCTGCATGAGGAGGATCGGCGAGAAGGCGTCGTAGATCATGGCGACATCGACCTCGCCACGCTCGATTCCGAACCCGTCGAACAGCCGCCGGGCGAGGGCGACGGATCCATCCATGACTTCGAGGTTCGGCCGGTAATGGTTGCTGGCGATCTCCTCCTCGAAGAGGCCCGAGGCCGCCGCCGCCGCGATGAGCACCGGACGGCTCGCCTCTGGACAGCGGTCGGCGCGGGTGATCACCAATGCCACCGACCCGTCCGTCTCCTGGCAACAATCGAAGAGGCGGACCGCCGGTTCCGCGATCCAGCGCGATGCCTGGTGATCCTCCAGGGTGATCGGCTGCTTGTAGAAGTGGGCGTCAGGGTTGTTGGCCGCGTACGCGCGAAGTTGCACCACCGCCCGCCCGAAGTCGGCATTCTCGACCCCGTAGGCGTGCATGTACCGGGCGACGTTGAGCGACATCCACGAGGCCGGCGTCAAGACCCCGAAGGGTGAGCACCATTGCCCGGCCGTGGTACCCGAATGTGATGAGGTTGGACGGCCGCCCACATCGGCCCGGCCGAAACGCGTCCCCGAGCGAGCCCTTACGGCGCGGTAGGCGACGACAACACTGGCGGCGCCCGACGCCAGCGCGGCGGCAGCATGCAGCAGGACCCCCTGCGACCCGCCCCCTCCGTACGGCACCCGACTGGAGAACCCGATCGCATCGAAGCCGACCGCTCGGACCAGCTCGGTCTCTTCGACCGGATCGATCGTGTAGCTCACCAGCCCGTCGACGTCACTGGACGACAGTCCCGCGTCAGCCAAGGCGGCGGCGATCGCCTCACTGGCCAGCTGGGTCTCGCTCCGTCTCGCCGCCTTGGAGAACTCGGTCTGACCGATGCCGACGATGGCGGTCGAAGATGCGAGGCCAGTGGTCATCGGCCGAGGACCCGGGGCTCGAACACCGGCACCGCCATGTCGCCGCGGGTCGGTTCGAACCGGACCTGCACCGGCATACCGATTCGGGCATCCTCAGGCGGAATACCGACCAGGTTGGAGAGGATCCGCACGCCCTCGTCGAGATCGATGAGGGCGGCGATCACCGGATACTCGAACGACGGATGCTGGGGGTGATGCAAGATCGAGTAGCTGTAGACCACTCCGGAGCCGGCCAGATCGAGCACTTCCAGTTCGAGGCCATGGCACGAGGGGCACATAGGCCGGGGTGGATGCTGCAACCGTCCGCATCGGACACACCGCTGGGTGACCAAGCGCCCTTGTCGGGCCGCGTCCCAAAAGGCGCGGTTGTCATCGGTCAGGATGGGCGCCGGCCGCACTGGAGCCGGGGTGTCGCTCACCAAGGCTCCGGCGCCCCGTCCAGAACCGCTCCTTCGGCGACCAGGTCGTCGACCTCCTCATCGGAGTACCCGTGCTCCAGAAGGATCTCCCGGCTGTGCTCGCCGCACATGGACGGCCCCCGCTGGATCACGCATTCGGCCGGGGACATGTTGATCAGGAGACCAGGGTCTTCGAACCGCCCCACACTCCCCGACCAGGTTTCGGCGACGAGTTGCGATGCCCTTGCTTCAGGATCGTCGAAGATCGACCGGCAGAACCCTTCGTCGACGATCTCGACCGGAACCCCGCCCTGGTCGAGCCGGGCGAACCATTCGGCGACGGTCCGACTGCGGAACCGGGATTCGAGCAGGTCCGCTTCTCTCCTCGCGTTGCCCGACACCCCCTCCAGTTCGCCGATCACCGCCCTCAGCCGAGCCCGCGCCGGTTCGGACACCGCGGCGAGGAAGAGCCAGTCGTCGTCGGAGCACTGGTAGAGCCGGTAGTAGGGCGACAGTCCGTACTGATCGCCGTCGACATGGCCCCAGTCCGCCGGGGTGCCGTCAGCGTGGATCCAGGCGTAGGAGGTGTGGAGAAGACCGGCGTTGACGATCGAGGTGCTCACCGCCTGCCCTTCGCCAGTCTTCTCCCGATGGTAGAGCGCAGCCACGATGGCGATGGCGGCTAGGAGGGCGTTCCCCGTGTCGCCCATGTTCGACCGGCTCCACAGCGGCGGATTTCCGGCGTCGCAGGCACCATCCTCCCACTCGGTGCCCGAGAGGGCAGCCGCGGTCTGGTCGGTCCCGGGCAGGGCCGAGCGAGGTCCCTTCTCGTAGCCCCGGGTGTTGCAGTAGATCAAGCCGGGATGACGCTCCCGAAGGGTGTCGTCGTCGAGCCCGAGCCGAGCCGCGGCCCCCGGTCGCCAGTTGGTCGTGACCACGTCAGCGGTCTCGATGAGGTGCTCCATGGCATCGAGACCCCCCTTGTCTTTGAGGTTCAGGGCGATACTCCGCTTCCCGCGATTGGTACCGAGTCCCATGTGGGTGCCGGCCCAATAGGTGTCGTGCAGGGCATGGACTTTTATGACATCGGCACCGAGGTCGGCCAGCACCCTCCCGGTGTAGGGCCCGGCAACGCCGAGCCCCAAGTCCAGTACCCGGATGCCCTGCAACGGGTGGGCCAGGCCGCCCTCCGGATGACGGTGGGACGCGGTCGCGGGTCTCGCCTCGGCCCTTTCGGCTTCGGCCCGCACCTCGGTCGTGTGTTCTCCCGAACGGGGTGCCGGACCGGAGACCTCACCTGGCGTCGCTGAGAACTCCAGCAACCCACGTCGGGATCCTCGAGCTCGACCACACAACCGTCGGCCAGGTAGGACTCGTCAGCCAGTGCCTCTCCGGGGGAGCGGACGGTGGCGACGCCGATACCTGCGGCCTCGGCGGCCTTCTCCCAGGCTGCCGATGGGAACTTCTTGAACGCCTCGGTCAGCAACGGGTGGAGGAAGATCCCGGTGAGAAGGCCGTCGGGCTCCATCGAGACGCGATCCGGATCATCGCGGTAGGTGGAATCGAGCTCCACCGAGCCCAATGCACCGTTCTCGGCGGAGGCCAGCACCCATCGGGGCCGAACCGTCCAATGGTGCACCCAGCGGTCGTCGGCGCACTGGTAGATCCCTTCGATCGACCTCGAGTCGACCGGCCACATCCAGTAGAGCGGAGCATCGGGATTGTCGACCCGTTGCCAGTTGAGTGATGCGGCCGCCAGCGCGCCTTGCAGGAGCGAGGTGGCGACCCTCTGCCCTTCGCCGCTCACTTCCCGGGCTCGGAGGGCGGCGGCGATGCCCAGGGTTGCGAAGTACGTCGCGCCGATGCTCGGCCACGGCGTTCTCGGGAACACCGGCCCTTCACGGTCCGCACCGCGGACCAGCCCTTCCGGCCCGTCGAACTCCGGATGGGGACCCGGGCGGCCACAGATGTACTCCATCGCGGAGCCCCTCCGCCCCTTCTGGTCGTAGAGCAATCCCGTCCGGGCGGCCACCAGGCCGTCATAGCCCGGTCGGTCCCGGTGCTGCGGGTGATCCCCATATCCGGTGATCGAACAGGTGACCACTCGGGGGTTGATCCGGCTCAGACTCTCATGGTCGACACCGAGTCGAGTGGAGGTGCCGGGAGAGAAACTGTCGACAACCACGTCGGCCGATCGAGCCAGGGCCATGAACGTCTGCCGGCCATCCTCGGAACCGAGGTCGAGCCGGGCGCTGCGCTTGCCGCGATGCCACACCCGGTAGCCGGTCTGGTCACGAAACGGGTCCCCATCCGGCGGCTCGATGCGGGTCACCTCGGCGCCGTTGTCGGCCAACAACATCGTGGTCATTGGCCCGGCGATGCCCCATGACAGGTCGAGCACCCGCACACCTTCGAACACCCCGGCCATTCGGCGCCCCCTTTCTGATCTGCCTCCCCATGAACATAGCACTTACTATGGTGCGACCAGGTGCTGCCCGGCTCGACGAGGGTCGAGCGGCAAGTCGGGAGTCCAGTCAGCCGGCCGAGGCCACGCACGCCCCTCCATCAGCTGCGAGGAACCTCCCGCCACGGCGACTTCTGCCACGGGTCGGGCTCACGGGGAAGGCCGAGGACCCGCTCGGCGATGATGTTCTTGTTGATCTCGGTGGTACCACCCTCGATGGTGTTGGCCCGGCTCCGGAGCATGCCCTTCAACTCATAGGGCAACGACGCCGCGTAGCGCTCCGCCGCGTCGGTGGCACCGTTGGCTCGGTCGGCGCCAGCCGCTACCGACCAGGCCACGGCATCGGCTCCCAGCAGATCGGTGGCCAGCACCTGCGTCCGCTGGTTGAGGTCGCCCTGGTGGACCTTGCCCACCGAGCTCTCCGGTCCCGGGGAACGACCCGCCTTGATCCCGGCTCGGATCCGTTGATTGGTCCAGCTGCGGATCCGCTCCTCGCTGAGCACCTGCATCAGCCGCTGGCGCGCGAGCGGATCGTCCCGACCACCCGGGCGGCCGTCCCCACTCCTCCGCCGGGCCGGGTCGACCAGGCCTTCGGCACCACCCCCGCCGATCCGGTCGACACCCCCCGATCCGGAGCCCGAGACCATTTGCCGCTCGCCGGACAGGGTGGCGTTTGCCACCTTCCAGCCGGCGTTCACCTCCCCCACCCGCTGGCCGTCCGGGACCCGGACCCCGTCGAGAAACACTTCGTTGAAGTCGATCTCCCCGGTGATGTGGCGGAGCGGCCGGACCTCGACGCCCGGCTCGTGCATGCCGATCAGGAAGTAGGTGATCCCCTGACGCTTCGGGGCGTCGATGTCGGTCCGGGCCAGCAACACCCCGAAGTCGGCCAGGTGGGCCCAGGTGTTCCATACCTTCTGCCCGGTGATCACCCACTCGTCGCCGTCCGGCTCGGCCCGGGTGGCCAGCGAGGCCAGGTCCGAACCGGCACCCGGCTCGCTGAACAGCTGGCACCAGACCTCCTGGTTCCGCACGATGGGAGGGAGGTAGCGCAACCGTTGCTCCTCGGAGCCATTGGCAAAGAGGGCCGGTGCGGCCAGACTCAGCCCCAAGGGGTTGAGCCGACCCAGGTTGTACAGCGCCAATTCGACTTCCACCGTCCGGGCTTCGGACGGTGTCAGACCCGCACCGCCGTATTCCACCGGCCAGGTCGGCGCCACCAGGCCCGACGCCGCGAACACCGGATACCAGGCTTCGTAGTCGGCCCGGGACCGGACCTCGCGGATGGCTGGCGGGCCACCTTCGCCGGCCGCCCGGCGCCAGGGCTCCGGCACGTGGTCGGCCACCCACTGACGGGCCCGAGCCGCCAACTCGCCGGTCGCCGTCCCGGTCACGAACATCCTCTCCTCGGTGGCGGTCATCAGCGCCCTTTGAATTCCGGAGGCCGGCGGTCGGTGAACGCACCCAGACCCTCACGGAAGTCATCACTCCGCGAGGAGAGCTCCATGGCGAACCCCTCGTTGCGCAGGTGGTCGTCCAGCGGCGAGGACGCACCGGCGTGGAGCAGCCACTTGGTGAGCCCGAGGGCGACCGTGGGACCGGCGGCCAGGGTTGCCACCAGCTCGTCGGCCACCCGGTCCACCTCACCGGCGGGGACGGACCGGTGGATCAGGCCCCATTCCGCCGCCTCGGTCCCACCGAGCTTGCGGCCGAGCAACAGCAGCTCTCGGGCCCGGGCCATCCCGACCGCTCGCGGGAGCAGCCAGGTGGCCCCGCTGTCAGGGGTGAACCCGCGGGAGGAAAACGGCTCCCAAAACTTCGCGTCGTCGGCCGCCACGGTGAAGTCGGCGGCGGTGGCGATCTGCATCCCGATGCCGGCCGCCCATCCCCGAACCGCGCACACCACCGGGACCTGCACGGTGCAGAGGAGAGGAAGCAGCCGGTGGGCCTGGGCGGGCAACCGGCGCTGGATGGAACCCACCCGCGGCCGGCTCTGGTCGCCGGCATTGCGAGCCACGATGTCGGCGCCACCGCAGAAATGATCGCCGCCACCGCTGAGGTGGATCACCCGCACTCCCTCGTCACGTCCGGCCGCGTCCACCGCCTCGATGAGGCCGGCCATCATGGTGTCGTTGATGGCGTTGCGTTGGGTGGGTCGGTCGAGGCGGAGCCGGAGCACCGAGTCATGCACCTCGACCGACAAGCCGTCCACCGAGCGGTAGGGCCCGTCGGTCATCTCAGGGGCGCCGCGGTGCCGTCGGCGAAGTCGGAAGCGATGGCCCGGAGGGCCCCGTCGAGGTCGGTGGCCCCGCCCGGCGGGTCGGGAAGCACGACCGGACCGTACTCGCGACTCGGGAGGAGGAGGGTGGCATGGCCCGGGGTGGTGACCTCACCCCGTTGGTTCCGGGCCGACACATCGAGGTCGACCGCCGGCCGTCCGCCATCGGCCAGGTATTTCCTCCGGACCGTTCCGCCCAGCCACTGGGTGTCCCCCACGAAGTTGAACTTCCGGAACTCGCAGTCGAGCTTCCACAACCAGGCGTCGTCACCCATCCAATCGGTGCACAGATGGATCAGCCAGGTCTCCCGCATCCTCCCGTAGTCGAAGGTGGTCGGATTCCCCGCTCGCTGGGCGAACGCGGGGTCCCAGTGCACCCGCTGCATCACATCGGGGACGTTGAGGTCGTCCCGATGGAAGAACCGGGGGATCCGCTTGCGGTTCCGGGCACCCAGCCGGAGGGGCTTGACACCGTAGAGGCCCATCCCCATTCCCACGTGCCAACAGATCATGTCGGTAACGGTGAGCGGTCCCTTGACCATGGGACCGACCGAGTCTCCCTCCGCCACATCCTCCCACCAGCGTGGGGTCGAGCCCCTCGGCCGTTCCCCCTCGTACTGGGCGTCGATGGCCTCGATCTCCTCATCGGTGTATGGGCGAAGCTCGATCGCTTCGTTCTTCTTCTTTTCCCGTGCCTTGGTCCGCTCGGTGCGGATCATCAACCGGTACTGGCCCGAGAGGATGGTCCCCTGGTCGTCCTGAAAGACCTGGCCGGTCCACTCGTGAATGGCCCGCCCGGCAAACTCGCTCGGCTTGTCCAACACGCCCACCAGGGCATTGCGGCGTGCCACCCGGCGGCCCGGCCGGAGCGGGGCCCACCACTCGCGGGCGCTCGCCGAGTAGAAGGCGTGCACCCCCCGGAGCGGATCGCCCCGCATCAGCTCCCGGACCTCGGGGGCCACCTCGGGCACCTCATCCACTCCGATCAGGGAGTCGCCCCCCGCCAGCGGGGGTGGGGCGATCACCCCTCCCCAGACGGTGGCGCCGGCATAGTCCTCGTCCCACCACAACCGGTTGTCGTCGCCGTAGCACTCGGCGACATGACGGAAGGCGTCGACCCCCGGGCGGGTGTAGTGCGGATCCACCGGGTGCGGCTCGGGGATGCCGATCCGCTGTCGCAGCCGCTCGACCGCCTCGTCGGTGATACCGCCCGCCTCACTCACGGCGCGCCTTTGTGACGTTCGAAACGCGGCTCACAAAGGAAGGAGTATGGCACACGCGCGACGAAGCTGAACAGGACGGATGAGGATTGAATACTAAATACACCTTGCCGGATCGGACGATAATTGCTGGTGATCAGCCGATGGCGACGATGGGCTGGCCGCGTCGCTCGCCCGGGAGGCAGACCGCTCGATGGCGTGGAGCGCCCAGCTCTGGCGCTCACGGGGCCGGACACGGCTCTTTGGGGGCCAGGTTCTTGAAATAGTCGCGATCGCTCTCGGTTGGTGCCCGGCCGACGTGGGTCACCGTGTCCACGTCGGCCGCCTCCGCCCGCAACGCTCTGACCGTGCAACGATCCTTCGGCCGGGTGGCGAACGGGTCGAAGGAGAAATGGCGGATGGCATTCTCGTGGGTGATCTTGTTGATCTGCGCGTCGGACAGCGAGGCGAACTGGGCCTCGTTGACCTCGGGGCCGTTCGGCCACGAGCTGTCCGAGTGCGGGAAGTCCGACTCCCAGCACACGTTGTCGATGTTGAAGTGGTCGATGAGGCTGACCCCCACCGGGTCGTTGATGAAACAGCAGAGGATCCGTTGCCGGAACACTTCGGCCGGGCCCATGCCGTCAGGAAACTGGTGGCCGGTCCAGCCCGAGTGGCGGTCCTGAATGTGCTCGGCCCGCTGGAGAAAGTAGGGGATCCACCCGATGTCCCCTTCGGTCAGCGAGAAGGTGAGGTCCGGGAAGCGCCACCAGAAATCCGCCCACATCAGGTCGCCGAGCGAGTAGATGGACATGGCCGACGAGAGGCCCATGGCCACCGATGGCGGGGCGTCCGGAGATGTGGAGGCCGACCGGGATGACGAGCCCACGTGGAGGCACAGCACGGTGCCCTCGTCCGAGCAGGCGGCGAACAGGGGGTCCCAGTGGCCCGAATGGATGGACGGCATGTGGAGGGCGGCCGGGTTCTCCGAGAAGGTGACCGCCCGGCATCCCTTGGCCGCCAGGCGTCGCACCTCGGCTGCGGCCTTGTCTACGTCGAAGAGCGGGAGAATGCCACAGGGGATGAACCGGTCGGGATACTCGGCGCACCACTCGTCGACGTGCCAGTCGTTGTACGCCTTGATCATGACCGCGTTCACCGCCAGGTCGGGACCCTCATTGAGAACCTGCCCGGAGAACCCGGTCCAGTTGGGGAAGTTGAGTCCGGCCAGGGTTCCCCCCGCCGACATGTCACGGACCCGCTCGTGGACGTCGAAGCAGCCCCGGCGCATCTCCGAGTACCTGGAGGGATTGACGTTGTACATCTCCCTCGGCTTGCCGGCCACCGCATTGAGCCCGAGGTTGCGACCTTTCTTGTCGCCATACCACCACTGCTGGAAACCCTGGTCGTCGGTCTCCACCCGGGGGGTGAGATCCCGGTACTTGGCCGGGACGTGACCCTCGAACATGTCGGCCGGCTCGGCGATGTGGTCGTCGACGCTGATCAGGATCATCTCGTCTGCTCGCATCACATCCCCTCCTCGTCACTCGACGGTTCTCAGGCCCATCCCTCTGCCCTCGAGCGGAACGCCGTCACCACCGGAGCCAGGTACTCGACCGCGGCTGATTCACCTCGTGGTGGCTTCAGGCCAATGCGGAAATCGGTGACCCCGGCCCGCTGCAGCTTCGGGACCGGCTCCATCGTCTCCTCCAGATCCAGGGTTCCGTCATCACGTTTCACCGCCCGCAGGGTGCCCACCACTCCCAGCTCTCCGGGGTCGCGGTCGCGGTCGGCGACCGCGGCTCGCATCCGGGCGATGCCGGCTTCGATGTCGGCGGCATCGTCCCCCCAGGGGATCCACCCCGATCCGTAACGAGCCAATCGATCCATCGACCGGCTGTTGACCGTCCCGCTCACCCAGATCGGCACTCCACCGGGCTGGTTCGGTTTGGGCATCTGATGAATATTTGCGAATGAGAGCTCGGGGCTTTCGTAGGTTGCCGTCTGGTTCTGCCACAGTGCCTGACACACCTCGATGGTGTGGTTGAGCAGCCGGCCCCGTCCCTCGAAGGAGAGTCCGGCCGCCTCGTATTCCTCGCGTTGCCAGCCGACCCCCACGCCGATGTCCAGGCGGCCCCCGGACAGAACATCGATGGTGGCGGCTGTCTTGGCCAGTGCCACCGGTCTCCGTAGGGCTGCCACCAGGATGTTGGTGGCGAACCGGGCCCTGGTGGTCAGGGCGGTGAGGTGGGCGATGGTGGCCAGCGGTTCGAGCCAGGACCCGTCGGGCCCGGTGGGTTGCCGGCCGCCCCGGGATCCGCCGTTGGAAGGATCGCTGTAGGCGTCGAGATGCTCGCCGAACACGATGTGGTCGGACATCACCAATCGGTCGAAGCCGGCCTGGTCCGCCGCCCGGGCGAACTCGATCAGGTGGGTCCAGTCCTCGGGACCCTCGGCGGAAAACGTGGGCAGGCTGGTTGACAGTTGCGCGGGTGTAGTCATAGCCGGTACCTCCGATCAGCGGAACCGACCCTAGAGCGGATTTCCGGTCTCACTCCTCAGGCCAACGCATTGAAGGGCACGTCCTTGTCGGTGCGCGGCTCCCGGGGCAGGCCGAGAACACGCTCACCGAGCGAGTTCCGCTGAATGTTGTCCGTCCCGCCACCGAGTCTGGACATCCACTGATTGAGGAAGGCCGTCTCCCAGGCGCCGTTGTCGATGGCGCTGCCGTCGGCCAGCATGCCGTTGGCCCCGACCAGCTCCATGAGCAGGTCGCCGGTCAGGCTCATGTGCTCGGACACCAGCAGCTTGGTGGTGGCGGCCTCCGGGCCAGGCTGCCTCCCATGGGAGAGTGCGGTCTGCACGCGGTAGTTCATGAATCGGAGAAGTTGCGTTCGGGTGTAGAAGGCGGCGACGTGTTGGCGGACCAACGGGTCGCGGTTCCCGCCCAACCGACGAGCCAGATCCAGCACCTGATCGGCAGTGATGCCCTGACCGGCACCACCGATGAGCGTCCGTTCGTTGCTCAGGGTGGTGTGGGTGACCGCCCAGCCGTTGTCGATCGTTCCCACCACGTTCTCGACCGGAACCGCCACATCGGTGAGGAACACCTCGTTGAAATGGGCAAAGCCGGTGATCTGCCGGAGGGGACGAACCTCGATACCCGGCGTTCGCATGTCGACCAGGAAGTAGGTGATCCCCTTATGCTTGGGCAGGTCGGGGCTGGTGCGGGCGATGAGGATGGCCCAGTCGCTGTGCTGGGCGCCCGACGTCCATACCTTCTGGCCGTTCACGACGAACTCGTCGCCGTCGCGTTGGGCACGCGTCTTCAGACCGGCCAGATCGGAGCCGGCATCGGGTTCCGAGAACAGCTGGCACCACACCTCTTCGCCCCGGAGCATGGCACCGAGATGCCGATGCTTCTGATCTTCGCTCCCGTGGGCGATGAGGGTCGGCCCGCACATGCCGATGCCGACGGCAAAGGCGCCGGTGGACACGTCGTACTTGGCCGCCTCCTGATTGAAGATCGTCTGGTGCCATGCGCTGTCGCCGCGGCCGCCGTACTCCTGGGGCCAGGTGATCGCCCCCCAACCGCCCTCGTAGAGGGAGTACTGCCACTCGCGGCACCGCTTCGCGTAATCGGCATGCTCATGGTTGCGCGACCAGTCATCGACGCCGGTGCGCACCTGGGCATGATCCGCCAACCACGCCGACACTTCGCGCCGGAATTCGGCGTCCTCGATGCTGTCATCAAAGTTCATGAGCCCATCCTCCCGAAGGCGAACCCACAGCTCAGCGATCGAGATCGAGATCGAGCATGCGGATGGCGTTTCCCCGGACGATCTTGTAGATCTGCTCATCGGTCAGATCGGCCATCATCTCCTCGGCCACCTGCTTGGTGTCCGGCCACGTCGAATCGGTGTGTGGATAGTCGGTCTCGAAGGTGACGTTGTCGACGCCCACCCGATCCAGTGACTCGAGGCCATGGCGATCCTTGAAGAAACATCCGAACACTTGGCGGTAGTAGTAGGTGGACGGCGGCTCGGGTATCAGATCGTGCGATCCGGTCCAGGCCCGGTGGTCCTGCCACACATCGTCGGCCCGTTCGAGGATGTAGGGCAGCCAGCCGATCTGGCCCTCGGAGTAGGCCAGCTTGAGGGTGGGGAAGCGGATCAGCACACCGGAGAACAAGAAGTCGGCCAGCGAGGCCATGGCGTTCCCGAACGAAAGGGTGGCGGCCACCGAGGCGGGCGCGTCGGCCGAGGTGGCCGGCATCTTCGATGACGAGCCGATGTGCATGCAGACCACGGTGCCGGTCTCGGCGCAGGCGGCGAAAAACGGGTCCCAGTACCCGGAATGGATGCTGGGCAGGCCCAGGTGGGGTGGGATCTCGCTGAAGCACACCGCCCGGACCCCCCGGGCGGCGTTCCGTCGCACCTCGGCCGCGGCCAGGTCGGTGTCCCACAACGGGATCAGGCACAGCGGAATGAGGCGGCCCCCGCTGTCGCCGCACCACTCCTCGACCATCCAGTCGTTGTAGGCCCGGACGCAGGCCAGACCCAGATCACGGTCGGCGGTGGCCTCGGTGAACGTCTGCCCACAGAATCGCGGAAAGGTGGGGAAACACAGCGAGGCCTCGACGTGGTTCAACTCCATGTCATCGACACGGGCCTTGGGCTGGTAGCAACCAGGGCGCATCTCGTCGTAGGTGATGGGGCTCATAGTCATGTCGTCGCGGTCGAAACCCGCGGCGGCCACATGGCGCTTGTGCACGTAGACCAGGTCCTCGAAAATCCAGCAGTCTGCTTGGGGGCCCTCGGGGTCCCAGCTGACGTCATAGCTGCCCCCGCCGACGTGGACCATCGGCCCGATGCCGCGTCGCTCGATCCGGGGGGCCCGATCGACGAACTGGCTGGGCATCCAGTCCTTCCACACATGGGGTGGCTCGACGACGTGGTCGTCGACGCTGATGATCCTCGGAATTGTCGGCATCGCCTATACCAATCTCCTCATCTGACGGTGCGTCAGTGTGAGCTCGACCACCCTACCTGCACCGATCATCGCTAGATTTACGGACCGGACGGTCATCGACGGCGGTGTCCTCTCGGCGTCGTCCAACCGGGAGGAGACCCGACATAACACTCGACCAGGAAGCCAAGGCCATCATCGAGCCGCTGCCCGCCGGGAGCCGGTGACGATGGCTCACCCGTTCCGAGACGCGGCCATCGTCGGGGTCTTCAACACGACTCAGGCCCGAAGCCTTCCTGACCACGATTCGTTGTCCATTGCCATCGAAGGGGCTCTCGGTGGACTCAAGGACGCCGGGCTCGGTGTTGCCGACGTCGACGGAGTCATTGGCGAGAGGGCCGGTGAGCTCGCCTACGAGCTCCGGCTGGGTCCATGTCGGCGTTCGATCAACGCACTGGGCATCCCTGCCGTCCTCGAGGCGGCCGCACTCATCACCACTGGCCAGTGTCAGGTGGTGCTGGTGGTCGGGGGAAGCGCCGGTATCTATACCGACCGGGCATCCACCGCCCCGTGGACACGACCCACCAACGAGTTCGTCGTCGGTTACGGCATGTTCACCGCGGTCGAGTTCGCCTTGATGGCCAAGCGGCACATGCTCACGTTCGGCACTACCTCCGAACAGCTGGCGGTGGTGGCGGCCACCATCCGCAACAACGGGCACCTGAACCCCGATGCCGTCTATTTCGGGCGCGGCCCGTTCACCCCTGAGGACATCCTTGCCTCCCGCCCGATCGCCGAGCCGTTCCATCTCCTCGACTGCTCGACGACCTCGGAAGGTGGCTGCGGCCTGGTGCTGACCACCGCCGATCGTGCCGCCGACCTGAAACAGCCGGCGGCGTGGATCCTCGGTGGCGGAAGCGACGCCTATGGCCCCTCCTACCAGCACGGCCCGATCTGGGATTTCACCGGGCGGCCGGGTCAGCCGGTCCCGGCCGGCTACGTCGGCCGCCGAGCCGCGGGGGCGGCGTTCTCCGCCGCCGGTCTTTCGCCGTCTGATGTCGACGTCTGCGAACTCTATGACCCGTTCTCGTTCGAGATCATCCGCCAGCTCGAGGCGTTCGGGTTCTGCCCGGACGGGGAGGGGGGCGCCTTTGTGTCGGACGGCACCATCGGGCCCGGCGGACGGTTCCCGGTGACCACCGACGGCGGAACCATGTCCTTCGGCCATCCCGGAAACTCCACCCAGATGCTCCAGCGGGTCATCCGGAGCGTGCAGCAGGTCCGAGGCACCTGCGCCTCCGCCCAGGTTCCCGGGGCCGAGGTGGCGATGTGCTCCAACGGAGGCTCCGGAGCCCTCTTCAACGACGTCATGCTGGTCGGGGCCGGCCGGCCATGACCATGCTCCGTCCCCAACCTCCCGGCACCCCACTCCCGGTGCCGTCACCGTTCTCCGCTCCCTACTGGGAGGGGTGTTCCCGGGAAGAGCTCCGCTACCTCCGGTGCGCCAACTGCCATCTGGCCATCGCCGATGCCCCCCGCATCTGCTGGCGCTGCCACAGCCGAGATCTCCGGTGGGAGAAGAGCGGTGGCCGGGGCCGCCTCTACAGCTGGACGATCGTTTGGCGTCCCCAAACCCCGGTCTTCGAGGTCCCGTACTCGGTGGCCATCGTCCAACTCGACGAGGGCATCTTCGTGGTGAGCTCGATCATCGGCTGCCAGCCGGAGGATCTGGTCGACGGGATGGAGGTGGCGTTCGAGTTCCACCCGGTGAATGACGAACTGAAACTCCCCTACTTCCGGCCGGTGTTCCCGGGCGGCTCGCCGCCACCTGACTGACGCGACACGCCCGCTCACCCTTGATCCTCCACGGTCCAGCTCCTGCGTCTAGAGTTGGTTGGAACCGGAACTTCATACCATATACAACTTGACCGAACGAATCGTTGACGCCCCGTGCGGGCGCTGGCTCGCCGGCGCGGGCCACCGTGCCGACGGCGACCGAAGGACTGGATGACATGCTCGAGAACGTGCGGGTCGTCGACCTCACCACGGATATCGCCGGTCCCTACTGCACCAAGGTGTTGGCCGATGCCGGGGCCGACGTCGTCAAAGTGGAGGCGGCGGAGGGGGACCCTCTGCGTCGTTGGGGCTCCGGAGCCCTGTTCGAGTTCCTCAATACCTCCAAGCGCTCGGTCCACGGGAATGTGAACCACCTCATCGCCGCCGCCGACATCCTGGTGACGGATGGTCCGGTAGATCTCGACGACCTGTGGTCCACCCACCCGGCGTTGGTGGTGGTGACCATTACCCCGTTTGGCTGCGAGGGTCCCTGGGTGAACCACCCGAGTACCGAATTCACGCTGCAGGCAGCCTGCGGGTCCACCGGGCAACGAGGCCTTCCCGAACAGCCGCCGCTGGCCGCGGGCGGGCGGATCGGGGAATGGGTGACCGGAACCTATGCCGCCCTCGGCGCCGTCGCCGCCTATCGGGAGGCCGCACGTTGTGGAGAAGGTGACCATGTCGACGTGGCCATGCTCGATTGCATGGCGGTATCCATGGTCACCTACCCCTCCGTCTTCGCCGCCTTCGCAGGATGGCCGCCACTGGTCGGCACCGGGCGAGTCATCGAGGTACCGTCCGTCGAACCGACCGCCGACGGGTTCGCCGTCTTCACCACCAACAGCGCCCAACAGTTCCAGGACTTTCTGGTCATGATCGGGCGAAGTGACCTGCTGGACGATCCGGAGCTCCCCCGGGCGTCCCAGCGATTCGCCCGGCGGGACGAGTTCCTGGCCGCGGTCCGGCAACACACCACCCAGCGCACCACCGCGGAATTGCTCGAGGAAGCGGAGCTGTACCGGATCCCCGCCGGTCCTGTCCTCGACGGCTCGACGATCCTCGAGTTCGAGCAGTTCGAGTCGCGTGAGGTCTTCGTGAAGGGCCCGTCGGGGCGCTTCTCCCAACCGCGGGTCCCATTCCGCATCTCGGGGGCGGAACCGCGCCCGTTCCAATCGGCCCCGGCCAACGGCGAGCACACCGGTTCGGTGAAATGGGCGCCGGCCGACCAGTCCGTTACAGCGGGACCGGACGAGCGCGGCTGGCGCCTGCCGCTCAACGGAGTCCGGGTCATCGACTGCACCGCCTGGTGGGCGGGCCCGGCGGCCACCAACGTCCTCGCCGGCCTGGGAGCCGATGTCATCAAGGTCGAGTCGGTGTCGAGACCGGACTTGATGCGGTTCGCCAGCACCCGCTCACCCACTGACGACCGGTGGTGGGAATGGGGGCCCCTCTTCCACGGGGTCAATGTCGGAAAACGGGCCATCACCCTCGACCTCACCCATCCCGAGGGCGTCGGGACATTCGACCGGCTGGTCACCACCGCCGATGTGCTGGTCGAGAACTACACCCCCCGGGTCATGGAGCAGTTCGGGCTGGGATGGGATCATCTTCACCAGGTCAATCCCGACCTGGTCATGGTGCGGATGCCCGCCTTCGGCCTCGATGGGCCCTGGCGGGATCGGACCGGCTTTGCCCAGACGATGGAGTGCCTGACCGGCATGGCCTGGATCACCGGTTTCGTCGACGGTCCACCCGTCCTGGTGCGGGGCGCCTGCGACCCATTGGCCGGCATGCACTCCGTGATCGCCACCCTGATCGCCCTCATCGAACGCGACCAGAACGGAGGGGGGAGATTGGTGGAAACCGCCATGGTCGAGGCAGCCCTCAACGCGGCCGCCGAACAGGTGATCGAGTTCGGTGCGACCGGAGCCGTCCTCGGTCGGGACGGCAACCGGGGACCGGTGGCCGCCCCCCAGGGCGTCTATCCGTGTGCCGGCGAAGACCGATGGGTGGCGTTGGCCGTCGTCACCGACCAGCAGTGGCAGTCCCTCTGTTCGCTCCTCGGCGATCCCGCCTGGGCCGGCGATGACGCCCTGGTCGACGGAGACGGTCGCCGTCGCCACCACGACCACATCGACCGGGGGCTGACGGCATGGACGGTCGGCCGCGACGCCGACAAGGCAGCACTGCTGCTGACCGAGGCCGGGGTGCCGGCCGCCGTGGTGATCCCGCCCCGTGACATCGCCTCCAATCCTCAGCTGCGGTTCCGGTCCCTCTTCGAGGTCGAGCACCACCCGGTGTGCGGCGACCACGAGATTCCCATGTTGCCCTTCCGGTTCTCCCGGGTCGGGCACTGGCTTCGGTCCGCGGCGCCGACGCTCGGTCAACACAACGATGAAATTCTCGCCGAACTCGGCTTGTCCCCCGAGGCCATCGCCAACCTGCGGGAATCGGGAATCGCCGGTGAACGACTGGTCGGCAACTGACCACCGCCCCCCCATCCGCGGTTGGCGGCCCCCGGACCGCGCCGGGTACGGTCAGCGATCCGGAAGCGCCCGGTTCACCAGGGTGGCGCGGGGACGGAGTCGAGGGAGGACCATGAGCACCGGCGCCGAGCGCGACACGAAGGTCGACGGGCCGGCACTCCTCGTCGAGCGACACGGACCGATCGGTTGGCTGATCTTCAACCGGCCCGACTCGGGAAACGCCATGAACGCGGCCATGATCGGCGAGCTCGAAGTGGCCTGGCGGGAGCTGGATGCCGACCCGGCCGTCCGGGCCATCGTCAATACCGGCGAGGGCCGGGCCTTCCAGACCGGGCTGGACGTGGTGGAGCTGGCCAAGAACCCCGAAGCCCTCCGGGAGCAGTCCCGACGGACCCGGCGGGCCGAACTCCGGTTGACCGCCTGGCACAACCGGGTCTGGAAACCGGTCATTGCCGCCGTCAACGGAGTGTGTGCGGGAGGAGGGCTGCACTTCGTCGCCGACGCCGACATCGTGATGGCATCGTCCAACGCCACCTTCCTCGACCCCCACGTCTCCATCGGCCAGGTCACCGCCTATGAGGCCGTCGGGCTGCTCAGGAAGATGCCGGTCGAGGCGGTCATGCGGATGGCCCTGGTCGGCCGGTACGAACGGATCGATGCCCAGCGGGCCTACGAGTTGGGCATGATCAGCCAAATCGTCGACCCGCCCGAGCAGTTGCGGGAGGCGGCCCAGGAACTGGCCGAGAAGATCGCCAAGAACTCCCCGGCGGCCATGGCCGCTACCAAGCGGGCACTGTGGGGAGCGCTGGAGCTCGGGCTCACCGATGCCTGCAAAGCCGGGGCCACCGAACTGGTCGGCATGTGGGGCCATCCCGACCAGGAAGAAGGGCCGCTGGCCTTCACCGAGAAGCGCGAGGCCCGGTGGGTGGAGCCGGTGGTGCCGCCACCGACCTGAACGATTTCGATCGTCGGCATCGCCGACCTGAAGGAGGATTACATGCCGTACTCGAAATTCGAGTGCCTGACCGTGGAACGACACGGCAAGGTCGGGTGGTTGATCAACAACCGCCCGGAGCAGCTCAATGCCATGAACGCGCGGATGCGTGACGAGTTCGCCGACGCCTGGCTCGAGCTCGATCGCGACCCCCGGGTACGGGTGATCGTGCACACCGGTGAAGGCCGGGCGTTCCAGACCGGCGTGGATGTGACCGAGCTGGCCGAGGACGGCGTCGGCATGGAGCGCTATCGGGAAGGCCTCGAGGATCTCGACATCCACTTCACCGCCTGGCATCAGAAGGTGGCCAAGCCGGTCATCACCGCGGTGAACGGCATCTGTGCCGGTGGCGGCTTCCACTGGATCGCCGATGCCGACATCGTCATGGCCGCGTCCGATGCCACCTTCTTCGATCCCCACGTCTCGATCGGCCAGGTGGTGGCCATCGAGGCCATCGGGTTGATCCGGAAGATGCCGGTCGAGGCGGTCATGCGGATGGCCCTGGTCGGCCGGTACGAACGGATCGATGCCCAGCGGGCCTACGAGTTGGGCATGATCAGCCAAATCGTCGACCCGCCCGAGCAGTTGCGGGA
>Ga0307373_10002320_pt1 | contig 34458 bp, 37 predicted proteins | sample OX2MG_FD_202534 | JGI IMG/M metagenome (GOLD analysis project Ga0307373, IMG submission 202534) | Soil microbial communities from Risofladan, Vaasa, Finland - OX-2 | ecosystem: Environmental > Terrestrial > Soil > Coastal area > Acid sulfate soil | place: Finland: Risofladan, Vaasa | collected...
GCGCCGCGCGGATTAGCCACATCGCTAATTCGCTCCTTTCGGCGTCTCATCGAGAGTCTTCAGGAACGGTCCCAGATGGCCCTGGATTTGCGCGAGGCCGAGCAAGCTGCGCCAAACACCCAGCCGCGCCAGTACGTCTTCTGTCTGGGCCCTCACCAGCAAGCTTTGTGATTCCGCCACATCAGAAATTGTTCCAAGTCCCGCTTTATAGCGTGCGGCAAATTGCTTTTCCGTGTCGCGAGCTGCGGCCAGTTCGACGGGCGTGTTTTGCGCCACGTCGATCGACGCCCTCCACGCTGCCTGGGCCTGCTGCCATTGGCCTGTGAGTTCTTGAATGGTCTGATCGTAAAGCGCGGCTTGCTGGCGTTCGCCAGCAGCCGCTATTTGTTTTTGCGCATGCAGGGAGGCGAATTCCATCAGCGGGAACGTCGCGGTGAGACCGACAGCCCAATTGCTTCGGTCAAGTCCCAATCCCTGAGTGCCACCGGCAAGCGTGCCGTCAGGATTGAATCCGCTGCCGCGCCCTGAAAATGCCGATTGAAGATATAAATGCGGAAAATACGAGCGGCCGAGGACATGCTCCTCAGCTTGAACCTGAGCGATTCGCGCGCGCTGCGCGACAGCCAGCGGGTTAGCGTTATACGCCGGAGCGATGGGTGATCGTGCGCCCGGAAGCTGTAAGAGAGAATCGGCCTGGATGTGAACTTCGCTGCCTGCGATGCCGAGCAGCTCGGCAAATTCGGCGCGCGCGCTTGCCTCCTCTTCCTGCGCTTGAATTAATTCAATTCGTGCAGCAGCAAGCTCCGCATCGGCTCGCGAGGCATCCGCGCCAGGGCGTAACTGACTCGCGGCAAGACGGCGAACAACCATGTCGAAGACCTCGCGGCGGTGCACATTCGCGGCGGTTGCCTTGGCGGTTTCCTTTGCTGCCGCCAGATTCAAAAACGCCTGTGCCGCAGCGACCTCGACATCAAGCTGCGTGACGGATTGCTCCGCTGAAGCCTGTTCTTCCGCGCTCTGCGCCTCCTCAACCTGTGCGTGCCGCTCGCCGAAATCCACCGCCTCCCACGAAACCAAAAGTCCCGCCGCGCTTCCCCAGCCGGCATTGCCACTCGGACTTGCGGAGACAGGCCCGGAAATGGATGGAACGACGGGTTGCGGCAGGAGCAGACCGGTAATGTTGTTGTCCGTGGCGCGATTGGTTTGCCAGAGCATATCGGCGCGGGGCAAGTAGTTTGTCCGAGCCAGGCTGACTCCGGCGCGCGCTGCGTTGACCCGTTCCAGCGCTGCGCGGACTGCAGGATAGTTTTTTGCGGCAAACTGGATTGCGCTTTGGAGGGTGAAGACCCCTTGCTCCGTCTCTTGCGTTTGTGCCTCTGCCGGCCGCACGTTCGCCGCGCACAACAACAGAGACAGACTGACCACCCGGAAAAGCTGTCGTTGATTCATCCGCACAGAACGATTCCCCCTCCGCTTATGCCGCTACCACTGGCTATCCACATCCCATTCAGCTCCCCCTGTCGGGCCGAGTTGTTGCGCGTGCTCGGCTAGGGCAGTGAATGATAAAGCCCCTCCGTCAACTGCATCCCTCGAGCGAGGAGTTCGTTGTCGGCGATTCCCTGGCGCGCCCAGCCTTTCAGCACTTCATCTATGCCGAAGCCTTCCTTGCGGCCGAATTTCTCATCCAACAGGTCCGCATCGTGGATGATCTGCCCAATGACTGCGACCCTGTGGTTTCGGATTCGAAACGCCTTTTGCAAGGTTTCGAACGTGCAATCCTCGCCCCGGTGCCCAAAGCCGCCGTGAAACATGTCGAAGGGCACTGCCTCGCGCGGAACATGGCCTTCGGGCGCAAACGTAAACCGCGCTTTCGGATCAATGTAACGCCGGATGAGCCACGCCGAAGCCGACCGATCCACTCCCGGCCGCGGTCGCGTCACCCAAACCCTTCGGACGTACTCTCGCCGGCTCACTTTGGCGGCCTCCTTTGCAGGAGACGGTGACCGGGCTGCGTCGGCGCGATCCAATAACTCCTCGACCCGCTTCTGCAGACGGCTGTTGAAAAAATCGATCCCCACGATCTCTTGAAAGCGGCCCCGCAAACGGCTGAGGCGAGCAGCGGACTGCGCTTGCAGTGACAGGGAGGACAATCTTTGTAGTTCCTGAATCACTTCCTGGTAGTCGCGAGCCCGCGCTTCGGCGAACCGGCCGATCAATTGCGGAGTCGAGAGGTTGTCGATGGCCTGCACTTGGACGACGGAAGCGTCTCCTCCGTACTTGCGAATCGCTGCCGCCAGCCATTCAAACCGTTCCCGATTGGCTGCATCGTTGGGCAGGAGATAGCCCGAGTTGCCCAGCGGCACAGAGCCATACCGCTGCAGCTTGCGCCAGACTTCAACCCTTTGGCTGGCCCGCTTCGTCGGAAGCGTAAATGCGAGCAAGATCCAAGGGGGTTTACTTCGCTTCTTACTTATAACCATATCTTGTGCTGTTATAAATCTAACAGAACCATTTGTCAACTGCGACAGAAAACACATGATGCAAGCGGCTGTTGCCTGTCACCCAGTTCAGGGCTACGGCCAAACTGGGTGAGTTTCTTTTGAAAGACGAGTTCTGAATCTCAACAAGCTCGGGCCATTTGCCTCAGGTTTCCCGCCTCCCTGCAGCAACTCTCGAATCTCTGACCCCGCCACTTCAGCCAAAGGACACCCGATGAAACTAGCTGATATTCCGCCCGGCAGTGAGCTTGCCTATCGCCGCGCTGCCAAGCTGATCGCCGAACAGGTTGAATTCGAGCTCGAAACGTGCCGACGACTTTTCGGTACCGAGCCCGAGAAGGTCTTGGAGCTTCTCGCGAACACGCCTGACTGGGCGATTTTCATGGAAGACGACGACCCATAAATTCCGTCCATATTTGCCTTGTCCCGCAACCGGTTAGTCCCACTTGACTCAGTTCAAACAAAAGCTCCGAGGAGAACAGCGATGATTTGTGTTGTCTGCGGTCAACGCATCGAAGAAGGGCGTCGGCATGGCCAGCCACCACGCGAAGCGAAGTACTGTTTGAAGTGCCGTGCTGACCGCCAGCGGCGTGCCAAGCTGAAGTACACATGGCGGCCGGAGTATGACGCCTATCTCAAGGCGCAGTATTTCGGCGGGCTGAATCGTCGCTTTCAGGTTCTCAACCGGATGATTCGCATGACCGGTTTGCCCCGGTGGTACATCAAACGCCAAGCAGCACGTTTGGGTCTGACGATGCACATGGACCGAAGGCCATGGACCCGCACCGACTTAAATCTCTTGGAGAAACTGATCGGCCGCGTGTCATCAGCAATGATCGCAAAACGGTTGCGGCGCCCAGAGACCTCAGTCGTGAACAGGCTGAAGCGTATGGGCACCTCTCGGCGCGTGCGCGACGGTTACACGATGCGCGAGCTGGAACTGTGTCTCGGCGAAGATCACCACAAAATTTCAGCATGGATCGCGAAGGGCTGGCTTCAGGATCGGTTTCAAGGAACACGACGGCATGATGGAAATGGGAAGGACATCCACCGCATTCGGGAGATAGACATCCTCGACTTCATCAGGAACCATCCGCAGGAAATCAGCCTGGGCAAGGTGGATCAAACCTGGTTTCTGGATCTCGTCCTGCTGAAGGGCCGGGAAGTGCCCAACGCAAAGTCGCGCCGGCGTGGAGAGGCAGAAGAAGACGCAGCTGCGTAATCGAACCAGTTCGATAGTTCCTTCCGCATTCTCCAATGAGACTATATGGACCCTTCAACTACGGAGGGACATCGCTGTCCTCCGACGAACAGGTGCTCATACCTGCGAGGCCGCTTTCTGAAGTTGAATTCTGAAACCGTTCAATAGTAAATCGAACCGTGATATTGCGTGTTGAGCAGGCAAAGCGAGGACGTACCGATCTCCTCGGCTCTCCAGAATGCCGAGAAAGGGGTTCGACAAGAACGCGACCGACTGCACCACTTGGTCCTTAGTGAAATTGTGCCTTGTCCCTTGAGGAGCCAGTACACCGCTTGCGCCGTCAGCCCGGCGGACGATTCATCCTTCCGCTGATGCAAATCAAAGGTGCGAAGCACACCCCGCAGTACATTCAGTCGGTCATCAGCGGCATTGCGTTTGAGTTCCAACTGGGATCGATCAGGCTCGGCTTGGACAGAATGTCCTGGCATGAACCCCTATAGTGAGACAAATTCTTTGGGCACACTTGCCTTGTATCTCCTAGCAGGAGATGGGTTCTAGGGAAGGGGACGGCATTGCGTTCCGGTCCCAGCAGCCATGTAGAACCGCCTTGTCGTTCTCATCGTTCTGACCTGAACCCTCGGCTGAGACAGTTTACGACAACAAGTATTTGTGCGTATATTTGTTCGTAGGTGAAACAGAGTTCCGAGCATATGCGTGACGAAAAGCGCGTTTCTTGCGGTTACACCGGGACTCCGTACTGCACATCTATTTGTTGGAATCGATTTCTTGACTCGCGCGTCCTAAAGAGCGTAGAGTCAAAATGGAATGATTGGCAAGCGACTATTCTCGGTGCTGGCAATAGGGGTTTTCCTAGTTCTCCCATTTGCTGATTGCGTTACTCCCGCAGATGCGAGCAAGCAGGCGATGCAGTGCTGTCGCACAATGCCATGCACGCCAGCCAACAAGAGCCACAATTGTTGTAAGACCATGATTTTCGCGCATGCGCCGAATATCCTGCCGGTGGGCCGTGTGTCACTGACGACGCCAACAGTGGTAGCAATTGACTATGCGCGGGCGCTCCAAAATACTCAATTTATCCCGGTCGCTCGTGTGGTGATCGAGAATCAGCAACACTCGCCTCCAACACTCTACACGCTTAGCGTTTCCCTCCTTATCTAGATCTGCGCCCGAACGCGTGCAACACCGCACGTGTTTCCTTCTCACTTGCTCCTAAAGCATCTTCATCGTACGCCGCTAGCCCGATCTAGCGACTGTATTGACCCAACTTGAACCGACACTCGCACCGAGGGCAGACGAAGCTTTCGGGCTAGTCAAGAGGTGAAGCAATGTTGCTGGGACTCCATCCACATGCAGCGATTGTTCGGCAGGAGCCGACGACCGGCGATGTTGCTAAAGCCGGAGTGAAGTCTCCCGGAAGCTTGCCGCGCTGGGAAAGCCCCCAATACGCGGATAGCATTCCAGCCAGAAGTCATCGTTCCTCGCCTGCATTAAATCCCACTGGAAGGACTTTAGCGATGAGAAGAAAAATCATTTTGCTGTTTTTCATACTCTCGGTGCCGTCGATTTTGAGCGCGCAACAGCCTCTTGAAACGAAATTGCCGATAACCCAAGCACCCGTAGCTAACTCCACGGCGGCTACTTTGAATTGGGAATCACAGGCCCGGCTGCATCACGAGTTCAGAGGCAAGTCCGGGCGCCTGACTTTAAGTCAGGACGGCGTCGAATTCCGCCCGAGCAACGGCCCTCTCGTTCGTTGGCCGTTTGTGGAGATCGAAACATTTGATCTTCTGAATCCACGCCGCCTTGTTATCACAGGATATGAGAACCGCAGTTGGCATCGTCATGGAGAGCGGAAATTCCGCTTCGACCTTGACACGCCGATGCCACCCGGCGTCGCAGCCGAGTTCGCCGGGCACGTCGGTAAACCTGTCCGAAACGGAGACCCGAATCCCACCGCACCGAGCTTTGCCACCATTCCCGTCCGACACCGTACTTTCTGGCGAGGGACCAACGGGACATTGCGCCTTGGCGCGGACGGCGTCGAGTACGTGACGACAACCGGCAAAGGAGGGCGGAACTGGCGGTGGTCCGACATCGATACCCTGGCCAATCCCGATCCATACCACTTCACCCTCATGGGCTATCGCGAAACCTTCGACTTCGAACTCAAAGAGCCAATGTCGCGGGCCCTGTTTGACCGCCTCTGGGATCACCTCTATGCCCGCGACTTCAAAGGTGCGGCTCTGGCAGGCGAGGGTCAAAATCCGTGAACAACCTCCGAACTGAAACCATCAGAACTTCTGCCATTCCATCGAAGCGCAAGATAAAAACGCGGCGCGTTCAGGGAGCCCAAATGAAAGCTACGACGCAGAAAACCAATATACACGAACGTGGAGGAATCGCCTTCCCAGGCATTTGTCTTGTCGTGCTTCTATCGCTCTTGTTGACAAACGCATCCGCTGCCCAAGAACTTCCAATCAAAGCGCAGGCCACGATGCCGTCAGAAGTCCAGGCGATGAGCCCCGAAGCGACGGCATCGTTGAACAAATTATTGGAAGAGGCGGAGCGCGACAACCCTTCGATTCGAGCCGCAAAACAAGCTTGGCAAGCGGCGACACAGGTCCCTTCGCAGGTGTCCACGCTTCCCGATCCCCAGTTTCAAGTTCAGCAATTTAGTGTTGGAAGCCCTAGGCCGTTCGCAGGTTACACGAATAGCGATTTTGCTTATATCGGCTTTGGCGTTTCTCAAGACATCCCGTATCCCGGCAAGTTGCGGTTGCGCGGAGAAATCGCGAAGCGCGATGCCGACGTTACTGAGCAACAGTACGAGTCCGTGCGCCGGGCTGTCCTCGCCGAGCTGAAGACCGTCTATTTCCAATTGGCGTATCTTTCAAAAACCCTCGCAATTCTCGAAAGCGATGGGACGCTGCTCAAACAGGTGGAACAGGCCGCCGACGCCCGTTACCGCTCGGGCATGGGAACTCAGCAGGATTTGATCCAGTCCCAGCTTGAACAGACGAAACTGCTTGAAGAAATCACAAATCACCATCTGGAAGTAGGCAAGCTCGAAGCCGAACTCAAGCAGCTTCTTAACCGATCACAAGATTCCCCCGATATTGAGCCGGTCGAGCTGTCCGAAACGCCTCTAGCCCAAACGTTTGATGACCTGCTTCTCGCGACGAAAGCCCAGAATCCCGATATTGCAGCCGCGCAAAAAATGGTTGAGAGGCAAGCTTTGCAGGTGGATCTTGCGCGGAAGGATTTTTATCCTGACTTCAACATCCAATACATGTGGCAACGCACAGACCCTACTCAATACCGCGCTTACTACGCGCTGACTTTTGGCGTTCGCGTACCCATCTACCTCGGACGCAGGCAACGCCCGGAACTCGCACAGGCCGAAGCCGAAAGGCTTCGAGCGCGCAGCGAGTATGAGGCGCAGTCGCAACAGGTTGCTTCGGAGCTTCGCGGCCAGTACGTGACCGTCCAGCAGACTGCCAACCTGCTCAACATTTACCACCAAGGGTTAGGCCCGCAGTCCCGCGCGGAGTTTCAAGCAGGCTTAGCGGCGTATCAATCAGACCGGGAGGACTTTCAAGCCCTTTTAGCCGCGTTCCTTGACGTGCTCCACCTCGATGAACAGTACTGGCAGAACGTTGCTGAATACGAGACCGCCATCGCGCAGATCGAACAACTCACCGGATTGCCATTGCAGAACGAAGGAGCAAATTGATGAAAAACTATCGTGCTGCATTCTTAGCTGCTGTCGCAGTGATCATCGTTCTCATTGTGGCCCTCGCCGGTTTGTGGTGGCACTCGAGGACGGCGATATCAGCACCGAAAATCGAATCACAAGTGCACGGTGCGCCTACGCCAACATCGGCTTCCGGTTCCTCGTCCGCAACCCCTGCATCGGCTGAGACGCCTTTGGTTCCGGTTCAAATTTCCGCACAGCGATTGCAGAGCATCGGAGTAAAAACTGGCGAGGTTCAACGGAAATTCGTCGAGGACGAAATTCAGACCACGGGAAATGTCGCCGTGGACGAGACTAGGCTTGCTTATGTCCAAGTGCGTTTTTCAGGCTACATCCAGAAAGTTTTCGTAGATGCCACATATCAGTACGTACGCAGGGGTCAGCCCTTGTTCACGATTTACAGTCCCGACCTCGTGGCGACCGAACAAGAATATCTGGTGGCAAAGCAGAATCAACAGCAGGTGGCGAAAAGCACCGTTCCCGGCGTCGCTGCAGGTGCCGTATCCCTCGTGGATGCATCGGCGGAGCGTCTGAAGCAATGGAACATCCCGCAGCGAGAAATCGCGCGGCTTGAATCGAGCGGGCAAGTGCAACAGGACTTGGAAATTGATTCCCCCGTATCCGGCTACATCACCGAGCGGGAAGCGTTACCCAACAAGTACGCCCAACCGGATACTCGCCTCTACACCGTTGCAGATCTCTCGACGATATGGGTTTTCGCTCAAGTATTTCAGAACGACTTGGGGCGTCTCAAGGTTGGAGACCCAGCCGACCTTACCGTGGATACCTATCCAGGCCGGACTTTTTCAGGGCGCGTGGATTTCATCTACCCGGATGTAGACATGTCAACGCGCACCGCGCGAGTGCGGCTGGTGTTTCCAAATCCGAACCTGAAACTCACTCCTGGGATGTTCGTCAACGTTGCCCTGAAGATTCCCATGGGCCAGCAGGTAGTGATACCCGCGACCGGCGTTCTTCAGTCCGGCACAAGGCAGATTGCCTTCGTGGACCAGGGGGGCGGGAATTTGGAACCGCGCGAAATCCAACTGGGCGCGCGCGTCGGCGATAACTTTATCGTTCTGAAGGGGCTGAAAGCGGGCGACAAGATTGTCACCTCCGCCAACTTCCTGATCGACTCAGAAAGTCAGCTTCAGGCCGCACTGGGGACTTTCGTTCCGCCCCCGCCGGGCGCCGGTGCTGCTGGAGCGATGAACGCTCCTCAGGCGAACGTCGAATTGACCACAGAACCCAGTCCCCCGCGTAAGGGGGACAACACCATCCGCGTAAAGCTCACAGATGCGAGTGGCTCACCCATTTCCGGGGCGGAAGTCACCGCAATATTTTCCATGGCTGCCATGCCAGCGATGGGAATGGCCGGGATGCGCGTCCCTGTGACTCTCAACGAAAAAGGGGCTGGCGTCTACGAAGGCTCAGGCCAGCTTGGAAGCAGTGGCACGTGGCAGGTCACGATCCTCGCAAAGAAAAACGGCCAAGTCGTGGCCAGTAAGCAGCTCTCCATCAACGCCGCAGGGGGAATGTAAATGATCGCCCGGCTGATCCACTGGTGTACGCGGAATCTCTTTCTGGTCTTCACGGCAACCTTCTTGCTCGTGGCGGCGGGACTATGGTCGATGAAGCGTATTCCGCTCGACGCGCTGCCGGACATCTCCGATGTCGAGGTGATCATCCACACGCCCTGGGCCGGCGAGCCGCCGAACATCATCGAAGATCAGGTCACCTATCCCATCGTCACAACGCTCCTAGCCGCGCCGCACGTCAAGGCCGTGCGCGCGCAAACCATGTTCGGCGATTCGTATGTATTCGTCGTTTTCCAGGACGGCACAGACCTCTACTGGGCACGGTCGCGTGTTCTGGAATATATGCAACAAATCCAGGGTCGGCTGCCGCCAAATGTACATCCGGTCATCGGCCCGGACGCCACCGGCGCTGGCTGGGTCTACGAATACGTGCTCGTGGACCACACTCACAAGTACAGCCTGGCGAACCTGCGTAGCTTACAGGACTGGTATCTCCGATATCAGCTGGAGACCGTTCCCGGAGTCGCGGAAGTTGCCTCCATCGGCGGATTCGTTCGCCAATACCAGGTTAATTTGGACCCGGACAAGCTCCGCGCCTACAACATCCCGCTTTCGACCGTGATCGACCGCGTCCGCGCCAGCACAAACGAAGTCGGCGGCCGCGTGCTCGATCTCGGCGGCGCCGAATACATGATTCGCGGCTTGGGGTATCTTCACTCGTTGAACGACCTCGACAATGTGCCTGTGGCTACGAAGAACGGCACGCCGGTGCTGATTCGGGACCTTGGAACAGTCGCATTCGGACCAGACATTCGCGAAGGCGTGGCCGAGTGGAACGGCGAAGGTGAAACGGTCGGCGGAATCGTTGTGATGCGCTACGGCATGAACGCTCTGGACGTGATTAACGGAGTAAAGAAGAAGCTTGCCGAAATTGCGTCGTCTCTCCCGCCGGGCATTGAAATCCGTGCGGGCTATGACCGCTCCGGCCTGATCGAGTCTTCGATTCACACGCTCGAGCGCGATCTGATCGAAGAAGCCATCGTGGTCAGCTTGGTCATCATCATTTTTCTATGGCATTTTCGCTCGGCGTTGATTCCGATCCTCACGATACCCATCGCAGTCGTCGCGTCGTTTATCCCCATGTACTACCTCCACGTCAGCTCGAACATCATGTCGCTCGGGGGACTCGCGCTGGCGATTGGCGTCCTCGTGGACGCCGGCATCGTTATGGTGGAAAACGGCTACCGGCATCTGGCGGAACGGCAGGCTCAACCCTCCGTCCAGGGGGAACTGCCGCTGGGAGAGCCTAGACGCGATGAAGCACTGCTGGAAGGCAAACCCCAAGTCATTACGCCACGCGTGCCCGAAAAGGAACGGCGGCAAGTCTTGCTCGCCGCGGCGCAGCAGGTCGGACCCGCGCTGTTCTTTTCGCTGATCATCATTGTCGTGTCTTTCCTGCCAATTTTTCTGCTCGAAGCGCAGGAAGGCCGGATGTTCAAACCGCTCGCGTGGACCAAGACCCTAGCCATCGGATTTTCATCGGTGCTGGCCGTCACACTTGTGCCGGTCTTGATGCCTCTGTTCATCCGCGGACGGCTGCGGCCCGAGGCGAAAAATCCCGTCTCGCGCGTCACGCAGGCGATGTACCTTCCGGTGCTGCGTTTGTGCCTCCGGTTTCGCAAGACCACAGTCCTCGTTGCACTGATCTGTCTGGCGCTGACTGTGCCACTGGCCCGGCGGATCGGCAGCCAGTTCATGCCGCCGCTTTTCGAAGGCTCCGCTCTTTACATGCCAACTGCTCTGCCGGGAATTTCCATCGGGAAAGCCTCTCAATTACTTCAAGAACAGGACCGTATCATCCGCACCTTCCCGGAAGTTCATACGGTCTTCGGAACCGTGGGGCGCTCGGACAGCGCCACCGACAATGCCGACCTCTCGATGTACGACACGACCATCATGCTCAAGCCGCGTAGCCAGTGGCCCGCCGGGATGACATACGACAAGCTCATTCAGGAGATGGACGCGAAGCTCCAATTCCCAGGGCTGACCAACACCTGGACGATGCCGGTCGAGAACCGTCTGGACATGGAGCTGACCGGCATTAAAACGCCTGTCGGCATGAAAATCCAAGGCCCCAGCCTAGACGGAATCCAACAGGTCGGAGCCCAAATCAGCAACATACTCTCCGGCCAGCCAGACGTGCAGTCGGTGTTCGCCGAACGCGTCGCGGAGGGCTTCTACATTAATATCGCAGTCAATCGGCCGGTTGCGGCGCGTTATGGTTTGGACGTTGCGGACGTTCAGCGCGCGATCGAATCAGGAATCGGCGGGGAAGATATCGCTGAAAATATTGAAGGCCGCAAGCGCTATCCCATCAACGTTCGCTACAACCGCGATTTCCGCGACGATATTCCGGAGCTCGAGCGCGTTGTCATTGCGACTCCCACCGGCGCCCAGATTCCGCTCAGCGAAGTAGCGACGATTTCTTTCTCGCGAGGGCCTTCGGGGATACGCGATGAGGAGGCGCAGCTTACCGGCTACGTGTACTTCAACCTGAGTACATCGGATTATGGCGGCTTCGTCACGCGCGCCAATCAATTGCTTCGTGAAAAACTCAAACTGCCGGCAGGTTACACATACACTTGGTCGGGAGAATACGAGTTCGAGTTACGCGCCAAGAAGCGGCTCGAACTGATCCTCCCCTTGGTGTTCTTCGTAATTTTCCTGCTGCTTTACATGGTATTCCATTCGGCCGCTGAAGCCGTCATGCTGTTTTTCCCGGTTTTCTTTGCGCTGATTGGAGGACTACTCCTGCAGTTACTGTTCGGCTTCAATTTTAGCGTTGCGGTCGCCGTCGGTTATATCGACCTGTTCGGCATCGCGGTCGAGACTGCGGTGGTGATGGTTATCTATCTGCACGAAGCCCTGGATCTGCGATTGGCGCGGGGAATCCCGTTGAAGCACGAAGACATCGAAGCGGCAACGATCGAAGGCGCTGTCTTGCGTTTGCGGCCCAAACTGATGACGGTTTTCGCCGTCATCGGCAGCCTCGGACCGCTTCTCTGGGAGACGGGAATCGGCTCAGACGTGATGAAGCCGATTGCCGCGCCGATCGTGGGCGGCATGGTCACTTCGACTATCGCCGTCATGATTCTTGTACCGATACTCTTTACCATGCTCAAAGAACGCGCTCTCCGCCACGGAACCTTGCACCCATCCACCGAGACCAACAGCGAATGAGATGGCGCAAAGCGGGAAAGGATTGGGGGTTAAAATGAGTAAGAAACGCAAACTAAAGAAGCCAACGCTGGCGGAAAGCAAGTCTGCGATTTGGTTCGGCCTGTTTATGCTTTTGGGACTGATAGCCATCGTCTACGCGGCGTCTCGTCTCCGGCTAAGTTCAACGCCGTCCGATTCACATCAGGTGCCGGTTTACTTTCAGCGAGCCGAGGATGCCATGCCTTTCCCTAACACGCTCGACCCCGCGCGGTTCGACAACCCCTATATTCGTCGCGCGTACCAGGTCGCCAAAGATGACCCCGCCGTGCTTGCACAGCAGCCTTGCTATTGCTACTGCCAGCGGGAGGGTCACCGCAGTTTATTGGATTGCTTTGCCACCAAGCACGGTGCGACTTGCGGCACTTGTGTTAAGGAAGCTGTCTTAGCAGGTCAGATGCATCAGCAAGGAAAATCTGCTGCGGAGATTCGCGCGGCCATCATTCAGGGCCAATGGAAAAATGTCGGGAACTCCCAATAGCATTCTTGACGACTAAATAGGAGAAAGTTCGAGGTAATTGAAATAGCAAACGGCTGCACCTCCAGTAGCGCTACAGCCCCGCAACTAATTTACAGCTTACCATTGAGCATAAACAGAAGCTGAGCTGCTCTCGGCGGATCTGGAGATAGCGTGGGCGTGAGTAAAAAGTTCTAGCTCGTCATTCCAAACAAAGGAGGACGCGCGATGAAGTCAAGCTTCGCAGTAAAGATTCTTTTTCTGTTGGCGGCCGTGGCACTTTCAGCCGCGCTAGGGAAAATAACAATTTGTGCTCAAACCTCCCCGGCCAGTAAACAGAATCAGTCTTCCCGAACACAGAAACAAGCCCAGATCGTGCTGACCACCGATCCGTCACCTGCACAAAAAGGCAGAAACACCGTCCGAGTCAAATTGACCAATGAGGCAGGTCGACCGATCGAGGGCGCGCAAGTCAGTATCACTTTCTTTATGCCAGCGATGCCATCCATGGGGATGGCCGCCATGAAGACAGTCATAAAGGCCACCAGCAAAGGCGGCGGAATATATGAAGGCAAAGGCGACCTGCGTTCAGCGGGCCGGTGGCAGGTCACCATCGCCGCACATCAAGGCGGGAAAACAATCGTAACCAAACGGCTCACCGTCAATGTGACGGGAGGAATGTAACAACTGAAAGAGCACTCGATTTGCTCAGCGAGCATATGAGTGCCCGCATCAACACGATGGGCGTGGTAGAGAACATGCGGGGGATAACTGGCAAGACGTGCACCGGGCGTGGTGTCGGGTCAGCAGAAACAAAACAACCCGCATGAACGCTCGCATAACTGCGGTTTCTGCATGTAAAGGGAGGTCGATATGGGCTGGTCAAATATTCTCTGGGCTATTCTGATTATTGGTGGATTCTTCCTGATGATGCGTATGTGCGGCGGAATGATGCGACGTACGGGCGGCAGTCGTGGCATGCCTCGAAAAAAGAATAATGAAGAAAATGTTCGGAATGACAAACATAAACTGACCTAGCCACTGTAGCCACCCGCATGAAGACGCTGGGACATGCGTGCGGCAGCAAGATGTGCCGCGGCATGATGTCGGGGACAGCAGAAATCAATGCGCCAAGCTAACTCCCATGCGGCCAATTTTCTCTCGAAGTTGCCCGTCGCCTCTTCCACTCAACCGTCCGCACGACGTCAGCGCCGAGCTAGCCGCCTCGCCCGCCTAGCGGGTCGCGTTCCTGTTCCTTAACAGTTTTGGCACGGTTTTCCTCTCGAGGCTTCCCAGCCCTCACGAAGAATGATCGGAAGGAGACATAAAGCGGCCACCGGATCGGCCCATCTTATTTTCCAGGCCGCACTGACCACTAGCCCGGCCAATGCAATCCAGGCCATGTAGCCGCAAAGGGCGGATTCCGCAGCATCGGCTCTCAACGCTGCACTCGAAGTTATGGCAGACAATCGGCGCTTCTGTCCTGCCAGCCAGGGCATGACGAACGCGGCAGTCAACAGCAGTGCGATTCCCACAAAGCTCGTCTTGGCCTCACTGTGACCCAGCAAAGCTGCACCAGAAGCAAGAACCACGAATCCTGCCAGAGCGAAGAGCAGCCCTCCCGCGATACGGGCTGCTCGCTCCTCAATGCGCGCCTCTGTGCGTTCCCTTCGGAATCGCCAATACACGACTGCCGCCGACAACAACTCAACCAAGCTGTCCCCGCCGAATCCTAAGAGTGCTGGGCTGCGGGCCTTCCAGGCCGAACCAAGAGCAACAGCCGCCTCCACGGCCATCCATGCAATCGTGAAAGTTTGAATCCAGAGAATCCGCCGTCGCGTCTCGGGAGCCGTGGCAATCAAGTGGTTCTGCACTGAACCATTATGCGATATGTTGTCCGAGAACGGCTGGTTCTTGCCATCCGTTGCCGCGCAGTACCGCCTGCCCGAACCGTCTCTGGGGGCTTTCGCTTTGATCGTTTGGTCTTGCCTGTCGTGCTTCGGCACTGCCGGTCTCTGACGCTGATGTGTCGCGCTTCGCGGCGGGCCTCCGAAGCGGTACCCTTCAACAAAGCGTTTTTTGCAGATCACCATGAAAACGCATACCTGCTCGCGAAGGGCAATCCGCCTCAGCCGACCCAACGGATTCCCGATGTGCTCGAATGGAGTACACTGGTAACAGGCTACATCCGACGCAGAAACCGCTCTGCATTCTCACGCCGCTGATCCAGTCGTTCTCGCGCGCCGGCAACGTTGTGCTCAATCCGTTCTACGACTCCACGCTTGCTCGCAGCGAAGCTTCAAGGCCGTCAGTTCAGACCATTTGACACGCGGTGCTGATTATCCTATACTTCCATTGTTTTGGAAATATGAAGACTTCCGCCGCCGTCGATTCACTCGCCGCCCTAGCGCAAGAGACTCGGCTCAACATCTTTCGGCTGCTTGTCCGGCATGCGCCGAAGGGACTCCCTGCTGGAACAATCGCCCGACGTCTTCGGCTGCCGGGTCCGACACTCTCTTTTCACCTCAACGTATTGGCTGCCGCCGATCTAATCGAGCCGCATAAGAATGGGCGCTCCATCTCGTATTCTGCGAAACTGGAAAGCGTGGACCGCTTAACCGGTTTCCTGATGGAGAATTGCTGTGGTGGGCGCGGCGGATGTGTACCATTCACTGACGGGCCGAATGACCCTCGCGGCTTGAATCAAACAACGGGCAGGAAAGGGAAGGAGCCACGCAAGCAGTGATTAAGATGCAGGGACGCTACAATGTTCTGTTTCTATGCACAGGCAATTCCGCCCGCTCGATTATGGCGGAGGCGATTCTAAATCATAAGGGCACACCCAACTTCACGGCATATAGCGCTGGCAGTCACGCTTCGGGTTTCATTCGTCCCGAGGCTCTGAGGCAGCTCGAAATCGCCCACTTGCCCACGAACGGCCTGCGTAGCAAGAATTGGGACGAGTTCGCGAAGCCTGATGCGCCGGAAATGAACTTTGTCTTTACCGTTTGCGACAATGCAGCTAAGGAAGTGTGCCCTGTGTGGCCCGGTCAGCCCGTGACGGCCCACTGGGGCCTTCCCGATCCGGCGGCAGTTGCGGGCACGCCCGAGCAAATAGAGAAGGCATTCCGCGAAGCCTTCATGATTCTTGACCGCAGAATTAATCTGCTTCTTTGCCTCCCTCTATCGAGCTTGGACATGCTCGCCATTAAGAGGGAAATCGACCGCATCGGCCAACAATGACAGCTTCACTGTCACGCCGCCTTGCAGCGGAATTCCTGGGCACTGCATTTCTTGTGGCGGCTGTGGTGGGTTCGGGCGTCATGGGCGAGCGGCTCGCCAACGGCAATGTGGCGCTGGCTCTACTTGCGAATACAATAGCCACAGGCGCGGCTCTCACCGCTCTTATTCTTACTTTCGGCCCCATCTCGGGAGCGCACTTGAACCCTGTCGTTACATTGGCCGACGCCATGGAGAGCGGTCTTCCGTGGGGGCAGGCATCGCAGTATCTGCTGGCACAGATCTTCGGCGGCGTGACAGGAACCGTAGCCGCAAATCTGATGTTTGGACTTCCTCCTATTTTCCTTTCACAGCATATTCGAAGAGGCCCCGCTCAATTTCTGAGTGAATTCATTGCGACTTTTGGCCTGCTTTCGGTAATCTGGGGATGCTCGCGCGCGCGCTCAGGCGTCGTACCCTTTGCTGTGGGAACCTACATCTCTGCTGCGTATTGGTTTACGGCATCAACATCCTTTGCTAACCCTGCCGTAACGATTGCGAGGTCGCTCAGCGACACGTTTGCAGGCATTCGGCCTGCCGATGTTCCCCTCTTCATCGTTGCCCAACTCGCGGGAGGGTTCGCGGCTACATTTCTGTTCCGCTGGTTGGTTCCGAGCTTGCCGTCCGCTGCCAAGAACCTGCTCCTCCCCCATCGGAGTGAAGACTGACGATCCAAGAATGCCTCAGCGATGAGCTGACCAAATTTAGAGAGAGTTTCTGCATGCGCTCGGGCAGCGTGAGCTTCATAGCGGCCCGAATTTCCGCGACAATTCCGCTCCCGAAGGCTATCGACGATCCACAGCTCTGTCTCCACGCATGACCCGCATACACTCTTGAACGACTTTTGTGACATCACCCAGGCAGCATTTTCCAGATGGATTTTTCACTTCGCAGGCGCAGTTGCCCGCCTGCACTTCCGATGTGATCCGGCCTGCGACCGTAGAGCGCCCTGTGTCGGCGATCTCGTCCTGAATGTCCTTTCGCGTGAACCCAAAACAGTAGCAAACGGGAATGGGGTCCGTCGCCTCTTTGGCACCGACCCGCACCAGCAGGTCTTCGCGACGAAAGACCGGCGCTTGAGCGTCGAACGGGAAATAGACCACATCGCAGTCACGCGCTTCACAGAAATAGTATTGCGTGTTCGACATCCCCAGAAGTAGCTGACGAACGAGACTCCTGACCGTGAGCGTGTCCACTTGTTTGGAACGTGCCCCGTTCACCGGACAAGGCATCACCGCTGGCGCGGTACCAGCCTTCGCATTTGCAGAACAACAGTCAGACATAAATGTCTCCTCGCTCCATCTCTCCGCAGAACTCTCAGCTATTTTCCGCCAGACTTCGATTGTTCGACTCGAAAACCAGAATTGGCTTGGTTGAACGCAGCCACGATTTTCTCGGGCGTGGTCTTCTTTGAGTCGAATTGGACTTGCGCTTCGCCTGTCTTGTAATCCACTTTGGCTGTTGTCACACCCTCCAGCTTGAGCAGGTTTTTCTCCACCATTGCGGCACAGCCTCCGCAGCTCATGCCGCTGACCTTCAGCGCGCATTGCGTGACCTGTAGCTTGGCTGTTCCAGATTGTGCTGTCCTTGACGGCCCCTGGCTGTATACTGCCATGGGTACTAGGATTGCCAGCAAGCAGCCAAACAAGAAAGTTTTCACATTTTGCATCGTAGTCTCCGTCTCTTTCGAAATTTCTACAGCATGTACGGCACATCTGACCCGCGCGTCGGATAAGCAAACAACATGTGTTTGAGATCGGCGGCGCGCATCCCCGACCGCATTGCCATCCCGAAGAAATTGATTACTTCTCCGGCCTCGCTGCCAAGCAAGTGAGCGCCCAGGATGCGATCCGTGTCTTCCTCGACGAGCACCTTGAACCCGGAATACTTTTCCCCAATCCGGCGAGATGCATACCAGTTGGAAGTCATTTCTTTTTTGACCTTGAATTTCAGATTTCGCTCGCGTGCGCCGCTTTCTTTGAGTCCCACAGAAGCCAAGGGCGGAATCGTAAAGACCACGGTCGGAATGCCCAGATAATTCGGCTTTTGGTGATTCCCCTTCAACAAATTCGCCGCCGCGATGATGCCGTCGTAGCTTGCCACCGGAGTGAGAGGCGGGCCTCCGCTTGCAGCAGCGTCGCCTGCCGCGTAGACAGCGGGGTTCGATACGCTCTGCAGGAATTCATTGACTGTCACGCCCCGCTTGTTCCTGTCCACTCCTGCGCCATCCAAATTCAGGTCGTCAATTTCAGGTACACGGCCCGCAGCATGGACCACCATGTCTGTCTCAAGCGTTCGCTTCTGACCAGAACCAGAGACTCGCACAATCAGTTGGCCGGAATCACGTTCGACACCTACGACTTCGGTATCGAGCTGAACCTCAACGCCAAGCTCGCGAGTACTCTTCACAATTTGATCGACCAAGTCAGGGTCAAAGAGTGGGAGGGGACGCGCGCCGCGATGCACGATGGTGACTTGTGCTCCGGCACGCACGGCCACATGAGCAAATTCAAACGCGATATACCCGCCTCCAATAAACAAAATCCGTTTTGGAAGCTCATCCAGTTCCAAGAACTGGTCGCTCGTCGTAAGGTGCTCCGTTCCGGGAATCCTCAAATCCGCCGGTTTTTGTCCCGCCGCGATGACGACGTAGCGCCCTTCCAACACATCATCGTTCACTTGAACTGAGGAAGGGCCAACGAATCGAGCGCGGCCATGGAACGCTGCGATTCCCGCTTTCGCAAATCCTTCTTCCCGGTTTTTGGGAACCGGCTCGGTGAAGGACCGCTTGAAGCGCATCAACTCCGGCCAATTAATTTGAAGTTTCTCGGCTTGAATTCCTTTGCCCTTCATTCGGCGTGCCCAGTCAAGGGCCTCCGCAGCGCCGACGAGAACCCGTTTGGGGTCGCATCCCCGCAGCGCACAGGTGCCCCCGAATGGCCTCGAATCGACAATCGCCACTTGCCACCCAGCAGAGCGGCAACGCGACGCCACCGCAGATGCGGCAGACCCAGTTCCAATGACAACAAGATCAAATTTCCTCGTCATGCCAAACGCCTTATTCTTGCGCAGGATTCGAAACCGTTGCCTTGTACCCCGTGTCCTTCACAACTGCAATCAGCTTGCTAGTATCGGTTTGCGAGGGGTTGAATTGCACTGTTGCCGAGCCAGCCGGGTACCGCACTTCGGCCTTCACAACCCCAGGCGTTTCGAGCAGCTTTCGCTGAATCACTCCAGAGCACACCGGACAATCCATGCCAGTGATCTTGAACTCCGCTGTTTGGAGAGTTGCTGAAGAGATCGGCGATGCGGGAGCAGGTGTGGCGACTAATCTGACGCCGTAGGACGGGAAAAAGGCCAGCGCAGCAACTGCGAGCGTCGCCAGCCAGAGCAGAGGCTTCGTCATACGGCGAGTCCCACTTTTCGGATCGCATCTCTCTCCGGCGCACGCTTCGGTTGCTTTTGGCTTGCGGTAAACGAAATAAAACCCTCCAGCCAATAGAATTGCACTCACGGCAAGAAAGTAAGGTCGCAGAGGAGCGAACGTTGCTACAAGTGCCGCGCCTAATCCGGCACCGCCCAGAAGCAACGGACCTAGGCAACAGAGGGATGCCAAGAACGCAGCTAGGGTTGAGCCAATCGCCAAAGATCTTTCCTTCATCGAGTGTCTCCTGGGCAGCTTACCGCCGCACAATGACGCAAACATTCAGGCAAACAAAACGCTTAAACTCTCAATTGGCGCTCTCCGGCTTCCGCTTGTTTGTTTCTTTCAAGAGCGGGCAACGGGCAGATCGCTTGCGCATCTCTCTGTCGCAACTGCGCAGAGCGAAACGCAGTTCGTGTTCCAACTTCTGAAGGTCTGCGAGTTTCTTGCGCATGTCGGCGAGCTTTTGCTCCAAGCGGCGGCGCACTGGCGCACAAGGCTGCAAACGGTTCTGCCGCAATTCCAAAAGGTCGCGGACTTCGCTAAGCGTAAACCCTAAGTTTTGCACGCGCCGGATGAAGCGCAGTCTCTCCACATCACTTTCATCGAATCGACGGAAACCGCCGTGCGTTCTTGGGGGTCGCGGTAGCAGTGAGTTGCGCTCGTAGAACCGAATCGCGTGAACGCTGAGGCCGACCTTCTTTCCAACTGTGCCAATCTGCATTGCTCTGGCTCCTCTCCAATAAGTTACACTCTGGAGTATAGTCTAGAGTCAAGTCCTTTCTTGCCGATTGCTCTTGCGCCGCCTGCCCGCACACTCTTCGCTGCCACTGCGGAATTGGCCATTCGACAAATCCACCCTGCGTTTCGGGATTACCGTGAGAGCTTCGTCCAGACCTTGCGTAGTTCCACGCATCGACACCGTGCCTTCCAAAGTCCGGTCAAGCCACTCGTCAGTGATGTCGCCTACCTTCACGAAGTACTGGACCGTCGCCTAGCGTCTGGCCTCCCGCTGAAACCTGAAGACATCGAGGCAGCCACAATCGAAGGTGCCGTCCAACGCCTGAGACCGAAACTGATGACCGTCTGCGCCGTGCTCGCCAGCTTGATTCCCATTCTGTAGGAAACAGGCGTCGCCTCAGATGTTATGAAACCAATTGCCGCTCCTATCGTGGACGGAATGATTACCTCAACGATTCACGTGCTGATTCTCGTACCCGTGTTCTTCGCCTTGATGAAGGAGCCCGCGCTGCGCCGGGGCACGCTGCGGTCTGTTGAACCTCACCAGTGAAATAATGCTTGACCCCGTACCATGGTCCGGAGTTTAGACTGCCTCCAGAAAGCGAGCACAGACATGAAGTCCCTCACAGTCGGTCATCTCGCTAAGCAAGCCGGAGTCAATCTGGAGACAGTTCGTTTCTACGAACGCCGTGGACTTCTCCCGGAGCCAATGCGGAAGGAATCGGGATATCGAATCTACGGCGCGGATGACCTACACCGGCTGCGTTTCATTCGCCAAGCAAAGACTCTCGGTTTTTCACTGAACGAGATCGCAACGATTCTGCAAATGCGCGAACGCGGCAAATGCCCGTGCGGTGAAGTGACGAAGATCGGCGAAAAGCATCTTCGCGATTTGGGAGAACAAATCAAACGGCTGCGCAGCTTTCATAACGAGCTTTCTCGCGCGGTCAAGAGCTGGAAGCGCTTGGGCGAGCAGAGAGTTTCTGCTGATGCCATCTGCGTTCTGATCGAGCACACCATGGATGGCATACACAAGAAGGAGTGAAGTGAGAACGGGATTCAAACACAGCACCGTGTCGGCAGCAGCCGTCGCATTTGGTTTCCTTTCCCGGCCCTGTTGAGTGCTCCCGCTTCTAGCGGGGCTTCTCGGTCTGGGAAGCACATCCCTGGCGGTTGCTTTAACCCGCTACAGGTGGTTATTCGTCTTCTTGGCAGGGGTATGGCTGGCGATCGGCTTCAAATTAAATGTGTTGCAAAAGGCCAGCCGAATCTCGCGCGTTCTTTATTGGTCCGCTGCTGTGTTCACGGCCATCACGATTATCCATTGCGGATGGTGGCGGCTCTGACAGTCTCCCAGCAAAACAACTTCTTGACTCCGTACGCGGGTACGGGGTCTACGTTCTAGGTGAAAGGAGGAAAAAGATGGCTCTCAAACAAGGAGAAATTTATCGCTGTCCCAACGCTCAGTGCGGATGCGAAATCACTGTGACTCACAGCGCAAACCCAGACTGTCGAGGAAATCAGAATCCGCGCTGCTGCTGCGGAAAAGAAATGGTGAAGAAGTAGCAGTTCAGGGCAGGGGCACAAAATGGCCTCCGCCCTGCTCAATTATTGGAAAAAGGCGGTTCAGTAATCGAATCAGACTGATATGGGAATTTCGAAGACAATCGGGAGTGCCACGGAGCAGCAAGGCGAGTACCTCGTCCGCGTTCTTTCGGCAGTGACTTTTCTAATTTTCTTCCAAGCGTATATGATCGCGCCCCTGATTCCGAGGCTGGCGTCGGTTTTTCACGTTTCGGCGCAGACGGTAGGGATTGCGATTCCTGTGTACATGATTCCGTACGGGGCCGCGACGTTGTTCTACGGGATTCTGTCGGATCGCGTGGGGCGTCGCCCAATTATTCTCGGCTCGCTTGCGCTTTTCGCACTCCTCACGGCCCTAACTGCTGTTTCGCGCTCTGTTGACGGACTGATCTTTTGGCGTCTGCTCACAGGTATCGGCGCGAGTGGAGTTGTGCCAATCGGCCTTGCCCTTGTAGGCGATTTATTCCCATATGAGAAGCGGGGTCGTCCGCTCGGCTGGCTGTTTGGAGCGATGGCGGGAGGCATGGCCTTCGGCTCCACCTTTGGCGTTCTTCTGGAGCCGATCATCGGCTGGCGAGGTCTTTTCCTAGGAGTAGGCATGCTGGGTCTGGCTTGCCTCGCTCTGCTTATGCGACGCACAGAGTTGTTCGTGGGAAGACCGTCTGTGGTCCGCACCAGAGCGTCCGACGTGTTCAGAACTTACCGCAGGTTGCTAGCCGGATGGCGCGGGGCGCGAACTTACATTTATGTGTTTGGGAATGCGGTCTTCCACTCGGGTGTTTACACGTGGCTTGGGTTGTATTTTGTGCGGCGCTACCAGTTGGGAGACATCGGCATCGGACTGGCGCTCCTGGGTTATGGCGTCCCAGGATTCATTCTAGGACCTGTAATTGGAAGAGCGGCGGATCGCTGGGGCCGCAGATGGCTGATTCCGGCAGGGCTGGGGATTGCCGCGATTGCGGGTGCGGCGCTGATTTTCCGTGCCCCGGTTTTGCTCGCGGCGCTGATGGTGACCGTTATCTCGCTCGGATATGACATGACTCAACCGCTACTGGCCGGCATCGTGACGACCCTTGATCGCGAACGAGGCGGACAGGCGATGGGACTCAACGTGTTCGCGCTGTTTACTGGATTCGGGCTGGGCAGCCTTCTCTTTGGCGGATTGCTGGGTCTGGGATTCTCGCGGGCATTGTTGTTCTTTTGCGCCGCACAATTACTGGCGGCGCTGGCGGCCATACCACTCTATCGCTCCGAGAAAAGCCCGAACATAAAAGCGCAGCAGCCTGCAGCGGCAGGGATTGTTTGTAAGTCTGGAACGTAGGACTTCATGCGCAGAGAAGTCAAAAATCTGATGGGCATTTGCAGAGCAGCTCTCGGTGTGGTGCTGATTGCATCCGCCGGTGTCGCGCAAGCAAACGAACACGGCCCCGTATTCGGCCTCGCGACGCCGACGAACGTCAAGGGCGGCTGGAGCCTCGATATCGGCACGATGGGCAGAATCGGATCGCAAAGCAGCGGAATTATGACTCGCGCCATGCTGACTTACGGCATCACGGAAGACTTGCAGATTTCGGTTTCCGGTCCCGTTGTTTTCAGCGCGGCCCCGCTTCTACCCGCGCGCGTCACGGCCATGATGCCTGCCAATGGCGATTTCGAAGCGCTTGGCGCGTGGCGATTCCTGCGCCGCGATAACGGCGTTGGTTCGCGACTGGAAACTACGGCGTACTTCGGTTTGATCGTTCCGGGCTTTCAGACGCCTCCCGGCATGCTGGGTCAGTTGCATAAAGCACCGGGAGCCATCGGAATGATCGCGACCGGGTACGCTTCACGAAAGAACTACCTTTGGGTGGGAATCGCCGGCACGCACTTCGCCGAGTCTCAAGGTGACCGAAGACCCGGGCAACTTTCCTATAGCGTGGTTTGGGGATATCGCCCGAAGCCGCTGCGAAAAGAGTATCCGCACTGGGACGGGAGATTTTTCATCGAGATGAACGGCGAGGATTCGGGGCATGTCCTGCATAACGGCACGTCGGTGCCGGGAACCAGTGGACAGCAGCTTTTTCTCGGCCCCACGACTCTCTGGCTCTACAAAAAGTACGGGATCGAAGGCGGCGTTCAGTTTCCGATTTATCAAAACACCGGGCCGGTCTTTCAACGCGAGCGGCTCCGTGCGGCAGTGGATTTTAGCTATTTCTTCTAATTCTGAGTTTTCGCGGGAGGTACACACATGAAACGCAATTGGTTGCTTATTCTGGCGGCGATGTTCCTGACGGCTGCGCCGCTTCGGGCAGAATTTCGCCAGATTGACATCACCACATTCGGGATGGATTGAGCGATCTGCGCACACGCCGTGAGCGTGTCCATTAAGAAAATTCCCGGAGTGGAGTCCGTAAACGTCAGCCTGAAGCAGGGTTTGGTGAGCATCACATTAAAGCCTGGAAACACAATCACTTTGACGCAGGTGCGCAAAGCCATCAAAGACGATGCGTTTACTCCCAAAGAGGCGCGAGTAGTTGCTGTGGGAGAACTCGCCGCTGCGAACGGAAGACTTCGATTTAAGGTCGCCGGAACCAACGAAGTTTTCCCGGTCGAGCCCGCTCCTCACGCGTTATGGCAAAAGCAGACTGGAAAGCCTTTGCTCGTCAACGGCATTATTTCAGAGCCGACGAATCGCAGCGACAACACGGGAATCCTGCAAATCACAGGCACTTCAGAAACGGGTGCTACAAATGGAAAGGAATGAGTTATGACTTCGCAGATGCCGACAAAAGCGGCTGACGAGAAGCGCAAGAGCGCGTGGCTCAGTTACCTTTCGCTCTTTACGTCGCTGGGCACACTGCTTTGCTGCGCGCTTCCCTCGTTGCTCGTTCTATTCGGATTGGGCGCTACCGTGGCTTCGTTTCTGACAAGCGTTCCGTGGCTGGTAAGCCTTTCCCGGCACAAAGCGTGGACATTTGCCATCGCCGGAGCGCTGATCGCGAGCGACTTCGCGTACATCTACTCGTTTGCGCCACGGCTTAGAATGCAAGGCGAGGCATGTCCCATTGAAGATAGTTCCACGGCGTGCGATAGGGCGACACGCGTGAGCCGTATTACCCTATGGGTTGCGGCCGCGATCTACGCGATAGGCTTCTTCACGGCTTATCTACTCGGCCCGATCTTGGCCCGCACCGGTTGATTTGTCTCACGGTCACATCCGCTAAATTCTCTGCGGTGGCAGGTCTACGAATAGGAGCGTATAATCCATTTGTTCTAATGATGGGGTCTGGTACAGCTCGTGTGAAGTTGATGGCGGTGATTTTTACAGCCGCCATGTTCTATGTTTCTCTCTGCTCCACAGCGTGCGCCGCTGGCTTTTGCCCGATGCTCGGCCAAAACGCTGATAGCCATCAATGCCATCACCAGCCTTCTGGCCATCCCAGCGGTCCGCATAATGGTATGCCTGAACATTCGGACTGTTCTACACATGGGCATCCAACCAATTTCGTAAATGCAGCAGGCCCTTCTCAGTATCAACTCTCCGTTGCCGCCCATCTCAGCCCAGGCAGCTTCGTCGCCCAATTACCAGGTGCCATAACCGGCAGGTCGAACGCTCTTTGGGGAGCTGACTTAGCTCCTCCAACTATTCCCAGGAATCCTCTGTATCAACAATTCTCCGCTCTTCGGATTTAGTTCTCCGCTCTAACGCGGCTTTTCGGGGAACCCGCGCGCCCACACATACGCGCGCGGTAGCGCCTCTTTTCGGCTTTCGCGAAGGCCACCGAAAACCTCTTTATCGTCTAGTCGGTAAGCACAACTTTGGCGAGACCTCGCGCACACGCCATCGGATGCGAAACAGGAAAACGAGAAGGAAGTCAGCGTTTTTAGGAGGAAGCATGGATCGAAAATATCGAGAAGCTTTGGACAAAAAACACAGGAGCGGCACAAATTCCACTGTGCCGAATGACGCGAATCGCTAGACGATTCCAGACAGGAGAAAACAATGCGACGAGGATTTATTTGGGGTGTCATCACTACCATCGTTTTCGCAATGCTCGTGGCGTTTTTCGTGGGCCTAACGGGGCGCATCACCATGCGAGCGGATATTTTGCCCACTTCCATCGAAAAGAATATTGCGATGCGGATGATGGATGCGAATGTCGAACGGAATGCGCCGAAAATCGCGAATCCAGCGCAGCCCACGGACCAGAACATCGTCGCAGGCGCGTCAATCTATCTCAAGCGCTGTGCGCTCTGCCACGGTGATCCTAGCCAGCCGAAATCGCCGCTCGCCAACACGCTCTACCCCCCGCCGCCACAATTCGTCAGCGATGCCCCTGACATGGACGAAAACGAAAATTACTACATCATCTTGCATGGTGTTCGCTGGACGGGCATGCCCGGTTGGAAAAATGTGCTGAAGGATCAGGAAATCTGGCAGGTTGTCACGTTCCTCTCGCATATGAATAATCTTTCCCCCGCTGCCAAATCCGTCTTCGGCCTGTCTGGTCGCTCGCCTGCCGTCGCACCCGCGAAGCCCATGAAGATGCCAAGGATGTAACGATCGGTTCTGTTGCGAGTTTTCGGCGGCATCGCCGACGGAAAGAGCGCCGACGATCAGATTAACAAAAGAAAAACCGAGATAATTTCAGGAGGAGTCATGGATCAAACACGTCGGAATTTTTTGCAGGGCGCGGCGCTATTGGGGGCAGGCGTCATAGCCACGCGCGGCGTCGCAGAGGCTCAAGAGCAGTCGGGGCAAGAAAAGATGCAGATGCCGCCGGGCATGAAGATGGATCACGCCAAGATGCAGGCGGATAAAGAACCACCGCATCACATGTCCCCCGAAGGAGCAGGTTTTCTTCCCGTTGTGACACCCGATTTGCCCGACTTGCCGTTTGAGATGGACAACGGCGTGAAGGTTTTCCATCTCATCGCCGAGTCGGTGAAGCAGGAAATCATCCCTGGCAAGGTCGCCAATCTCTGGGGCTACAACGGCAGCGCACCCGGCCCGACGATTCAGATCAACCAAGACGACCGCGTCCGCATCCTCGTGGACAACCATCTGCCCGAGCCGACTTCCATGCACTGGCACGGCTTTGAAATTCCTTTTGACATGGATGGCGCGCCGGGTCTCTCGCAGGACCCGATTCCGCCCGGCGGACGCTTCGTCTATGAATTCACGCTCCACCAGGAAGGCACTTACTTTTACCACTCACACATGGCCATGCAGGAAATGATGGGCATGATTGGCGCGTTCATCATGCACCCGAAAAAATCCTACGACCCGCCGGTCGATAAGGATTTTACGATCATCATGCAGGAATACGCCATCCTGCCAAACAATCCGACGCCCAACTCAATGAACATGGAATTCAACTGGTTGATGTTCAACGGTAAATCCGGTCCCGCTTGCACGCCTCTGATTGTTCGCCTCGGTGATCGCGTGAAAATCCGTCTCATCAACCTCGGCATGGACCACCACCCGATTCATCTCCACGGTCACGAGTTCTTCGTCACCGGCACGGAAGGCGGACGCCAGCCGAAGAGCACTTGGGGACCGGGAAATACCGTTCTCGTCGCAGTGGCACAGGCGCGGGATGTTGAATTCATCGCCAACAATCCCGGCAACTGGATGCTCCACTGTCACCTGCCACACCACATGATGAACCAGATGTCCTCGATGGTTGGGCCGATGACGCGGCGCATGGAAATGCCCGCAGGAGCCGGAATGGACGAAGGAATGGGAATGCTCCGCCAGGGAAATGCCACGTCTGAGGAGAACGGCCCAAGCCTCGGTCGCGGCATGGGCGTTGGCTCAACGCTTGAACAAGCCACTTCAAACGGCCCGCAGTCGCGGAAACAGACCGACGAGGCGGCGGGTGGAATGCAGAGTATGCCGGGGATGCAAATGGGGAAAGCTGACGTGAGCAAAGATGCCAACTCCGTTCCCGGCTTTCCACAGGACGCCTACATGGAAGGCCCTGCGATGGCGATGGACGCGATGGTCGAGAAGCCCGAGAACTACGGACTGCGGCCCGGATGGAGCGGTTTCATGCAGGGCATGATGACGCTGGTCCGGGTTCTTCCGCCCGATCAATACGACCACATCATGGAGCTTCGCGCAAAGCAGGGCAACAAGAAGCCACAAATGCTGGGGATGAAGATGCCCGATCATCCCAGCAACGATTGATGCGGGCGGAATAGAAAACTCCATAGGAGAGCACAGATGAAGCCGAATCGTTTTGCGTGGTTCGCTTTTCCAATGTTTTGCACATTCGCACTGCTTACGACGAATCTGGCCGCGCAGTCCGCGCCTTCGCAGCAACACCAAACACTCATCGCTAGTCTCGGCTTATCGCAGCAAGGCCAGCATGAGGATATGCAGAAGGCCGACAATTCAAGCTCCGGCCTCACGCTGGAACAGCTTGAGCAAATAGCCACGGCTCATAACCCCACGCTCGCGCAGGCACAGGCCGGAATTCACGCTGCTCAGGGGCGTGTGCACCAGGCCGGACTCTGGCCCAATCCGACCATCGGATATGCCGGTTCAGAGATTCGCGGCGGTTCGTTCGGCGGCGGCGAGCAGGGATTTTTCGTTCAGCAGCAAGTGCTCCTCGGTGGAAAGCTCCGTTTGAGCCAGAACGTCTTCAAACAGGAGCAAAAACAGGCCGAGGCCGAGGCGGACGAGCAACATCTGCGCGTTGAGAATGGTGTTCGCATTGCGTTCTATCAATCCCTTGCCGCGCAGCAGATGGTCGAACTGCGGCAGAAACTGAACGATCTGGCGAAAGATGCACTTGAAACAACGCAGCAATTGTTCAATGTAGGACAAGCCGACCAGCCGGACGTGCTTCAGGCCCAAGTAGAAGCTGATGAAGCGCAATTGGCCCTTGTCAGCGCCCAGCAGGAGCAGCAAAGAGCTTGGAATGTCTTAGCTGCCGTGGTCGGTCAACCTCAAATGCCTTTGACTGCCCTCCAAGGAAACCTGGAGAATGTTCCCACGCTTGACCCGCAGCAGACACTTGAAACCATTCTTCGCGACAGTCCCGCCGTCAAGATCGCGCGGCTTGGCGTGGCGCGAGCGGAAGCGGAGACAGCTCGCGCCCGCCGCGAACCCGTTCCTGACCTTACACTGCGCGCGGGCTACCAGCAGGACAGAGAACTGCTCGAACCCACCGGCACCAACCGGGTTGGCGGTATCGGATTCGCCGAAGCCGGAATCAACATTCCAATATTCAATCGAAATCAAGGCAACATCGCGGCAGCACGGGCTGACGTTGATCATGCCCAGCGCGAAGTCGAACGCGTAGCCCTCGTTCTGCGGCAGCAGGCTGCGCCGCTGCTTCAGAGTTACGCTGCCTCGCGTGCTATCGCGGACCGCTATCGAACACAGACCCTTCCGTCCTCCCAAAAAGCCTACGAGTTGTATCTCACGAAATACCGCCAGGGCGGGGCGGCCTATCCGCAAGTATTGATTGCACAGCGGACGTTCTTCCGCCTCCAGGCCGCTTATGTCAACGCTCTAGAAAACGTCTGGACGAACGCCAGTGCGCTTCAGGGCTTGTTGCTCACTGACGGCCTAGACCAACCCTCCGCTCCGGGAGTAATTGACCAGCCTGTCCGAGAAATCAACATGCCTGTTACGGAAACTCCAGGAGGACGCCAATGAAACCTTGGAAAATCGCCTTCATTCCGCTGCTTGTGGCCATCGCTCTAATGATTGCCGTCGCCTGGCGTGAGGTCCGCCACGGCTTCAGTGCGCGCGCCGAGCCGTCTGCAATTGAGACTTTTATGGCAACGGCAGCACGCAAGATGGCTGTTCCGTCGATTTATAAGAATCTGCAAAATCCCTTGCCCGCCTCACCCGAGAACATCCAGGCGGTTATGGCGCACTTTGCGGATCACTGCGCGACTTGCCATGCGAATGACGGTGACGGCGACACGTTGTTCGGGGAAAACATGTATCCTAACCTGCCGGATCTTCGCAGTGCCGAGACACAAGACAAAAGTGATGGTGCACTCTACTTCACGATTCAGAACGGCGTTCGCCTGAGCGGGATGCCCGCCTTCGGCTGACCGGACCGATTTTTTGTACCAAGCGCAGTGAGAGAGTTATATCACGGCCAGGAGCACGGCACAGGAGAAACCGACTGATGGAAGCTGGTTCTTTTCATCCGCCACTTACCGAAACTGACCTCCGATGAGTTGCAGGAAATGGAGCGCCAGGAGGAGCAGGAGGAAGAACAGTTTATAAATGGAGAACAGCCCTCCAATGTAAAACACAAACCGATGGATTGAGGCGCGGAGAGGAGCTGAATCGTTGCGTTCGCACATTGAATTGGAAGGGGGTACCAGATGAAGGGCAAACAAGTGTCGTTTTTTCTAAATGAAAGCGACGAATGGCAACGCCGTCCACTTTACCTCGAACTGCTCTGAACATTAGCAAGGGAAGGTATCGGGTACGCTTCTATGACGCGGAACATGGCGGGATTCACTAAGAGCGAAGACATGGCAACAAAGGTAGCGTTATTGGGTATGAGCGGGCATCAGACTCTGGTTGTCGAATTCGCTGACTCGGTCGAGAACGTTGAACGAGCAATGGCGAAAATTGAAGACATGACGCCGGAGAGGGTGATCACCACAGTGGATGAAATTCGCCCTCGAACAGGGGCAGCGCAGCGACCATCATAAATAGCCGAACGGATGTTGGGCAGGCCGTAAGACAAGTGTCGAATTAAACTTTGGAGGAAAGGCATGAAAGGTATGGCTGCGTTATCAATAGTGGTACTGTGCATCGCAGTCGTGACATGGGCACATGGAAACGAGAAACACGTCATGGGGACGGTGACAGCGATCTCCGCGAATTCCATCACGGTAAGAACTGCGGCCAGGACACACAAAATGGTTACTGTCTTCATTGTCCCGTCAACCAAGTTCCTGAAGAGCGGCGCAAAGGCATCTCTGAAGGATTTGAAGGTTGACGACCGAGTCGTGATTCACGCGAACCCGAACGGCAAAAACTGGATGCGGACACCGTTGAGTTTGGGAAGCCGTCGCACAGGGGAATGAAGCCCATGAGCGGAATAGCTCATCCAAACTAGCACGATCCGCGAACAGAGAATACATTGTACAGGTGTGCCGCCAGAGCACGTGGACTGACGGCAGCGGGAGATCCTGTAATCATACATGCCAGGAAGGCGCGACCGACTTGAGGCCGACACGATGCAGATCGGCGTCTCGAAGACTAAACCGCACTCCTGCTCAACGAACCGGAAATATTCCGCGCACAACACGTTCGTGATCATGTAAGTGTTGGAAGATTCCACTCGAGTGGCAAATAATCACTAACAGTTGACTTCTGCCTGAATATCAGGCATTCTATCATTTCTGCATTCGGAGGAAATCATGGAATCCGCAAAAGTCGGCAAACGCGGTGCGGTCATTGTCCCTGCTAAACTGCGAAAGCGGTTCGGCATTGAAGAAGGCTCGGTCGTGACCGCCGAAGAAGTCGAGGACGGTATTCTAATTCGCCCTGCAGTCATCGTGCCGGTCGAGAAATACAGCCCTGAAAGGAAGGCTGAGTTTCTTCTTTCGACAGCCACAACTGTGGAGGATTACCGCCGAGCGCGGAAAGAAGTGAAAAAGCTCGGCCTCAACCCCGATGTGATTTCCCACCGACGGCCCGAGTAAATGAACCGGCTCTTCCTTGACGCCAATGTGCTGTTTTCCGCAGCCTACCGACCAAACCCAGGACTTCTCAAGCTCTGGAAGCTGACGAATGTCACCCTTTGCTCCTCGCGCTACGCGTTGGAAGAAGCCAGAATCAACTTAACCGAGGAAGCTCAGCATGACCGGCTGGCGAAACTTTCCGCGAATATTGAATTGTTCGAAGCGCCGGCGGCTGAACTTCCTCGTCGAGTTTCTCTGCCAAGCAAGGATATCCCGATTCTGCTTGCCGCAATCGAAGCCCGAGCTACGCACCTCATCACCGGCGATATTCGTCACTTTGGAACGTATTTCGGAAATAAAATCGAAGGGATTCTCATCTTGCTTCCGGGGGAATACTTGAAAAAAGGTGCGAAGGACAGCTAGGCTCGCGTTTTACAGTTCGCGCCACTCTTTTTGACGCCCTCGGGGAATGTAGCGTGTCCTCCGAAACGCTCGCGCACCCGCACTAGGGCCGTTCGACTTTCAGCCCCGTCGACTTGGCGCACTTAGACAAAACAGCGTTCGATCACCTTAGCCCTGCTTTTTTGCCCTTCCTGCTGAAACCCTGCGCCTGAACCGTCCGCTTCTCATAGAAGAGTCTTCGCTTCGCTCCGATAAACGCCAACACCGTGCTCTTGACAGCGCGGGCGGGCGGCGCTCCCCACCGCCAGGAAGGGCATTTGCTTTTTATGCGCCGCTTTCTGCACTGAGAAGCAGAAAACAAAACCAGCGAAAGGAGATCTTCCATGCAGCAACTCAGCAAACAACCTACTTTTGAACTTGGCCAGATCGTGGCAACGCCGGGCGCTTTGACCGCGCTTGAGAAGGCAGGACAGCAACCGGGCGAGTTCCTCACGCGCCATGTCAACCGCGAGTGGGGCGATTTGTCCGACGAGGACCGCAAGGAAAACGACCACAGCGTAGAGCACGGGTTCCGGCTCTTGAGCAGTTACCGCACGAATGCAGGCGACAAGCTGTGGATCATCACGGAATCGGACCGCTCCGTGACCACGCTCTTGTTGCCCGAAGAGTATTAAACCGAAAGATCTCGAAAAGAAGGGAGAAGAGGAAAAATGAGCGCACCGATGGCAGCAAGTGAAGCGAAAGCGGTACCACTAGCGGTTTCGAGTGTTCAGGACATTCCGCTAGAAAACATCCGCGAATCCCGCAGCAACCCGCGCCGGGTTTTCGATGAGGCCCAACTCCGGGAGTTGGCAGCCAACATCCAATCTCACGGCGTGTTGCAGGCGATTCTTGTACGTCCTTCGCCTGATGGAGCGGCCGAGACATACGAACTGGTCGCTGGCGCCCGGCGTTTCCGAGCGTCGAAGTTGGCCGGCAAGAACACGATCCCCGCAACCGTGCGAGACCTCACAGATACCGATGCCCGAGAACTTCAGCTTGTTGAAAATTTGCAACGGGCAAATATTCACGAGTTGGACGAGGGAATCGCTTATCGGTCGTTGATGAATTTGCGGCCGGATTTCTACACCGTCGAGACGATTGCGGCGCAGGTTGCCAAAAGCCCATCGTATGTGAAAGGTCGAATTTCTCTCACCGAGCTCATCCCGACCGCACAAACGGCGTTCTACGAGGGCAGGCTCACCGTGGCTCACGCCCTGGAGCTATCACGGCTTCAGTCGAATGACCAGGAACGCGCCCTCATGGAATGCTTTCCGGGTCATCGCAGCACCAACTCGATTCTTAAGGACCGCAAGGCAGAAGCACTTACAGTGCGACAGCTTCGCGAGTGGATCGAACGCAAAATTCACCTCGACTTGAAAAATGCACCCTTCGATACGGAGGACGCGAATTTGCTGCCTGCGGCGGGCGCGTGTTCGTCATGCCCAAAACGAACAGGGAATAATCCATTGCTCTTCCCTGAGATCAAGAACAAATCTTTATGCATGGATCCCGCCTGCCACCAAGCAAAGGTACAGGCGTTCGTTCAACTGCGCGTTGGTCCCCTGGTGAAGGAAGGGCAAAAACCGGTCCAGATTTCTGAGAGTCCTTCCTGGCAGGTCAACAGCAAGGCACCCAACACGCTTTATGAAGGTCAGTATCGTCGCGCGAACCGCGAGGGGGAGTGCCCGCACACCCAGGTCGCTGTCCTCGTAGACGGCCGCAAAGCGGGAACGGTCGTACACGTTTGCGCCGACGAAAAGTGCAAGACACACCGAGAATTTTCTCACTACGAAATCTCGCCGCAGGAGAAACAGCAGCGCCGAAAGCTCGCGGTTGCAATCCGGGTTCAGAAGGAATCACGTTCGCGCATCTTGCAGGCTGTTCGACAGAAACTTCCGGCTGCATTGGCACGCGCGGACTTCGAGATGGTCGCGCTGGATTACTTCCGCCGTCTGGGCCACGACAACCATCATCGGTTGTTCCAGGCCTACGGCTGGGAAGAGAAGAAGACGAAGACCTCCTGGGGTGGAAATTCGGTGGACCACGAAAAGCTGGCGGGGGCTCGAATTCGCGCAATGACAGCAGTTGAACTCAACCGATTCTTGGTCATGTGTCCCCTCGTACCAGACCTATACTGCCCAGGCTATAGTTCAGCAGAGGCACTTTCGAAAGAAGCGAATCTCATGCGGACCGCTATGCGCTACAAAGTAGACGCATCGAAGATCACAGCCAGAGTCACCGCGGAGCTGTCGAAGAAGCGTAAGGGTTTGTAGGGTCCCCCTCCGGAATTCCAGAGGAGCTTAATCTACGGATGCAACCACATATTGAGCTGTACCCATTTTGGGAACAAGTGTATAATCAAAGCGTGTCACGTGAGACTTGGCCGTGAGGGTAATCGCGCGGAAGACTCTGAGGGAGTTCGTCGAGGGGCTCAAAGGCAGCAAGGATCAGAAGGCGGTCAAATCAGCACTCGACGCATGGTTCCATGAGGCGCTCCGAGCCGGTTGGAAAAACCCAGCCGATGTTTTGAAAGCTTATGCGAACGCCAGCATCGTGGGACCGGACAGAGTGGTCTTCAACATTAAAGGCA